>OQVL01001412.1_pt1 | contig 14380 bp, 11 predicted proteins | sample 1691501 | NCBI WGS metagenome assembly OQVL01 (sample SAMN03418253, study PRJEB22391) | human gut metagenome | biome: human-gut; feature: organic feature; material: feces | host: Homo sapiens | place: Tanzania | collected 2013-01
GTACATGAACGCGACAAGCTCGTGCAGGTGTTGGGTGGAAAGCTCCAGACTGTCTTTTGCTCTCCCTTCCGGGACGAGGTCAAAATAATCATCCTGTGCCGCCTTGAAGCGGGTGAGCAGCTCGCTTGCGGTCTCGCCCACAAGGTCTTCAAACAGAGCGGTCTTATCCGGGTAGTAGCCGTAGAATGCACCCTTTGTGAAGCCTGCCTCCGCGACGATTTTATTCAGAGATGCGTCCTTAAATCCTTTTTCCAGAAATTCTTTTTTCCCAACTTCGAGGATCCTCCTCTGGGTTTCCGTTCGTTCCATTTCCTACGCCTCCTGATATACCAGCAGTACATACCACTGGTATATTATAACCGCGTAGATTTGGTTTGTCAATGGGAGTGACACATTTTATACTAAACACATATACCCTTGCTTGGAGGATTCGCGATATTCTTTTGCGCATGGAAGGGAGTTCATACAGCCATATATGGAATCTCCAGCGAAATGCCTGCGGCACTTCGCTGGAAAAGCACTTAAAACAGCAGCTATGGCTGATTTTTTGACTTGCCCTTCATCTCACCCATTCTATCACCGCAAAATACCCTTTGCAACGCAAATGGTTCATCGGAGTGCCGCCTGCGCGAGGCAATCTCTGACCGCTTCACGAATGGCATCGCTGGTAAATGTTGCAGATGAAACGGCATCCACATCCCAGGTCTGCGCCTCCACGATTTGGGAAGGGATCTCATCTATTGCGCGGTCTGAGATATTTACTGTTTCGCTGTGAGATAGGACATGTACAGACAATATGCTGCTCCCGTCAAACTCTACCTCTACGGTAACCGGACCGGAATAACCTTCAGCGGAAGCCGTATAAACGCCCGCCGTGTAGATGTCTCCCGATTTGCCGCATCCGGCGCACAGCAGCAGCGCACCCACCAGCACGGAGAACAGCACTGATTGCACCCCTTTTTTCATGTGTTCGAACCTCCTGTTTTTTTGTTCTGCTCCGTTATCCTGAAGGGGAGGCATACCGGAACATTTAATACCGGATGTGTAATGACCTCCGCTTCTACATCAAAGATTTCCCGCAACGCCTGCTGGGTAATAACCTCTTGCGGCGTACCGGCGCTGTGCAGCATCCCGTCTTTGATCGCCACCAAATAGTCGGAAAACATGATGGCATGATTTAAATCATGAAGAACCATTACGATGGTAACACCATTTTCCCGGTTGAGGCGGCGCAGAAGGTACAATATATCCAGTTGGTGCGAGATGTCCAAATAGGTCGTGGGTTCATCCAGAAACAGCAATCCGGTTTTCTGCGCCAACGCCATGGCGATCCATGCCCGCTGTTGTTGACCTCCCGAAAGCCTCTCCATTTCTCTATGTTCAAGGGAACTCATGCCTGTACTGGCAAGAGCCCACTGAATGATCTCCCGATCCTTTTCGCCGAGACCGCTTAGCGCCGACCTGTAAGGAAAACGCCCGTATTCCACAAGGTCGCCGACTGTGATGCCGGCAGGGGCTTGCGCTCCCTGCGGCAGCAGCGCAAGTCTCTGGGCAACACGCTTTGTCGGCATTCTGTGGATCGCTTCGCCATCAAGGTATACTGCGCCGGAATCCGGGGAAATGATCCGGCACAGTGTCTTCAGTATGGTGGATTTTCCAGAGCCGTTGGAGCCTATCAAGGTGGTTATGCTGCCTTCAGGGATTTTTAAGTCAAGCCCCCTGAAGACGGCCTCCCCGTTATATCCGGCAGACAAACCCTTTGCCTGCATACGTGAAAGCATAGACGTCCTCCCTTAAAAATACCTGCGGAGCAGGAACAGAAAATACGGAGCCGAAAGCACGGAGATCACGATACCAACCGGGATCTCCCTCGGCTGAAAGGCAGACCGTCCCAGCGTGTCTGCCAAAAGCAACAGCAGCGCCCCCAGCAGCATGGAGGCAGGCATGAGGGCGTGGTGTCTGCCTCCGATCAACCTTCGTGCCATATGCGGCGCTACCAGTCCCACAAAACCGATCCCTCCGCTGACGGCAACGCAGGCAGAGGTAAGAGCCACCGATGCAATCAGGAGCAGTCTCAACTCCCTCTCTACGGCTATCCCCAGAGAAATGGCCGTATTCTCTCCTAAGAGCAGAATATCCAGTATGTTCGACTTTGTAAGAAGAAAAGGAACCAGTATGAGCATATAGGGCAACAGGGCAAGAACCTGATGCCAGCTCGTTCCCCAAATATTTCCTGCCAGCCATCTTGCCACGAGCTGATAGCTGCTGTTGTCCATGTTCGCGGCCATGATCAGCATAAACGAAGAAAATAGGGACGCAAGACCGATGCCGCCCAACAGAAAATATATTGGGAGGAGTTTTCCGTTCCTCTTTGCAAAAAGATACAGCAGTCCCGTTGTGCAAAGCCCGCCCGCTATGGCAAATATCGGCTGGTATGCCATGGTACGTATATGCAGTGCAGGGAAAAATGTCAGGAACAGCATAACGGCAAATCCCGCCCCTGCGTTTATGCCCAATATCCCCGGATCGGCCAGCGGATTCCCCGTGACAGTCTGCATAACGCATCCGGCAAGTGCCAGACCCATCCCACATAGAACGGCGAGGACGATTCTCGGAACGCGAAACTGCGCTACGACTACGGAGGTTCCCTCCATATGCGGTTGGAATATGCTGTGAACCGCAGTCGAGAAGGGAATTCTTGCGTAACCACTGTTAACGGATAAGATAGCCGCAGCCACAATCAGGATAAGAAGACCGTTGAGGATAAGGAGCTGCCTGGTTTTCTTTTTCATAAGACCATGCCCTCCTTCCTGAAAGTAAGCGCAAAAAAGACGGGCACGCCGAGGATGGACACCAGTGCGCCGACAGGCGTATCAAAAGGGGCGTTTATCATGCGCGCCGCAATATCCGACAGCACCAGCACAACGCCGCCCATGAGCGCAGACACGGGAACCAGCCTGCGGTAATCACCGCCCACAAGAAGTCGGGATATATGCGGCACGATAAGACCGATAAATGCGATGCCTCCCACGAGCGATACACTGGCTCCCGCAAGCAGCAACACCACAAGCATACCGAAAAGCCTGACCGTGCGGACATTTACGCCCAAGCTGGCGGCACTATCTTCTCCCAGTGCCAGCGCTGATAGCCGGCTCGATAAAAGCAAACCAAGCGCACTGGCTGAGAGAATCACCGGGGATAGCATTTTCAAGCTTTGCCATGTCACACCGGACAAACTGCCCGCGCTCCAGAAAGAAAGGGATTTCACGATTCCAAACGCCAGAGAAACCGCCTGACTCAACGCGGTAAGCAGGGCTGATACAGCAGCGCCTGCCAGAATGAACCGGAAAGATTCGGATCTATGTTTGCCGGCGCCGAAACCATAGACCATGAATACCGCAAGAGCGGCTCCGGCAAAGGCGGCGCATGTTTTCACGATGTCTGGTGCGGCGGGAAACAGAATTGCGGACAGCGCGACAAAGAAACCAGCTCCCGCATTGATCCCCAGAAGGCCGGCGTCCGACAGGGGGTTTCTGGTAATTCCCTGCATCACAGCGCCGGAGAGAGCGAAGGCCATTCCTGTCAGCCCGGCAGCCAGCGCCCTGGGCATACGCATTTCCAACATAATCATTCCAACACCAGAAGCCTTGGCGGGGTACATAACCGTTTCCGCAAAGACCTTAAAGCTACCGCCGGCAATGCCGGTGCAGACGGAGAGAATCATTGAGAACCCAAGCAGCAGCACCAATGCGGCAAGAATAATCAGAAAAGCCGGCGCGGAGCGTTCGTATCGCTCTTGTCTCTGCGATATTCCCGCAACCGCGCCTGTTTCCTTACTCAACGTCCCCATGGTTCAGAATCGCGTTCGCGAGTTTTTCCAAATAGAGTTCCTTTCCCATCGCCGTAAAAGCCATATTATACTGATCCTCATTGATACCAAAGTAAACGTTGCCGGCTTTGACCGCTTTCATATTCTTCCACACGGCAAGGTTCCCCGTGTCTCCAGCTCTGCCGTCGTCGCTAAAGAAGAAGATGTGATCTGCATCGATCAGGGAAAAGTATTCCGCATCGACCACTTCACCCCAGACATTCTCCGGTACACCGGCTGATGGTGTGAGTTTCAGCTCATCGTAGACAAGCTCACCCGGCCCGCCGCTGCGATAGATGTAATAGGAACCAAAATGAACGGAATTGGCCTCCAATACAGCAAAGGTTTCGTCCCCAATCATATCCCTGATTCTCGCCGCAAGCTCCGCAGCTTTGGCGTCGTAGTCGGCAAGCCATTTTTCTACGGCTGCTTCTTTATCAAACCACTGCCCCAGTTGCTTAAATCTTCCGCGCCAGTTAACATAGCTTATGTCATCGTCGATCATGACCGTGGGAGCAATAGCCGCGAGTTGTTCATAAACCTTCTCATGGCGAATATTCATAATGATCAGATCAGGCTTTAACTCCGCGATCTTTTCGAGGTTCAGGTCTCCGGTAGAAGAAGACCCGGAGTAATTGCCGACAACCTCAATACCTCTTTCGGCAAAAAGCGTTGTCAGATGTTTGGGGACAGACACCCCATCGAACATGCTGGTATTAGCCGAGGCAATTACCTTCATATCCAGAATAAGAAGTTCCTCTGTCAAGCCAGCTACATCAACGATGCGCTGTGGATTTGCCGGGATGGCAACCTCGCCCTTCATATCCGTTACCGTGACGGTATCCGAGACCGATCCCTGCGGCGTGGTATCCGTTCCAGCACAGGCTGCAAGAGCAAACACAAGCACAAGGCACAACATGAGCATTGCGAATTTTTTCATTCTGATGACCTCCTGAGTAATAAATCTTTAGTTAGAGTAAGCTAACCAACGGGCGTGCATATCGAAATAACAGAACAGCTGAGTCTTTTAACCGTGTGGGGTCAACCTTTTCTAACCGCCTACCATTATACAGTCGGCGAAAGGAAAAATCCCCCCGAAAACGCCATGTCTTTCCCCTAAAGCGCCATGATGCACAGTGCAGTAATAGAATAATTCATAAAGCTATGCTATAATCAAAATGGTTGCTCAATAGACTAACCGGAATTTATGGAGGTGTTTTTTTGCGAGTATACAAAAGTAAAGAAGAACTCAAAGCTGAAATCAATAAAACATTTGAGAAGTATATTTCGGAGTTTGATTGCATACCAGAAGCCTTAAAAGATAAAAGGGTTGATGAGGTTGACCGGACCCCGGCAGAAAACCTTGCCTATCAGGTGGGTTGGACAACATTGGTTCTTAAATGGGAGGAAGATGAAAGGAAGGGGCTTCAAGTAAAGACGCCGTCGGACGAATTCAAATGGAACCAACTTGGCGAGCTGTATCAGTGGTTCACGGATACCTACGCTCATTTGTCTCTTCAAGAGTTGAAAGCCGAACTGAACGAAAATGTCAAGTCTATCTGCGCAATGATTGATTCGCTCAGTGCGGATGAATTATTTAAGCCGCATATGAGAAAATGGGCTGATGATGCTACAAAAGCAGCTGTATGGGAAGTTTACAGGTTCATTCACGTTAATACTGTTGCTCCTTTCGGAACTTTTAGAACTAAGATCAGAAAATGGAAAAAGGCGGCGCTGTAACTTCCGGTTCATCAAGCCAATATGCCCTTAAAACACGAGCGGCGGGACAGACTCTATCTGTCCCGTCGCTCTGCTTTTTCAGCGGTCAAAGTTTTACTTGTGCGTAGGCTCGTTTTGCAGCCCCGCGCGAATGGTTAATTCCGCCCAGCACTAAGATCGATGTGTATGCCGCTGCTGAGCAACTCACATTTCAAATGATATAGCTTCCACTGGACAAGATCTTCCTCGAAATGTGCTGCCTACTATTCTGGTTTTTCAAGGGAAGATGCAATCTTTGTAATTTCCATCCAAGTAACCACAAAAGAATACACCTGTGTCTTTGCTCTTATGTTTCAGAATGGTAAGCTCCGCTTATATTCGCTCGGAGTGCATCCAAACTTTTTTCGGAAGGCGTCGCTGAAATGGCTGATGTTGCTGTACCCCACCAACCCTGCTATGTCTTTCACCTGAGCATCGGGCGCAGACAACAGTTCGCAGGCGTGCTCCATGCGGCGATTTAACATATATTGATATATGGTGATTCCATAGTGCTTTCGAAATATCTCACGGAGTTTGGATTCACACATAAAGTGCTGTTTGGAGAGCTCCGCGATGGTCACGGGTTCCAGAAATCCCTCATCTATCTGTCGCCTGACCCGAAGTAACGCATCGCTATCCGCCGCCGTCCGGACTTGCGTCTGGAGAAAAACAGCACGATCCGCCTGGCGTTTCAGATTCAGCTGGATTTTGCCAATGCCCTGTTCGACCGGCTTCCTCCTGATTCCCCGGAACGCCTCCCGCTGCTGATCGAGCTTGCATATCTCTGCGGCTGGGATCCCGAACCGGACCCGCTCCCGCCTTCCCCCTCCCCGCTCGCCGGAACGGAAGAACCGGTCTGGGAGCACGAGGATTCCCCGCTGATCTTCAACCTTTTCATGCACACGTTCAAGCTCATCGACTGGTCTGCATACTAAATTTATCAAAAAACCGTTTTTGCCACTTGCGCAGACGGATTTTTATGATATAGTATCGGTTATAATTTTAAAAGAGAACTACGAATGGAACCGGTCAAATGAAAATGTCTTTAGTCAGACGCATGGCGCAGACGGCTGCGGTTGTTTTGATATTTGTGCTGCCCGTAGCCCATGCGGAAAACAAGTCTTACATGGACGATGTCAAGGTGGGTTCCGGCTCCACACTCTCGTACAAGAAATTCCAGACGGATCTCGCCCCCAAAGCCGCAAAAGGCATCGATGCGAGCGCAGACGTCTACGAATACATCGGCGACAATCTCATCGCGCGCGGTCATGCGGTCATCAAGTACGGTGACATTACGATCACCGCCGACAAGGTCATTGTGAACCTCGAATCCCGCGACCTCGAAGCCGCCGGGCATGTGACGTTCGCCAAGAAGCAGAAAACCATAAAAACCGTTGATTACGAAGAGTATCAGGATCTGCTCGACGACGATACGCTTTCCGTTAAATTCATCGAATACGTCAAAATGCCGACCGGAATACGCAAAATCAAAGTTTCCATCGAAAACGTTCCAGCTTACATGAAAGCCGACCGCGTTTCCGGAAACCTCACATCGGGACTCTTCCAGTTCCGCAACTTCGCATTCCAGAACGGTCCGCTCTTCTTCGCCGCCGCGGAAGCCGAACGTTCCGCCGGCGGACAGCTGACCATCCGCGACGCGAAAATCACCACCTGCGATTACATCGTGGACGATCACGACCACTATTCGATCAGCGCCGGAAAAGCGGTCATCACACCGCGCGAATACAACAACGGCATTCAGAACTACAATCCGTCTCACCGCGAGCACAGCGTCCTGGCGTACAACACCCTGCTGCGTCTCTGGGATCTCCCCGTTTTCTGGCTTCCCGTCCTTTACAAACCGACGGAATCGGACAACTTCGGTATCGACGTTGATTTCGGCCAGTCTTCCGACTACGGATTCTACGTCCGCGCATCCAAAGGATTCTCCATTCTGGACACTCCGCTGATGCAGCTGAACATCGCCCCCATGGTGAACTACTATTCCAACCGCGGACTCGCCTACGGAGGCAAGCTGAACTTCGTCACCGACAATTCCAGAACAGAGATGTTCGGGATCTTCATGCACGACCGCAAACCGTATGAAAGTTTCGACTACAACTATACGCAGCGTCACTACGCAAAAGAACATGCGCGTCTGAAAATTCCGAATCAGCGTTACGACTTCAAAATCACAAACCTGACGCACATCACGCCCTCTCTGGATTTCCGCGGACAGTTCGAGCTGCTCAGCGACTATCAGTTCCTTGAGGATTACTACGATACGCGCTACAAAGAGAACATCCAGCCGCCCACCTACGCCGCGCTGGAATACCAGATGGACCGCGCATCCGCGGCCGTCCTGACCTCGCTCAGCGTCAACGACTTCGACACCGTCTCCCAGCGGCTCCCCGAAATCCGCTTTGACATGCCGCGTCAGGAACTTTTCGGCGGACTCTACTATCAGAGCGAAACTTCCGGCGGATATTATGACATGAAATGGCGCAAGCTCGACAATCCCGGTCGTTACGGAAACGTCCGCGGCTATTCCAGCGCACGTTTCGATACCGTTCATTTCCTGTACTATCCGATCAATCTGGATTTTCTGAACATCATCCCGCGCGTCGGCGGACGTCTCACCGCGTACTCGAACTCTTCCAAAACGAAGATTTCGGATGATGATCTGAACGAACTCTTCGGAGCCAGCTCCATCGAAGTCACGCGCTTCTCCAATCAGGTTCCGTTCCAGAATTTCGACCGCAAGGGAAAAGCCAGACTCCGCTTCGCCGGAGAATTCGGCGTGGAAGCCAACACGAAAATCTACCGCACGTGGCAGGATGTCCGCAGCTCCGTTCTCGAACTCGATGGACTGCGCCATATCATCATGCCGTACGTCAACTACACTCTGATTCCGGAACCGACCGAAAAAGCCGATCATCTCTACTATTTCGACGACGTCGACCGCCTCCGCAAGCAGAACTTTGTCCGTATCGGTATGCAGAACACCCTGCAGACACGGCGCGGAAATTACGGTTCCGAACAGATCGCTGAATGGGCGTCGCTGGACACCTACTGGGATTTCCACGCGCAGAAACAGGGTCAGTTCGGATACGTCGGAGATATCGGAATCAAATTCTCTCTGACTCCGTTCAGCGGTCTCTCCTTCACATCGGAAATGCTGTGGGACGCCGGACAGAACAACAAGCACAACGTCCAGGCCACGCGAAACAACGGACGCAAAGCCGGACGAGTCGGGCTCATGAAGCTCAAATATCTCAACGTCTGGAACACCTCGCTCACCTACAAGATTTCCGAAGACTGGAAAATCTACGGGTCCTACAGCTATTCGGACAGCTACCGTCTGCGCGGAACCTATTCCATGGGCTCGATGCTCGAACAGATCAACGCGACCTCCGCAACCCTCTCCGCCAGTTACAAAACAGCGCAGTCGTTCACCGTCGGAATCGACTTCCCGACCTACATCGACCCGAAACTCAAAGCCGGAGCCAGAATGTCCTATGACGTCGAAAAAGCCGTCATGAGCAACGTTGCCTTTTACCTGAAGCGTAACTTCCACTGCATCGATGCCGCCGTTGAGTTCGGAAGGAATCAGGAACTGGACACCGACAAGGGCAAGGACACCGACTACTATGTCATGTTCCTGATCTCCCTCTCCACCATGCCCGAAGTCGGAAGCGGTTACAAACAGAAGTTCTAACACATTAACACATAAAGGTTTTTCATCATGAAAATGTCCCGTATGCTGGGTCGCAGGATCAAGGAAGATCCCAAAGACGCAAAGACGATCAGCCACAAGTTCCTGGTGCGCGGCGGTTACATCCGTCCCGTCTCCTCCGGCATCTACAGCCTCCTCCCCCCCGCCGAAAGAGTCATTCAGAAAATCGAAGCCATCGTCCGCGACGAAATGAACAAAGTCGGCGGTCAGGAAGTCCTCATGCCCGTCGTGCTCCCCGCAGACCTCTGGCAGGAATCCGGACGCTATGAATCCGTCGGTGCGGAACTTCTCCGCTTCAAAGACCGCAACGGCAAGGACATGCTCCTCGGAATGACCCACGAAGAAGCAATCGTTCACCTTGTCCGCACCGAGGTCACCAGCTACAAGCAGCTGCCCCTCATGGCCTACCAGATTCAGACAAAATACCGCGACGAAGCGCGCCCGCGCGCAGGTCTCATCCGCGTCCGCGAGTTCACCATGAAGGACGCCTACAGCTTCCACACCTCCCAGGAGTCTCTGGAAGAATACTACATGCAGGTTCACCAGGCGTATGTCAACATCTACCGCCGCGTCGGTCTCCAGCACGTCCTCTCAATCAAGGCGAACTCCGGCATGATGGGCGGCAATGTCTCCCATGAATTCATGTCCGTCGCCGATTGCGGGGAAGACACTCTGTTTGTCTCTCCCGACGGTCACAGCTACAAGGCGAACCGCGAAATCGCAGTCTCCGCAATCAAATTTGAACGCGCACCCGAACTGCCGATGGAAAAAGTCGCAACTCCGCACTCCAAAACGATTGAAGACGTTGCCAAATTCCTGAACGTCAAACCGGAAAACACCGGAAAGGCTGTCTTCTACACGGATTCCGACAAACGCCTCATCTTCGTTCTCATCCGCGGCGACTTCGAGGTTAATGAAACCAAGCTGCAGAACCTCCTCAAAATCAAGGAGCTGGCATTTGCGAACGACCAGCAGATTCTCGATGCTGGAGCCGTTCCCGGCTATGCTTCCCCCGTCGGAATCGACCCGAAAAAAGCGGTCATCGTGATCGACCGTTCCATCGAAGGCACCTCGAACCTCGTCGTCGGTGCCAATGAAGCGGGCTTCCACTACATCAACTTCAACTACGGACGCGACCTCAAGGACGCAATCGTCGCCGATATTGCGACCGTCCGCGAAGGCGACCCCTGCCCGGTCACAGGCGAACCGCTCCAGATGAAGCGCGGTATCGAAGTCGGAAACATCTTCCAGCTCGGGACCAAATATTCCGCCCCGATGAAATGCGAATACCTCGACAAAGAGGGCAAGTCCCACCCGATGATCATGGGATGCTACGGCATCGGCATCGGCAGAACCATGGCGGCTCTCGTGGAGGATTCCCACGATGACTACGGTCCGATCTGGCCCATGTCCGTCGCCCCCTATCATGTCGAAATCTGCGCAATCACGCCCGATAAGGAAAACGTCATGGAAGTTTCCGAAAAACTCTATCAGGAACTTCAGAAGCTCGGCGTGGAAGTGCTCTTCGACGACCGTGGCGAAAAAGCCGGCTCCATGTTCAGCGACGCAGACCTTCTCGGCATTCCGCTCCGCGCCGTGATCTCCCCGAAGACCATTGCAAACGGCTCGATGGAATTCAAGATCCGCGGCTCCCGCGACTCCGAACTCGTCCCGCTCGACAAAGCCGCCGAATTCCTCGCGGCAAAAGTCAAAGCGGAACTCGAAAAGTACCAGTAATCACAGAGGGACCGGATATGAAGATTCTGTTTTTCTCCGATGTTCACGGCTCTCCCGAGAGCCTCGCTCAGCTTTGGAAACAGAAGGACGCGCGCAAGCCGGAGCAGCTTGTTCTGCTCGGCGACGCCCTCTATCACGGTCCCCGCAACCCGCTCCGTCCGGACTATGCACCGCCGAAAGTCGTGCCGATGCTCAACGCCGAAAAGGAGCGGATCATCGCCGTTCGCGGGAACTGCGACAGCGAAGTCGATCAGATGCTCCTGGAATTCCCGATCATGGCGGAATTCTCCACTCTTTTCGCGGACGGCTTCAAATTTTTCCTGACCCACGGTCACCACTGGAACCCCTCGGTTCCTCCCCCGGTCGCAAAAGGAACCGTTCTGGCTTACGGACATACGCATCTTCCTCAGCTGGAACGGCTTGAGAACGGTCTTATCGCGTTCAACCCCGGTTCCATCTCGCTCCCGAAAGGCGGAAATCCCGCTTCGTTCGGCTGGTACGAGAACGGGCATCTTCAGGTGCTCGAACTCGAAACCGGAAAGGAAATGTTCTCCTGTGATCTCCATTCATAACAGCGAAAATGAACTCGCCCAGAAACCGGAACTGATTCAGAAGCTCGGCATCGGGCAGTTCATCTATCAGGGGGAAAACGGCGACACGCTCCCGTTCTGCCAGTACATTCACGGAGCGGACAAGCCGGGCAAATTCATTCTCGTTTACTATTTTCACGGCGCGGGCTCGCGCGGAGACGACAACTTCCTTCAAGTCCGGATCGGCGCGCCACCGCTCGCCTCGTACTGCGAACGCCACGATCTGAAAGCAATTGTCATCATGCCCCAGTGCCGCGAAAACTGCAAGTGGGTCGACGTTCCCTGGGAATCCGAATCTCACACGCTGCCGCCGGAACCGTCGCGCCATATGAAACTCGCGCTCGGACTCCTCGACGCCAAGCTCAAAGAGTTCGATATCGACCGTGAACGCATCTATACGCTCGGCATGTCAATGGGCGGTTATGCGGTCTTCGATATGGTCAGCCGCCGCCCGGAACTGTTTGCCGCCGCCGCTTCCATGTGCGGAGGCGGAGATACTGCGCAGGCGCCGAATCTGCGCAACACCGCATTCTATCTGATTCACGGCGACGAAGACAGCGCCGTTCCGGTTGTCCGTTCGCGGAACATGGCGAAAGCACTCCGGGACGCGGGAAATCCGCATGTCGTCTACCATGAACTGGCGGGAGTCAACCACAATGTCTGGGACCCGTTTTTCGCGGATGACGAGGGTCTGGACTTCCTTTTTGCGCAAAAACGCGCGATTCGGTAAAATATTTTTTCGTTGCGCAGTTGTTTTTTGCGAAAATGGGGTTATAGTATCAAATTAGGAATCTAGTTGAAAATAAAGAAGTTTGATTTTTTCAAACGGCAATTAACAAGAAGGAGTATCCCGTGAGCTACACAATCGTTGTGTTTGTGAAGCAGGTGCCGGCCACCCAAAATTTTTTTTATCATCATGTTTTCCTCAGCAATTTCGGCTATCACTTCGTCCTTCTTTTTGAGCTTTGTTTCAAGCTCTTCGATTTTGCGCCGCTGTGCTTTTTCTGTGATGTCAGGCCTGTGGCGGTCAAAAATCATTGCTGCGTTTTCTGGAATTCCTTCTTCCAGTTGAGGATCATATTCGGATGGACATTATTTTCCTGGGCAACATCACTGACTGCCTTTCCATCCTGAATAACTGCCATTACCATTTTCAACTTTTCTTCCGAGCTGAACTTTCTTCTTGCATGTGCCCAGCAGTATGCATTGACACAGCCTTCTATATTATTATATCCGGAATATGCATCTGATATAACAGTTCCGTGAAAACCGTTGAAGAATATCTGTGGATTATATCCGCATCTGTTTGGTGCATATACAAACAGTCGGATTGGATATGCACTCTCTTTGATGCTTGAATATACCCACATATAGGATTTCGTTGTTGCCTTTTTACCAGGTTCATTTAGAACTTGAACAGGTGTTTCATCGGCATGGGCATGTTTTGATTCAAGCAGGATTCCATGCATTCTGTCTGTCAGTGGCTTTAACCAGTGCTCACTTGAATATATGATCCAGTTAGCCATTGTCGTTCTTGAAAGATCCAGGCCCATTTGTTTCCATTCGGATTCCTGTCTATAGAGTGGAACGCCATTTACGAACTTTTGTTTCATAACGAAAGCCACACTTTCAGCAGAAGCATAAGAATGTGGAATGACAGGTTCTGGAATTCCTACATATACTTGTTCAGGTAGTTGTCCTGAACAAGAAACTTGTGAAGAAGGCACTAAAAAAGGCTATCAACAGTATGCTTGGGAAGAGGAAGATCCTTCTATTCCATGGACTTCAGTAAGCTGTCCAAAAGATGCCTCATACACGAAGTCAGACTGTCAAACTATCTGTAACGGTACTATGGGGTGTAAAACAATCTGCAAATATAGATGTGAATCAATACAATGTTCTAAAAACTCTGTAACAGTAAAAGTACATTAAAAATCATTAAATAAAGGCTGCATGCTCAATTGCAAACAGCCTTTATTTCTAATATATTTTTCACAGCTCGATGTCGCAGTAATCTACGGTATTTTTGTCAGGCATAAAAAGCAAGAGTCACTAATGATAGCCAAATGAGGCTATTTAGTAGCATTTTCCAATCTTTATATATTGTTTTACTTAGGTTGTAGTCTATCTTGAGGTTTATTAGATTTATGTAAAAATAATCTAATCCATAAATTACAGGAATAATACTCAAAGAGAGAAGCAATTTAGAATACCCTGATAATACGTCTATATTTGTGCCACGCAGACAATACAGAATATAGATGAAGATAGATAAAGCAATTACAGCAATACTGCTCTTACGGCATTTTTGAGGAGTATAGAACAACAATGTTTTTCTTTCTGATTTTAGATGGTTTTCAATATATCTTTTTGAAACTACCATAAGTGAACACAATAGGAATACCTCAACAAAGAGAAAGACAGTCATTGAGTGACCTATTACCCAACAACCAGCAAATACTCTTAATTCAAATCCAGTAACAATGCAAAGCAGATCAACAAGAGCAATATTCTTTAGCATCAAGCTGTAAGTTACCATTAAAACGAAATATATAGAGATTAAGTAGCTTACGTGAATATTCAACTGCAAAGCTATGAACAACGACGCTGAAGCTAGAATTAGGCTAATTACAAAGGCTTTTTGAATAGATACAAAACCCCATAAAACAATGAAAGCAGAAGGAAACAACC
>OQVL01001413.1_pt1 | contig 14379 bp, 10 predicted proteins | sample 1691501 | NCBI WGS metagenome assembly OQVL01 (sample SAMN03418253, study PRJEB22391) | human gut metagenome | biome: human-gut; feature: organic feature; material: feces | host: Homo sapiens | place: Tanzania | collected 2013-01
GGGCTAGCCCCGTAGTGAGAGGCTAATGTTTTTGCACTTCGTTTAAGAATCTACAAAAAACTTAGCATATCGGACTGCTCCCGGTCGCAGACTGCGATGCAAAGGTACTATGTCACCTGTCTCATTTATCGTTACAGGTTCATAATCTTTCGATTTAATATCGAAGAATAGATGCGCACCGAGCCGGCATATGGTAAAGTCCGCGCGGCATTATACCTTATGCTTCGACGCGTATTCAAACTTCTGTGACTATGAAGTGCAAAATAAAAGGCCGGCATCTGTTGCGAATGCCGGCCCTCGTATGGTTGGTCACGATGTGACGAGAAAGTGTCAGAACGGGAGGTCGTAGCGGTTGAGCGAAGCAAGGCCGGCTCGATAGGCATAGTCCGCTTCGAGATACTCCTGACGTGCTTGCAGGTAGTAATTCATTTCCTGAATCAGGGTGATGACATTGGTCTCGCCGCCATGGTAAGCCATCAGTAGCAATTCCGGATACTCGTCATCAAGCACTACGGGCGAAAAATGCTTGAGCAGGTCTTGTTGACGTAGCGTTTGGTCGTACAGCGCGGATACTTGTGTCTCGATGTCGTTAGCTGTCTGTGCATGGTCATACTCGGCAGCGGCTTGACGCGCTTGTGCGGCTTGACGTGCCTTACGTCCCGAGAAAACCGGGACGGAAATGCCGACCGTAACGCCGTTGAAGCTGTGCCCGTCTTCTATCGAATGTTTATAGCCCAAGCTCAGAGAGGGTAGGCGGCCCATGCGAGCAGCTTCGCCTTCAAGACGCGCTGTCTCTATTGCGTGGTCGGCAAATGCGATTTCGGGCGACTGACGGGCCTTGTCCAGGTAGTAAGACAAGGCATTGAGCGGCTCAACGTCGTATTGGGACATATCCACGGCGATACTCTCGCCGTTATTCAGCGCTGTCAGAGCAGATTCCACTTTTTGACGCTCGGAACGCACCTGTGCGATTTGGGTGTCAAGGCGGAAAATCTCAAACCGGACTTTCTTGAGGTCAAGTAACGTGAGTTCGCCCTTATTATAGCCGTATTCGATGCTGTGCGCCAACGAGTCCATATTGGCCTTAAGACGTTCCAGCAACGACAGGTGCTGTGTCAGATAGGTGCCGCGTATCATCTGCTGCCGTGCTTGGTCGGCCACGGTCAAAGCAGCCACGCGACAGCGTTCTTCGTTAGCGGCCGATACCGAGCCAATAACTTTTTTCTGTGCGCCATACAATCCCGGCCATGCAAAGTCCTGGGATACTTCCAGCTCCCAGCGATTGTCCGTTCCGTCGCCGAAAAGGTATCCGCCCGAGACCTCCGGGTCGGGCAGCGTATTGTCATTCTGCAAGGACAATACATCTGCGTTGCCCGAAGCCTGTATGCCTTTGACGCCCGCGTTATTGGCTACGATGCGTGCGATGGCTTCTCGCTGGGACAACGTTTGGGCATTGCCCGACAGAGATGCGAGCATGCAGATGCCTGAAAATATGTATGAAATGATGTGCTTGTTCATTATAATATGTGTTGTGTTATGATTGCCTATGTGCGGTGGCAGACAAATGCTATGCTTGTGTCGGCTCAGCGCCTTTGCGCAGGCACATTTTGCGATATATTACCGGAACTACAAATACATTCAGGATGGTAGCCGATACCAGACCTCCGAGGATGACCACGGCGAGCGGCGACTGGATCTCGTTGCCCGGAGCATCGCCGTTGACAGCAAGCGGTATCAGAGCCAGAGCCGAGGTAAGAGCCGTCATCACTATGGGCAGCAGTCGGTCGCCCGAGCCGCGCATGATGCGGTCGTGCATACTCATACCTTGGTCGCGCAATGCGTTGTACCGGCTGATAAGCAGCATACCATTGCGCGTGGTGATACCTAATAGAGATATAAAGCCGATGATAGCCGGGATATTGAGTTCCGCTCCGGTAAACACCAGGATGAATACGCCGCCAATCATAGCCAACGGCATATTGATAAGTATCAGCAGCGATTGCGGTATGCTCTTGAAATCCTGGTACAGTAGCATAAGTATCAGCAGCAAAGCGCCCAGCGAGGCCCATGCCAAGGTACGTGAAGCCGAAGCCTCGCTCTCGAATTGTCCGCCGTAATTGAGGTAATATCCTTCGGGGAGCTTAACCTTTTGTGCAACTTCATCCTGTATCTTGTTGACCACGCCGCGAAGGTCTCCGCCTTCGACATTTGCCGAAATAACGATACGGCGTTTGACATTCTCGCGGTTTATGGTGTTGGGCCCGGATGTGGATGCGACTTCCGCAACGTCAGACAACGGCACTTTGCCTTGCGGAGTATCAATGAGCAAATCCGAGATGCTTTGCAGCGAGCTTCGCGAGCCGGGCTCAAGCATCAGCGAGATGTCATAAGGTATGCCGTCCTCGTATACCTGCGATACGGCTGTTCCGGCCAGCGATGTCTCGATGGTATTGCGCAGGCTCTCCATAGTGACGCCATAGCGAGCTAACAACTGGCGATTAGGACGTATGGCTATCTCCGGCCTTTCGATTTGTTGTTCGATATTGACATCCACAACGCCTTCTTGCTCGGAGATGATGCTCTTGATTTGAGTGCCGAGAGCGAAGAGCTTATTTAGGTCATCGCCGAACAATTTGATGGCTATCTGCGCCTCCGTACCCGAAAGCATTGCGTCTATACGGTGCGAGATCGGTTGGCCGATTTCGATATTGGCGCCCGGGATTTCGGAGAGTTTTTCGCGAATTTCGCGCACCATTTCGCCGCGAGTGCGGTCTTTGAGGGTATATGGCGCCTCGATTTCGGAGACATTGACGCCGAACGAATGCTCGTCCAATTCGGCGCGACCGGTTTTGCGAGCTGTTGTGCGCACCTCCGGTACTGATAGTATCAATTTTTCGGCCTCCGCCCCGATTTTGTCGCTCTCGTCCAGTGATATTCCGGGGAGAGTGGAAATATTGATGGTCATTGAGCCTTCGTTGAAAGACGGCAGGAAGCTGCGGCCCAGAGTGAAGAACAATGCCATAGCGGCTACAAACAGGACGCCTACGCCGGTGAGTACGGCACGCGAGTGCTTGAGACACCATTCGAGGGCGGCTGTGTATCCGGTGCGCATCTTACGAGTGACGTATGGGTCGCGGTCGGCCTTAGCTGTCGCTTTTTTAGACCCCAGTAAATAATAGCACATTACCGGCGTCAGAGTCAGTGCTACGATGGTCGATGCAATCAGAGCCACGATGAAGGACACGCCTAACGGCACAAGCATGCGACCTTCGATGCCTGACAGGAAGAAAAGCGGGAGAAAACTTGCAATAATTATCAGTGATGAATTGAAGATAGGCATACGTACCTCGGCAGAGGCGTGGAAGACGACATCAAAGACGCTGTGTCGTTGGTCAGGTGGTAATTCGCGGTTTTCGCGTAGACGCTTATATACATTCTCAACATCCACGATAGCATCGTCCACCAACGACCCAATGGCAATGGCGATACCACCGAGACTCATAGTGTTGAGCGTATAGCCCATAAAGTGCAGCACAAGAACCGCCAAGATGATAGACAAAGGCAAAGCAACAACGGATATAACCGTCGTGCGTGTGTTCATCAGGAAGAAGAATAAAACGATAATCACGAAAAGCGCACCTTCGAGCAATGCTTCCTGAAGATTAGATATTGAAGTGTCGATGAATTGACTTTGCTTGAAGATGTCTGTTGCGATATGCACGTCTGCAGGGAGAGTTTTGGAGACTTCGGCCAAATCCTTCTCAATAGCCTCTGTCAAATCGATTGTGCCTACGGACGGCTGCTTGGTAACCGTGACTAAAACCGCGGGATGAGCCCTGACCGATCCTGCTCCGAGTCGTGGGTGAGCTCCGGCAATTTTCACATCGGCGATGTCCCCCACAGTGACGATACCTTCTTCATTGCTACGTACTACGGCAGCCGCAATATCCCCGGTGGCAGTGGTGTTGATTTCGCCCTTGACAATGTATTCGTTGCCGTAATCATAGACTATGCCGCCTGTCGCGTTTTGATTGAGGCCCTCAACGGCAGCACGTACTTCATCGATAGATACGCCCAATGCTTGCATACGTTGCGGCACCATCTGTATTTGGTACTGGCGCACGTCGCCGCCAAGTACTGCGACTTGTGATACACCGCCCAAAGACAAAAGTCTCGGACGAATTGTTTTATTGGCAATGGTGTTAAGATCCATCATGGACGTCGAGTCGGCAGTCAGACCTATAATCATGATTTCGCCCAAAATGGACGATTGGGGTCCCATGGTAGGTTGCTTTACGCCCGGAGGCAATGTCCCGGACAGCGAAGCAAGGCGTTCATTGACTATTTGTCGGGCGCGATATACATCAGTACCCCAATCGAATTCGACCCAAACCACCGAGAATCCGGTTGTGGAGGACGACCGGACGCGACGGACGCCTGTGGATCCGTTTACGGATGTTTCGATGGGGTAGGTAACCAATTTTTCAACTTCCTCGGGCGCCATGCCCGGAGCCTCGGTCATTACAACGACGGTGGGAGCATTGAGATCCGGGAAAATATCCACCTGCGTGCGCATAAGCGTTATGGTGCCGAATATCAGCGCCAATCCCACCAATATGAGAATTGTCAGGCGGTTGTTAAGCGAGAAATGAATGATTTTATTAAGCATAACTATAAGGTATTCGTTATTTAACAGACTATGATGTAGTTATGCATATCAATGGCTGTGCGAATGGCCTTCGGGTACTACGCCGGATTTTTCGGCAAGGCGGACAGTGGTAGTGCCTTCGACTACGACTTTGTCTCCTGAATGAAGACCGGAGAGAATCTCGGTGCGTACACCATCGCTTTGTCCTATGGAGACGGGCACTTTCCGGTACCCCTCTTCGTCAAGCTGTATGTACACGAAGTAATCGCCCTGCTGCTCGGATAATGCCGATACAGGGACAGTGATTACGTTGGCTCGTGGTTGTCCTTCGAGGTATACTTCTACGATAGATCCGGGAACGATGCTGCCGTTGTTGTTGAACGAAAAATATATGGGGATATAACCCGGTGTAGAACTTACGGCCTCGGTAGATGAGCTGCGTACTCCGCCCAATTCTTTGATATCCAAAGATTCGGACATATAGGATGGGCGAAAACGTGCATTGGTGACCGAGGTCACAGCACCATAAAGTTTTTGGGGCACATCGGCACGCAGGGTCAGGCGCGTATTAGCCGTTACAGAAGCCAATGGTGCGCCGGCATCAACAAATTGTCCTTGTTCGGCGAGAATGGCCGTAATGATGCCGGAAGCCGTGGCTCGAGCGCTACCGGAGGCAGCGGCAGGGCTGTACGAGGCTTTGGCGCTTTGATACACAGCCACGGCACGGTTATACTCGGCTGTAGACACTACGCCACGCCGGTGTAGCGGCTCAAGACGCTCTACTTCCTTACGTGCAGCCTCAACGGCAACGCGTGCAGCCTCATTGGGGTCACCACCGGTGACAGCAGAAGCTCTTACTGTGGCTATCGATGTGCCGACTGAGATGGCTTGCCCGACAACGGCTTTACTATTGAAGTATACAATTCCGGCTGTCGGCGCTGAGATTATCGATGCAGACTGCGGCGATGGCAGTACCCGGCCCGAGACCTTTACAATGCTGCTGAATGTGCCCGGGCGTACTTCGGCGACTTTTACCCCAAAACGCTTTGCCTGCTCGGGGTGGAGGATGATTTCATCTCCTTCGCCATGATTATGGCCTTCATGTTCATGCTCTTCGCACTCCTCGTGCCCTTCGTGCCCTTCACATTCGTGACCATTATGGTGATGATGGTGAGCGAGTTCATCCTTGGCGTTGGAGTTACAGGATGCAACGACTACACATAACGACAGATATAAGATATGTCGTATAAATCTCTTATGGGTTATTGACATCGTTTTTACTTTTATAATTAATGTGTTTGTATACCATTTAACCGCTACAAAGGTAATCATCCATCGTTGCAACCCGGTTGCAAATGTCAAATCCGTATATAAGAACGTGCCAATCAGCACATATAATCTTGTCGGCCTTTGCCAATCGTCCTTCATGTAAGTGTCTCGGACAGTAACTCCGAGAGGGCACTGCTCGGAAGTAATCAGGTTATATGTATCCCATTGTTTCGGGTCTATCGCGTATGTAGTGTAATTATATCCGCCTCTTTGTCTGCATCTTATATGTTTTCATGCACTATATTCACGAAACTTGACTTTTTTTTGATGTAGTTGCAGCGCATATAACGAGCATGCGGACATGTTTTTCAAAAAAAACATACTAACTTTGCGTCGTCAAAAGCAGCAACCGAATGCATTTGAAAAGGCATGCGTACGAATCCTTTGAAAAATATGCTTGGAAAAGTGTTTTTGAAAAAAAAATCTCGCGACAATGAAGCTCCCGGATTTTAGAAATACAGCAAAGCCCCTGTGCCTAAGATGGGCAAAGCCGCATGCAGACATCTTCAGATGCACTGCCGAGGCCTTTGCCGCTCCGAAAACGCAGGGGTTAAGTTTTTTTAGGGTGTTGGGCTATCTTGCCAACAAGTGTTGACTGCCGGGCCTATAGATAACAACGCGGGATTTAACGAACAAAATAAAAGCCACACAACACATAATAATAAAGCGAAAACAGACCAATGTCACACCTGCGTTTCAAAGTCATCGAAGAAGCCTACAACCGCAAGGCAGTACATATTCACGTTCCGGACGAACGTCCTGAAACATACTACGCCAAGGCTGTATTTAACCGTCAAAAGATGTTTGAATACCTATCCAAAGACACGTATGATGCGCTTGTCTTTGCCATAGAGAATAAGCGTCCCATATCCAGGGCGCTTGCAGACAGCGTTGCAATGGGAATGAAGCATTGGGCTATAGATAACGGAGCACGCCACTACACGCATTGGTTTCACCCGCTCACCGATGGTACTGCTGAAAAACATGATGCCTTCATTGAACATGACGGCAAAGGTGGAGTCGTAGAAAAGTTTGATGGTAAACTTCTTGTCCAGCAAGAGCCGGATGCATCGTCATTCCCCAACGGAGGAATTCGCAACACTTTTGAGGCTCGCGGATACTCAGCGTGGGATATATCCTCTCCTGCATTCATACTTGACGAGACACTGTGTATTCCAACAATATTCATATCTTATACGGGCGAGTCTTTAGACTACAAGACGCCTCTATTGCGAGCACTTAACGCAGTAGACACAGCAGCAACAGCTATCGCACAATATTTCGATCCGGCCGTAAAGCACGTGAATGCAAATCTAGGCTGGGAACAGGAGTACTTTCTTGTAGACGAAGCACTATATAATGCACGCCCAGATTTAGTGATGACTGGACGTACACTTATGGGCCACGAAAGTCCCAAGAACCAACAACTTGAAGACCATTACTTCGGGTCGATACCATCCCGAGTCGAGGCGTTCATGCTTGACCTCGAGATAGAGGCCCATCGCCTCGGAATCCCAGCCAAGACATGCCATAATGAAGTGGCGCCCAATCAGTTTGAACTTGCTCCGATATTCGAAGACGTCAACTTAGCCAATGACCACAACCTACTGCTGATGTCCTTGATGAATGAGGTTGCTCGTCGCCATAACTTCCGCGTATTGCTTCACGAAAAACCTTTTGCAGGAGTTAACGGTTCGGGTAAGCACAACAATTGGAGTCTCAGTACCGATACGGGTACCCAATTATTTGCCCCCGGAAAGACACCGGAGGCAAACTTGCAGTTTATCACATTTATAGTCAATGTGATGGCCGCCGTACACAAGCACAATGGACTAATCAAGGCGTCCATAATGTCTGCTACCAATGCCCATAGACTTGGAGCTAATGAGGCTCCACCTGCTATCATATCGATATTCACCGGCAGCCAATTGAGCGCAGTACTTGACCGACTTGCAGACAGCACGGACAACCAACTTGAAGATCTCACAAATCGCGAAGGTATATCGGTGGGATTGGCACAAATTCCTGAAATTCTTATAGATAATACTGATCGTAATCGCACCTCTCCCTTCGCCTTCACCGGCAACCGCTTCGAGTTTCGAGCCGTGGGCTCGTCCGCCAATTGCGCCTCTGCTATGATTGTTCTAAATGCTGCTGTCGCAGACCAGCTCACACAATTCAAGAGCAAAGTTGATAAGGCAGTGGCCGTTGGAACTCCATTACGACAGGCTATACTGAGCGAGGTGCGCAAATTGATAATCCAAAGCAGACCCATACACTTCGATGGCAACGGATACAGCGAAGAGTGGGTGAACGAGGCAAAACGCCGCGGTCTTGATTGCGAGACCAGCGCCCCCAAGATATTTGATGCATACCTGACTCGCGAGTCCGAGGAAATGTTTGACCGTACAGGTGTATTCAGCCGTATCGAATTGGAAGCCCGCAACGAGGTCAAATGGGAAATGTACACAAAAAAAGTACAGATAGAGGCCAGAGTACTTGGTGATTTGGCCCTGAACCATATAATTCCGGTGGCTACGCGCTATCAGTCCATACTTGTGGACAATCTCGTAAAAATCAAAGCACTCTTTGGCGACCACAAGTCGGCAGCGCTTTTTGGGCACGACATGGACACCATTGAAGGCATATCCATGCACATGGAGGCTATCAAAACAGAAGTCGAAGCCATGGTCGAAGCTCGTAAGAAGGCCAATGGATGCGACAACGAGCGACAAAAAGCCATAATGTACCATGACAACGTGGCGCCACAGATGGAAACAATACGCTACCATATAGACAAACTCGAACTAATGGTAGATAATGAGATGTGGCCTTTACCAAAGTACCGCGAACTTCTTTTTATCCGCTAATATGGCAGAGATTTTAAAACACGAGTGCGGCGTAGCCATGATAAGACTGCGCAAGCCTATAGAATACTACCGCAAACGATATGGCTCAGCGACTTGGGCTTTGGATCGCCTTTACCTGCTGATGGAGAAACAGCATAATCGCGGGCAAGAGGCTGCCGGTATAGGTGTTGTAGATATCAATGCTGCTCCCGGATATGAATATGTATATCGCGAACGAGCATTGGGTAGTGATGCCATTGCCACTATATTTGACGAAGTACAACATCGCATTTCGCGTCACGATGCGGATACTGCAGCTGCCAATGCGCCCACGCCATTTATCGGGCAAATATACATGGGACATCTTCGATATTCCACGACAGGCCGTAGCGGAATGTCGTATGTGCATCCTTTTTTACGGCGCAATAACTGGAAATCACGCAACTTATTGCTGTGCGGCAACTTCAATATGACTAATGTCGATGAAGTTTTCGATGAAATTGTTTCCCGTGGTCAGCATCCGCGACTTTTCAGCGACACAATCGTTCTGCTGGAACAATTGGGATATGCGTTGGACAAAGAGAACCACAGGCTGTACCACGAATACAAGGACAAGCTTGTCGAACCGGCTTTGGGCGTAGCTATTGAAGATAATATGGATATGGCACGGATACTGCGCAGCGTAGCTCCGTCATGGGATGGCGGATTTGTAATCTGCGGCATTACCGGCTCGGGCGACATGTTTACACTTAGGGACAGCCATGGAATACGTCCGGCTTTCTACTACTATGACGATGAAGTGGTCGTTGTAGCATCCGAACGCCCCGTAATCCAAACCGTTTTTGATGTGCCTCGTTCGTCCGTATGCGAACTTTGTCCCGGACAGGCACTGGTAGTCACCAAGAGCGGCGAAATATCATTGCCACAGATACTTGCCGAGGACATCAATGAGCGTTGTTCGTTTGAACGCATATATTTTTCGCGCGGTAGCGATGCTGACATTTACCGCGAGCGCAAATCTCTCGGACGCAATCTTGTCAAGCCCTTGTCCATAATGATAAACGATAATTTCGAGAACACAGTATTCTCGTTTATCCCCAATACAGCCGAGGTAGCGTTTTTGGGTATGATAGAAGGCCTCGAGGCACGACTTGACGCTTGTCGCATGGCCGAACTACGTCGCCACAGAGATGCCGGAGACCTTACGGATCAATCTATAGAGCGCATCATACGGCGACATTTGCGCATCGACAAACTGGTAATCAAAGATATCAAACTGCGTACATTTATAGCCGAGGGCGAGTCACGCAACAATCTTGCTTCACATGTCTATGATGTGACATATGGTATAGTGAAAAACGATGTAGATACACTTGTTGTAATTGACGACTCGATAGTTCGCGGCACAACACTCAAAGAATCTATACTCAAGATGCTTGACCGTTTGCATCCACGCCGCATAATTATTGTATCATCTTCACCACAGGTGCGATATCCTGACTATTACGGCATAGATATGAGTCGGCTTGCCGAGTTCATAGCATTTCGTGCTGCCGTCAATCTTTTGCGACGTCAGAGTAGAGAAGAAGTGCTGCGTAAGGCTTACGAAGACTGCATAGAACAGCTTAAACTGCCAGCGCCCCAACAGCGAAACGTTGTGAAAGATATCTATGCGCCTTTTAGTGACGAAGATATTTCACTAGAGATTTCCGGACTATTATCAAAAGACATTCACGCATCAGTGGACATACTTTACCAAAGCATCGAAGGGCTTGCTGCGGCTGTCCCCGGCTGTCCCGGCCGATGGTATTTCACCGGAGACTATCCAACGCCCGGTGGTGTTGTAAATGTCAATAAAGCTTTTGTTAATTTTTACGAAGGCAATGAAACAAAGCGGTAGCTTGCGTTAAATTAGGTTAATTACGGTGGATTTTTCCCTATATTTCCCCTAACTTATACAATAAAAGGATTATATTTGCAAAACAATATCACCAAGCGAAAGCCATGAACAGAATATTGCGCATTCTGATGATAGCGACAGCGATGTCAGCGGTATCGGCCACATCCTTCGCCGAACCTGCCGAGAACAACGAATCGGTAGCCAATGTTGCTGTAAGTAAACCTATCATCCGCGTAATCGGCAGCCATGTCGAAATCACGCTTCAGGGCAATGAATCACGTGTGGTGGTATGCTATTCGCTCACGGGCCAAATAGTCAAGACATTGACAATACATCCGGGAACAACCCAGATAGACCTACCTACCGGTTATTACATCATACGGTGCGAGCGATATTCACAGCGAGTTATTTTGCGTTAAAAAAGCCTTGAGTTAGGGGCATGTTATGCATCATAACTCCCTTAATTTTAACCGACATATATGTCGGTAGGGATATTCATCCTTACCTTACTTAAAGTGCATATATATGGGACAGGACAAATACATCGCAGCACGAATCGCACACAAACGTCCGCTCAACCCTCAAATAATGTAGACAAGAATACACATACCAATAGACTTCTAAAGACATATCTTACAACTAATGGAACAACTAAAATTACTGACTATGGTAATGACCGCGAGCCTGACAGCGTCGGCATATGCGTCTGTCCCAACAGTCGAAGACATCTACAATTCGTATCCGGTATATGACGGCAACGACCTTGAGCTAATCGTAGACAATTCAGGAACACACTTTACACTGTGGTCGCCGGCCGTGCAGAATGTGCGTGTGTTAATCTACGATACAGACCGCAACGGTGTAGCGACAGACACACTTGAGATGCACCCCGGAGAAAAAGGCGTATGGCGTGCAGCCGTTCCACAGATGCTTTATGGCAAATTCTACACCTTCCAGGTACAAAGTCAGGGGCGATGGCTTGCCGAAACTCCCGGAATATACGCCAAGGCAGTGGGCACCAATGGCAAACGTGCCGCAATCATAAACATGTCACAGACAAACCCTCAGGGATGGGATAACGACCATGGCCCGGTGGTGAAGAACATCAATGACGCCGTGATATATGAGATGCATCACCGCGACTTCTCTATGCACCACTCCGGAGGTATAGTACACAAAGGCAAATTCCTGGCACTGACCGAGGTTGGCACACACAATAATTTAGGCGCCAAAACCGGTATAGACCATCTCAAAGAACTGGGGGTGACACATGTACACATACTGCCGTCCTATGATTTTAATTCGGTGGACGAAAGCAATCTACCGGCCAATCAATACAATTGGGGCTACGATCCGCAAAACTACAATGCGCCTGAAGGCTCGTATGCCACAGACCCATCCGACCCGGCTGTACGCATCCGTGAGATGAAAGAAATGGTGCAAGCCCTGCATAATGCCGGGATAGGCGTGATTATGGATGTGGTATACAACCATACCGGGGACAATGGCGGCAGCAATTTCTCGCTTACGGCACCCGGATACTTCTATCGCCATAACCCCGATGGAAGTTATAGCAACGCCTCGGGATGTGGCAACGAAACAGCAAGTAATCGGCAAATGATGCAGAATTTCATCGTCAATTCGGTCAAATACTGGGCGAGTGAATACCATATAGACGGATTTCGCTTTGACCTCATGGCAATACATGACATAGAAACGATGAATCGTGTAGCACGCGAGCTCAAAACAATCAATCCCTCTATTTTTGTGTATGGTGAGGGTTGGACTGCCGGCGACTCGCCATTGCCCGTCGAACGCCGAGCGCTTAAAGAAAACGTAAGTAAGATGCAGGACATAGCCGTATTCTCGGATGACATTCGCGATGCCGTCAAGGGGCATTACAGCAATGAGGCCGAGCGTGGTTTCGCGACAGGCAAACCCGGTAACGAGGAAACCGTTAAAATAGGCATAGTGGCATCTACGGCACATCCGCAGGTGGATTACACCAAAGGCAACAACTCAAAATTTGCCTATGCAACTGCTCCCACACAAATTATAAATTATGTATCTTGCCATGACGACTTGATGCTTACGGACAAATTGGCCAAATCAATGCCTGAGGCGGATGTCGCCACACGTCAACGTGCAGCAAGATTGGCGCAAACTATAGTGTTCACTTCACAAGGCACGCCATTCATGTTTGCCGGTGAAGAAATCTTCCGAGACAAAAAGGGTGTGCATAACTCTTTTGTATCGCCGGACTATATCAATGCCATCGACTGGGACTTAAAAACCACTAATATAGACCAGTTTGAATACTACCGTGAGCTGATTGCACTGCGCAAGGCTCATCCGGCGTTCCGCATGACTACTGCAGCAGACATCGCCAAGAACCTCGTGTTTGACAACGAAACCCGCACCAATGTCATATCCTATTCATTAAAAAACCACGCCAACGGAGACTCCTGGAAGGAAATCAAGATTGTATTTAACGGCAACGACAAGGCTGTTGACGTACGTATACCCAAAGGCAACTGGACCATAGTAGCCTACGACGGGAAACTCAAGGCAAACGGGATGGACAAGAAAAGAAAGCTAAATGTTATCTTGAGGCAAAAGGGATTGAGGTCTTCTTGCCAATGAAAGAGAAATGTTGTATCCTAAATGGCAAGCGCAAAACCAAGCAAGTGTCCTTGATTCCCAATTTCCTGTTTGTAAAGAGCACTGAGACAGAAATGAAAAATTATGTTGGGAAAGGCGAACTCGACTTCTTTCATCATTATTATGTGCCCCACAAGGATGAAACAGGAAAGAAGATTGGTAAAAATGGTATCAAGCCTTTGGTGATACCTGAGCAACAAATGAATAGCTTCATTAGATGGAATGAAGTCAATGATGATAATAAACTATTTATAGCAGACGACAATATGAACTTTGAGATGAATTGCGTTGTTAAGATAGTTGCTGGCAAGTTTGCAGGCTTGGAAGGTTTTGTCTGTAGAATCAAAGGGCACACTAGAGTTGGTGTTGTCATTTCAGGGGTGGGAACTCTGTTTACTGCATATATACCCAAAAATATGCTTGAAAAACGAACTGATTTCTAAAAAATACATAATGATGGAAAGTACAATTAGAATTAATAGTGGTGAGTATATTTGCCTTACGGTATTCCATATAACAAGTATTCCACACATCTCGATTCTTTCGGAAAATGATTCTGTGCAAGGACAGCAATTGACAATAGAACAAGCTGGTAGGGATATGGTTGGTATGTTGACAGAGGTTTATCAACAATACAAGGACTTATATGTACAGTTGCAAAAGGTTGTTGATGTATCTTTTGATATTTCATGGATTCCTTTTCCTTCGTATGTCATTCGTTTGCTGCTAACTCCTTGGTCAACCATCAAATAGTCAAAAACGCTTTTGGCTCTCTTTTCAGAAAGAGTCTGGTTGTAATCAACCTTTCCAGTGTTGTCCGTGTGACCAATAATCTTGATGTCTGTGTCCGGATTCTGATTCAAACTGGTTGCCAAATTGCGCAAGGCAGACTTTGAAGCTTCACTAACTGTGCTTGAGTTGGTTGCAAACAAGATACCTGAATCAAAAGTAACCAAAGGTATATCAGATTTAATCGGCGAGGACAATCTGTG
>OQVL01001418.1_pt1 | contig 14362 bp, 10 predicted proteins | sample 1691501 | NCBI WGS metagenome assembly OQVL01 (sample SAMN03418253, study PRJEB22391) | human gut metagenome | biome: human-gut; feature: organic feature; material: feces | host: Homo sapiens | place: Tanzania | collected 2013-01
CGCTGTACGCATAGGTCATGGAGAACGTCATCTTGTTGTGATTGTATTTGCGGAAGTACGGGTCGCACTTCTGATATTCCAGAAAATCATTCATCCAGCCCATGTTCCACTTGAGGTCAAAGCCAAGACCTCCGTCTTCCGGATCGCCTGTGACCATCGGCCATGCCGTGGATTCTTCCGCAATCATAACCGTGCCCGGCTTGCGCTGATGCACAATGGAATTGAGGTGACGGAAAAATTCAATTGCTTCCAGATTCTTATTTTCTCCGTACTTGTTGGCAACCCACTGGCCATCCTGCTTGCCGTAGTCGAGATACAGCATGGATGCCACGGCGTCAATGCGCAGACCGTCGACATGGTATTCGGTCAGCCAATACAGCGCATTGGCAATCAGGAAATTCTTGACCTCGTTTCTGCCGTAGTCAAAAATCTTGGTGCCCCAATCCGGATGCTCGCCCTTCTTCGGGTCTGCATACTCATACAGCGCCTTGCCGTCAAAGTTTGCCAGACCGTGTTCGTCACGCGGAAAATGTGCCGGAACCCAGTCCAGAATGACACCGATTTTATGCTTATGCAGATAATTGACGAAGTACATAAAGTCCTTCGGCGTGCCGTAGCGGGATGTCGGCGCATAATATCCCGTGACCTGATAGCCCCAAGAGCCGTCAAACGGGTGCTCTGCGACGCCAATCAGCTCGACATGGGTATATCCCATCTCCTTGAGATAGGTGACCAGCTCCGGTGCCAGCTCGCGGAAGTTGTAAAATCCCGGATCATCCTCATTTTCCGGCGTGTGCTTTTTCCAAGAGCCCGGATGCATCTCATAAATTGCCATCGGCTCCTTCTGGAACTTGGACTGTGCGCGGTTGTCAATCCAACGATTGTCCGACCACTTAAATCCGTCAATCGAAGCGACCTTGGATGCGGTGCTCGGGCGCATCTCTGCGCTGAAGCCATACGGGTCACTCTTGAGAATCGTCTTGCCATCCTGACCGGTCACGGCATATTTATACAGTGCACCTTCCTTCATGCCCGGCACGAACAATTCATGAATACCGAGCGGCTCCAGACGTGTCATCGGGTTCGCTTCGCGATCCCAGCCGTTAAAATCGCCGACCAAACATACGCGCGCGGCATCCGGTGCCCAAACGGCAAAATACACACCCTTCTTGCCTTTTTTCATGGCAACGTGTGCGCCCAACTTTTTGTAAATTTCATAATGTACGCCCTGACCGAACAGATACTGGTCAAATTCCGTGATAAACGGCTGTGCTTCCGGCTTCTTCGCGGTCTTCGGGGTACGAGGTCTCGCTGCTTTCTTCTCCATTATGTTTCTCTCCTTTTTCCAATGCCGCCGTATGTTTTTCATTTCACTATTTTTCCTGTTCTTTTGGCGGTTTGGGAGGTTGCTATCTTTAGTATAATATAATTTTCCGGATTTGTAAATTATAAACAAAGAAATTTCCCGAACAACACAGGAAATCATTCAAAATTTCTCCACAAATTTCGATAATTTGTATAATATTTTGACAAACTGCAGAAGGGCTTTTCTTTTTGCACTTTTTGCGGTATCCTAGAGAAGAACAACAATGTATGATATTTGTAATAATGAGGTATTTACTATGGACACGACTTACTCGTATCTGCACCGCGTGCAGTATTATGAAACCGACGGCATGCGCATCGTGCACCATGCCAACTACATTCACTGGATGGAAGAAGCGCGCATTGCGTATATGGAGGAGGCCGGCTACGGCTACGACCGCATGGAAGCGGACGGCATCGCCATTCCGGTTCTCGGCATCGACTGCCAATACAAATCCATGATGCGTTTTGGGCAGATCTGCCGCGTCCTTGTGCGCGTGACCAAGCTGACGCCGGTACGCATGTCGCTCTCGTATGAGTTTTACGATTCGGAAACCGACACACTGTGCGGCACGGCAACTTCCGACCATTGCTTCATCGGCAAAAACGGCAGACCGGTTTCGCTGAAAAAATATCTGCCAAACGCCTTTGACCTGTACAGCAAGCTGGTGTGGAAGCCGGAAACGCTGTAACGCAAAAATCCTGTATGATTTTTTCATCATACAGGATTTTTTTCTCATTCAATTGGCTCTGACGCGAATGCCCTGTTCCTTACAGTACTGCCATGCATAGCTCTTTGGGGATGCGAGCACGGTCAGCTTGCCATTGCTGAACAGTTTCTTGGGCTGCTCGCCAAAAGCATTGGCGCCAATCTCCCGCACAGAACTCGGAATGCGAACCGTGCGCAGGTGCTCACAGCGGTCAAATGCATGTGCGCCAATGCGGCGGGTTCCCTCCGGAATTACCATCGTTTCCAGACCGGCACAGCCATAAAAGGCGCGTTCGCGAATTTCTGTCAGCCGGAACGGCAAATCAAACTGTTTCAAGCCGATACAGCCGGCAAAGCAGTCCTCCGGAATGACGGCAAGCCGCAGCGAGACCTGCACAAACCGCAGCTGTTTGCAGTGCATAAATGCACCGGCGCCGAGGCGAATGCAGGAATCCGGCATGACGATTTTTTCCAGTCCGCTGCTGCTGAATGCGCGTTCCCCGATTGCGCGCACATGCTGCGGCAGGACGACCTGTCCCAATCCCTGACAATTGATGCACAGCTTTTCCGGCAGTTCCGTCAGCGAATCCGGCAAATTCAGGGATGTCAAAGTTTTGCAGCCCGCAAACACGCTGCTCCCCAGCACATGAACGGTATCCGGCAGCTGACAGCGCGTCAATTTTGTACAGCCGGAAAAGGCGTTTTGCTCAATTTCCGTCAATCCGCTGCCGCAACGCACTTCATGCAGGCTCGTACACTGGGCAAACGCTGCCGCACCGATGCGCTGCAATCGCCCGCTGGTGTGAAGTGACGCCAAATCCCTGCGGCCCGTGAATGCGCGCTCCGCAACCGACAAATACTCGCGCAGCAGCAGGGTATTGAACGGAAACCACGAAGCACGAATGCGCCACGCCGGCAGGCGCGCCGCCATGCGCGCAGACAGTATATCCGTTTGCACTTGCTGCTGCTTGGGCAGCAAATGCAGCAGTTCCGCGATGCTTCGCAGTTCGGTGGTCGAGGTCATCGCTTTTTCCAGCCGATACAGCAAGCCGGTCTGCGATTGCGGCACCAGTGCGGTCTGCTGCGGCTGCGGATATGCAAGCCGCTGCAGCGCATCGTACAGCTCCTGTGCCGACGCATAGCGATCCTCCGGCCGATAGGCACACGCCTTCAAAATAACCTCTGAAAACGCCTCGTCCGCCTGTGCGGGCGGCGGCAATGTTCCGCCGGACAGGCGCCGCGTGACCGCCTCCTCCCACTGTTCTTTGGGCATGTCGGCATGAAAAAACGGCAGATAGCCGTTATTCGCCAGCTGATACAGCACCAGTCCGAGACAATAAATATCCACGCGCGCATCATACGCATCCTGCCCGCTGCGGTGCAGCACCTCCGGTGCGACATATCGTTTGGTACCAATCGCCGTCTGCGCATGCAGTGTTCCGTGCAGCTGCTTGGCAATGCCAAAATCGCCGAGCTTATAGTCACCAAACGCATTGCGTAAAATATTATTGGGGTTGATGTCGCGGTGCAGAATGCCTTTCTGATGACAGCATATCAGTCCGCGGCTGAGATCGCGTCCCAGTTTCTGTACTTCCTGTATCGAGGACAATGTACCGCCATGATACCGCAGGCTTTGCCCGACGTTTTCCAGCAGCTCCATACGGATGAGCAGGTCATATCCGACCAGTCTGCCGTTTTCCCGAATTTCAAACACGGCGTGATCGTCCATATGCACGACATTGCTCAGGCCGCGCAGCTGCGCCAGCGTCTCAACCTCGCTCATTGCCTCCTCATATGCCGCGCTGCGCAAATGCTCCGGCGCATCCAACAAATCTTTATCGTCCGGCAAAATCTCAATGGCTTTGAGTGCCGCCGTATACGTCACGCCGAACAGATTTTGATTTTCCACGCGGTACACTCTGCCATAGCTTCCGCTCCCTATCTCGCCGCGCAGATACCATCCGCCGAAAAGCGGTTCATATTGATGCAATCGCTGCTCCAATCCCAGCATGACGCGTTCCCCCTCTCTCGTTTCTATTCTGTAAAAATTATACCAAAGCTGTCAGATGGCGTCAATCATAGAACAAGGCAGAGAATACCGCGTACTCTCTGCCCCGTCTACTGTGGAATACAATATTTAATTTTCCCGCACAGCAACGTTGCGGTTTTACCCTTTTAGTATACCATACATACTTCTTTTTGTTAAGTAGGGATGGGAAATTTTATTGTTCCATCGGCCGGAGGATTTTTTTATTGATGCGCCACATAAACAGTGTGCACAGACCAAGCGATGCGATTTCTGCAATTGGGAACGACCACCACACCATCGCTACATTTCCGGTCAGAGACAGCAGATATGCCGCCGGAAGCAGCACGATGAGCTGACGGCCAAACGAAACCAGCAGGCTGTACACGCCGTTTCCCAGCGCCTGAAAGACCGAGCATGCAATGATGCACAAACCGGCAATCAGATAGCTCCAAGACAAATTTCTCAGTGCCGGAATGCCCAATGTCATCATCTGCTCCGATGCGCTGAACATCGAGAGCAGCGGCCCCGGAATCGCATGGAAGGCGGCGAAGCCAACCAGCATGATGATTTCCGCATAGGTCATTGCCAGCTTGATTGTCTTTTTGATGCGCGCCGGCTTGCACGCGCCGTAATTGTACGCGATAATCGGCACCATGCCGTTGTTCATGCCAAAAATCGGCATGAAGATAAACGACTGCAATTTGTAATACACGCCGAACACCGCCGTGGCCGTCGAAGTAAATGCAATCAAGATGCAGTTCATGCCGTAAACCATGACGGAAGAAATCGACATCATCAAAATAGACGGCACGCCAACCGCATAAATGCGGCGAATGATGTCTCCGCTCGGACGGAATCCGCGGAAGTCCAAATGAATATCCGGATTATACTTGAGGTTGAAGAAAATTGCCAGACAAGCGGCGATAATCTGACCGACTACCGTTGCGATGGCTGCGCCTGCGATGCCGAGCTTCGGCGCTCCGCACAGACCAAAAATCAAAATCGGATCAAGAATGATATTGATGATAGCGCCCAGTCCCTGTGTACACATGGTAAAAATTGTGCGGCCGGTCGCCTGCAAAATGCGCTCAAAGGCCATCTGTACAAACAGACCAAAGGAAAAAACTGCGCAGATTTTCATGTAAGTCATACCGTACGCAATAATTTCCGGATTATCCGTCTGCGAACGAAAAAACAAACCGCATGCGAACAAACCGAACAGCAAAAAGAGCAAATAGCTGCAAACCGCAAGAAATACACCGTTTCTCGCCGCATGATTTGCCTGCTCCTGCTGCTTTGCGCCCAGCGACCGCGACAGCAGCGCATTCATACCGACGCCGGTGCCCGATGCGATAGCAATCATCAAATTCTGTACCGGAAACGCCAGGGAAACCGCCGTCAATGCATTTTCACAGATGCGCGCCACGAAAATACTGTCTACGATGTTATACAGCGCCATGACCAGCATGGATACAATCATCGGCAGCGCCATCGTGATGAGCAGCTTATTGATCGGCATAACGCCCATCTTGTTTTCTTTTTGCATTTGTGCCATAAACAAACTCCTTTCGATTTTTAGGAAAGAAAGGCGATGACATCTCTGTCACCGCCTATTTTTTAGCATTCGTATTCGTCAATCTCGAAGCGATTGCCCGCATCATAGCCGACATCCAGATATTCCATCACAGCCAGCGCTTCCCAGCAGTCGCACAGCTTGACCTGCTGCACAATGTCCATCTTGTCCCACTGCGAACGCGTACACAGCTTGCGTGTGCACGCAATGCTGTCTTTATAATTGGTGCGAATCCAGCGCTCCGGATCTTCCGTGCGAATTTCACACACTGCATTGCCCTTCGGATCTACAATCTGCATCGGCAAATCTTTTTTAAATCTGCCGGAAACAAAAATGCTCTTGAGCAGTCCGGCAAGCGATACCACGGAGGTAATCGTTTTTGTTGTCATACAAAGTCTCCTTGTCATCAGTACAGCTTATGTTTCTTGAGAAAGCGCCATGCAATCACGCAGGCGACAATGGACACGATGGCAGGAATAAAGCTGACTGCGCCGGGCAGATAAGACACATTCATGCCATAAAATCCAAATACCATATTCGGAATGGTCATAATCAGGGTGATAACCGTCAGTGCCTTCATGATGTCATTCATGTTGTTGGATACAACCGAAGCGTATGCCTCCATTGTGCCCGCCAAAATGGTGGAATAAATGCCCGACATCTCAATCGCCTGACGAATCTCAATCAGCGCATCCTCCAGCAAATCGCGGTCATCATCGTACAGCTTGAGGATACGGCCGCGCAGAACCTTCTCCATCGTCACTTCATTGCCCTTTAACGAGGCGGAAAAGTAGACGAGAGATTTTTGCAAACCGAGCAGCTGCATCAGATCTTCATTTTCCTGACTGTCATACAATCGGCGTTCGATTTCATTGAAGCTGCGCTCAATGCGGTGCAAGTAATTCAAAAATCGACCTGCTACGCGCAGCAGCAACTGAAACACAAACCGTGTGCGCATCGCGGTCTGAATGCCGCGCACAATCTTTCCGGACGCAATGTCACGGGTCACGCTGGTATCTTCCAGACATACCGTCACGACAACCTGATCTGACACGACAATTCCCATTGGCAGCGTGGCATACATCTGCACATCGCGCGTGATGCTGTCGCTCTCCTCTTCCACCGGAATATCTACAATCAGCAGTGCCTGATCATCTTCCAATTCCACACGGGAGGATTCTTCCGGGTCGAGCGCCGCGCGAACAAAGCCTGCATCCAATTCCTGCGAGGATATGACATCTTCCACCTCCGCGTTTGTCGGATTGATAAGATTGATCCAGCAGCCTGGACACGCACTGTCCAAACGAACAATCTTTCCCTGTTCGGACTTCAGATACTCAACCACAGCGCACACCTCCCTGTCAAATTTCATTCCGATGAAAAGCCCTTCCTCCGAAGAAGAAGGGCTGTTCTGTTCTATCTTGTTTTTACGCGAAAAAGCGCGAAGTTGTCAGCAAACCATTACTTGCTGCTGAAAATCTTCATGATATCTGCGAACGGATCATCCTCATCCAGAGACTGACCGTCTGCTACGCTGGCCTGTGCCTGAGACGGCTGTGCCTGCTGCGGCTGCATCGGAGCGACCGGAGAAGCCGAGAAGCTCTGTGCCGGTGCTGCAAACTGCTGCGCCGGAGCGGAGAACTGCTGTGCCGGTGCAGAGAACTGCTGTGCCGGTGCTGCAAAGGTCTGCGCGGTTCTCTTTGCATTGGAGAACATCGCGGAGCGATCCTGCTGCTGCTTGGTTGCCGGCGGATTGTCGAAGCCGGTTGCAATGACAACAACGCGAATCTCATCGTCTGCGTCCTCAGAAATAGACGCACCGAAGATGATGTGTGCATCCGGATGTGCTGCTGCCTGAATCATGCTTGCAGCCTGCTCAATCTCATCCAGCTCGATGTCCTCGGAACCGATAACGGACAGGATGACACCGTGTGCGCCGTTGATGGAGCTTTCCAGCAGCGGAGACTGAATTGCCATCTTTGCAGCTTCCTCAGCCTTGTCCTTGCCGGCAGCAGAGCCAACGCCCATGTGTGCAAAGCCTGCGCCCTTCATGATGGAGGTAACATCGGCAAAGTCCAAGTTGATGAGGCCCGGAACGGTAATCAGTTCGGAGATCGAAGCCACTGCCTGATGCAGGACATTATCTGCAATTTCAAATGCGTTCTTGAAGCTGATCTTCTGATCGGAGACATACTTCAGGCGCTCGTTCGGGATAACGATCAGGGAGTCAACATTTTCCTTGAGCTGATCAATGCCTGCATTTGCCTGTTCCATGCGCTTCTTGCCTTCAAAACCAAACGGTCTGGTGACAACGCCGACAGTCAGAATGCCCATTTCCCGTGCGATCTGTGCGACAACCGGTGCACCGCCGGTACCCGTGCCGCCGCCCATGCCTGCGGTGATAAATACCATGTCAGCACCTTCCAGTGCCTTGTTGATATCCTCGCGGCTCTCTTCTGCTGCCTTGCGGCCGATCTCCGGACGGGAGCCTGCGCCCTGTCCCTTGGTCAGCTTGGTGCCAACCTGAATCTTTACAGAAGCCTCCGAACGATTCAGCGCCTGCTTGTCGGTATTGATTGCAATAAACTCAACACCCTGCAGACCGCTGGTGACCATGCGATTCACCGCGTTATTGCCGCCGCCGCCAACACCGATAACCTTGATGTTGACAACGGAATCGTAATCCATTTCAAACTCGAAACCCATGTTTGATCTCCTCCGTCGTTTTATATGAAGTAAATTTTATTTCGTCTCAAACCGAGGCGCCCGTCCCGCGGACAGGCACTTCGAATCCATTTTCTTCATTTTACCTCTTTCCCGCCGTTTTGGCAAGACAAGAAGGTGCATTCTTCAAAAAAAGTTCTTATTTTTAACCGAACCCGCGCCGTGCGCATCAATCATTCGCCGCCTCTGCCGTGCTGTCGCCGTCCGACTCGCTGTCGCCGCCTGCACTGCTGTCGGTTTTGTTTTCCGAGCTGTCATCCGTGCCGGCCTGTTTGGTCGAGTTCGAGGAATCGTCCGTGCTGTCTGCATCGGTGCTGTTCGCGCCGGTACTGTTCGCATCGGTGCTGTTTGCGCCGGTGCTTTCTGTATCGGTGCTGTCTGCGGACTCTGCCTTGGTCTCGGCAGTCCCCGCAGCCTTATCCAGTTCTTCCTCCTTGATGACAACATCGGAAGTCGTATCCTCCGTCGGACGGTAACGCGCTTCCTTTTCGTCGGTCAAATCAATCACGCCGCTCTCCGGCAGGGACGGCTCTTTGAGAATCGCTTTGAGGAACTGAATTTTGTGTTCCAGATTGCTTTCCTCCAGTGCACCGAGTAAAATCGTATACCTTTTGTCATACGTCACGCGGACATCGTATGCCTTTTCCACATCAATTGTCTTGATGTGTTTCTTCATGCCGTACTGATCCGTCAGTTCCAGCAGCTTCATGACAGAAGCCGCCTTTCCATACTTGTCCTCATCAACAGTATCGCCGACATGCAGCCCCTTCATCGGCACACCGGTCACTTTTGCCGTGCCCTTTGCGGCAGATTTTGTTTTTTCCAGCACCTTGCCGGACATATCCAAAATCAGATATTTTCCGTTCTGCTCGATAGACAGCGCCGCCGTGCGGTCACTCACCTCTATTTGCAGCGTGCTCGGCAGCTTGCGGCGCAGCTTGACGGTGTCCAAATACGGATATTCGTCTTTCAAATCCGCTGCAATCTGCTTGGTATCCAGAAAGAACATATTGTCTCCCTGCTTGACGCCGGTTGACTTGATAAGCTGTTCACTCGTATAGCGCGTATCGCCCGTCACATTGATTTTCGACACCTGAAAGAAAATCGTCGGCGCAAAGACAATGGCGAGCAATACCAGCACCGCAATGCCAATGCGCGAAATCATGCGTCTGCGCTTTTTCTTTTTCTGCCGTTCCACGATGGCGCGGCGGGAACGCGCGCCGGTGCGGGACGCACCGGATGCATGATACGGTTCGCGGCGCGGCGCTTGATTGCGGGAAGCGTTCTCCGTTCCGGACCGACGTTTTTTTGCATTGCGGCTGTTTCGCCTGCTGTTTCTCACTTTCGCGCAGCCTCCAGAATGTACTGATAGATTTTCTCGCTGGAATCCAGAATCGCCATGGTCTTGGCGCAGCGTCCCATCTCGGCGAGCTTCTCATCATCCGCAAGCAAATCGGTCACTGCGTGATACAGCTTCTCCGGTGTGCACTCCGGTTCCGTGATAACCTGACAGGCACCCTTCTGCTCCAATGCGCGTGCATTCTTTTCCTGATGGTTTTCCGCCACATACGGAGACGGCACAATGATAGACGGCTTGCCCAGAACGCACAGCTCGCCCAGTGTCGCTGCACCGGCGCGGCAAATCACAAGATCTGCTGCCGCCATGACATCTGCCATATCATAGATATACTCGCGCAGTTCAATGTTCGGATGCTTGTCCAAATCCACGCCTTTTTCCTTGATGCTGTCCGGCAGCCACTTGTACGCAGCAGTGCCCGTCGCGTGAATATGCCGGAAGCTGTCGTGCTGGCTCTCCAGCTCAATAAAGCCTGCCATGTGCCGATTCATATACAGAGCGCCCAAGCTGCCCCAGAACGAAACGACCAATTTTTCATCATCCGCCAGCTTCATCTTCTTGCGTGCCTTTTCACGGTCTGCAAAAATGATTTCGCCGCGCACCGGTGCGCCGGTCAGGCGAATGTTCGGACGATTTTCCAGCAGCTCGCGCGTATTCTCAAAACTGATGAGCACGCGATCCGCCTTCTTGGCACAGGACTTTGTCACAACACCCGGAAAAGCATTGACTTCAAGCAAAACCGTCGGAATATGCAGCTGCTGGGCTGCATGAACCATCGGATAGCTCGCATAGCCGCCGCAGCCCACGACAACATCCGGCTGATATTCGCGCAAAATCTTCTTTGCCTTTGCGGTCGCAGTCAAAGACTTCTGCAGTGTGGCAATGTTGTACAGCACCGCAGACGGAGACATCGAACGCTTGAGGCCGCGCACGTCCACGGTATACAGCTTATAGCCCTCACGCGGCACCAGCTTGGATTCAATGCCCGTCGATGTTCCGGCGAAGCGAATTTCTACATCATTGCGGCGGGACTGTGCATATTTCGCAATGGCAAGACCCGGATTGACATGGCCGCCCGTGCCGCCGCCTGTAATAAGCAATTTCATATCAAGCTACCCCTTTTCTCCTCATCATTGTTTTTTGGATGGCGGAATGTTTCTTGAAATATTGAGTAAAATACCGATTTCCAGCATCTGCATGACAAGCGCCGTGCCGCCGTAGCTGAACATCGGAAGCGATGCGCCGGTTACCGGAAACAGACCGGTGACAACGGCGAGATTCAGCAAAATCTGAAATGCGAACTGCATCGTAATGCCGGTTGCGAGGAAGGCGCCGAATCGGCTTCCTGCCCGTCTGGCAATGGAGAATCCGCGGTATACAAAAAACGCAAACAACCCCAAAATCAGCGTCGCGCCGATAAAGCCCAGCTCTTCGCACACAACCGAAAAAATAAAATCGTTAAACGGCTCCGGCAAATACAAAAACTTCTGCCGGCTCTGCCCAAGACCCAGACCAAACGGCCCGCCCGAACCAATCGCAATCAGCGACTGCACGATCTGATATCCCTTGTCGCGCGCATCGCTGAACGGGTCTAAAAATACCTTGAGACGGGAATGCACATGCGACAAATTAAAATACGCCAGAACAACAATCGCGATGCCAGCACCGGTCAGCGGAACCAAGAACCATACCTTCATGCCCGCCACGAACAAAATGGAAAACGCAACAACGGTGATAATCATTGCCGCGGACATGTGCGGCTCCAATGCCAGCAAGCCGATCAGCAGCGCAACCAGCAGCGCGTAAAACATCAAATCCTTGACGCGGTGCACGGATTTCGGATTCTTTGCCGCCAGCTTGGCGAACAAAATCATGACCGCCAGCTTGGCAATCTCGGACGGCTGAAAGCCGAACAGCCAGCGCTGGGAATTGTTCAGCGAGGTGCCGAGCGGCGTCAAAACGACAATCAGCAGGATGATGGACAACGCATACAGATGCAGCGCCCAGCGTTTGTACTTCCAGTACGGAATGCACGAGACGACATACATGAGCACCAGACCAACCGCCGCAAACATAGTCTGACGGATAAAATAATAAAACGGTCCGGTCGATGAGCTGTAATATGCTTTCGGATAGCTGGCAGACAACAGGGCAATCAGACCGATTGCCAGCAGCATCACCGTCACGAGCAGCAACGGAGCATCCGCCCGTTTTTCTTTCTCTTGCTCATACCAGCCATACATCCGGCGGGTATATGAATTTTTCGAAAGAAGCGCTTGGAGTCTCTGTGCTTTCCGCGCCTTCTTTCTCCGTCTGTTCGTCTGTTTTTGCGGCGGGCGGGATGCCGTTTGGCTGACCGCCCGTGTGCTGCGCTTCTTCCCCGAAGCAAAGGCCATGGAAATCACCTCCGTCTTTCCGATCTCACGTGTAACTTGTTACAAATAATGCGGCGCGGTGCCAAAGTACGCCAGCACACACATCACAACCGTGATGCCGGCGAAAATCAGCACAATTTTCTTTTCGCTCCAGCCGCACAGCTGAAAGTGATGATGAATCGGCGCCTTCTTGAAAATGCGCTTGCCCTGCATCTTCACATTGCCCTTGGCATCGCGTACCGGCTGGCCGTTTTCGTCCAGAACCGGCTTCTTGGTTGCTTTATAATAGGAAACCTGCAAAATATCCGACAGCGTCTCAATGACGTAAATCAGACCGACAAACACAAGTGCAATCGGCTGATCGCAGGCAAAGGCAAGACCTGCAACGGCGCCGCCGAGGAACAGCGAGCCGGTATCGCCCATGAACACCTTGGCCGGATTGAAATTAAAGATCAGGAAGGCAGCCAAACCGCCAGCCAGTGCCGAAGCGAATACAACAACCGGTGTATTATTGGAAATGACGCCGATTACGATAAAATACACTGCAACCGGCAGCGTCACGCCTGCGGCGAGACCGTCCAGACCGTCGGTCAGATTGACTGCATTGTTGCAGCCGACCATGATAAATGCCGCGATGACAATGTACACCAGCCACGGGATGTTCAGCGAAACACCTGCGAACGGAATGTACAGGCTCGGCAGCAGATAGCCGCCCATGTGCAGGACGGACAGGAACACCAGCGCCAGCACCAGCTGCAGCGCAAATTTCTGCTTGGAGGTCAAGCCCTCATTTTCCGCCTTGCGAATCTTGGTGCGGTCATCAATAAAGCCGATGAGTCCGTAGCACAGCGACAGCAGCAGTACGGTAAACGACTGAATCGAAATCGAACGCACGAGAATGACGTTGGAGAAAATTGTCACAAGCGTAATGCTGATGATGAACATGAAGCCGCCCATGGTCGGCGTGTTCTGCTTGCCGGCATGTTCCGGCACATAGGACAGAATTTTCTGTCCGAAATTCATATTGTGTAAGTAGCGAATGAGCGCCGGTCCGATTGCTGCCGCAATGATAAACGATGCAATGACCGACACAGCGATAATGGTTGTCATGTACGATTTCCCTGACTTTCTCTTTTATTTTGCTCGGAACAGCTCCAGAGCCTTTTCCATCTTCCAATAGCGGCTGCCCTTAAACAACAGAGCATCTCCCTGCTTCACATCGCGCTTGAGTGCGCCGGCAATGCCTTCGTGCGAGTGCATGATGTGAATGTTCGCATCCGACATGCCCGCTTCCAGTGCGCCGAGACGATAATCCTCCGCGCCGTCACCGTAAGCATACAGCACATCTGCACACTTGGCAATGCTCTTGCCGCAGCGCTGGTGCTCTGCTGCCGCAAAGCTGCCCAGCTCCCGCATGCCGCCGAGTACCGCGATGCGCTTGCCGGTGATTTTGAGCTGAGACAGCAGCTCCAGCGATGCATTGACGGCATCCGGACTCGCATTGTAGCACGAATCAATAATGGTGCAGCCGTTCTCCTGCGTGATGGTCTGGTGAATATCCTGAAATCCCTGAAGACCTGCCGCAATTTGCTCCGGCGAGAGTCCCAGACACAGACCGACACTGGCCGCCGCAAGGGCATTGTATACATTGTGTCTGCCAACCGTGCCGATGACCGCGTCAAAGCTGCCGTTCGGATGCACAATCGTCAGATTGATATGATCTCCCTCCTGCACGATATGCTGTGCGCGCACATCGCATGCCGGATTTTCAATACCGAAATACAGGGTCTTTGCCGCAATGCGGTCTTTCTTGCACCACAGCAGCGGCTCATCTCCGTTGAGCACAGCCGTGCCGCCTTCCTGCAATCCCTCCAGAATTTCCATCTTGGCATCGCGGATGCCCTCACGGGAACCGAGGAATTCAATGTGTGCGGTGCCGATATTGGTAATGACGGCAACCGTCGGCTTTGCCTGCACCGTCATGCGGGAGATTTCTTTGAAATTGGACATGCCCATCTCGACAACTGCCGCTTGGGTCGATTGCTCCAAGCGGAACAGCGTCAGCGGCATTCCGATTTCATTGTTCAGATTTCCCTGCGTGTACAGCGTGCGGAACTTCTGTCCGACAACCGCCGCGGTCATCTCCTTGGTTGTCGTCTTGCCGACGGAGCCGGTGATGCCGACAACCTTCACGCCGGTCATCTGCCGAAGGCCATCGAATGGGCCATGG
>OQVL01001419.1_pt1 | contig 14362 bp, 10 predicted proteins | sample 1691501 | NCBI WGS metagenome assembly OQVL01 (sample SAMN03418253, study PRJEB22391) | human gut metagenome | biome: human-gut; feature: organic feature; material: feces | host: Homo sapiens | place: Tanzania | collected 2013-01
TTGATGAAGAAAGTCACGGTTGTGTCTCCATCCTCGATCTGCGGATTCATTACCGTGCGATAATCATTCGTATAGGCCGGCAGCGGGAGAGTCGCTGACGCGACGACCCTGCAGGTCATAGTATTCGACCGGAGCGGCGGCATTGTCGTTGTCGACTACGATATCGGACACTCCGTCATACAACTGCTCGGGGAGCTGGAATTTGGCTATTTGGATGCCAAAGCCCGATCCGGTACCGGCTGCTTCGAGGCCGGCGGCGCACATACCGCCCTTGCCGCGTGCATCTGTGAAAGCCAATCCGGCTTTGGGCACATAAGCGACGTTGAAAGCAAGAGGCATTGCAGCGTTGAAACCGCTACCCTTGACGCCGGTTACCAGCGACCAGGAGTCTTCTGGATCTGCCTCAAGTGTATTAGCATTGTAAGGCCGCAGGAAGACGCCGATGGTATTCTTCATTGTGTAGCCGAAGACATATACCTTGTCCGGTGTGGTAGTGTTGGTCAAAGCATCCTGGTAGGCGGTGAGGCCGGTATAAGCTGCGGCGCTGAACGAGGCGGGAGAGCTTACGCCCTTGACCCATTTACCGGTGGCGGCGTCAAACTTGACGAGCATACCCTCACGCATACGATTAGTGCTGGTCACGCCAAGGGCTTCATTGCCTTCGGGATAGAATTTACCATTATACTGACCGCAGAACCATACATTGCCATTGCCGACGCTAATGCCGGAGTTTTGCATAATGCACGAGTTGTTGCTGTCTTTCTCGCCCACGATATTAGTATGCCATTCGGAGGCAAAGGTGGTAGCATCTATGGCTGCTACATAGAGGTTCACAACACCGGTGCTGCTCAATGGTGCGCCGGCCAGTGTTGCTGTAAAGTCTTCACCGGACACAACATCATAACGTCCGTAGAGGTAGAGGATGCCGCGGTCGTATGCGACATTATTGATATGGCCGTTGGTGATACCCGTGCCCTGTGCTTCGAGCGAGGCAAGAAGACGACCTTCGGGGGTAAGTTTGAGCAGGTACATATCGCCGGCGCCTTTTTGTGCATCGCCGTCCCAGCCATTGATATACTTAGGCGTGAATGTCACCGTATTACCGGCTTCATCTTTCAGGTGCATAGGGGCGCGGTAGTTGCCACTGATGAAGATATTTCCGTCGGGAGCGGCAGTAAGATCGTCCACAAATAGTCCGGCACGTACGGTTTTTGTTTCTCCATCGACCGTAATCTCCATAGCGTCAACATCGATGACACCATATCCCAGGAGCTTTCCCTCGGCCGAAAGGTGACCTACAATACCTACGTTGCGGTATTCAGCGACGCCGGGATATACATCCGTAGATGCACCGGTGCCGTCTACGATTGTCAACGGATGTGCAAGCAAATCGGCTTTTTCGTCATGACGCAAAACCGAGACAAAGACTATCGAGCCGTCGGGAAGAATTTCGAGGCCGCCGGTATTGCTGACAGCATCGCCATACGAGCTGTAAAGGCTCCATACTTTCTTGCCTTGTGCGTCAAGACGCATGATTATCAAGTTGTTGTTGGTATTGCGCTGCACATCCGCAGGGCTGGCGAAAATCGTTTCGTCAGCATAAGTGGCGGCATCGCCGGCACTGTGCGTGGCGGCCGAACCCATCCAGTAGATGGCCGAACCGTCTTCCGTGGCCTTGATGCTGCGAGTCATACTGCCCGAAGCAAGCGGACCTTTAACGAAGTTTGCCCACTCGGCAGTGGGCGCGACGGGAGCGGCCATAGCAGTGACCGTTCCCAAAAGCATGACAGCTAATGTCGTTGTAATGAATTTCATAAGCTTTCTGTTGTTAAGTTTGTGTGTTTTCTATTGTTTTCAACCATCAGTCATTGGTTCTTCGTAAAGAAGCCTATGCTATAAAGACGCGGTTTTTTCGGCGCAAAATTACGCACACACAACTTAATATAAAAGCATTAAGCACCAAAAAGCCCAAAAATACTTACAAATGGGTATGTCGGATTGCGTCTCTCGCCAAACAATTGCACAATTTGAGTATGCGGTTACGGACAGCCGAAAAACCACAAATCTACACATCGCAGCTTTTGGATAATAACGTCCTTTTTCGAAAAAAACGCATCAAACGACTTCCCTCAGGTCGTTTTTTCGGCAAATCATAGCGACAAATCGGAATAAGAGTGTTATTTTTGCACGATATTATACACATCTCGCGCGGAGTGCGGCCCTGAGCATCACTGCCGGCTTCGCCTCATTGACTTAAAGCCTTATGAAGACGAATCTTTTTTCGGCATTGTGCGCCATCATGGTTCTTATGACGGCCACGACACTGGCATCCTGCAACAACAGCACATCGGCGCAACCCGAAGCCGTTCCCGTACAATTAGACGATGAGGAGTCTTGGAGTCTTGTGGACTTTAGCGGCGAAATCATCGCCAAAAATGCCTTTGACAACACTCCAAGCTACGTATACAACGGCACTTTCGTAGTCAAAGAGGAGGATGGCCTATACGTCCACCACATCTCCGATCCCAAGAAGGCACTCAATTCCGAACCATTCCTACAACTCACCAATTTCGCTTCGGGACATGCCTTCGGCGTGCGCCCCGGAACGGGCATCCTGCTTGTGAATACCGACGGCGAGGTAATCAAGCAGCTCTCTGACGACATCGCCACAGTCTATGTCCCGGTACCGCTCGGAGCCTTAGACATCCTGCCATACAAAGATACCGACGAAAAAGCCGGATACATCAAAGCCTCGGGCGACATCGCCATCAAGGCCAAATGGGACTCAGCCATGCCTTTCTCGGAAGGCCTTGCCATGGTATTTAACAATGACGATCGGTATACTTGCATCGACACCGACGGCGAAAAAGTTTTCTCACTACGAAAAGGAGAAAGTATGGTCTTACCCTTATTCCTAAACGGCTGGTTGGCTGTAAACAAGGACGACAGAGGCCATTTTGTGGACCATAAGGGCGAAACCGTAATGAAACTGTCCCATGGAACAGCTGCCGTCGCACGCATCGGCGACCGCGTTCTGGCTCGCAACTCGGACGGATGGATGATGCTCGAAGCCAAAGAGGACGGCGAAAAAATTCTCAAAGGATACGAAAGCATCACCCCCCTCGGACTTGACGGCACACGCTTCCTCGTGCGTAAACGCTCTGACAGCAAGTTCCGCGTGGTGGACGCCAACGGTGAGGACGTAGGCGACAACAGGATTGAGAACTTCAATGACATGGTCTCGCTATACGGCTACATTTTCGGCGGCGACGAAAAACCGTACACGCTCTACGACAAAAACGGCGAGCCTGTAAACAAAAAATTAGACATAGACGTCATCGGCAACGAAGAATATTTAGCCGTCTTCTCACAGAAAATCTACGACAAAAAGCAGGTGGCAGCCCTGGTAGACATCATCGGAAATAGTGCCTCGTTCGGCGGCGCCGAAGGCGTACCATCGGTCAGCAACGGCGAGACAGCCTCGACTCTGCTGCCCGAAATGGGCATAAGCGCCGAAGATGCCTTCACCTACATCGACAGTGGCAGCTACCGCGTATCCAAGGCCATAAGCGATGACCTCGGCGTACTGTACGCCACCTTCGCCACATCCCCGGCCGACTGGACTTTCGACAGCGACGGATGGACTATCTCACAACGCTACTTCTACAGGGAGGCACCCGTGTCCCTATTGGCCATAGAGACCCCCGTGAATACAGACAGCCGCACCGCCACGGCCTACGCCTTGATTGACGCCCTTATGGACAAGGGCTGGGAGCGCGCCGGAGGCCATAGTCACGAATTGCGTAACAGCGCCGGCAACTATTTGTACATCGTCCCGTCCACTTACTGCCTGCGCATAGTTTATAGTTTCGGTCAACTTGACTACAACACCGTGATGGGCAGCGCATTGCATGCGCCATCCGCAAATAATAACGATTACTATTTGTCTGCCGATTCGGACTCGGTAGCGGTGGCGGTTCCGACCGAAGAAGTAGCGGCCGTCGATGAATATTAAAATCCACAATCAGAACATACTACAACACACATAACACATACAACGATGAATCTCTTTGACACTATAAGCGAAGATATCAAAACCGCGATGAAGGCACGCGAAAAAGTACGCCTCGAAGCACTACGCGGCATCAAAAAAGAATTTCTTGAAGCCAAGACTGCCCCCGGCGCCGGAGGCGAGCTGACGGACGACAACGCCCTCAAAATCATAATCAAACTGGCCAAGCAGCGCCGCGAAAGCGCCAAAATATACGCCGATGCAGGTCGCAAAGACCTCGCCGACAACGAATTGGCCGAACTGGCCGTCATCGAAGAATACCTGCCCAAGGCTCTCTCGGACGAGGAACTCACCGCCGCCCTCACCGAAATCATAGCCAAGGTGGGCGCAACCTCACCCGCAGACATGGGCAAGGTGATGGGCGTAGCCACAAAGCAACTGGCCGGACGCGCCGATGGACGCGCAATATCAGCCAAAGTGCGCGAACTCCTGGCCAAATAATACGATTGTCAAAAAAACAAATAGCATATAAGACACAACAATGCTTACACTTCAACAAATCAAACAAGACCCGCAAGACATCATCCGCCGTCTTGCTGTCAAGGGCTTTGACGGCACCGAACCCATAAACCGCATCCTCGAATTGGACGCCGAACGCCGTCGCCTCCAACTGGAGAACGACAATGCCGCCGCCCAACTCAAAAAACACGCCGAAGCCATCGGCGCCCTCATGAAATCCGGAGACCGCGCTGCCGCCGAAGCCAAAAAAGCCGAAGTGGCCACCCTTAAGGAAAGCCAGAAAGCCACGTCCGATGCACTGGCTGCCGCCGAAAAAAGCATACGCGACATCCTGCTCAACGTCCCCAATGTCCCCTGCGCAATGGTTCCCGAAGGTACAAGCGCCGCCGACAACGTTGTCGAGAAAACCGGAGGCCCTATGCCCGACCTGCCCGAAGACGCTCTTCCGCACTGGGAACTGGCCAAGAAATACAATATCATAGACTTTGACCTCGGAGTCAAAATCACCGGCGCCGGATTTCCCGTATACCTGGGCAAAGGCGCTCGCCTCCAACGCGCCCTCATACAATTCTTCCTCGACAGCGCAAGCGAAGCCGGATACCTCGAAGTCGAGCCTCCTTTCGTCGTCAACGAGGCCTCCGGATACGGCACAGGCCAACTCCCCGACAAGGAAGCTCAGATGTACTACGCTCCTCTGGACGGACTGTACCTCATCCCCACTGCCGAAGTCCCCGTCACCAACCTCTATCGCGATGTAATCATTCCCGCCGACCGTCTGCCTATCAAGAACTGTGCTTACAGCGCCTGCTGGCGTCGCGAAGCCGGAAGCTACGGCAAGGATGTACGCGGCCTCAACCGTCTGCACCAATTTGACAAAGTCGAAATCGTCCGCATCGAGCGCCCCGAAGACTCTTACGCAGCCCTCGAGCAAATGAAAGACCATGTGCAGGGACTGCTCGAAAAGCTCGGCCTGCCCTGGCACATCCTACGCCTCTGCGGCGGCGATATGTCCTTCACCAGCGCCATAACTTTCGACTTCGAAGTTTTCAGCGCCGCACAAAAACGCTGGCTCGAAGTTTCGTCCGTATCCAACTTCGAGACATATCAGGCCAACCGTCTGAAATGCCGCTATCGCGATGCAGACAAGAAGATACACCTGTGCCACACCCTCAACGGCTCGGCACTGGCTCTGCCGCGCATTATGGCCGCACTGCTCGAAAACAACCAGACGCCCAACGGTATCGTCGTTCCAGAGTGCCTGCGCCGCTACACCGGCTTCGACATCATCGACTGACGCCTGCATACAACCTGACTGTCGCCGACAGCACCTTTGGCAAGTATTCCAAAGCTGTCTTCGGCTGACGTCATCCCATACGACCGACGGTGGCCGCCCCGCACATCCACGAGGCGGCCACCGCCGTCTTTCTGCCCGAACCAACGCCGACACGCATCGCCGTCCGGATAGTATACGCTGATTTGGTTCAGTACCTTATTCGTACTTTATCCTGAAATAATCAAGGAAGGTCTTATATTGGTCTTGCGCTGTAAGGCATGTGTCGAGGAGAGAGCCGGGCGTCTGCGGCCATTGGCTCAGACCTCGATAATAGAACAATTTGAGCTCGTCGGTGATGATAAACGGCACGATGCGGCAGCGCAAGCATTCCTTGAACATTATCAATCGACCGACGCGACCATTGCCATCCTGAAACGGATGTATCGACTCGAAGCGCTGATGGAAATCAAGGATGTCTTCCATGGTTATAGATTCCTTTGACCGATATTCGCCAAGCAAATCCCTGACTGCAACACTGACAGCCTCCGGTTCGGTGGTTTCCACTCCGCCGACTTCATTGGGCAAGCGCTTGTATTCGCCGACTGCAAACCAATTCTTTTGAGCATCCGATGTGCCGGATTTCAGGATACGATGAATTTGCTTTATCATACTTTCGGTCAGCGGTTCCGTTGCCCGATCTATGATGAAGTCTATGCAACGAAAGTGGTTGGTGGTTTCGATTATATCATCAACTCTGACGGCAACGTCGGTGACACCTATCGTGTTTGTCTCGAAAATATAGCGAGTCTGTTCTTTGGACAGCCGACTTCCCTCAATATGGTTGGAATTATAGGTCAAGTCTATCTGTGTGCGATGGTAGATTCCCCCTTTTATTCTTGCTGCTTTCTGTTCTCTCAGAGCTGTCAATAGCGGCGAAACGATGGTGCGTGCATTTATTCGCTCGGGCAGCCGGACGTCTGTCGGGATACTCCACGTTTTGCCGACAAGGACGGCACCCGGCAGTCGGCCTCGGGCGCAATAGTTGCGTACTGTGCGCTCGGATATTCCGTGAGAGTGAGCATATTCTTTAGCTGAGATGTAATCCATATCTATCGGCAAAAAAAGTTGTGAAATCGTATGCAAAGATACGTTTTCTTGCCGATATCGGCAAGAAAACCACATTGTTTGCCTGAAGAGAGCCGGTGCGGAGTGCTCAGAGTTCCTGAAGTTCTCGGATAGAGGTCAGCGCACAAAGATTTTGCGGCTGCCGATGACGTATAGGCCCGGGGCGAGGGCGCGGACGTCGTCGAGGGTCGGTGCCTTCTTGACGAGGATGCCGTCTATGGTGTAGATATCACCGATTTCATCGTCACCTTTGGCTTGGATTTCGTTGATGAGGTTGGTTTTGTCCTTGACCTCTATCCGGCAGATTTCGGAGGATTGTAATCCGCTTTCGTCATTATACTTCACAGTGATAAAGCCCGTACCGATGCGTTTCCCTTCAAGGTTGATGGTCAGTTGCGCCGTATCATCCTTATTTATCTCGATTTCGGAATGGCTCAGAGTCATATTTACATTGGTCTCGGGCTTGAATGTCTCCACTTTCTTGAAGAGGTTCCAAGGGCTTACTGCGGCAAACGCTTCCTCCGAGCCTTCCGGGATATACAATGTCGCGTTTTCGTAAATGGGGCTAAGTTCTTCTTCCTCATCATAAGGATTAGACGCCGGGAAAATATCGACGGGTGCCGAGAACGGCGTGGCGGATGTAAAAATGATTCTTTCGATTGCCGGACAAAGGCTAAATGCGTCTCTCTGCAAGTCGTCAATCGGGCCGTTAAACGTTATAGTCTTGAGATTTGTACAGTTGTAAAAAGCGTGGCTCCGTATTGTCTTCGCTTTAGGTAATGACACCGATGATAATGAACAGTTATAAAAAGCGTTGTTCTTAATGGTTTGAACCGTGGCGGGAATTGTCACCGAGGTTATGCCGGTGCTACGATAAAAAGCGATATCCTGTATTCCGGTTACCGTGTAGGAGCGTTGGTTCTCTTTACTGTATACCGCTTCAGGGATGATGACGTTAGGACTTGTTGTTTCGTGCATGTTGACGTTAAACACGTGACAATTATCACCAGATGTAACATACGTTAAGGTCTGTCCTTCATACGTGTAAAAGAAATATGCGTCCGCCGATGCCGACAACGAGATAAGGGCGGCCAAGAGGGATAGTACGAGCTGTTTCATCATTTGGAGTGGTGTTATGTGTTTGGACTATTGTAAGATAGGGTATTGAGAAATCAGCATGTCGGAGCAAACTGATTGGCACAAAGATAAGGATGTTTTTCTAAAAACACAGCCCGGTGTCTAAGTATTTTTGAGTATTGGGTGGGAGTAATGGGAGTAATGGGAATAATGGGAATGATATGAACAATGGGAGTGATGGGAGTGATGTGAATAATGGGCGCAATGGCTTAATCACCATCGCTCCCATTATTCATATTGCTCTTATTGTTCCCGGTATAGCCACGGGCGGCGGGACTATTTGCGGCGTCGTACGCTACGAGTGGCCGAGGCGGACTTGGAAGCCTTGGACTCCTTGACAGAAGAAGACTTGGAGCGCTTGGACGACCGCTTGGTGGAACGCTTGGGCTGTTTCTCCTGCTTTTCTTCGGCGTTAGAGACAGCCTCGGCACCATTTGCAGCCTCGGTATTGTCGGCGGCTACAGTCTCGGCATTGCCTTTTTTGCTCTTGCCGCTGCTTTTTTGCGCTATGATTTCCTCACGGTCCGGCACCCAGAGTTTGGCCTCGAAGGAGTCGAGGCGGCGCTGTATGCTGTCCTGTGCTTTGGTCATCTCCTCGGGGTCGGGATACAGCTGCATCAGCGACTTATTTTTGAGATTGCGGGTCTTGTAAATCTCGCCCTCGTACATATTCAGGGTGAAATAGTCGTCATAAGTGCAGGTGGGCAGGTTGTTGTCGTCACTGGTGAATATGTGCTGTTGTGCAAGCCAGGGACGCAGGTCGGCAAACTTGATCCAGAACATGGGATACTTAACAGCCTCACCGCCGAAGTCGCCGCTGCGATGCAGTACCGGGCAGATGGCCTCGACAATGGTGCGCATGCGGTTGTTGCGCGTATCAAATTCCCAGCGCTCAATAATGTAGTACGACAGTACTTCGTTGGTGGGCACATCGGCTTCCTGGATTGTGAAGCGAGGATTACGGTCGGTGCTACCCTTGGCGTCGGTATAGATGATATGGAAACGGTCGAGCAAGTCGCGCACCTTGACCTGATACTGCTCGGTGAAAATTTCGCGACCATCGAGGTATTCGTAGGCGTGTATTTGGTTGTTGGCCAGTAGTCGCATGATTATGCGGAAGAGGTTTTCCTGTCCGTCGATATTTTCTTCGGGGAAGTACAGCGGCGCGTTTTTGTCCTTATCGAGGTCCAATTGACGGTATATTATGCGCATCCATTGGCGGTCGGCGTCAGTGATGTTTTCTCCGGCGTCTTCATAGAATGCCTGCTGTCGCTGAGTAACTTGCGGGGCGTTGGTTTCGTCTTGTCCGTGGCGTGTGCGCGGTCCTGATGTACGGCGCTGTACGGCAGTGGATGTTGACTGGTCCTGTGCATCGGCTTCGGGGCTCTGTGCGAGGGCGAGGGCGGCCAGTGCGAAGGCGCATATTGCGGTACGGTATATGGTTTTCATCGTGTGTGAATTATTTTGTCGATGTGAGTTGTTCATCATCCGTGGCATCATCCGATGATTACTTCCATGGGCGAAAGGTCGCGGGTGATTCCGTCGGGGCCTTTGGCCTTGATGCGCGAGATGTAGAATCTGTTGCCGCGGCGCAGACGTTGGAAGGCCTGCTTCTGTCGCGGCGAGAACTGTGCTCCGGCGGAGACTTCGGGGATGGCGTTGCCCATCGAGTCAAAGATGACGGTCTCGAAAGACAGCACCGTGAACGGGGTGTCCAGCAGTCCGTCGTCTATGGCCGCGGAGAGGCCGTTGGCGGCCAACAGCAGGGTCTTCGAGAACGGGCGTCCGCCCTTGTAGTGGTCGCTGTTGCCCTTGCTGTCGGTGAAGGCTATGAATGCCGTCGGGTCGGGCAGACGACGTATGCGGAAGGATGTCGTGCCCACTTGCGTGGAGCGTCCGTCGATATTGGCGGTGACGGTGACCACGGCTGTATTGCCGGGGGCGGCAGTGGGACGTGCCACCCAGTGGTCGCCGCTGCGCTGCAGGCTACCACCGCTCATGGAGGCGCTGATGCCGTCCATGGGCACGCCGGGCACCGAGATGCTTATGGGGTTGTTGATGCCGGCATACAGGACGTTCATCATCGTGGCCGAGACAGTGGCCATAGGCTCGATGACAGTGTATTCGCTGGCAAAGTCATGGCGAGTGACAGAGCCATCGCCGTGGGACACTTCGAGGTATCCTTTATATGTAAACTTGCCGGCCGAACCGACGGTAGTGGTGAAATGACCGTCGGCAAGTTGGCGGCCGTTGACAAATATGCGCGGCCGTGCCGTGGTGTCCACGGCGGCCAAGACTATGTCGGCGCTGTATTGTCCGCCGCGCATTACCATGCGCGAATTAGGAATAACCAATGCGTCGAGCTTGTTGACGCGCACATCCCCGGCGTCCACCTGTGTCAATAGCGAGTTGAGAGCCTCGCCTTCGGCGTAAAGCAGGTCGTTCTGTATCTTGGTGAGTATGGTGACTGCGGCCACAACAGGCTGCTGGTCAAACTTGGCCTCTTCCCACAGCTGCGGGGTTAGCTGGCCTTTGCGCCTTACCGAAGCGGTGGACAGGGCGTCCTTGACGGTGGCGGCTTTGGCCGGGTCTTGTATTTGCGCGGTGATGAAATTGCGGTAGCTGTCGATGCTCTGGCGCAGGCGGCGTCCGTTGGAGCTTCCGGGTGCCAGCATGACTACGCTGGCACTTTCGAGGTCGTCGCGCGACTCTATCTTGTCGGGGTCGCCCTGTGGACCGTCGGCCTTGCGTACTATGGCCAATTTGAGCGAGTCTACCATGGATACTATTTGGTCGGTGGCTCGACGCACTTGAACGGCACGCGTCAGCCATACCGAGCCTTTGTCGGGGTTTTGTTCGGCAAAGGCTTCGAGCGAACGGAAGATGTCCGCGTTGCGCCGACTGACGTTGGCATTGGAGCGCGTCAGCCCTTCGTGTACCTGTGTGAAGCCGTCCAAAACGTCCGATGAGACGTTGAGGGCGAGCATGGCCGTTAGGACGATATACATCAGGTTTATCATCTTCTGGCGCGGTGACAGGCGTGTATTGTTTGCTCCCATTTATATGTTTGGGTGGTGGTTTTTTGGCTGTTTGTGATGTTGTTTATAAGTCGTTGTGCCGCAGTTTTATTCCTGTGGTGCGGCATCCCGAGCGGCAGAAGCGGCGGCCTGGGCGGCAGCGGCGGGATTGTACATATTGATGGTCATGGCGGTGATCATCTTTTCGTACACGGCGTTGAGTTGCTGCATGTAGCGTGCCATCTTCTCTGTTTCTTCGCAGTAGCGACTGCTTTGACTGGCACTCTTCTCGTACATGTCGCGGATGTCTTTGATGCCTTGGTTGACACGGTCTATCGAATCAAGCTGCGAGGATATGCTGCGTAGTTGTATCTCGTAGATGGTGTTGAGGCCCTGGATGTTGTGGCTCAGGTCGCCCATTTGCTGAACATAACCCTGGGACGAGCGCGTGATGTTCTCGGAGTTTTCGGTGATGGCGCGGTAACTTTCGAGCAGTATCTCGGAGACCTTATTGAGCGCCTCGGTGGACTGTTGGAGCTGTTGCATCTGCGCGGTGGTTGCGGCCATCTGTTCGATGTATGCTTGGGTGGCCGAAGCGACGTCCGCGGGAGCCTGCTGTTGGGCAACAGCGGGTTGAGGCGCCACATCTGTCGCAGGTTGTGCGCCCGGATGTTGGCCTACATACACAACGCTTGCGGCGTGTGTCTCGGTGGCGTGTGCGTCTTCACTGCCTTCATCTTCGGGCGCGAGGGCCTGCGATTTCTCATCGTCGTCATCGTCTTTGCGGTCAAGCTCGGGATATACTTTCTCCCAGTTGTATTCGCGCGGCGGACGGTCGAAAGCTGTGAGTACGAACATCAGAACCTCGGTGCCCATACCCACGGACAGCAGCATATTACCGCCGGGAAGGTGGAGTATTTTGAAGAGTGCGCCCCAGATGACGACGGCGGCGCCTATGGAGTACGCAAAATTGAAGAAGCGCTGGCCTTTGGTGCTTGAAATCCAAGCGCCGATGCCTTTCTTGTATTTTTTCAGTTTGACCATAGCGTGGTGTACTGTGTTGATTTTGTGTCTTTTGTGTTGTTTGGCTGAAGACTCCGAGAACTCCGGATTTGTCAGCCTCAGCAGTGTTTATTTCTTGTAATTCTTGGTGCCGAGAGCAAATCCTATCTGCGAGCGCACGCAGCGAAATCCGATGTACGAGCGTTGTTCGTTTTGGAATTCCCACATGCGGAGGTCGCTGCGGATGTTGTGAGCGACGTCTTTCCACGATCCGCCGCGGACGATTTTACGCTTGAGACGATACGGATCTTCCTTGGCGGCATTGTAGCGATATTCGGGGTTGAGGTCGTTGGTGATTTTGCCGACGCTCTCGGTGTAGGCCGTCGATGTCCATTCGCTGACGTTGCCGGCCATATCGTAGAGGCCGAAGTCGTTGGGGGCGTAAGTGCCCACGCGCGAGGTGATGACGTGTCCGTCCTTGACGTAGTTGCCTTCCTGGGGCTTGAAGTTGGCGTAGAAGCAACCCTTGTCATCGCTCATGGTGAGGTCTCCGTCCCAAGGATACATATTTTCGTTGACACCGGCACGTGCCGCATATTCCCATTCGGCATCTGTGGGCAGTCGGTAAGGCTCGACATACACACCTTCCTTGCCCAAGGCGCGGCGCAGGTAGTCGGTACGCCAGTTACAGAAGGCGTTGGCCTGTTCCCAGCTGACGCCCACCACGGGATAGTCCGAGTATCCGCCGTGAGCAAAGTACATGCGCACGTATGGCTCGTTGTAGGCGTTTTCGAAGTCATTTACCCACGCCGTGGTGTCCGGATAGACGTTGACAATATAAGTGTTCAGGAAGTCATAGTCGCCGGTGAGTCCGCGGGTGATGGTCTCGCGTACAATCTGACCCTCATCGTTGAAGTATGCCGTGTCCTTGGAGATGACAGGCACATCAGTAGGCGTAGGCACATCGGTGTTGTATATGCGGCGAGTGGGGTCCAGGCGGTTTTTGCGCTTGGCGGCCTCGGTGTGGTTGTATATTTCGTAGCGGTAGTTAAGCTGCGTGGGATCAAGCTCGCGCACTCCGGTGATGGGGTTGGTGCGGTATAGGCTTTCTATGGCGCGCTGCTCGTCTTCGTTGGGGTTGCGCCAGGGTATGGCTTTGTTCCAATTCAGATGTGGCTTGACGGGATTGCCCTGACGGTCTTCTTCGATTTTGAATTCCTCGTTGCCGCCGTATGCCGGGTCGGCAAGACGTTCGCGGATGATGGAGTCGCGCACCCAGAATACAAATTGCTTGTACTTGGCATTGGTGATTTCGGTCTCATCCATCCAGAATCCGTCGACGCTTATACCTCGTGCATCGGCTATGAGATTCCAGGCGCTGTCGGCCTCTTGCACGCCTACTTTCATGGAGCCTCGGTCGATGAGCACCATGCCGTAAGGTGTAGGCTCCACAAACACGGAACCACTCACGCCAGTCACCTCGCCGCCGTAAGCCGACGCTGAGCGCCGACCGGAGAAGCAAGAAGTGAGCACTGTTGCAAACACGAATGTGGTGAGAGAAATTAATAGTACCTTTTTCATATTCTACATTAATCGAATACTCTTATGTTTATTTTTATTTTTTTCGCCTAAGTTCAATTTCACGTTATAGTTCACAAACACCTCATGGCTACCCGAAGTGGCCTTTGAAATGTCGGAAATCGGATAATCGTAGGAGTAACCCACTACGAAATTCTTTATCTCAACCCCTGCCACAAGGCTCACGGCATCTTTATGACGGTAAGCCACGCCACCGGTGATAAACTTGTTGTAGCGCACTCGCATTGTGGCCTCTGCCTGGTAAAGATTGAAATCGGTCTTCACAAACACAGAGGGTTGTAATTCAAATAACGTATTATTTACGGGAATATTGCCACCTGCCATAAAATAACATGTGCGACCGGCCTCAAATATGTAGAGGTCTTCCTCGTTGCCCTCCGATTTCATCTCCACCGAGGGTTGTGTGAGGTGCGTGGCTGAGAATCCTGCCCACCAGTGCTTGTGCTGGTAGAAAATGCCCGCGCCGAAGTCGAACGCATTGCCCGACACGTCGGTTTTTGGGATTGCGTCGTCGGCCTCGTCGCCCTCCACCTCGATAATTCGGGAGCCACGGAATTTTTCGTTGACCAAGCCCACTTGAATACCGCCGCTAAGCGTGCCGCCAAACAGTTTTTGCTTATATGCCAACTGTGCCGACGCGTTCAAGCCCGAATACAGGCCCATGCTGGTTTGGTTGAT
>OQVL01001420.1_pt1 | contig 14362 bp, 6 predicted proteins | sample 1691501 | NCBI WGS metagenome assembly OQVL01 (sample SAMN03418253, study PRJEB22391) | human gut metagenome | biome: human-gut; feature: organic feature; material: feces | host: Homo sapiens | place: Tanzania | collected 2013-01
TCAGACAAACACCGAAGAAGCTACAAGCAGCCGCGTCACCGGACAAGAGACGCAAGCGACCGCCACTGTGTCAGCCGCGTTACCGGCTGATAAGAATCAAGATACAAACAAAGAAACACAATAACAACAACAAGAAAAACATCACAGATGAGACTAACAGCGTACATCTTAGCAGCATCCATGCTGCTCGCTCCGGCATTCGGAATGAACGCCGACGCGAAGAAAAAGAAGAAGAAAGTGGACCTCAAGGCCATGACAGCCGCAAAGACCGACACCGACTCCGCTGACTATTCCAAGATAGTCAAGGACGGAAAGGTAAACGAGGGACTCTTCAAGGTCATCTACAAGGCAAAGGAAGGCAAGCTCTACTTTGAACTGCCAGAGGATGCCTTCACCCACTATTACATCCTCTCCAACCGCATGGCTTCCACCAGCGACACGCAGGACTTCGTGGCAGGACAGATGATCACCACGCCGATGCTCATCCAGTTCTCCAAAGACGAGCGCAACGTCTATATCAACCAGGTGCAGCACCGCGACACCGTGGATCCTAACGATGCCATAGCGCCGTCCTTCAAGAAGAATTTCCTCAACCCACGCATCAAGGGCTTCAAGATAGCAGCAAGGAACGGCAAGAGCGTTGTCATCGACGTGACCGCATTCTTCGGCACCAACGAGGCCTCCATCTCCCCTATCAAGCAGGATTCCCCGGTGGCAAAGCTCCTGGGAAGCGGCAACTCCCTCAAGGGCACTTTCGCTGCCGATGCCTCCGGTATCGACCAGGTGAAGGCTTTCCCGAAGAACATCGAGATCGAGAGCACCCTCTCATTCATGACCACCGGAATAATAAAGAAGCCATACACCGTGAAGGTACACCGCTCACTCTTCATCCTGCCTGACGAGCCGATGGTGGCACGCTATCAGGACAACCGCGTGGGATATTTCTACAATGACAAGACCATCTTCTCGTCAAAGAGGGACAAGGTGGAGGACAAGGGCATAATCAGCCGCTGGCGTCTGGAGCCAAAACCGGAGGATATGCAGAAATACCTCGCCGGAGAACTCGTGGAGCCACAGAAGCCTATCGTCTTCTACGTCGATTCCGCATTCCCTGAGAAATGGCGCGGCACCATCAAGGCCGGTATCGAGGACTGGAACATCGCTTTCGAGAAAGCCGGTTTCAAGAATGCCATCATAGCAAAGGACTATCCCAAGAACGACCCGGACTTCGACCCGGACGATATGCGCTACAGCTGCTTCAAGTATGCCGCTACTGCCACTCCTAACGCTATGGGACCTCGCCACGTCGATCCCCGCTCAGGTGAAATCCTCACGGGCGACGTCATCTGGTATCACAACATCGTGTCATTGCTCCACAACTGGCGACTCATACAGACCGGAGCTGTCGATAAGAGAGTGAGAAAGCCTGTCTTTGACGACGACGTGATGTGCGAATCAATGAGATACGCCGCCGCTCACGAGATAGGCCACACACTCGGACTCATGCACAATATGGGAGCCAGCTACGCCTTCCCTGTCGATTCCCTCCGCGACCCTGCATTCACACAGCGTTACGGCACCACACCAAGTATCATGGACTATGCCCGCAACAACTACGTGGCACAGCCGGGCGACCTTGAGCGTGGCGTGAAGCTCACTCCTCCGCTCATCGGCGTATATGACATCCATGCCATCAAGTGGGGCTACCGCATCATCCCTGGAGCAAAGACTCCTGACGACGAGAAGCCTGTACTCGACAAGTGGATAGCAGAGAAGGCCAACGACAGGAAGTACTGCTTCGGCGCACAGCAGATCATGGGCACCGTGGATCCTACCGACCTTACCGAGGACCTTGGCGACGACCACATCAAGGCAAGCGACTATGGCATAGCCAACATGAAGATTCTTATGCAGAACATCGAGCAGTGGGGCATGGAAAAGGGCGAGAGATACGACGATATCGAGACCCTCTACCGCGAGGTAATCAAGCAGTATTCACGCTATCTCAACCATGTGGCAGCCTACATCGGTGGCATAGAGTACTTTGAAGTGCGTCAGGGCGACGGCAAGAAGACCGGCAAGGTATATACTCCACGCGCCAAGCAGAAGGAGACTGTGGCATGGCTGCTCAACCAGATGCGCACATTCAACTCATGGCTCACTCCTGCACAGCTCATAGGCAAGTTTGAGATGAACCTCGATTACAACGACAAGCTCTACAAGCGCACCATCAATTCCATCTACAATCCTGCCGCGCTCTACCGCATCAAGGAAAGCGGAATGGTGGATGCAAAGACCAACTACACCGTGGAGGCTTACCTCAACGACGTGGCACAGATGCTCTTCAAGGCCCCTGTGGGCGGAAAGCTCAGCGAGGCAGAGCAGAACCTGCAGTCTGAAGCCATTGCCCTCATGATGGCAAACACCGGTCTCGCTCCTGAGAAAGCGAAGAAGAGCGCAAGCAGCTTCGCTGACTACAGCCAGTCATACGAGGACCTCTCCACCATCGACGCTGATGACCTTGCCCTCACCCCACGCTGCTCATGCGACAGCCATTCGCTCTCTTCCTTCGCACGCATCAATCTCGGAGGCAGTGCTCTCAGCCAGACCGAGACCGGAGCATTGATGGTAGGCCAGCTGAAGCGCATCCTCGCCAAGTACCGCACATACAGGAATGCGGCTAAAGGCACCACTCTCGATTATTACAACTATCAGATAATGCTCATCGAGAAGCATTTCAAGATATAATATAGCAGATGGTCAGGATCGTTTTTATAACATAAGTTCTTTTATTTATCATACCATTATCATAAAAATGATCCTGACCTGCATGCTTATCCGTTTCATAATTCCAGAAACAGACTATATGATACAATACACGAACAATGAAACATTCCTCACGCTCAAGAGGACCATGGCATTCATCGCCATGCTTCTCCTGTGCCAGTGGGCTGCCGCGCAGGAAGTGCTGAGCGGCAAAGTCATCGACAACAGCGGCGAACCCGTCATAGGAGCGCAGGTGGCATGGAAAGACAGCAAGACTGCCACCGTCACCAATGTCGAGGGCGCTTTCTCCATTCCTTTCAGAAAAGGCACGCTGCTCGTGTCTTACATAGGCTACAAGACGCAGCAGCTACAGATAAAAGACAGCAAGGACATCATCATCACCCTCAAGGAGGATGCGCAGAATCTGGACGAACTCGTCGTGGTCGGCTACGGATTGCAGAAGAAATCCTCCATCACGGGTGCCGTAGAGACCGTCAAGGCGGAGGACCTCACCATGATGCCTACGTCAAACCTCAGTCAGGCGCTGTCCGGACAAGTGGCTGGACTGCAGGTGCTTGAGACCACAGGCGACCCGAGCAGCGCAAAGGAGGCTGACATCCACGTGCGTGGTATCAACTCCGCTCCGCTGCTCGTCATCGACGGTGTGCCTCGTTTCGGCACCAATACATCCGACGGCGAGACGCGCCTCTCAGACCTCAGTCCTGACGACATCGAGAGCATCACAGTGCTCAAGGACGCCGCAGCCGCAGCAGTATATGGCTCGCGTGCCGCAAACGGCGTTATCCTCGTGCAGACAAAGCGCGCCGCAAAGGGCGGAAAGCTCAAGGTCAACTATCGTGGACAGTACAATGTACAGGAGGCTGCCAAGCTTCCTGAGTTCCTCAATGCCTATGATTTCGCCGTATTGAGAAACAAGGCCATCGCCAACACCCCTTCTTCCACACTCGTGCCTTACACCCCAGAGCAGCTGGAAGAGATACGCCTGCACTCCAATCCCAACGTCTATGGCAACACGGACCTGCTCGATTACCTCGACAAGACCGGATATTCCACCACGCATGCCGTCTCCGCAAGCGGCGGCAACCAGGACGTGAGATACTATCTCTCGCTCGGCTACGCTGATTCCAAGGGACTCTACAGCGGCGTGGGACGCAACCGACTCAACTATTCCATGAAGATTGACGCCACATTGGCGAAGAATCTCGTACTCTCAGTCGATTACACAGGCTCCAGCAGCCACGCCAAGAACAGCAGCTACACCACCATCGACGCCGCTTACAGCTACTCCCCGCTCCAGGTTCTCGAATTTGAAGACGGCAGCCTCGCCAGCATCGACGGCTCTAATCCGCTCATCAACATCCGTGGACTCGGAGGTTACCGCAAGGATGACACCAAGATGTCAACGCTCACTGCAAACCTCAACTGGGACATCACATGGGTAAAGGGACTCAATGCCTACTTCCGTGGCACGTTCGACAACAACCACCGCATAGAGAAAAACTTCAGCAAGCCTGTCACTCTCTATACATACGACGCTGAAGACGACATCTACAGCATCGACAAGAACACCATATATCCTACCGCCAAGGTCACTCTTGAGCAGACAGACCGCGCATACAGCAACCAGCTCTATGAGGCAGGACTCAACTATAACCGCGAATTCGGCAAGCACGACGTGGGAGCTACTCTCGTGGTCAACTACCAAAGGCTCAACAATCAGTATATGACTGGCAAGAACCTCGACAAGACTTCCGTGCCTGAGACAATGGGCGTGGCAAAGTCTTCCAAGCTCAACGGCGACGAATCCATCAACGAGCGCGCATCCATGATCGGCAGACTCAAGTATGGCTACGCCAGCAAGTACTTCGCCGAGTTCAGCTTCCGTATCGACGGTTCCACCAATTTCTCGCCTGACAACCGCTGGGGATTCTTCCCTTCCATCTCCACCTCATGGGTAATGTCCAACGAGAAATTCTTCCAGAACTGGAACCAGAAGGTCATCTCCAACGCAAAGGTGCGCCTTTCCACCGGTTGGCTCGGCAACGACGGACTCGTCTCTGCATATTCCTACCTCAAGAACTACACCGAATCGCCTAACTACGGCTACTCATTCGGCAGTTCCGGAAAGACAACAGGCAACTACAGCCCGGGCTTCACGCTCATGACATACCCTAATCCCGACCTCACATGGGGAAAGACCCACGACTATAACGTAGGCGCTGACCTCGGACTCTTCAATGGCAAGATAGGTATCTCATTCGACTGGTTCCTCAGATACGAGACCAACAAGATCACTTCTGCCCCTGATTACCTCTTCCCGCCTTCCACAGGCGTTGATGGAGCATACCCTTCCATGAACTTCAGCAAACTGAAAGCATGGGGATGGGACCTCACCATCAGCCACAAGAACACCATCGGAAAGCTGAAATACAACGTATCCGTCAACATCGCAAAGAGCGATGACGAATACACCGACTTCGGAGACGAAAGCGCACAGCTGCCTAACCTGCGCCGCAAGGGCACAAGCAGCATGGTATGGCAGATGTATCAGGCCGACGGACTCTTCCAGTCACAGGAGGAAATAGACAACTGGCCTACCGACCAGGACGGTCAGGGCAACGCTACACTCGCACCGGGCGACATCAAGTACATCGACCAGAACGATGACCATGTGATCGATTCCAACGACTATATCCTCGTCAAGAACTCCTCTTACCCGGACATGGACCTCAGTTTCCGCATGGGAGTGCAGTATAAGGGCTTCTTCATCAATGCTCTCTTCCAGGGAGAAGTGGGCTACAAGCAGAATATCAGTGACACCTACACCCTCGAAAACGGCACTATGCCTAAGTTCCAGAAGTATCACATGACTGATTCATGGAGCGAAGACAATCCTAATGCCAAGTATCCTCGCGTCAAGCTTGCCACCTCCAACGACAACAACCGCAGGAAATCCACCTTCTGGATCGAGGACTGCAACTTCGTCAGACTCAAGATGCTCAACATGGGATACACCTTCCCTGCAAAGACTGTCAAGAAGATGAACCTCTCATCTCTCAGCATCGCCCTGCAGGCAAGCAACCTCTTCACCATCAGCAGCCTCAAGAGCATGGACCCGGAGTCGCTGCGCGGCTACCCCGTACAGCGTTCTTACGGCGCTTCGCTCAACATCGGATTCTAATGATTTGACAGCCGTGGGACTTGTTGTTTGGTGGTTTGGTGATTTTACAGCCACCATAACAAGGCGAAGCAGCCACTGTGTTGCCCGCGTTACCGGGCAATAGCCCAAGACACCCACACCGCCCCCACGGAAATAAAACACTAACAAATAGCAATATGAAGATATACAACATCATGACATCGGCGCTCCTTGCCGCCGCAGCCCTGTCGATGACCAGCTGCGACGACATCTTCCGCGATGCGCCGATCAACCAGATATCAGAGAATTCCGTATGGAGCAACCCCCAACTGCTCGACCAATACGAGAACTCATGGTATCGCTGCATGAGCAATGGCTTCAGCACATACGTGCCAAGCATATCCCTCATCAAGAGCAAGTCAAGGTATTACATGCCATGGTTTGGCGACCAGATATCAGTAGGCAAGGCTTCCTACTACAATTCCGGCTACGGTGACCTCCTGAAGGGCAGCAGTCAGGAGATAACAAACTGGGCGGCGAACATATGGAGCGGACACATGACACAGATACAGTCCATCAACACCCTCCTGGAGAACCTCGGAAGCATAGCCAACGGCACGCAGAAAGACCGCATCATCGGCGAAGCACACTTCATGCGTGCGTACTATTACTATATGCTGTGGAGGATGTTCGGAGGCGTGATGATAATCGACCACACCTACAACCCGCTCGAAAACGCTGAGAAATTCCCGCGCGCAAGCTACGCCGAGATGGTGGAATTCATCACGAAAGAGGCTGACGAAGCCATGAAATACCTCCCGCAGACCTACACATCCACGGAGACAGGACGAGCTACCTATGGTGCAGCGCTCATGCTGAAGGCAAAGACCTACTTCTGGGCAGCGTCCGAAGTGTTCCAGAACAAGAGCGAGGAGACGCCATATCTCGGCTTCACTGACGACCAGTCGAAGGATATGCTGCAGAAAGCGAAGAAAGCATACGAGGACCTCTTCGCCCTCAAGCGCTATTCGCTCATACCTATCACCGCCACCACACAGGACGGAATACGCGATGAATACCGAAAGATATTCCTCACGAAGAACTCACAGGAGTCAATCTTCGAGGTGCAGCACTCCGATGACGGCGACTTCGCCACCAAGTTCGGACACAAGCTCGACCGCGATGCGTGCTCGCCATACTTCACAGGCACCACCGCCGCCTACACTCCTACGCAGAACCACGTGGACGAATACGGCATGCAGGAAGGCAAGACCTATGACCCTAATCACCCGTATGACAACCGCGACTACCGGTTCTATGCCAATGTGCTCTATGATGGCTGCACTTTCCGCAACCATGTGATGGACATCCATTACACCAATCGCACTGCTGGCGTGGACCTTACCCCGTATGGCACATCCACTTCAGCTGCCGTCACGATGACTGGTTACTATCTCGGAAAGTTCGTGGACGAGTCACAGACCATCGACAATGACGAGACCTATGCCAGCAAGCAGAACTATATCATCTGGCGATATGCAGAGGCCCTGCTCGACTATGCCGAGGTATGCTTCCGTCTGGGCGACACCGACAAGGCGATGGAATACGTCAACGAGATACGAAAGCGCGTCCACATGCCTGAGCTCACCACCATTTCATGGGACAATATCTTCAATGAAAGACGCGTGGAGATGGCATTCGAGGAGACCACTTACTGGGATCTCTTCCGCTGGGGCATAGCAAAGGAGAGAATGAACGGCGAGACAAACCCGCTGAAAGGCATGAGAGTAGATGTCACCATGGTCAACAATGAGGTGGCTGCCACAAAATACACCATCAGCAATGTCAACCGTTTCCCGAAACGCGTCCGCGTCTTTGACGACAAACAGTACTATCTCCCTATCCCTTGGAGCGAGATAAAGTACCACGGAGTCAAGCAGAATCCGGAGTGGACGGAGCAGTAATGTTCTGTAATGAAGAATGAAGAATAGACCCCCTCTTATCCCCCTGTAGGGGGAGGCTGGATACGTTCTTCGTCTTGAGGTTTCTCGTGGAGTTCCTTAATGAATAAGACTAACTCTCATTCTTCATTCTTCATTCTACATTCTTCATTTAAAAAGCCGCGTCACCGGCTGATTATAATACAACAACAAAAACAAACAAAAAACAGAAACACTATGAAGAAGTTTTACTTTATGATGGCACTCATCCTCTGTGCCATGAGCGCAACAGCGCAGAACTATAACCTGTTCAGTGCCTCCGACATCGACAAGGACGGATGGCTCTGGTTTGACACACAGGCTAAAGTGGACAAATATGTAGGCACCTGCGACGAGGAAAACTACAAGGCTGACCCTAACGGCAAGAAGATACAGATGGTATATGCCGACCAGGTGCCTAACTATCCTCCGACAACCGTGAATCCTGACGAAATCGGATACGGCACAGGCGGCGAAGTTGGCACCGAAGGCTACAAGAAGGGTGCTATCATCCTGCCTGCCGCATCTGCTCTCGGAGCCACCAATGGCGGCGGTATCCTCATCATGATGCCTTCCTGCTCTGAGCTGTCCATCAACGTATCATGCGAAGGTATGGTCAGCTGTCGTCTGCTCAGTTCTGCTGACGTCAACACAGCATTCGGCGATTATGGAGTAAGACAGGTATATCTCGCACCGTTCAAAAAGTTTGCTGGTGCAGGAAACACCTCAGTAAAAGGACTCGAAACCAAGACCAACGGCAATGACGAGATCACCATCAAGTCTGACAAGCCAGTATATGCATATTTCGAGAACAACACCAAGGGCGATGTATATATCCACGGAATCCGTGTAATCACCACCACAAAGAATGAAGAAGGCGGTGAAGCTACACCGGAAACTCCTGGAAATGACTACACTGTAAAGTTCACTGCAGAGACCAGCGACACCGAAAGAGAGATAAATGTGGCTCTCAGCAAGCCTGGAAAGGTAAGCATCGACTGGGGTGACGGAGTGAAGAAAGAGACAGAAATCACTGCCGCTTTCGACGGATGGAACCAGACTGCAATCACGGGCAAGGTGACAGGTGAAGTGAAGATCTATGCTGACAACCTCATATATCTCGACTGTACCTCCAGAGTTGACGGTGCCGGACTCACCTCCATCGACCTCTCAAAGGCTACAGATCTCGAACAGCTCTTCCTCTCAGGCAACAAGTTGACCGCTCTTGACGTGACAAAGAACACCGCACTGACGAGACTTGAGCCGCAGAACAACCAGATTTCTTCTCTCGACCTCACAAAGAACACCGAGCTTGAGCGCCTTGATGTGACAAACAATCTCCTCACATCCATCGACATCAGCAAGAACACAAAGCTCGATTACCTCAAGATTTCCGACAACAAGTTTGAGGGTCTTCTCGACCTTTCCGGCAATCCTTCACTCAAGAGCGTGTATGCCCTCAACATGGGCATCACTGAAGTGAACCTCGGTGAGAACAAGGCTGAAAAGCCATACTTCACTTTCAACAACAACAAGTTGACCTCTTTCGACGCTTCCAAGCTCGATAATCTCAGCAATGGTTCGCTCTTCCTCATCGGCAACCAGATCAAGTCATTCACCATGCCTGCTGGCGGAAGCATCAATATCCTCAACATCACCAAGAACTGCATGACTCTGGAGACCCTCCCTATCTTCACTTCAAAGGGCTACAACTATGCTCCTCAGGCTGACCTTGCAGTGAAGGAGTCATACAATGTCAAGGATGTCATCGACCTCTCTGCACAGACCAGCGCCGCGCTCAACACCAAGTATGCCCTCATGAAGGCAGACAATACAGCGCTCACGGAAGGTACTGACTACACCGTGGCTGACGGAAAGATAACAGTCCTCACACAGCAGACCGCCGTTTACGTCACAATGACCTCAGCGGCATTCAGCAAGTTCACTGGAAGCAATATCTTCAAGACCACCACTTTCAGCGTTGCCGACCCTATGGGCATCAATGACATCAACGCAGGAAGCGACGTGAAGATACTCTACAACATCGCCGGCCAGCGCATCAATGCCAACTATAAGGGCATCGCCATCGGCAGCAACGGCAAGAAGTATGTAGTGAAATAAGTCCCTATTCCCCCTTATCCCCATTGAAATGGATAAGGGGGGATTCCGCCACTGTGTCGGGCGCTTTTACGCCCGATATAATTATTCATTATGAATTAAGAATTATGAATTACCCCAAGATTCTCCTCCTCCTGACTTTCCTCCTCCCCCTCACCGCAAAGGCATTCAATGACAACAAGGGAGAGAAGAGCAATATAGTCTGTTTCGTGCGCTTTGCCGACGAAGAAGCAGACATCTTCGAAAAGCCCCTGAGCAATTACCAGACTCTCTTCGGCAGCGAAAAGGAAACCGACAACTCCGTATATAACTATTTCTACAAGGCTTCATACAAGCAGCTGAAATGGAAAAGCATGTTCCTTCCCGCCACCGACACCGAGCTGAAGAGCTACCGCGCCAACTACGAGAGGGCTTATTACCAGAAATATGAGCCCACCTTACGCCCTACAGGCTACACCGACGACGTGGCAGGAGAAGCCAGAATGCAGGCACTCGTAAGGGAAATAGCCGGCTATCTCAGCAATGACATGACCGGAAAAGGTGCTTCCATCGACACCGACGGCGACGGATTCGTGGACAATCTCTGCATCATCTTCAGCGGAAACTCCGAACTCAGCGCCAAGCGAGGCATACTATGGCCTCAGCGAAAGGACCTCGCACTGCCGGAAGAGAAAGCCATTTACATCGCTGGAAAGAAGCTCGCCAGCTACATAATGGTGTTCGACGGGGCAAACGGATTCAGCTCACAACTCGACGGCATCACGCTCAATACCGGAGTGCTCTGCCATGAGATGAGCCATTCTCTCGGCACATACGACCTCTATCACGTCTCAGGATCGCTCAATCCCGTAGGAGTATGGGACCTCATGTCCGACAACCAGGTCACGGCACAGGGCATGACAGCCTACACCAAGATGCGTTACTGCAAATGGATCGACCAGATTCTGGAAATCAAGGAGGCTGGAAAATACACCCTCAACCCCGTCAACGGTGAGACATCCGACAACATAGCATACAAGATAAAGCCGATAGGCAGCGACGAATACTTCGTGGTGGAATACAGGAAGAAGGACGGATGCGACGCCAACCTTCCCGCTTCCGGTCTCATCATCTACCGCATCTGCCCGCAATATACCGGCGGCAACGTCAACTACAACGGCACAACGCGCCTCGACGAGCAGTATATCTTCCGTCCGGGAGGCACCGTGACGGCTGACGGAGACATATCAAAGGCAGCATTCAGCATCGACAACGGCCGCCCGGCATTCGGAGGCGACGCTGACATCAGACCTTTCTACAGCGATGGAAAGGAAGCCCCGTTCGCCATCACAGACATCTCTTCATGCGGCGAGACAATCTCGTTCCAGCTGCAGCCCATCACCGTGAGCCTCAAGGTGGACAAGAACAAAGTGACCATGCCTGGCTTCGCCGACTGCTCTGCCACCGTGAAAGTATATACCACAGAGGAATACACCATCATCGCACCGACCGTGACAGCGGAATGGCTGTCGGTGGGGACTGTGAAAGACGCTGACGGAGACTGCATCAAGTTTACCACAAAGACCGACAACGACACGCCGAAGGACCGCAAAGACTACTTCACCGTGCAGACAAAATCGGGCGAAGAGGTGCAGATATGCGTCATACAGAAGTCAAAGTCAGTCACCGCACCGTCGGCTCTGCAGGCAAATCTCACAGGCAATGCCGTGCATCTCACGTGGAGCAAGGCTACAGCAGGCGAGCGATTGATATATGATGACTTTGAAAACCCTGACAATCCTAACGGCTGGGAGATAAAGACATCCGGCGACCGAGGATGGAGATGGGAGAAATGCACGCCTGAGAAGGGCTTCTACCGCTCCTACGAAGGCAACTATGCCGCTACCGTCTATGCCGCATGGGAGGACATCCACCAGGACGAATACTTCACTTCGAAGGCATTCGCCAACGGCAACACGCTGACATTCTATTCCCGCACCAACGGTGCAGGACTCACTCCAAACAATCCTCCTTACTACAACGTGGAGGTATCGTCAGACAATGGCGCGACATGGACACCGGTATTCAATGCCCGCACCGACCAGGACAAGGCGACATCAGGAAAATACACCCGCGTCGCCATCGACCTCACTCCATACAAGTCTGGTCAGATGATGGTGAGATTCCACTGCTATGACACCAACAACACCGGTCTGGCATACTACTGGCAGATAGACAACCTTGAGATACTGGGCGAGAGCGACCTGTCCATCACCGGATATGACATCTACCGCAACGGCGTGAAGATAGCCCGTTCTGCCACAAACGACTACATCGACCAGGCTCCATCTTCAGGCGACAACGTATATACCGTATGCGCTGTGGGCAATTTCGGTGAGAGTTCCCAGTCGGATGCCGTGACCGTCAACGTGTCATCCACCGGCATTAGCGACGTCCAAGCCGCCCCTTCCGTCACCGCCATCCATGACATCACGGGCAGAAAGCTTCCTTCCCGCACCGCCATGAAGGCAGGAATGGTATATATCATCCACTATTCGGACGGACGGGTGGAGAAGAAGGTCTTGAAATGAAGAATCTTCAAAATGAAGAATGATGAATGAAGAATGAAGAATGCGAGTATGTATTTCTTCTTGAGCAATAACCTCAAGTGAACAATACTTACTCGCATTCTTCATTCTTCATTTTACATTCTTCATTCTTCATTTAGAAGAAGGGGGAAATCACATCATCTCCTACAGGTTGATCTTCACACCTGCATTGATTTTTACACCGTAATACTCCACCTGCATTGTGCGGTCCTTCTCGCCCTGATAGTAGCGCAGGGGCTGGTTGAGCAGGTTGTTGGCATTTGCATAGACGGTGAACTTGGTCTTCTTGCCCCATGTGTAGCTGGCGTTGACATCGAGATAGCCCACCTTGTCATAGTAACGGTCGAGTGCGCGGCTGGTGCTCATCTGGTCGATGAATGCGGAAGCGAAGTTGTATGACAGTCGCAGACTGATGCCGCTCTTCTCGAAGAACAATGATGCGTTGGCTGTATGCTCAGGCGAACCTGCCACCTTGACATCATCACCATCCTTTATGCCCAGACGCTCGTTGAAGTTGCGTGTGGTGCTGTGGGTGTAAGTATAGTTGCCATAGAATCCGAGACACTTGAGTGCTGGCGAAATGAAACCGAAGTCACGCTGGTATGCCACCTCTACGCCAAGCACACGTGCGTCGTAGGCGTTGATGTTCTGTTCCACCTTGAACTGCTTTTCGGCGTTCTCGCCTGTGAGTCCGAGGTCGCTGCCGAGATACTTGTTTGATGCCCACTCCACATTCACGTTCTTTATGTCCTTGTAGAAGAGACCGAGGCTGACGAGTCCTACGCTCTTGAAGTAGTGGTCAATCGAGAGGTCAAGGTTGACAGCCTTTGCAGGCTTGGTGTCTGGATCGCCGATTATGGCTTCCTCGTCAGAGATGTTGAATGACTTGTTGGCTATGAGGGCTGAATACTTCGGACGTGAGATGGTCTTCGTCACAGATGCACGCAGACTGCCGTCGTCGCTGTATTTGTACTTGAGGAGCAAGCTTGGCAGAAGGTCGGTGTAGTGGTTCTTGAAGTCTCCGGTCGGCTTCATGGTCGATTCGTCATCGGTTACCTCCACATTATATCCGCTTGTCTTGAGGTCGGTGCGCTCCACACGCAGTCCGAGAGTGGCAGAGAGTCGCTTGCCCAGTTTCTGGTCGAAGCGCAGATAGCCGGCTGTTATCTGTTCGCGTATCTTGTAGTTGCCTGCCTCTTCCTCATAGTTCTCCGTGCCTTGATACTTGCTGAAGTCGATATCGCCCAGTGTATGCTTTGAGATGAAAGGAGAGTTGGCAGGATACTGGCTTCCCGGCATGAATCCGTCGCGTATCTGCTGCACGGTAAGGCTGCGCCAGCTGTCGCCAAGCACTTCTTCCGGGTCGTAATCGAAGAATGACGTGGTGCGTGTCTTATCCTTGCTGGTGTATTTTGCTCCAAACTTCAGGGTGTTGCCATAGAGTCCGTTTGTGACAGGAAGTGTGAAGTTGATTCGTCCCTTCCACTCGTTCTCCACGATGTCCTGGTTGGAATTGTCGAATTCGTCAAGTTTCCAGTTGGCATCGTCAAGGGCTGGCAGCGCTGCGGCATAGTAAGGCTGACGGTCGCCTACGTCTTCAAATTCTTCACCGAAATCTATCTTTGCATTCTTGTTGCTGTACTTGTACGAAGCATAGCGTTCATTTGGGCGTTCCTCCGTAGCACGTGAATAGCATGCAGCCCAGTCCATCTTCAGATTGCCGAAGAAGTGTTCGCCGTCGAGAGTATAGT
>OQVL01001422.1_pt1 | contig 14350 bp, 11 predicted proteins | sample 1691501 | NCBI WGS metagenome assembly OQVL01 (sample SAMN03418253, study PRJEB22391) | human gut metagenome | biome: human-gut; feature: organic feature; material: feces | host: Homo sapiens | place: Tanzania | collected 2013-01
GAAAGCAAGTCCCTCCCCCGAGGGGAGGGATTTAGGGAGGGGGTAACGTGAAAGGCCCTAAGGGGTGCGCGAAGCGCATCCCCTCCCCCGAGGGGGGGGATTTAGGGAGGGGGTAACGTGATAAATGTGCGTTGGCCTTACAGCCTTCGACCGAGTGACAACCCTCAAATTCGCACTAATGTTCAGCAAGTATGATTAATATAGTAATGCGATGGATTCGACGATAGTAGCTGATGGCCTCTGCAAGTCCTATAGTAATGTAGTTGCCATCAAGGACATATCACTCAGGATTGACAACGGTGAGATTTTCGGACTCATCGGACCGGACGGTGCAGGCAAGACGACGATTTTCCGTATTCTTACGACATTGTCCCTTGCCGACAGCGGAACGGCGCGCGTCTGCGGGCTGGACGTGGTGAAAGACTATCAGCAGATACGCTCGGAAATCGGATATATGCCGGGGCATTTCGCTCTCTATCAGGACCTCAGCGTCGAGGAGAACCTTCAGTTCTATGCTACGATTTTCGGGACGGATGTCAAGTCCAACTATGACAATATCAAGGACATATATTGTCAGCTGGAACCGTTCAAGAAGAGACGGGCAGGTGCGCTCTCCGGCGGCATGAAACAGAAATTGGCACTATGCTGCGCGCTGGTCCACAGGCCGAAAGTCCTGTTTCTGGACGAACCGACTACAGGTGTCGATGCCGTAAGCCGTAAAGAGTTCTGGGCAATGCTGGGGCGTATCCGCCAAGGCGGGGTTACCATTTTCGTCTCCACGCCTTATATGGACGAAGCGGCTCTATGTGACAGGATTGCAATGATTTCCGAGGGCGGCATCATCGGTGGCGGGACTCCGGACCAGATCCGCGCATCTTTCCCGGACAGACTGTATGCGGCGAGCGGCAGCGATGTTTTCGGCATGCTTAAAGTGCTCAGGACGGCGGAGGGTGTGAAGGACTGCAATTCTTTCGGTTCATGCTGTCATGTATCTGTGGGACAGGATGGTCCGCAGCCGGAGCAGATCGAATCATTCCTGAAACAGGCCGGCTTCGGGGACAGCATTGTCGTTCCTGTTGAACCGGGTATCGAAGATTGCTTTATGCGTTTGACGTAGGAGTTGGCTATGGAAATTGAAAAAAGTATAAGCGTGCGTGACCTCACGAAGAAGTTCGGGGATTTCACAGCTGTCGACCACATTTCTTTCGATGTGGCGAAAGGGGAGATCTTCGGTTTTCTCGGTGCGAATGGCGCCGGCAAGACTACCGCAATGAGGATTCTCTGCGGTCTCAGCCGTCCGACTTCCGGCGAGGGAACCGTAGCGGGGTTCAACATCCGTTCGCAACAGGAGGAAATCAAGAAGCACATCGGCTATATGAGCCAGCGTTTCACTCTCTATCCCGACTTGAAAGTGTGCGAAAACATTGAATTGTTCGGCGGTATTTATGGATTGACTGACAAGGAGATAGCTTCGCAGACGGACATTATGCTGAAACGTCTGGGACTGGAAGAGGCGAAGGAAATGTTAGTCAAGGACATGCCGTTGGGCTGGAAACAGAAACTGGCCTTCAGCATCGCCATGATCCATAGTCCGGAAATCCTTTTCCTGGACGAACCGACCGGCGGCGTGGATCCCAAGACCAGACGAAGTTTCTGGGATATGATCAATGAAGCGGCAGAATCCGGCATAACAGTCTTTGTCACAACACATTATATGGATGAAGCCGAGTATTGCGACCGCGTTTCCATAATGGTGGACGGACGTATAGAAGACCTCGACAGCCCGACCGCATTGAAAGAAAAATATGGCGTCAATGACATGGACGGGGTCTTCACCCTTCTTGCTGGACGCGCAGAAAGAGAGTAACCATGAAAGAGATATTGTCATTCATACATAAAGAATTCCTGCACATTTTCAGGGATGCCAGAACGATGCTCATTGTCCTGGTGATGCCTGTGGTGCAGATTCTTCTTTTCGGTTTTGCGATCAGCACGGAAGTCCGCAACGCCACTGTCGACATCGTCGGCGACCCGTGCGATGCCGCGATCAGGGACATTGTCCCGAAACTGGAGAATAACAACAACCTCTCGTTTGGGCGTTTTCTGGATTCTCCCGCGCAGGCCGAGGAACGATTGAAAAAGGGCGAGGCCAAGGCGGTCATCCTGTTCAATACCGGCTACGACAGGGACAGGGACTCCGGCACCGGTGCGGCGGTCAGCATCATTTGCGACGGCTCCGACCCGAATACCGCGCAAATGGTCGGCAACTACGTCAAATCCATCCTGACGGATGTCAATGCTTCCGTCATCCCGAGCCCATCGGTAAAGCTTGTATATAATCCGTCAATGAATTCGTCATATAACTTCGTTCCAGGCGTTATGGGATTGATACTCATGCTGATATGTTCGATGATGACGGCTGTTTCCATCGTCAAGGAAAAGGAATTCGGAACGCTGGAACTCGTGCTCGTGTCGCCTGTCCGCCCGGCGTGGATAATTATCAGCAAGCTGATTCCTTATCTTGTATTCTCGATTGTCAATTATTTCTCGATTCTTTTGTTGGCGAGATATGTGATGCATGTGCCGATGAACGGCAGTTTCCTGATCCTGTCGCTTGCGTCATTGATTTTCGTGGGGGCGTCACTTGGACTCGGGCTGTTGATTTCGACGATTTCCTCGACACAGCAGACGGCTCTGCTTATCTGCGGAATGGGACTTACCATGCCTACGATGATGTTTGCCGGCATCATCTTCCCTTGTGAGAGCATGCCGATGGCACTGCAGGTCGTTTCTGACATCATCCCGGCGAAATGGTACATAATCATTGTCAAGAAAATCATGATCCAAGGCGCCGGCCTGATGGCGATTATGCCTGAACTGCTGGTACTTACGGGAATGATGGTGCTCCTGTTGTGGGTGAGCGTGAAGAATTTCAAGACGAGATTGAAATAAACATTGAAATTATGAGAGCTTGGAAATATTTATTGAAAAAAGAATTTCGTCAGTTTCTTAGGGACCCTGGATTGCCTCGTATGGTGATGACGTTTCCTGTTCTTATCGTGTTCGTGTTCCCGTTCGCCGTGACCATGGAACTGCGGAACATCCGTCTGGCAGTCATTGACAATGACCGCAGCAGCGAGTCTTCGCTCCTGGTCGAGAAATGCGTGAACTCGGGATATTTCATTCTCGAAGACATTTGTCCGACACCGCAGGCGGCAAAGTCAATGATGGACAAGGGAGATATTGATGCCGTGCTGACCATCAATACCGGTTTTTCCGAATATCTCGGCGGAGGTGCGCAGGTGTCTGACCCTCTTCCTGTAGGGATTGCGGTGAATACCGTGAACGGTACGCGCGGAAGCATCGGTTCCAAATATCTTACGGCCTGCATATCGTCTTTCATTGCGAAGCAGAAAGGCGGCGGGGCAGCGGATTCCGGTACTTCGGTTTCATCACCGTCCATTGAGGTTTCCTATATGTTCAACCCGTATCTGGATTATAAGCTGTTCATGCTTCCGGCGCTGATGGTCATCGTCGTGACCATGATGTGCGGATTCCTTCCGGCGTTGAATATAGTGGGGGAGAAGGAGAAGGGAACTATCGAGCAGATCAATGTCACTCCAGTCAGCAAAAGCGCATTCGTCATCTGCAAGATGATTCCGTATGTGGTTGTGGCATATACAGTTGTGTTTACATGTCTGTTGCTCACGCGCATTGGCTTCGGCTACAGCTGCCAGGGGAGTCTCCTGCTCATTGCGCTCTTTACATTGGCGCATATCGTGGTGATGGCGTCGTTCGGCCTTCTCATATCCAATTTCAGCGAAAATACGCAGCAGGCAATGTTCGTGATATGGTTTTTCAGCATGGTGTTCATGCTTATGAGCGGCATTTTCACCCCGATCGCTTCCATGCCGAGGTGGGCGGAAATCATCACCTACGCCAATCCGCTCCGCTATTTCGCTGACGCAATGCGTTCCATCTATCTGAAAGGCGGCTCCCTCATCGACAACTGGTTCAATCTCGCCTGTCTGGCCGGCATCGGCACCCTCACGACATTGTCCGCAATCATGTCGTACAAAAAGACGAATTGACGTCAGGATATCGAAACAATTTCAAGAGATTTTATGTAAGTTTGCAGTCCGAAAAACTGAAAACCAATGATCTCTTTTCTTATCAGCCTTCTGGCACTTGTGGTCGGTTATTTCATTTATGGAAAGGTAATCGAAAAAGTGTTCGGTATCGACTCTTCCAGGAAAACCCCTGCGATAACTCGCGCTGACGGCGTGGATTTCATTCCGATGCCTGCTTGGAAAGTCTATATGATACAGTTTCTCAACATTGCGGGAACAGGCCCGATTTTCGGTGCCATCATGGGGGCCAAATTCGGCCCGGCATCGTATCTGTGGATAGTATTGGGCTGTATTTTCGCCGGGGCTGTACATGATTACATGACAGGTATGCTGTCCATCCGGAATGATGGAGCAGGCCTTCCGGATCTGGTCGGAAAGTATCTGGGAAAGGGTACACGGACATTCATATTGGCATTTTCCATTATTGTCCTCATGCTTGTCGGAACTGTTTTCGTGTTCAGTCCGGCATTGATTCTCGGCGACATCGCCGGGGACGGCAGCAAATTGGCGATAATGCTTTGGGTCGGTGTGATTTTCCTGTATTATCTTTTTGCCACGCTGTTGCCGATTGACAAGATCATTGGCCGGATTTATCCGTTGTTCGCTGTGGCATTGTTATTTATGGCGGCAGCACTCATGGTTTGCCTCTTCGTAAAATGGCCGTCGCTTCCTGAAATCTGGGACGGACTCGGAAATCTCGGTGAGGCTGAAGGACTTATCAAGGGGCAGCCTGTTTTCCCTTGTCTTTTCATTACCATCGCATGCGGGGCGGTCAGTGGATTCCATGCCACTCAGAGTCCGTTGATGGCAAGATGCGTGTCTGACGAGAAACTCGGACGGCCGGTATTCTACGGAGCAATGATAACGGAAGGAATCGTCGCATTGATCTGGGCTACAGTCTCTTCCTGGTTTTTCTTCGACGGGGGAGCTGCGGAAACCGGAGCGTCACTTGCCGCTTCGGCGCCGGACGTCGTGGTCAAGGTCTCAGAGAATTGGCTTGGCATAGTCGGTGGCATTCTGGCTGTGCTCGGAGTCGTGGCTGCACCGATTACCAGTGGTGATACGGCTTTCCGAAGTGCAAGGCTCATTGTCGCCGATTTCCTGCACCTGACACAGAAACCTATCCGCAACAGGTTGATTATCAGTATTCCTCTGTTCATCATCGCGGGATTCCTGCTCTGGTACAACATTGCAGATGAAGATGGTTTCAATGTCATTTGGCGTTATTTCGGCTGGGCGAACCAGACATTGGCGGTATTCATGCTCTGGACTGCAACTGCATATCTGCTGAAGAACAAGAAGGGCAATGCTTATCTTATTACAATGTTGCCGGCTGCGTTCATGACTTCAGTTTGCACCACCTATCTCTGCGTCGCGAAAATCGGTTTCAATATGCCGGTGTCATGGAATTGCATCATCGGTCCGGTCGTGTTCGTGCTTTCGATTGCGATATTCTATTATTTGAAGGCCACCAAGATGGGGCGAGATTAAAAAATTGCAATTTTTATCAATGTTTTTGTTTATAAATGTTTCTTTTTATTTTCTTATTACTTCGACTCGTACCAGTCACCCGTTTCCTTTACAAGCTTCTTTGCGAAAGCTTCAGGATATCCGGGGCGGTCAACATAACGTGTGAGCTTTCCGTCCTTGGTGCGCTTCACAGCCATATCGTTATACTTGACGATGATGAGAGTAGCAAGGTCGCGCCAATGAGCAAGCATCTGCTGAGCCTTGTCGTTGCTGTAAGCGTTGAGGTAAGCTACGGCAGCAGCCTTGTCCGAACCATAAAGCTCAAGAGCGTGCTTCTCCACCTCAGCCTGACGAGCGAAATAGTCAGCCTCAAGGCTGTCGCGAACCGCCTTAAGCTCGGGGAAGAGCTGCGAGTAACGCGGATAAACCATGTTGCTCACCCAGTTGCATACCCAGAAAGCATTCTTGTCAGAGAATGTCACGGCGTCTGCACCTGGAGTGTTATAGCACTCGGGCACTACCGTATTGTTGCAATATACCGGAGTGTAAGCCACCATGTTGGCGTCGTCGTTGCCGAACCATGTGATGCCACCAATCTCTCTCGGGAGCCACGAGCGTAGCTGCGACACGAAAGTGAAAGCAGTCTGCTGGGTAGAGATAGGACGCTCATTGAAGTAGGTCTTGCCGTCCACCTTGAAAGAAAGAGGCGTAGGACGATAAGGCATCTGATAGACACCACCACCTATATTGGCAGAATCGAGCGCCATAGGTGTGTTCTCATAATGGTCGCGCATGGCCATCTCTACGTCGTGAACGCTAAGCTTGCGGTCGGGGATAATCCACAAAGGCATATCCTCGGCCTTCTCGTCCTTGCCAAGAGCCCAAGGCAAATAGCGGTCGAAGTCGTCAGCATAGTGATTGAAGAAGCTCCAAACACGTGCGTCGCAGAAACGACGACCAGAGAAGTCTGGGAATGCGTATGTATTCTTCCACGAGAAGTCAGAATCCTTACCATTGAACCATCCCATCTTACGAGCGGTGTATGCGCATGAAATACGCAGGCATACATTCCTCAATTTTCTTTAGCGCCAGCAATACCGTGATAGGCCTCTTGCCTTCGATATAGAACTTCTGATATTCGCTCATGCTTTCTATGTAGCGAATGTCGCTAAAGGCTATCTTCATAATCTTCTTATCGGTTTTTATGAATACCGTGTCGTCTTCGTCGGTAATCTTAGCCTTTGGTATTACAGCCATTTCGTATCTTTGTTTCACCCTCAAGGCAGCACGTCGGAATTCGTCCATACCGAAAGGTTTTAGCAGATAGTCGGCAGCATCAACCTTGAAACCGTCGATGGCATATTCTGATGAGGCTGTTGTAAACACCACGATAGGAGCCATGGGCAACGACTTTATAAAGTCCATGCCATTGATGTCGGGCATTATGATGTCGCAGAATATGGCATCCACCTCTTCTTTCTCCATTATCTCCTTTGCCTCTACTGCGCTTTGGCATTTGCCCACAAGCTGCAAGAAAGGAGTGTTCTCTATGTAATTGGCAAGTTGCTGAAGAGCCAATGGCTCGTCGTCGATAGCTATGGTTCTTATCATGATTTTACTCTGTGTTTATTGTTTATATTCGTATCCTCAAGTGGCAGCAGCAGCCTTACTTTATAGCTGTCTTCAGTATCTTTAATGTCTATATGATATCTGTCGCCATATATTAGTTCGAGGCGATTTCTTACGTTGCTTAGTCCTATGCCGCCAGCTAAATCCTTTTCCTTTGCGCCATCTTTGCGCTTAGAGTTCTTGCATGTGAAGAGTATGCACTTGTTGTTGTGGCATCTTAGCGTGATGTCGATATTCGAAGGCGACTTATAGCTCACTCCATGCTTAAAGGCGTTTTCGGCAAATATTGCCAATATCAAAGGCGCTATACCCTTTTGGCTCGTCATGGCAGGGAAGTCGGTATTCACCTTTACCATACCCGTAAACCTCATCTTCATTAGTGCAATATAGTTTTGCAAGAACTGCACCTCGTCGCTTAGCGGACTTATGTTGGTGTCGCCATCATATAATATATGTCGCATCAGCTTCGAAAGTTCCACTATCGATTTCTTTGCCTTTTCGGGGTCTATATCCACCAGCGCATGTATGTTGTTTAGGGTGTTCATGAAGAAGTGTGGACTTATCTGGTATCTCAGATAGTTGAGCCTTTGCTTTAGGTTTTCCTTCTCCAGTTGCTGCATGCGGTTGCGGTCTTCTTCGGCTTTATAAAGTAGCTTTACTCCGAGGTTCATACCCATAAGGAATATTAGTGCCAAGGTGTTGGTAAGCTCTGCTGGTCCTATCAGCGGGCGTTGCTCTTTGAAATGTGGTTTATGTCGTTCAAACTCCATTCTTTGCTCGTATCTCATGTTGGGATGCATTATAGGCTTCGTAAAACCTTGTATAGCGATGAATGCCACCACCAATACCATTATCGAACATATGTATCGCCCTGTCTGCTGTTTATATAGAAGCATCGGGGCAAGCAGACTATTGTGAACGAGAAAAGCTACAAAATATATTCCCAATATTGATTCTATGTGGATAAATGCATGCCAGTTGACATACATATTATTATGCGAAGATGCGTATATCAGCAATATTAGCAACGGAGCACAGAATAACAATATCCACATAACTATATATGTGGCATTCTCTTGCTTAGTATTTGTCGTTGGTCTCCTCATCTGTAGTTGTTTTGTTATTATAACGTATGATATGCCTTCTTTATTGTGGCTTTTGCTTTTGTTTTTGGCTAAATACCTAAGATTTTGTCCAATAAATCTTACTGACTGATAAATAGCTGAATAAAAATACTAACTTTGCGATATAAAACCGAATAACAGATATTTCTAACGACCTAATAATTATCCTGATTATGATAAAGCATTTGTTGCCAGCAGTTCTGCTCATGGCTTCTTCTGCCTTCTGCGTAGCCCAGCAACCCCAAGTTTCTTGGGATGCTCATAGCCTTATTATGGATGGCCATAGGGTGATGCCTGTGATGGGCGAGATACATTATTCTCGTATTCCTCAAGCCGAATGGGCTAAGGAGATAAAGAAGATGAAAGAGGGTGGGGTAACGATGATTGCCACCTATGTGTTCTGGAATCATGTAGAAGAACAAGAAGGCATCTTCAACTGGAGCGGACAGCGCGACCTTCGTCATTTCATAGAACTTTGCGCCAAGGAGGATATTCCTGTGGTGCTGCGTCTTGGTCCTTTCTGCCATGGCGAAGTACGCAATGGCGGTATTCCTGACTGGGTGTTTACCAAGGGATGCAAGACTCGCGACGACAACCCTGTCTTTATGTCTTATGTGAAGAAGCTCTATCGCCAGATATTCGCACAAGTGCAAGGACTGCAATGGAAAGATGGCGGTCCGCTAATTGCTGTGCAGTTTGACAACGAGCAACGTAATGGTGCCTACCTCATGGCTTTAAAGAAGATAGCCCTCGAAATAGGCTACGACCTACCTTTCTATACTCGCACAGGCTGGCCTGCGCTCACTCGCCCTGTACCTTTTGGAGAGATGCTTCCTTTGTTTGGCGACTATGCCGACGGCTTCTGGGAGCGTAGCATCAAGGAAGGAGCTGGCGCCTACTATAAGGCTTTCAATTTCAAAGCCTTCCGCAGCTCTACTGCCATCGCTACCGACCAGTTTGGCTCTCAAAAGGCAGAAACTGCCAAGGGCGACGACGACTATCCTTATTTCACCTGCGAACTTGGTGGCGGTATGGCTACAGCCTACCATCGTCGACCTTTCGTATATCCTGAGGATGCCTACTCGTTGGCTATCGTGAAACTCGGAAGCGGTAGCAATCTGCTTGGCTACTATATGTATCATGGCGGAACAAACCCCGAGGGCTTGACTACGCTTAATGAAAACCAGCGCACGCCAGCTACCAATTATAACGATATGCCTGTAAAGACCTACGACTTCCAGGCTCCGCTTGGCGAGTTCGGACAAACCTACGAGCATTATTTCTTGCTTCGTAAGCTCCACCTCATGATGCACGACTATGCCGAGTCGCTTGCTCCTATGAATCCTGCCTTCCCTTGCTCGCAAGATATCAAGCAAGGCGACGATAGCCATCTCCGTTGGTCGTATCGTGCGCAGGGCGATAGTGGCTTTGTCTTCGTTAATAACTACGAGCGCCTGCAGACTATCTCTGCCAAGAAGAATGTGCAGTTCAAGGTTGGCAACCTCACCTTCCCTCTGCGCCCAATCATCATCCCTGCCAATACCTCTTGCATCTTCACCTTCGGTATCGACGGTATGCGATATGCTACAGCCCAGCCTGTGGCTCGCCGTGATGGTAAGGTTTATCTGCAGCAGATACCAGGCGTTCCTGTAGAGATTGCTATGAAGAATGGCAAGATATTGCGTAATGTAAAACCTCGTGGCATCGAACGCCCTGTGGTAGGCAACATCTACCTCCTTACTCCTCAAGATGCCAACACCCTGTTCTATGAAGATGAGGTAAGAGCAGATATCTATCTTAATGCGAGCATCGAGAAGATAAAGGAGGCATCGGCAACACCTCGCCATATCTCTATCGGAGCACAGAAGGTTGCAGAGGCTCCTACAGATGCCGACTTCGACAATGCTGCCGTTTATCGCATACAAGTAGCACCCGAAGCAGGCACCAAGTTCCATCGTTTGCTTCGCATCGACTATCGTGGCGATGTAGCCCGACTCTATGCCAACGGTAAGCTTATTGCCGACAACTTCTATAATGGTCGCCCATTCCTCTATGGCTTATGGCGCCTGCCTGAAGGTTGTACCGAGCTTGAGCTCCGCATCCTTCCTTTGCAGCCAAATATGCCTATCTACTTCCCTCGCGAAGCCGATACCACCCCTGGCGAAACAGCAAAGATTTGCATAGAGTAGCCTTGCTTTCCATTCCCTTTTCCTTCAATCCTAAAAATAAATACCCAAATGAAAATATCCCATCTATTCTCATCCCATCGCGGAGCCTCGTTGCTCCTTTCTCTCTTCCTTGCCGCTTCCGCTTCTGCCCAGCGTAGCCTCGACCTCGCAGGCTCTTGGACCATGGCAGACGGCAAGAAAGCCAACCTCCCTGGTTCTATGCTCACCAACGACCTTGGCGACGAAGTAACCATCGACACCAAGTGGACAGGCAGTCTCTACGACTCCTCGTTCTATTTCAATCCCTACATGGCTAAATATCGCGAGGCTGGCAAGATGAAGTTCCCTTTCTTCCTCACTCCTCGTCGCCACTATGTAGGCGAAGCTTGGTATGAGCGCACCATCAGCATACCTCGCCAATGGAAAAAGGGTAGAGTGGAGCTTTACCTTGAGCGCCCACATATCGAAACCTCAGTCTACGTGAATGGCAAACTCGCAGGTCGCGACTCGTCGCTCTCTGTGCCTCATAGCTTCGATATCACACCGCTCGTGCTGTTTGGTAAAGACAATCAGATAAAAATCCGCGTGTATAATGGTATCGAGAATGTGTGTGTAGGACAAGATTCGCATAGCGTTACCGACCAAACGCAGGGCAACTGGAATGGTATTGCTGGCGACATCCGACTAATCTCTCATCCTAAGGCTTATATCTCTAATCTCCAGGTATATCCTAATCTCCAAGCCAAGGGCGTGGGTGTGGATGTAGAAACCGTCGGGTTAAAGAAACCTCGCAATATCGTCTTCCTCATCGATGGCAATAGAGTTGAGGCTAAGCGAGTGGCTATAGACGAAACCAAGATGCGCTATGAGATAAGCCTCGGCGATAGTGTCCGCCTATGGAATGAGTTTACTCCAAACCTCTACACACTCTCTGCCATTCTCGACAACGATACCACCTCTACCACCTTCGGTATGCGTGAGATATCATACAAGGGTCGCCAACTATTCCTTAATGGCAATCCGCTCTATCTTCGTGGCACAGTAGAAAACTGCAACTTCCCTCTTACTGGTTTTCCTCCTACCGATGAGGCTTCATGGCTTCGTGTGTTCCAAAAGTGCAAGGAATATGGCATCAACCATGTTCGCTTCCATTCATATTGTCCTCCAGAGGCAGCCTTCTTTGCTGCCGACAAACTTGGCATCTATCTTCAGCCCGAAGGACCATCATGGCCTAACCATGGTGTGAAGTTGCGTCGAGGTATGACCATCGACCACTATCTGTTGCAGGAAACTCAGCGCATGGTACGCCAATATGGCAACCATCCTTCGTTCTGCATGCTTGCTGCAGGCAATGAACCTGCTGGCGACTGGGTGGCTTGGTGTCGCGACTTCATTAACTACTGGCACAAAACAGGCGACAACCGTCGCATATATTGTGGTGCTTCCGTAGGTGGCGGATGGGCATGGGATGCCAATAGCGACTATCATGTCAAGGGTGGTGCACGTGGTTTGGAATGGAACCGCACGGCTCCTTCTTCCGACGACGACTATTATTCTCAGCTCTTGCGTCCTCGCAACTTCAATGCCAAGGCTACTCCTGCCTACGCTTTAGCTCCAGACACCCTTGCCGACTGCACTATCGAGATGGTTGCCAACACTCCTATCCTTGCCCACGAGCAAGGTCAATGGTGTGCTTTCCCTGATCTTCGTGAGCGCTCGCAGTATACTGGTGTCTATAAAGCAAGCAATTTCGACATCTTCGAAGACTTGCTTCAGCATGGCGGCATGGCTACTATGGCTGATAAGTTCCTTGCTTCAAGCAGCCGTTTGCAGCAGTTGGCTTATAAATACGAGATGGAGCGCAACCTCCGCACTCCTGAATATGCAGGCTTCCAACTCCTTGGCCTCAACGACTATAGCGGACAAGGCACAGCCCTCGTTGGTCCGCTCAACGTGTTCTGGAGAGAGAAGAGCTGGGTGAAGAATTCTGCTGACATGAATATGTTCCGCCATGCTTGTAAGCCTGTAGTGCCTTTGGCTCGCTTCCCTCGCTTCGTATATACTGCTGCCGACACCCTCGTAGTGCCTGTAGAGCTATATAATGCTTCGGCTTCTGCTCTTACCGAAACTCCTCGCTACACCATTTCTGGTAGCGGCGTAGAGACTATTAGCGGCGTGCTTGCTAATGGTGTGCAGACATATCCTGTGGGCAAGAACATCGCCCTCGGCACCATCTCGTTGCCTCTTAATATATATAATAAGGTGGAGACATCGCAGTTGCCACAGAAGTTGCAGTTGCAAGTGGCTGTAGGTGGCAACACCAACGAGTGGGACTTCTGGGTGTATCCTTCAAAGGTTGATATGCCTAAGGTTGATGGCAACAAGCAAGTAGCAAAGAATATCTATATCTGCGATTCTCTCGATGCTAAGGCTCTTGCAGTATTGAAGAAAGGCGGAAAGGTGCTCATCCTGGCTGCTGGTCGCGTCACCTATGGTAGCGATGTGAAGCAAACATACTTGCCTGTATTCTGGAATACCAGCTGGTTTAAGATGCGCCCACCTCATACCACAGGCTCTTATATAGATGCCTCTCATCCTGTGTTTGCCAACTGTCCTACCGACGATTGGCAGAACCTGAACTGGTGGGAACTTGTAAATCGTGCCCAGGTTATGAACCTCGCTGAGTTCCCTGCCGACTATCAGTCGCCATTCCAGCCTATCGATACTTGGCATGTAAGCCGTAAGCTTGGCATGATAGCCGAAGCAAATGTGCTTGGAGGCAAGCTCCTCATCACCACCTTCGATATCTCTTCGCGCCTCGACAGTCGCTTGGTGGCTCGTCAGCTTCGCAAGTCTATCCTCGACTATATGCTCTCCGACAGCTTCGCGCCATCTATTACCATTGAGCCAAGCGTCATTACCGACCTCTTCACTAAGCATGCTCCTGCCGTGAACATGTTTACCAACGAGTCGCCAGACGAGCTGAAGCCAAAGATAGTGAGATAATATATGCCCCACCATATATATTATAAATGTACCGAACGGTATTCCATAACTCCACAATCATTGTTGGCAAGGGAATTTGTTTAATAAGAATGTTTATTTAGTTATACCTCCATTAAGGCGAACTATAGATTTTTTAGGTAACAAATTCTCTTGCCACATAAAGCAAGATAGAATAAATATATTTTTTCAAAATGAGTATGGTTATAACCAAAGTTTGTTTGAAGTAAAAAGGTAAATAATGTTCTATGTATAAATATTCTTCAAATTCAGTTGGATGTTTTAGATTCATTTTACAAGTATAGATATGAACTTGAATACAAATGTTTTTGTGCGACTATTTATAATATGAGTCATAGAATACAATATGATTTGCTATTCAGACCAAGGTTAAGGTTGTTGTTTTGAAACAAAACTGCCTCAAATTGCTAACAATAAAAAGCTTTTGTAAATTTTGTTTTTTAAAATATTATTATTATCTTTGCCTCGTCTGTAAAAGATATGTTTGATTTTTATGGCAGCACTAAGTTAAATATATTTTCTTACAGACTAACTTTATAAGTGTTTTGTAATACTTAGAGGTTTATCAATATTATTTTTATAGTGTTGCAAAATTAAAAGAATAAGAATGCTTTTAAAAAATCTATTGCTGGCATTACTGCTATTTTTTTGTATGTATGCCAATGCTCTTAAATCTAATGAAAAAAAAGAGTATTTAAAAGGAGTTTTTGTAGATTATGACATTGTTGAAGATGGTGATGTTACTAAGTCTACATTTAAAGTCATGACTGAAGAGAAAGGAAATTACTTCTTGAATTTTTGGATA
>OQVL01001425.1_pt1 | contig 14334 bp, 12 predicted proteins | sample 1691501 | NCBI WGS metagenome assembly OQVL01 (sample SAMN03418253, study PRJEB22391) | human gut metagenome | biome: human-gut; feature: organic feature; material: feces | host: Homo sapiens | place: Tanzania | collected 2013-01
ATGGCCAAGAAGATGGGCAAGACCCGCATCATTGCCGAAACCGGAGCCGGACAGCCCTCTAAATATGAAACATAACTGCCTTCGTCGGCAATAATTAAAGTGCGTTCAAATTGTCCGGTGTTTTTGGCGTTGATGCGAAAATAAGTTGAAAGTTCCATCGGGCATTTTACACCTTTGGGAATATACACAAATGAGCCATCGGTAAACACGGCGGAATTAAGGCAGGCAAAAAAGTTGTCGGTAAACGGCACAACCGAACCCAAATATTTTTGCACTAAATCAGGGTGGTTTTTAACCGCCTCTGAAATTGAGCAGAAAATAATGCCTTGTTCGGCAAGCTTGGCGCTATAAGTGGTGGCAACCGAAACACTGTCAAACACGGCGTCAACCGCAACCACGCCGGCTAACGCTTCTTGCTCTTTAAGCGGAATCCCGAGTTTGTTATAGGTTTCAAGCAATTTAGGGTCAACTTCATCAAGGCTTTGGGGCGAAACCTTGTGTTCCGGATCCGAATAATAGTGCAAATCCTGATAATTTATTTTGTCGTAGGTTAATTTTGCCCATGTCGGCTCTTTCATGGTTTTCCAAAACTCAAAAGCTTGCAGACGGCGGTTAAGTAACCATACCGGCTCGCCTTTTTTATTTGAAATCAAACGAATAATCTCTTCGTTTAATCCTTTAGGTGCGGTTTCAGAGTTAATATCGGTTACAAAACCGTATTTATATTTATCGCCGCTTTCATCAATTATTTCAGGTTTTTCTGCCATTTATTTTAATCCTTCAAGGTTTTTCAGCATAAGCAATTGCAATACAAAAATCAAGGGTTTTTAACTAATATTTAGCTATTTGGTGCAATACTTACAATTCAAGAAAAGGAACTTTATGTTTGGGAGAATTTTAAAGATAGCGGCACTGTGTCTGATGCTTAGCGGATGTTATTTTTCCGACGGCGGCATCAGAATGTTTAACAGCGGGGTTTGGTTTGGCGAAACTCCGTCAACTGTCAGTGTGCGCAAAGGTGATACGCTTTACAGCATTTCGCGTCGTTATAATGTTCCGCTTAAAAATTTGATTGAGGCTAACAATTTGCGTCCGCCGTATAATTTAAATGTCGGACAAAATTTACGCTTGCCGGCGGCTCAATATCATATTGTTAAAAAAGGCGATACTCTTTACAGCATTGCCCGCGAACATAATGTTGATGTGGCGTCATTGACTCGTAAAAACAATTTAGAGGCTCCGTACACCTTATATGTTGGGCAAAAACTGGCGCTTTCCGGCTCGGTTTCCGGTTCTTCATACAAGCAGGCAAGCACGAAAAGTTCAACAACGTCAAAAGCCTCAACGACAACCAAGCGCGCCGTGCAAACCTCAAACTACACGCCGCCCAAAAACCGCACCGCCAAATTTATGTGGCCGGTCAAAGGCACGGTAATTTCCGGTTTCGGCGTTATCGGCAAAGGGCGCAAAAAATTAAGGCAAATATTTGCGCGGATTGACGGCTTTTTTGCCGGCGCGAACCTCAAAATGGAGCTGCGGACTGTTAACGCCGCCGGTGCTTCCGACCGTGGCGATTTTTTCGCCTTTAATCACTTTTTGCCCTTTGCGCACCAAAAGTTTTTCATTATGGGCGTATGCTGTTATCCATCCATCGGGGTGTTTAATTAAAATTAAGTTGCCGAAGCAGGCTATATTACAGATTAAAATATATATTTATGATATTAAGATTACTATATAGGGTAAAAAATAAATTATTAAATGTTAGAAAATAAATAATTATTCTAACAAACATTAGCGTAAAAAATCCTTATTATCGAGAGACTATGGGATTTTCATACTTGCTTAATGTTTTTTAGCCGTGAGGAGTATTGAATATGGCAGATTGTATTAATAAAAAAAAGGTAAGTGTAAACTTAAAAACAGGCGAAAAGCGAACGATTATGGCAGACTGTGGAAAATGTTATAATTGTCAAACAAAGAAAAAGCGAAGCAATATTAAAGTTTTTAGCGAGGAAATGAAAGAGTATAAATACTCAATATTTTTAACTCTAACTTATGAACCCGAGCATATACCATTAATAGAATTTAAAGATAGGCTTGAAAATAATATTTATGAATTAAGCCAAAAGAACCACGAGATTTACAGAGAAATAATTAAAAAATATAAAAGTATAGATAATCTATATAAAACTATTATAGATACAATACATAATTATAAAGCTATTAAAACAAATGATTTTTATGAGAAATTAAAAGCCGAAAGAGAAAGAGTAAAACATAATTTATTAGTTAGTAAATACGGAACTTTAAAATATTGTCATTTATTAGAATATCTAAATAATATTACGAGAGAAATGAGACGAAGGAAATACTTAAAGAAAAATAAAAATCGAAAAGACGATTTTAATTACTGTTATATAGGTTGTGGCGAATATCCGAATATTAAGAAAAATCGAGGGCGTCCACATTATCATTTATTAATAGGTTTTAACGAATTAGAATTAATAAAATATTTTATAAAATATTGGAAATACGGAAATATTGGAATTGAAAGAGGCGAAAATCAATGGGAAGGAATCACAAACGAATTAATAAACTTTTATGCTAAAATGAAAAACGAAGCTATGATTTTTGAATTAACAAGGTATTTATATAAAAAATTAGATTGTGTAATAACGCAAGAAAATAAAGACGAGGACATAAAGCGAATATATAAATATATTGACGAAGGACGATTAATATTAAATAGCAATAAGCGAGCGAGTAATATTGCTTATATAGTCGCATATACTCATAAAAAGACTGAAGCAAGTCAAATAAAAGCGAATTACGATATTAAACGAGATATATTTGATTATTATAAAACGCAAGAGGAAAACGGAACAGACTATAAAGAAACAAGAAAGATTTTAAAAGAGTATAAAAAAACTTATAAAGAATATAGACGAGATAAAGATTATATATTTAAGTTTAAAGAAGAGCCTTTTGTATGTAAGACAAAAAACGCAGGGAATAAATATTTAATAGAAAATTGGGACAAATTAGTTGACGAGCAATTGGAATACTATTACGATAGCAATAATAATTATAAAGCTATTTTGATAAATGATATATTTCATAATAGAATTAAACGAATAATGCTTAAAGAAAATAATAAAATAGAAAACGAGATTAAGAAAACTGACGATTTTAATATAAAGCTTGAATTAAATAAAATGTTAGCTACAGAGCATAAATATATTATAGAGCGAGCAAATTATAATAAATATATTGAAAAGAGAAACGAGATTATTAACTCAATGAAAATAAATGAATTAGAGCAGATTAAAAAGCATAATAAAGATTTTGAATATACAATTAATTATAAAAAAGACGGTTCTACAGATATATACGATTACTCAAATAAGGACATAATAGATTATAGCATAATACAAAAGCATAAAGCAGATTATACGAAATTAAAAGAATTAGAGCGAGAATATAAAGAATTACAAGCGAATAAAACTTATAAAAGCGACATTTTTGTAGAATATGGCATTGAGGAAATGAACAGATATTTAAACATTATAGACAAAGAGCATAAAAATGGCGACTTCCTATATTGCGAATTTGTATTATCTATCTAAACCCCCCTATATCCCCCCTTATGATTAAGGGGGGACGGAATAGAGGAGTATAGAGATTAAGAGAATAGAAAGACTTTATTGTATTCTGTTAGGGAAAGGATTTTACATATAAAATTGCTTTTCACTGATTTCACAAATAATTATATTTAATCTAACTCTCACAAAATACTTTATATTATTCACGCACGCACGCCCGCACGAAGCACGCAGGCACGCACGCACGATAATATAACAGGTTAGTTCGAGTATACGATTATATAATTACTCATAAAATCGTGTAAGCAATTTCATATATAAAAACACCCCCTTGCGATACCTCACGGCACGCCCCCGTATGTCGCCTACGGCGAACGGGGACTATCGCTTTAAATTACTTCGTAATTTAATTAATCAAAACTTCGTTTTGATTTTAGACTTGAAAGTATAATTTATTGACTTATATGTTAGTAAGTATAATTATATTTTCAGATTAAAAGACTTTTGAAGTAGTCTTTTAATCTAAAAATATTAATTAGTTATTTCCGACTTGTCTCCCGATTTGTTTCCGCTATCGCAGAACAAATCGAGGACAAGCCAGAATAACCGACAGATATTATTTAATCCGCAAAGCGAGGGAGAAATTAAAATAATAGCGATAAAGCGGTAATATTTAATTGATAGACAATATTTATTATGCTTTATCGCTTTAAACTCAAGCGAAAATACTTCGTATTTTGAAACTATCGACAGAATTAATCAATCGACAAGTTGGAAGATATAATGGCTCGGAGACAAGCTCCGAGCGGTTTATAATCCTTGAAGGTTTTAAATTCTGAAGCTTTTTTAATATTTAAGTATTTAATAGCTTGTAGAATAGCCCTAATTAATGCGTAGTTGCGTTTTAAGACTATGTTTTAGCATTAGACATACATTTTTGTATATTAAGTAAAAAAAGCGGGAGTATCTTAATTTCTAATATGCGATACTCCCAAATCCAATATGGTAAGATTTAAAGCTACGAAACGCACGCACGCACGCACGAGCTAATAAAAATATAACAAATTAAATAAAAAAGTCAATAGTTAAATAGCATTAGAATATATTCCAAACATACCAGAAGGATAATAAACATATAAATAACGATTAAGTCGATAAGATAATCGACTTTTAGCATTAGTCATAAAGTTAGTGCGATAACTTAAAGAATTAGTTATATAATATCGTGTAAGATTTCTAAAAGTAGTATCGCTTATATCGATATTATAATTAGTCAATCGTTTATAAGTTGAGAATGTATAGCAATAATTATATTCAAAAAAATAATATGCATAGACTTGAGACATATCATTATATCTATAATATAAATGTTTATTCGTAAGATAAGACGGCAGATTATTAGAATAAGTTAAATACTCTTTATAGTAAAAGTCGTTTGTATAAAAATATTTATTTGTATAATAGTTAGTTATATATCTGTCTGTAAAAATCTTTTCGGTTTTTACAGCCGAGCAGGAGTAGATTATTGAGAAATAAAGCAAACATAATAAATAAAATCGAGTAAACATATTATTTTATCCTTGATTTTTTTTTAAATTATTATGTTGACAAAAATGAAGCCCTATTATATGATAGGGCTTATAAACGAAAAAGATAAAGAGAATATAAAACATTTCAAAAAAAAAATCAATATGTAAATATTCCTTTATCTAAAAGGAATAAATTAAATGATTAAAAAAATTAAAAAAGATTACCAAATCAAAAACTTAAATGAAGCGTTTACAATGATACCGAACTTTATAATATTCGATACCAGATTATCAGCAAACGAATACAGATTATTAAGTTTTTATATATCAGTAAGTATTAATAAAAATACAAGCTTTTACAGTATTAAAAAAATATGCGAATTAATTAATCTATCAAATAAAACAATAATAAAAGCAAATAAAACGCTTGAGAAATTAAAATATATAAATATAAAGACAAGATTTAATAATTCTAATATAATAACTGTATTAAAATATAGCTATGGAAAAAATACACAAGCTAGTGTAAAAAATACACCGCCAGAAGTGAAAAAATTACACTCTAATAATATTAAATATAATAATATTAATTTAAAAGCAGAAGTTAAAAATCATAAAGAAATAACAAAAGAGGAGCAAGATTTTATTAATAATCTTAAAAAATCATTAAATACAAAGGAGCAGATTCTTCAGTATGAAAAGGAAATGCGGGCAAAAGGTGTTGGAACTGGCTCTATCGTCGACTCACCTTCAAAAGAAGAAAAGTCTGCTGAAAAAGCTCCTGCTGCTCCTGCCGCAGAAGAAAAAACTGCAAAAGCTGCAAAGTCAAAGGCAGCAAGCCTTGCAAAGGCCGCTTCAGAAGATAAGCCTGTTCCAGATGAGCTTTTCTAAAATTTATGGAACATGTTGTTTTGGGGCTTGGCTCTAATAAAAGTTTCGGGGCGTTTTCTTCACTTGAGCTTTTAAAAAGAGCCTGCTCTTGCCTTGCAGATTTTATACATGAGCTTGAAGTTTCTTCTATATATAGAACTGCGGCCATGTATGTCTGCGAGCAAGATGATTTTTATAATATGGTTGCCGTTGGAAAGTTCAGCGGAACTCCTGATTCTCTTCTTGAAAAAATCCACTCAATTGAACAGAAATTCGGACGCGACAGAAGTCTTGAAGTTAGAAACGGTCCGCGCTCCTTGGACATTGACATAGAGCTTTTTGGAAATCAGACTGTAAAAAAAGAAAATCTTGTGATTCCGCACGAGCGTCTTTTAGAAAGAGCGTTTGTTCTTGCGCCTTTTCTTGAAGTTTTGCAAAAAAATGCCGATGTTAATAAAGCGGACATAGAATTCTACGGAAAAAAACTGGAGCTTTTAAAGGATCAGCGTGTGGAAAAATATTGTTCGTTTTAAAAATATTGCTTCGGAGTGCAAAATGGAACAAGAACGGACAGTTTGCCATAGAAAATTTATGGCAGGAACATTTGAAGGACCTCTTGATCTTTTATGGAGCCTTATACGCGAAAATAAAATAAATATCTATGATATTCCGATTGCGGAAATTACGGAGCAGTTTCAGGACTACCTTGACTATGCTGTGGAGCTTGACTTGCAGGATCTGAGCGAATTCTATCTTTGGGCTGCAAAACTTGCGTGCATAAAGAGCCGCCTTCTTTTGCCTGTTGAAGTCCGATATGACGATGACGAAAGCATGGAAGATCCCCGCGAAGAACTTGTTGAGCAGCTTATTGAATATCAGCGTTTTAAAAAACTTTCTGTTTTAATGGAAGAGCAGGAAGAGCAGAGCGAATGGAGCTTTGAGCGTAAAAAAATAGAAAGAACGCTTCCGTTTGACGAAGATGATTCCCAGTGGAAAAAGATGGACACTTGGGCTTTGCTTCAGGATATGCAGAAGATTTTTAGGAATCTTACAAATGTAAATCCAGACGAGCGTCTTTTGAACATGGGCGAGGATATTGCTCCGAATGAAAAAATAGCCTTGATAAACGAGCTTTTGGAAAAGAAAAGCGAATGCATGTTTACAGACTTGATAACTAGAAAAGGCAACGAACTTGACGTGATTTGCGCTTTTATGGCGATTCTTGAAGCAGTAAAATTGAATTTAGTTGAAATATATCAAAATAAAATGTTTGGAGATATAAAAATATGCAGGAAGCAGAAAGCGGCATAATTTCAGAGGAAAAAAAAGAAGCAAATGAAAATATAGAGGCTTTGGAAGATACCTTGGATGAAGCTGAAAACGACCTTGAAAAACGCCGGGCAGAATTAAATCTTGATACAGAAACTGCTCTTTTGGAAACTGTTCTTTTTTTGGAAAGCGAGCCTCAGACTGTTGAAAATCTTTCAAAGATAACAAAGATGGCTCCTAATGTAATTGAAGAATGCATAGAGCGTCTAAAAGAAAAATATTCAAATGCGGATTCAGGAATTGAGCTTTCGATGATTATCGGAGGCTGGACTCTTACGCCAAAAAGAGAATGCTTTGACTTTGTAAAAGAGCGGTATGGAAAAAAGAATGAAGGCAGGTTAAGCCGTGCCGCTATTGAAACTTTGTCGATAATTGCTTACAGTCAGCCTATAACGCGTGCGGAAATCGAAAGCATCCGCCATGTAAATGTGGACAACATGATGCGTGTTTTGCTTGACAGAAATTTTATAAAGGAAGTCGGAAAAAAAGATATTCCCGGAAAACCTGTCATGTACGGCACAACAAAAGAGTTTCTTGAATTCTTCCATTTACAGAGCATTGCCGATTTGCCGCAGCTTGATGAAAAAGAAAGCGAGAGGTTCGAACTTGCCCGTTAATAATTCAAAAGAGAAAAAAGAAGACGTTATGCGCCTTCAGCAGTATATGGCGAAATGCGGTGTTGCAAGCCGCCGTGCCAGCGAAGCGATTATTTGCGCTGGACGCGTTACCGTAAACGGAACTGTTGTAACAGAGCTTGGAACTAAAGTCGACGTCCAAGACAAAGTCTGTGTTGATGAAAAAGAAATCCACCTTGAAGAAAAAAAACGTTATGTTCTTTTAAATAAGCCTTCTGGATACGTGTGTTCCGCAAGCGATGAAAAAGGTCGGCCTGTTGCGGCGGATTTGCTCAAAGAAGCTTATTCGGAGCGTCTTTACAATGTTGGCAGACTTGATATGTTTTCAAGCGGCCTTATTATTTTTACAAACGACGGAGACTTTGCCGCAAAACTTTCCCATCCTTCCGCAGAACTTGAAAAAGAATACATTGTGGACACAAGTCTTCCTATGCCGCGTTTTCTTGCGGATGATTTTATGGACGGAATCAGAATCGACGGAGTTTTCTACCGCTGCAAAGATGCCCGCGAACTTAATTCACATAGAATGAGAATTGTTCTTGTTGAAGGAAAAAACCGCGAAATCCGCCGTGTATTTGAAAAGTATGAAGTGGGAATAAAAAGCCTTATGCGCATAAGAATTGGCTGCGTTGGAGTTGGAGAGCTTCAGTTTGGGCAGTTCAGGGATTTGACTCAAGACGAAGTTAAAGCCCTTCTTAGACTTTGTAAAAATTAAAAAAGAGGTTGTTATGGTTGTTGCTATAGATGGTCCTGCAGGAACAGGAAAAAGCACAGTTGCTGGAAAAGTCGCAAAAGACTTGAATCTTACATATTTAAACAGCGGAAGTTTTTACCGCGCGCTCACACTTGCTTTGCTTGATTCCGGGATAAATCTTGATGATGAAAAATCCGTAGTTGACTTTGCAAAGAAGCAGAGGCTTGACTATGTGAATGCAAGGCTGATTCTGAACGGAAAAGATGTTGACGATTTGCTTCATCAGGACAAGGTTGATGCTAATGTTTCAAAAGTTTCTTCTTTTGTTGAGCTTCGGCATTTTGTCAATTCAAGAATGAGGCAGATTGTAAAAAGCCTTAGCATAATTTGCGAGGGCAGGGACATGACAACTGTTGTGTTTCCCGACGCGGAATTCAAGTTTTATCTTGATGCCAGCATTGATGTTCAGGCAAAGAGGCGTTTTGATCAGGGAGTCAGCGGACTTTCACTTGAAGAAATAAAAGCCGCCATTATCAAGCGCGATGAAATGGACAGAAACAAGGCGGAAGGCTCGCTAAAAAAAGCAAAGGACGCATTCTATATTGACACTTCTGACTTGACCATAAATGATGTTTGTGCAATAATCGAAAGCAAAATAAAATCAAAAGGGTTTGCTATGGAAAAGGAAGTGGAAAAGAATGGTGCCCAGGGCTCCGACAACATTTACACACAATTAGAAGCATCTATTAATAACATGGAGCCGGTTGAAGACGGTGCTAATGTAAAGGCTACTGTTGTTCAAGTTACAGATGATATTGTATTCGTTGACGTAAACTGCAAGTCAGAAGGAAAAATTCCAGTATCTGAATTTGCTGGAAATCTTCCAAAAGAGGGAGATGTAATTACAGTATATCTCGTAAGTCAGTTTGGAAAAAATGGTCCTGTTGTTTCAAAACAGAAGGCCGATGAAAAACGTCTTTGGGAAGAACTCAAGGTTGCTTCTGAACAGAAAACTCCTGTAGAAGGTGTTATTTCTTCTGTTACAAAAGGCGGATATATGGTTAATCTTGGCGGTGGAATTTCTGCATTCCTTCCAATCAGCCAGGCAGATGCTCAGAAAGTTGAAAAAGAAGACAAGCTTATCGGCGTAAAGTCTAAGTTCTATGTTGAGCGTCTTTATAGCAACGGCAAACGCAATGTTGTTGTAAACCGCCGCAAGTATCTTGAAGAGCAGATTAACGAAAATCGCGATAAATTCTTTGAGACTGTAAAGATTGGCGACACAGTAAAAGGTGTTGTAAAGTCATTCACAAGTTTTGGCGCATTTATTGACCTTGGCGGATTTGACGGTCTTCTTCACATCAATGACATGAGCTGGGGACACGTAACTCGTCCAAAGGATTTTGTAAAAAAAGGTCAGGAAATCGAGCTTAAGGTTATCCGCCTTGATCCAGAGGGAAAGAGAATCAACCTTTCTCTTAAGCATTTTACAGAAGATCCGTGGGTTCACTTTGAAGAAAAATACCATGTAAATGATATTGTAAAGGGAAAAGTTACAAAAGTTCCTGATTTCGGTGCATTTATTGAGCTTGAAGAGGGAATTGAAGGTCTTGCGCATATTTCTGAATTCAGCTGGACAAAGAAAATCAACAAGCCGTCTGACATGGTAAAAGAAGGCGATGAAGTTGAATGCATGATTCTTGGCTATGACATTCAGGGCGGACGCGTTTCTCTTGGTCTTAAGCAGGTTACAGAAAATCCTTGGGATTCAATTGCTGACAAATATCCTGTTGGAACAAAGATTTCTGGAAAAGTTGTAAAGATTGCAAACAGCGGTGCATTTGTTCAGCTTGAAGAAGGCATTGACGCTTTCCTTGCTGGCGAAGATCTTTCTTGGACAAAGAAAATTAAGCATCCTGGAAGCGAAATAAAAGTTGACCAGCCTTTGGATGTTGTTGTTTTGGACTGCGATCCAGAAAACCACAGAATCCGCGTTGGCGTAAAGCAGCTTACAGACAATCCTTGGAAGGCTTTTGCTGAGGAATATAGAGTTGGCGGAACTCTTGAGGGCGAAGTTACTTCTATCAATGATTTTGGAATTTTTGTAAAAGCTCCTAATGGAATTGAAGGTCTTGTTAATAAAGCAAACCTTAGCGATGACCGTGATGTTCCTTTTGAGGAAGCTGTAAAGAAATACAATGTTGGCGATAAAGTTAATGTTTATGTTGTTTCAATTGATGTGGACAAAGAGCGCGTTGCTTTCTCTGTAAAAGAATACAAGAGAGCTCAGGATCGTGCTGAAATTTCACAGTATATGTCTTCTAGCAATGATGACAGAGCTTACACAATTGGCGACAGCGTAAAGAGTCACGAAGAGTAAAAAATAAAATCAATGAGTGGAAACAGTTTGATTTCTTTAGACAGGCTAAAGTCACTCATTGAAATCAATACACGCATAAATTTAAATTATGCGGATCCAGATACATTGCTGGTTTCAATTTTGGAATCAGCAATGCTTATGGTAAAATGTGAAGCCGCATCTCTTCTTCTTGTGCGGAAAGAAATCGATTCACTGGAATTTTATATCAGTCTTGGTCCTAAAAATTCCGAAGTAAAAAAAATCCTTGTTGAAAAAGAATCAATCGCTGGCTGGGTTGCAGAAAATTGCGAGTCGGTCATAATCAATGATGTAAATAGCGATCCGCGCTTTAATTCCACAGTTCAAAACATGACAAAATATGTTACAAGAAACATGATTGCTTTTCCTATGAGTGTGAAAGGCGATTGTGTTGGCGTTATTGAGCTGATTAACAAGGAAAATAACGGCGACTTTACTGCTGACGACCTTGAAATTCTTGAGCTTTTGGGCGAACAGGCGGCTGTTGCTTACCAAAATGCCTTGCGTTACAGGAAAAATAAAGTTCAGCTTAATGCGCTTCAGTATGTAGTTGACGCTGGCAAGGACTATCATCCTTTTATTGCGTGGAATCCTCTTGTTCTTTCATTAATTGAAAATATAAAGCGTGCTTCTGCGATTAATTCTTCTGTCTTGATTACTGGTGAAAGCGGAGTTGGCAAGGAGCTTTTTGCAGAGCAGATTCATCTTTTGAGCAACAGAAAAAACAAGCCGTTTGTCCGTGTGAGCTGCGCTTCTTTAAGTCCGTCTTTGCTTGAGTCGGAATTCTTTGGACACGTGAAGGGTGCTTTTACCGATGCTGTTTCTGCAAGAAAAGGCCGATTTGAAATGGCTGACGGCGGAACAATTTTTCTTGATGAGATTGGTGAGCTGCCTTTTGATTTGCAGGCTAAGCTTTTGCGTGTGATTCAGGAAAAAAAGTTTGAGCGCGTTGGTTCTTGCGATACGATTTCAGTTGATGTAAGAATTATTGCCGCAACAAACCGCGACTTAGAAGCAATGATAAAGGAAGGCACTTTTAGAAGCGATTTGTATTTTAGGCTGAATGTTCTTCCGATTGCTGTTCCGCCTTTGCGTGAGCGCAGGGACGAACTTGAAGGTTTGTGCGAATTCTTTTTGAATAAATTCAAGGCTGAAATACACAAGGATTTTCTTGGATTTTCAGAAGCGGCAAAAAAAGCGATTTATTCTTATATGTGGCCGGGAAATATCCGCGAGCTTGAGAATACAATTGAGCGGGCTTGTATAATCGGGAATCCGCCTTTTATTCAGCTGAACGACTTGCGGCTTCCTGTGGATTCTGAAAATTTGCAGGAAAACACTGAAATTAAAAATTGCGCAGAAGAACTTTCACTTATGAAAGACCGTAGCTTAAAGAATGCGCTTTCGGAATTTAAAAAACAGTATGTTGAAAGAATTCTACGGGAAACAAACTGGAATCAGACTGCCGCCGCAAAAATTCTTGATATTCAGCGCACTTATGTTTCAAAGCTTATTTCTGAGCTGAATATCCGCAGGACTTAGTTTCAGGTTTTGACAAAAAAACTGATATTCTATATAATAAACAAATATTCGGAGTAAAAAATGTCTAAGGAAAAAAAAGCTACTGCAAATGTAAAAATTGAAGATTTCATTATTAGAAATAGAAAAATATTCGTTTGCGGTGTGGCTGTTTTGGTTGCTGCTGCTGTAGTTGTTTGCGCTGTGTTTGCAATTTCTGATTCAAACAAGAAAAAAGATCTTGCTGCTATTGATTCAATTGAATATTCTTATGTTTCAAAATCTGGCGGAATAGAGGAAGATGAGATTTCTTCACGCCAGACAAAAGCAGAAGAAGCTCTTGCTCCTTATCTTTCAAAAAAGAATGTTGCCGGCGTTCGTGCCAATATGCTTTATGCTGATATTGCCTTTGCAAAGAAAGATTTTACGAAAGCACTTGATTGTTACCTAAAGGCTGCCAATGCTTCTAAAAAGGCTTATACTTATGCAGAATGTATGTACAATGCAGCTGTTTGCGCAGAGGAGCTTTCTAAAAATGATGATGCTGTGGCTTATTATAAGGCTGCTGCGGATGACAAGGATTTTTACCTTGCGTCCCATGCGCTTTTTAACGCTGCAAGAGTTTTAGAACTTTCAGGAAGTTATTCTAATGCCGCGGAGCTTTACCAGAAGACTGTTGATTCTTACAGCGGATACGATTGGGCAAACCTTTCTGAAAGCCGCCTTATTGATTTAAAGGCAAAAGGAAAAATTGACTAAAAATCAGTATTTTTATAAAGAAAAAATGGGCGGTGTTTGTTTTGCAAAAAAATTAAAAACCGCCTTTTTTTTATTTGCCATGCTTTTTGTCAGTTGCGGTTTGGATACTTTTTATTACCTTGAGCCGCCAAAAACTGACGGGCACACAACAAAATACACAAGCACTGATAGACCTCAGCTTTATTTTTCTTTTTTGACCAATGAAGAAGGCGACAATTCTGATTACGGCTCGTCCGATTTTTCTTTTCTTGGAACTGAAGTCTATTACAAGATTTATAATAACTATTCTACAATGGTCAGCGCGCAAAGTTCGATTGACTCATTGAACTCAAGCAGTGATGTTTCGGCTGCGGCAACAAATATTATAAATTCAAGAAACTACAAGACGCTTTTATTTTCTTCCTATAACCAAACTCCTTTGATTCCAGAAAAAAATGATGACCGCTATGTTTATATCCGCCTGAATAGCATAAAAGGTTCTTCTGAATATTCTGCTGTTGTCTGCTACGGAACTTCTGCAATGGAAAGCTATGTTACTGGTTCAAGCGGCATAACTTTGATTGGAAAACCTTTGCGCAATGTGAGTTCCGGCTCAGGGTACGGATTTGACTTCAAGAAAACTGACAACGGTAATCCGCTTCCGGTTTCAAGCGATGAGGATGTAAATTGGTCTAGCAGTTCCGAAGATGGAGTTTGGTATGTTGATATGTGGGCGGTTTCCGTTGGCAGGGATTCAAGCTATTCCCCGTCTTACAGCAAATTGCTTCACCTTGGCTCGATTTCAATAAGAGAAGAGTGGTACGATGACTAAGTTTACAAAATTTCGAGGATTTTATTTATAAATGCGCAGTTTTTTTCCATATCCTCTTTTAGCTTCCATGGCGGATTCATTATAAACATTCCGCTTCCGTAAAGATGAGAGCCTGATTCTGTTTTTGTTTCCTCTGGATTTTTTGTGACTAGCTCAACTTTAAAGCTTTCGCAGGGAGTTGTTCCTAGT
>OQVL01001429.1_pt1 | contig 14305 bp, 10 predicted proteins | sample 1691501 | NCBI WGS metagenome assembly OQVL01 (sample SAMN03418253, study PRJEB22391) | human gut metagenome | biome: human-gut; feature: organic feature; material: feces | host: Homo sapiens | place: Tanzania | collected 2013-01
TTAAGCGCACATTCATCTTTTCCTGCCATTGGATCATCCTCTACAATCATTGTGCGATATTTTTTTCTTTTTGTATTTACCATTTGCCTGCCTTTCTGCGCTTTTGCGCTCAAACACACTGTACCTTTGTTAGCAGGTACAGATAAGTTTAACAGTAAGGCAAAACCTTGGTGTCCATTCAATTGTGACCACTCCTCCAGCTGCCTCAATCTGCCTGATCAAACCTGCCAGTCCACCGGCTGGCTCTATTGGTCCCTTCGGCTTGTTTCCATCATTTTGAAAACTTAATATCTGCCATCCATTTTCTTTTTTACTTTCAATTTGAAGCTTCCGTGCATCTGCGTGACGAACTGCATTTGTAAGTGCCTCTGCTGCAATTTTCATTATACATCTTTTCTCCAGACCATTTTATTTACAACACCTGTATAGCTTTGAATAAGCTTAACAACCTTCACAGATACATTTTCATCGGTATAGTTCGGCACGGGAATACCCAAATCCCCATTCTTATTCATCTCAACGGCAGTCTCAACCGCCTGCAAAACCTGTTCTGTTGTTATTCCGGCAAGAATGAAGTTACCCTTATCCAATGCCTCGGGGCGTTCTGTACTCGTTCTTATGCACACCGCAGGAATCGGATTTCCTGCCGACAAAAAGAAGCTTGATTCCTCCGGCAGCGTTCCGCTGTCGGAAACTACGGCAAACGCGTTCATCTGAAGATTATTGTAATCGTGAAATCCGAGCGGCTCGTGACGAATAACTCTCTCGTCAAGCTTAAAGCCGCTCTCCTCGAGACGTTTTTTTGAACGCGGATGACACGAATAGAGTATCGGCATATCATATTTTTCAGCCATCGCGTTTACTGCATTCATTAAGCTCATAAAATTCTTTTCGGTATCAATATTTTCTTCCCTATGCGCCGAAAGCAAAATATACTTTTTAGGCTCTAAATTGAGTTTATTAAGAATGTCAGACTGCTTTATTTCCTCTAAGTTTTGGTGCAGCACCTCTGCCATAGGAGAACCTGTCTGGTAGGTACGCTCCTTGGGCAGGCCGGTATCTGCCAGATACTTCCGGGCGAACTCGGAATAGCACATATTCACGTCGGAGATCACATCCACGATGCGGCGATTGGTCTCCTCGGGCAGGCACTCATCCTTGCAGCGGTTGCCAGCCTCCATATGGAAGATGGGAATATGCAACCGCTTCGCACCGATGACACTCAGACAGCTGTTAGTATCACCCAGCACCAACACAGCGTCCGGCTGGATGGCGACCATCAGCTTGTAGCTTTCGGCAATGATGTTGCCCATCGTCTCGCCCAAATCTGCGCCTACGGCATTCATGTAAACCTCCGGATCGGCCAACTGCAAATCATGGAAGAACACACCATTCAGGTTATAGTCGTAGTTCTGACCAGTATGGGCCAAAATCACATCAAAGTACTTGCGGGTTTTGTTGATAACCGCTGCCAGGCGGATGATCTCCGCCCGCCGCTATCTGGCCGATACTGGTTTGCCGAAAGAGCGTACCTATGTGACTGGCTCTCCCATGGCCGAGGTGCTACACCAGAATCTGGACAAAATCGAAGCATCCGACATTCATGCTCGTCTGGGACTGGAAAAGGGTAAATATATTCTGCTTTCTGCCCATCGGGAAGAAAATATCGACACCGAGAAAAACTTCAATTCGCTGTTCACTGCAATCAATAAAATGGCAGAAAAGTACGATATGCCGATTCTGTACTCCTGCCATCCCCGTAGCCGAAAGCGTCTGGAACAGAGTGGTTTCCAGCTGGACAAGCGTGTGATCCAGCATGAGCCTTTGGGCTTCCATGACTACAATTGCCTGCAGATGAACGCCTTCTGTGTGGTATCCGATAGTGGGACTCTGCCGGAGGAGAGTAGCTTCTTCACCAGCGTAGGGCACCCGTTCCCGGCGGTGTGTATTCGTACCAGTACTGAGCGCCCGGAAGCACTGGATAAGGGGGATTTCATCCTTGCCGGTATTGACGGTGACCATCTGCTGCAGGCTGTGGATGTGGCGGTCGAGATGAACCGGAATCGTGATTTGGGCATTCCTGTACCGGATTACGTGGACGAGAATGTCTCCGATAAGGTCGTGAAGATCATCCAAAGCTATACCGGCGTGGTCAATAAGATGGTGTGGAGAAAATATTAATAGAGGCTGATTTGATGTACGCAAGCCATGATCTAGGGTGAAGAAGTAAGAAAAGTTTTATATCAAGCAATAATCCCCACCCCTCTCCACACCCACCGCCAAAATCACTCCGGTGAAATTTTGATGGGCGCAGCACCCGGAAATAGGGCAGGGAAGTCACCCGAGACCACTCTTTCTGTGGCAGAAAAAACAAGTGATCCCATTCTTCTGAAATTATGAGAACAGAACCCTTGTTTATCTTGGCAGATGAAAAAGGTACCAGTTATAGTTCTGCAAAATAATGCGACAAAAATGCGATAACTCGAAAATACATGAGAAGTTGATACAGGACGGAATTGCACAAAACTATCGTTAAAACGCATGTTTTGAAACAAATATTGGCACAAAAATCCATCAAAGTAAGCTTTTTAATCAGATGGCCAGGGATTCGAGTTCCCTCAGACAATCAGGCCCCGGGTGGTGGCTTTGAACGACAACACGGTTTGCGGAGCAAAGTGATAGACCATCTGACAGAGATTTTCAAGCATTGAAAATCATGGTGATAAAGTGGATTTTTGTTACAAATCAATAAAAATGTTGAGGAAAAAGTCCTTCTGTGGTAAAATAATTAGAAAGATGCTGCGAAATCGCGGAGGGAGGATCTGTGCTGTATGCACCGGCTCCATAAACGCCTTACAGGTGCAGCCAACAGTTCCATAGAAATCATCATTGCTTGGAGTTTTGCAGATGCGTAAGAGACTGTTTGTTAGAAACTGGATCCGAAGGCTTTTAAGGTATCTTTGTATTCCGGTTGGGTTCTTCCTGGTCGTGGTTCCTCTGTATAGCCTGATGATCCGCCAGACGATCCAAGCGCAGTCCTCCAGCGCGATGGAAATGCTGACGATCGGCACCACCCAGTTGGAGCAATGCCTGAGCAACATCCGCAGTACAACGAACAAATTGTTCAGCGAAACGGAGTATACTCTGCTTGCCAGCAGTTATGATAACAGTATCCTGGGAGATTATCAGACACTGACGAGAGCCAGCAAATCGTTACAGGATAAGACCTACGATTCCTCTGTGATCACATACAGCTATATTACATTTGAGCGGAATGGCATCATATTGGATGACCGGAGCGCGTATGAAAGCCATAGCAATTTTTACCCGGGAGCACTTGAGTATGAGGATGTGTCTCAGGAGGAATGGGATGCACGGAATCAGATCGACGTAATGACGATAAAGCCCGCCCATGTTGTCAAACTGATGCATTCCAGCTATGGCAATTCGTATGTCACAGTATATCAGCCCTATGTGAACATGGCGGGCCGCCTTTGCGGCGCAATGACGGTGCTGATCAAGGAAAAAGATGTCGTTTCGATGTTTCTTTCGCAGCAGCAATGGCGCGAGGAAGGCCTTTTTTGCCTGATTTCTGATGACGGAACGATCCTGGCGGGAAACAACTATGACGGAACGACACTTTCCCTGGCGAGTGATGATACGGGTTGGGAGTCCTATCAGGGAAAGCGCTATCTGATGGCTACGCGATATGTGGCATCTCTGAATGCAACGGCGGTCATTGGAATGCCGCCGTCGCTCTACGAAGCGGGTCTGTTGGCAGTACAGCGTGCAATTTGTCTGTATCTGATCGTGGGCGTTCTGGGCTGTGTATTGATCAGCGTCTGCATGACACTGGAGGATATGAACAGCCTGCGTCCGATGCTGGATACGCTGGACGAATCGGATCTGGCATCACGGAAAGTGCTGAGTGAGATCTTTCTCCGTAATGTAAACAGCCAGCATGAACTGGCGCGGGAACTGGAGCATTCACGCAGCGAGCTGGAACACGGCAAAATGGAAATTTTGCTGCGTACAGGGTCTGTGAGTCAGGAAACCCTTCAGCAGCTGACGGATGCGGTGCAGCTGAAAGCCTATAACTTCCTGCTGCTGATCCCATCTCTTCAGGAAAACGCCGAGTGCTCACTGAAAGAAGAGCTGCGTACTGTGGTGGTGTCAGAGCAGATACGTCAAATTTACGGGCAGAGATTTTATGTACAGGCAACGGCAGATGACCTGATCCTGGTGATCCTGACGCAGAAAACGGATGAAGCAGAGGAACTGCGGGAAATGTGTTTCCGCACAGAGCAGCTGTATGATGCGCTGCATCTGACAACCCCCTTGATATTGAGCGATCCTTTTGAGAAAATGGAGCAGCTGTCAGATATTTACTGGAAGGCCCGCAATGTGGCGGCCTATGCGGATCCAACACAGAAGATTTGCTATTTGGGGAACAGCAGTGCGCAGCGCGGTACCACGGTCAATGCAACCAATGCAGCGCGGCTTCGGGAGTATCTGCTTTCCGGATGCACGGAAGAAGCGGTTTCGCTTCTGAGTGAACTGTTCTCGGTGGATAATCTGGACCCGGAAAACTTCAAGCAGGATTTTTACACGGCAGGCGGCATTCTGCTGAACACGGCGGAAAGGGTATGCTGTCCGGATATCGCCTATCTGTGCAGTTATGACTCTAAACTGACTGCCCGCCAGATGCTGAGCCGGTTGCAGGACTGCTGTGTAGAGATCTGCAACCATGTGCAATTCCTGAAGCATAGCCACAATGATGCGCTTCAAAAGAATATTCTGGACTGGCTGGCACAGAATTTCCAGAATCCGGAGATCAATGCGGCGATGACGGCGGAGCAGTTCAAGATCTCTAAAAAGTATCTTTCGCAATTCCTGAAGGAGCAAACCGGAAAGAGCTATACAGAGTATGTGGAAGAATTGCGTCTGGATCATGCGATGCAGCTGCTGAGAATGACAGATCTGAATATTACAGATATTGCAGAACAGTGTGGCTTCTCCACGGCGAATACATTCTATAAGGCATTCCGGCGGAAGTATCAGCTCTCGCCTTCTGCAGTTCGCAAAGGAGACAACTGATTTCAGCGCAAAAAAACGAACGATGTCATCCGATTCGGACAGACATCGTTCGTTTCGTTTTACAGGTGGATTCAGGGATGGATGCTTATGGTAACCGTGCAGGGAGCATCCAATGCAAAGGTCAGCTCAAGCAGCCCATCATGGCGTGTGGTCACGGTGCAGGGAACAGAGGCTGTAACAACCTTGGAACCCGGCTGCAAAACAGCCAGAACAGTGCTGCGGCCCGCTGCGGTAAAATCCAGCGTGGCATTTAAGGCGCTGTTGTCCGGTGCCCAATCCGTATGCCGGACAAAGGCATCAAAACCGGTCGTGAGGGTGCCGGGGCGGTAGTAAGCGGAAAACCACTGTACAATGGGAGAAGAAAGCCCGCTGAACTGATGCCAGCCGGCACCACGGCGGCTTTCGATCATAAAGTGTTCAAAACAACAGTAGCTTTCGGCACACTCGTTCTGCCACAGGGTAAGAGCGGTGTCGGCAATGCGGTAAGCAAAATCGGCAAGGCCCGCATCCAGTGCGGATTTGAAGAACATCCACTGATAAGGCATCCATACAGCGCCGTTCCAGTAGCCGTCACGCCGATAGTACGGCGCACTCTGATCCACAGTGGAAAGGCCGCAGGCACACCACAGGTGTTCCGGGCTTTGCAGCTTCTGCCACAGAAGTTCCTTCTGCGGTTCTGTACAGGCACCTGCAAACAGCGGCGAAGCGCCATCCATGCCCATATCGTAGTTCAGCCCCTGCTCGGTGCGCAGAATATCTGCAGCATCACCAGAAGGATCATGCAGGAGATACCCGAAGTAACCGCTTTCCTCGTCCCATGCAGTCTGCAGGGAGCGCCCCAAGCGAAGCGCATCGGCATCAAAAGCATCTGCGTCGGCTGTCTCGCCCAGCAGGCGGGCGGTGTAAGCCAGGATCTTTGCACAGCGTATCGCATGGGCAGTTGTGACCACGGGCGCGCAGCTGGCCTGCAAACGGCGGCGCTGGACCTCCTGCTGTGGGGGATAATCGTCCCATCCACCGGAATTATAGAAATAATCCCAGGGACGCAGCAGGCCGCTGTGCAGGTTGGCGGTAGTGGAGCCGCCTTCCTGCCCGGTGAAGAAGCGGTAGTACAGCTTTAGGCGTGGATAGCAGTAGGCGGCAAGTTCTCTGCTGCTGGTGCGATTCAACAGCTCAGCATACAGATAAAACTGCGTTGGCACCATGGAGCCGTGGTGCAAAAAAGCAGCGTCCGCAGAATCCGGGGGCATCAGGTAGGTGTTCAGGCAGTCAAAGGCATTGCGCAGGCTGGTCTGAGCCAGACCCATTCCAATGAATCCGGAATCCCATGTGTAGACACAGTCCCACCAGCGTCCGGGAGTGTAGTGGCGGATATACTGTCCCCGCGTGTACACCGGATACACAACGTTGGTGCAGAGAACGGCATTCATCAACTGTTGGCCCAAGGCAAGCGATTCTGCAGCCGGTAAAGCGGGCGGTGCTGCAAGGGAGGCAGAAGCCTGCTGCCATACATGCTCCCAATCACTGCGCTGCGTCAGCAGCTCATGGCAGCGCAGCGCGGCGGCAGAAGCATCCGGAGCAGCACAGACCGCTCCATAGATCACTTTTGTCTGTCCTGCCTCCAAGGGGATCGGCCCCATAAAGAGATTGACGTAATGCCCTTTTCCGTTGCCGCGCAGCGTGGCATTTACATGGTCGTGTACGGTGTCACGCAGAAAGATATCCAGTTCGTCGTTTTCGATCGTGCGAATATGGGTGGTGATATCGTCCCACAGGATCCCGTAGCACTCCTGAATGTGGGGATACTGCAGGGTCAGATAGTTCTCATCCGCGGCGGGCTCGGCCTGAGGCCGGGAGCCATCTCCGCGCAGGGTAACGGTAAAGTCACCTGCGTCCGCTTGCTCGCACAGAGCGAGACAATCCAGCTTCGCCCCTCCAACACCGGCAGCAGTCAGGGTCAGAGTGAATTTCCCGGCGGGAATGGATGCATTCAGCGGCAGGATGGCAATAGAAGGCTTCTGACAGGGCGGCAGCCGCAGCGTGACCTGACCATTGACATCGTACTCGGAACTCTCATCTGCCGGATTCCAATACCGTACACAGAGACAGGGGGTATGCAGGGGCGCGGTAAGGGAAAGCGCAAAGGTAACGGTGTCCCCTTTTCCGTTGGGCACGACCTGTCCAAAAGGTCCTTTGCTTTCGGAACAGCCGAACCCCGTGCCAATGCCGTATCCCTGACCAAAGCCGGGAACGGCTTCTTCGCCCCGGCGCAGACCATCCCAGGTCAGACATTCATTGGGACGGTGGATGGAAAAATCCAGGGTGTCATAATCCTTTGCCCAGACAAAGGCGGCGTTTTCCGGCAGGGATACCTCACAGCCCGGCAGGGAGAAGCCGCGGTAGGAAGGAGCGGGATCCCAGGCGGATGCCATATAATGAAGCACCAGATTCTGCGGAGCATCTGTATTGTTGTGGAGCTCGGCACGGATCAACCGGGCATCCTCCCCCAAGGGAGCAAAAGAGATGTCTGCATACAGCTGATCCTTCCACAGGAGCTCGTGGCGGAACGTGTAGCAGCTCAGATCCGGAGCCGCAGCCCAGGGGTGAAAGCCGCTTTCAAACCGTACATTGGGCACATCGACCCGGCGGCGATACATTCCCGGAAAAACGGACAGGTCAAATCGAACGCCATCGTTGGCCGCAGGAACATGGGAAATGCCGCTGTATCGTTTGGTGTAGGGGCCCCACGCAGGCAAGGAAAGGTCATGTGATTGCATGGTGCGGTATCCTCCCATCAGCCCTTGACTGCGCCAATGGTAACACCGGCAACAAAGTACTTCTGCAGGAACGGATACAGGCACATGATCGGCAGGGTGGAAACCACCATGGTGGCATATTTCAGACCATCGCCGATGACCTCGACATCACCGGTGGAACCGGCCATGTTGCCGATGTCGCTCTGGATCAGGACCTCACGCAGGATCATCTGCAAAGGATACAGAGAACGATCCCGAATGTACAGCAATGCCGGGAACCAGCTGTTCCACTGCGCAACGCCGTAGAACAGCGCCATAACGGCGAACACTGCACCGGAGAGCGGAAGAACAATGCGGAAGAAGGTCGTGATATCGTTGCAGCCGTCCAGGGCTGCGGCCTCGATCAGCTCATTCGGGATGGTGTTTTCAAAGAACGTGCGCATGATGATCATGTTATAGGTACTGATGGCGGAAGGCAGCACCAGCGCCCAGATCTTATTCAGCATACCCAGCTTCTGAATGATCAGATAAGTGGGGATCATGCCGCCGTTGAAGAACATGGTAAAGATGAAGAGGCTGATAAAGACGTTGCGCCCGAACAGATCCTTGCGAGACAGGGGGTAGGCGGCGCAGGCGGTAAGGGTCACGCTGATCAGGGTGCCCAGCACGGTATACAGGATCGTGTTCAGATAACCCGTCCAGATGCTGGCATCCTTCAGAACCTTCTCGTACATGGAGGTCGTAAAGCCTTTGGGCCAGAAGGAAACTTTGCCTGTCAGCAGCTGCATGGGATCACTGAACGAGCCGCTGATGATATGCAGAAGCGGCAGAATGATGGTTGCGCTGATCAGGATCAGCAGCAGATAGACAACAATGGTATAGATTTGTTCTCCGATGCTTTCCTTCACTTTCGTGGGGTGATTCATCGCATCAATATTCTTTTTCATCACCACAGGCTCACCTCACTGATCTTTTTGCTGAACTTGTTGAACAGCATGATAATGGTAAAATTGATCACAGAATTGAACAGGCCCACAGCCGCGGAGAAGCTGTAATCGCCGCTTTCAAAGGCACGGCGGTAAACGTAAGTAGAAATCACATCGGCAGTCTCATAGGTTGCGGGGTTGTACATCAGCATGATCTTCTCATAGCCGACCGAGAAAATAGAGCCCATGCGGAGGATCAGCATGATGATGATCGTGGGCAGCAGGCCGGGCAGCGTGATATGAATCAGCTTGTCCCATTTGGAAGCACCGTCAACGGTGGCGGCCTCATAGAGAGAGGGGTCAATGCCGGTCAGTGCCGCCATGTACACAATGGAACCGTAGCCGGCGCTTTGCCAGATGTCAGAAAGAACATAGATCGTCTTGAAGTACTTGGGCTCGGCCATAAAGTGGATCGGCGTACCGCCAAGGGCGGTGATCAGCTGGTTGATCAGGCCGCTGGAAGGAGAAAGCAGGGCGCTCAGAATACTGACAACGACCACAGCGGAGATGAAGTGGGGCAGATACACCACGGTCTGTACGCTGCGTTTGAAGAATTTACTGCGGACTTCGTTGATCAGCAGAGCCAGAATGATGGGAATGGGAAAGCCCACAATAATGGAATACAGGCTGATGCCAAGCGTGTTTTTGATCAGACGGCCAAAATACTCGGATTTAAAGAACTGGATGAAATATTTGAAGCCGACCCACTTGCTGCCCGTGATGCCCAGTACGGGAGAGAAATCACGGAAGGCGATCTGCGCGCCGTACATGGGCGCGTACATGAACACGATATACCAGATCAGGGCGGGCAGCAGCATCAAAAGCAGATAGCGGCTGCGCCAGAACTTTTTGCAGGCATGATCAAGGCGGTTCGCTGTTGGCAGTGTGATCGGTTTTGCTGCGGTGGCAGTTTTCATGGTGGTATTCTCCTGTTTTCGTTCTGAAGAACCCAGGAAAAAATAGGCCGGGAACAGGGTGTTCCTGCCCCGGCCGTTATTTTACTGGATCAAAAAATAGGTACCTGCTGGGGCATCAGCCATTCAGAGTCTTCTGGTAGATGTCGATGACCTCTGCAATGCCCATGCCATTGACCTTTTCAACGTAGGTGTCCCAGTTGGACAGCGGCTCACGTCCGGAAACAAACTTGATGATCATCTCGTCAACGTAGGTATCCACGTCTGCCATCACTGCACGACGGACGGCATCGTCATCAGAGGAGAAGGAGGTGGAGCCGGGAATGACGTACTTCTTGGATTCTTCCAGGAAGGGAATGATGCAGTCCTGCTTTGCGCGGTTGACAGCATCATCATCCAGCTGCGTGACCTCATCCTGGCTCAGAATGAACGGGCCGGAGCTCTGTGCAAAGGTGAAGGTGCCGATCGCATTCTTGGGAGACAGGCCGTCAGGATTGTTCATAACATAATCGGTGAAGATCGGCTTGCCGTCCTGCATGGTGTAGTGAGTACCCTCAATGCCCATGTTGATCAGCAGGGTGCCCTCTTCGCTGTACATGTAATCCAGCAGAGCGACCACGCGGTCAACGTTCTTGCAGCTTGCGGTGATGGTAGCCGCTGCGACTGCACGGGGCTCCTGATCAATATAGGAGTGGATCTGTGCATCGCCCTTGGGCGGCACGGTTGCTTCCACATGGAAGCCGGGGAAGGAAGCAGGCATGGTGGCGTTCTGTGCAGCCAGCATACCGCCCAGCGGGCCGTAGAAGGAAGCCACCGTGTTCTGGGCCAGCTTCGGCACGAAGGAGGCGTAATCCATGGTGATGATCTCGGGATCAATATAGCCCTTCTCATACATGTCATGCATCCAGGTCACGGCCTTTTTATACTTGGGATCAATGGGGCCGTAGTGGACCTTGCCGCCATCGTCCGGGTCGGTGTAGAAGTCATCCAGGCAGCCGAATGCAGTGCAGAAGTTCCGCAGGCCGGTCATATCGTAGGAGCTGAAGGGGATCTCATCGTTGGTGCCGTTGCCGTTCAGGTCGGTGGTCTTGACCAGATGCCAGTAGTTCTCCCAGTCCTCCAGGGTCACGGGGCTTTCGATGCCCAGCTTTTCCAGCCAGTCGGTGCGGACGATGTAGGGCATATTGCCAGAGACCTTCTCATCCAGCATGGGCATATAATAAATATTGCCGTCGCTGTAAGTCAGTGCTTTTTCGACACCGTCCCGCTTGTCGATCTCCTTCTTCAGGTTGGGCATGTCGTTCTCGATGTAGTCGTTCAGGGAAAGGATCACGCCGGACTCGCCGTACTTCAGAACTTCGGTGGTGGGCATATCCATAATGATGTCCGGCAGCTGTGCATCCATCATCACGAGATTCAGACGCTCACTGTAATTGTCCTGCGGGGGGTTATCAAATTCAAAATCCATATTGAATTTTTCGCCCAGGACCTTCCAGACATCCATCTGCTCGGCAGCAACCTCGTTCGCGGCCTTGGATTTCAGGATGCGCACGGTGATGCGCTCGTTGGAAGCAGCTGCTCCGGAACCGGCAGCAGAAGAAGTAGTAGAGGAAGAGCTGCCACAGCCCTCCAGGACACCCAATGCCAGGGAAGCGACCATAGCGCTGCATACGGCGCGTCTGCTGATTTTTCTTTCTTTCATAAAATCTTTTCCTCCTTGATTTATGGAATGGGACGGGTAAGACCCCCGTGCTTCCATAACCTCCGCTCAGCTCGTACGCTGCCGACCAGTGGTCTTTCCTTACTCAGAAGCATATCATGTTCTTTTTGGAATTGCAACATTTTTTGATACAAAACACACAAAAGATTTTCTCATTTTCGAGTGTGATTGTTGCACAATATCCACAAAGATGCAATTTTTCTTCCTTTCGTCATGGTGCGGGATAAAATGTCATGCTCCTTCACCTTGACGATTTCGGCGCAAAAAGATATGCTGGAAACAAAATTGGAATCGGAGATCCATTCAAAAGAAAGGAAGAGAGAAACTATGAGTAAGCAAATCACAGCCATCATCGTGGGCGCGGGCCATCGGGCGATCCTGTACAGCCTGTATGCGCTGGAACACCCGGACGAGCTGAAGATCGTGGGCGTAGCAGATCCGGATCCGATCCGGCGGAAAAAGGTTGCGGAGATGCATGGCTTCGGGGAGGAGATGTGCTTCAGGAGTGCTGAGGAGCTGGCAGAAAGGCCCAAGCTGGCAGACGCGGTGATCAATGGAACCATGGACCGCCAGCATGTGCCCACTGCGGTTCCGCTCCTGCGTGCAGGATATGATATGCTGCTGGAAAAGCCCTTCGCGATCAGCGAAGAGGAAGTAAACTATTTATATAAGGTTGTAAAAGAGACCGGGCGGAAGGTGATGATCTGCCACGTTCTGCGGTATGCACCCTTCTATGTCGCAATCAAGCAGAGACTGCTGAGCGGGGAGCTCGGTGACATTATCAATATTCAGGCCACGGAGCATGTCAGCTACCATCATCTGGCCGTCTCCTTTGTGCGCGGCAAATGGGGCAACGAGGAAAAATGCGGGGCTCCGATGCTGCTGGCAAAGTGCTGCCATGACATGGATCTCATCATGTGGCTGAAGAGCGGCGTTTCGCCCAAACAGATCGCTAGCTTTGGAAGTGACTTCCAGTTTGATCCTGCCAAAAAGCCCGCAGGGGCAGGCAAGCGCTGCCTGGTGGATTGCCAGTGCGAGGAGACTTGTCTGTACTCTGCCAAAAAGCATTATCTGGATCACCCGGATCGGTGGGCGTTCTATGTATGGGACTGCCTGGAGAATATTGAGGAGCCGACGCTGGAGGACAAGCGCAAGTCGCTGATGACAGACAATATCCATGGACGCTGTGTGTGGGATTGTGAACATACGGTGGTGGATCATCAATCGGTGCTGATGAATTTTGCGGATGGTGCAACTGCGACCCTGAACATGATCGGCGGCGCAGCGAAGCCGGAGCGCAATATCCACATCATTGGTACAAAGGGTGAGATCAAGGGTGTGTTTGACGATTCGGTTTTCACTGTGCGCACCATAGATACCGCCAGCGAGAAGGGCTGGAACGAGGAAGTGGTAGACCTGAAGATCGGTGGAGATAAGAGCGGCATGACAGGTTCTCATGGCGGCGGCGACCTGCGGCTGGTGGAGGACTTTGTTCATGTGCTTCAGGGCGAGGAGCCTTCCATCTCCTGCACAACGATCAAAGATTCGATCAATGGGCATCTGGGCGTTTTCTGCGCAGAGCGTGCTCGCAAGGAGAGTGCCGTCATAACGATGCCGGACATCAGATAATACAGTGCTGACATAGAAAACGTCCCCGTGCAGTTTTGATATCCTGCACGGGGACGTTTTGTGATCTTTTTATTTCCTCATTTCCGCATTCACCCATTCCCGCACGCGGTCAGGCCGGTTGGTGACGATGCAGTCAGGGTCAAGGGGCAGCAGGGAACGGACTGCGTCCTGGGTGTCCACGGTCCAGAACGCGGCCTGGATGCCCATGGCGTGGAGCTGGTTCACGAGATCGGGGTTGGAGTAGGCGGTGTGGTACTCGCAGCTGACGATGTCCACAGGGAAATCCAGCGTTTTGATGTAGGCGGCCACATCCGCCTGCTCCTCCAGATGACCGATGACCTGCTCCACGGTCTCGCCGGGGAAGTTGGCACGGAGCATATCGACCTTGTCGGCCACAGTGCGGTAGATGAGATTGTTCCGCAGGTCGATGCAGTTTTCCTCGCTGAAGGGCTCGTCCATGCTGTTCACAAGGCCCAGATCCTTCCACACCACCGGCGGAGGAAGCACCATGCTGAGGAAAGCGCCGTAGGTCAGCGCGCCTACCTTCAGCTCGGGCATCAGCTGCTTTGCCTGCCGCAGCTGGGAGTGGTGGAAGGAGATGAGGGTGAGCCGATCGGTGAGCCCGGCGGCGCGGACCGCATCCAGCACCCGGGGCACAAAGTCGGGGTCATCCTCCAGTGGGCTTTTCAGTTCCAGCTGCACCTGTGTACCTTCCATGCCGGCGCAGAGCTCCAGCGCTTCCTGCAGCGTGGCGATCCTCTCGTTGGCGTAGATGGCATCTTTCCAGCTGCCGAAATCCAGAGCCTTCAGCTCGCCCATGGTCAGGTCGTAGATCTGGCCGGAGATGTCGGTGTGCATGTCCACCATATAGTCGTGGTGGATGACCAGCTCGTTGTCGTAGGTCTTCTGTACATCCATTTCCACGCCGTCCGCGCCGATCTCCATCGCCTTGCGGAAGGCGACCAGCGTGTTCTCAGGGGCCAGATAGGATGCACCGCGGTGCGCAATGATTTGGGGTGTCGTCATCTTGTGCTATGATTCCTTTCCTCACAGTTGGCTCAGGCCAGATCTTCGCCGTCGGAGGCGATGACCTTTTTATACCAATAGAAGCTGTCCTTCCGGTTGCGGGCCAGCGTGCCCTTGCCCTCGTTGTCCTTGTCCACATAGATGAAGCCGTACCGCTTCTTCATCTCGCCGGTAAGG
>OQVL01001435.1_pt1 | contig 14278 bp, 13 predicted proteins | sample 1691501 | NCBI WGS metagenome assembly OQVL01 (sample SAMN03418253, study PRJEB22391) | human gut metagenome | biome: human-gut; feature: organic feature; material: feces | host: Homo sapiens | place: Tanzania | collected 2013-01
AGAGGAGCGTGGCTGATGGTATTGCCACCGCCTTGTGACCAGACGAGAGCATAGCCCAACAGTCGGAGCAACCTTCTGTGATGTATAGCGGTTCTTCGGGGCGCAGCATTGCGATGACGGGAAGGTTGTAGATGGAGCATCGGGCACCGTAGGGGAAGCGGAAGCGGGGAGGGGAGTAATGTGACTTTATGGGTGCGTTATTTTCCTTTGTTTGTTTTTTGTAATCGAGGTTGCGATTTTGTATTCCGATGAGCTTTCCGCTTTGGTCGAAGAAGGGCGTTTGGAGCCAATGTATGCCTTGGCTGTCCGTCCACGATGTGAGGCGACACCATCTTACTACGCGTGGGTCGAGTCTTCGCTCCTCGAAGAGAAACCTTTTTGCTTCATCGCTCAGCCACGGATGCTCAAAATGGCGTGCGTAGCGTGCGGGGTCGAAGGAATTTTGATTTTTGAGTTTGGGGGTGAGGGGTTTGTATTCTTCTACAATTATGTTTGTGGAGTCTGCCAGCCATCGGCAAGCATCGGGAAAGTCCTTGTGCATACGATTCATCACGAGGTCGATAGTGCCACCATGTGCGTCGCAAGCAAAGCATCGGTAGGTGTTGGTGCGAGTGTTGAATGTCAGGCTGGCGTGATGATCGTCATGGAATGGACAGAGGCTTTTGTGACGAGTGACGCGGAGTCCGAGACGCTCAGCCACTGCCTCTATGGGCAGTTGGCGGAGCTGTCGTATTGTGGATTTATCGAGCATGACTACTTGTTTTTGGTGATATTATCGGATGTTACGCCATGAAGATATTCCTGAGTCTTGGTGTAGAGTCCGGTTTGCGCGGAGTGTACTATGAACTTGCGGAACACCCATTGGCGCAGTTGGCTGTTCGTGCCCTCCTTTGTCTTGCCAATCGAAAGGCGCAGGGCTTCAAGCTGAGCCTCGTTGAACGAGTCGGGCAGGTCGTCGAGCAGATTCTTCGGGCCGCGTCTGCCAACCTCGCTTACGCTGCCCTCGTCGCCACCGAGCAGGTCGGCAAACACCTGCATCTTCGACCAGATGTCGTGGTAGACGAGCCATTCCACAAGCGCGGCCATAGGCTTGGTCCACGTCTGGTTGTTCAAGGTCCAGAGCAGGCATCCGGCCTTCCATGCCGACACGAGCGCGCGCTTGGAGATGTCCCAAAGAATGTCGTCGTCGGCGAGGTCGGCAAGCGAGGCCATGTCGGCAGCAAGCTGGTCGACGAGTCGGTTGAGCGGCTTGATGATGAAACGTCCCTTGCAGATGGCGAGACGCGCCATATACTCGTCGAGCCGTTTGTAGAACTCGTCGCCATATTTGCCCTGTCTCGGAATGCGCCCGTCGCGTCCTTGGCGAGGCTTGTAGGAGAAGACCATGCGTCCGAAAGTGCCGTTGAAGAGTTCCTGCTTATAAAACTTGCGTGCGGCGAAGGGCGTTGACGAGATGGTGATGTTGGCCCTGAGAACAGGATTGCCCGTCACGCCGTCGGCTGTGGCTCTGAGTGCTCCCGCCCGCTGCCGGTCGTAGATGTTGCGCAGCATCTGCGAGATCTGACGGTGTCCGCCGCACACGCGGTCAGCCATCTCCACCTCGGGCATGTTGATATATTGTGTGCGCTGCCCCAGCTTCTCACATCCCATGGCGTTCTGAATGAAGGCAGCGTTGGTCACGTCGGCAGGCGGAAACCAGAACGCCACGTCGGGCCGTACCGGCTTCTCCTTGTTGGCACTCTTCGTCTTCACCATCTTCTGCCACTCCACAAGCTTCGCCAGCTCCTCCTCGTCGTGAGCGCGGAAGTCGCGGCAGAGAGCCTCCACAAGTCCTGACAGTTGGCCCTTTCCTGCGCCACTGTCAGCCACCAAATTGGCCAGCATTCCGCACATTTCCTTCCAACTTTGGTCGGGATACATGAATTCTGCTCCGCTTACGTGAGCGCCAAGTATGGAAAAAAGCATGGGTACGAGTGGCTGATGCATGTCTTTGGACACCTGCGAGAGCAAAAGTTGCACGCATTCCGTGCCTTTTCCCAGGCGTGGCATCGTTGGAGGGGTGGGTTTACTGAGGTTGTATTTAATATTTGTCATGATTGATGATTTGTTAAGTTGTTGATAGTCAGCCTTTAAGAGGAAGTGGGGTGTGGGCTTTCATTACAATTACAGTTATTACAGTTTAATTTACAGGGGTTGCCTATCTCTTTCTTTTTATATATAATTAATTGATTATTAATTAGTTATAAAGTCTTTAAAAAGGGGTTTTAAGATATTCACCCTATTTGTAATAACTGTAATAACTGTAATTGTAATAGCTTAGCCCACGGGATTAATCCCCCGTGTTTTCCTTTTCTACCTGCCAACCCACTTCACCTCTCCGAGGCCCTTGTCCACGCAGCACTTTACCGCCATGCGGATCTCGTTTCTCACACCCTCGGCAAACATGTCGCTATTCAGCAGGTACACCGGCTGCAGCTCCTTGAAGTTGAATCTGATGTGTCCGTCCTTCGGTCGGTAGGTCAGGGTGATGTATCGTCCGTCGAAGATTCTCAGGTTGCGCCTTGTTGTGGCGCTGCCCGGTCGCTCCACAAATTGGGCGTTGTAATTGTCGTCGAGCGTCAGAGTGCCGTAGTAAGGCTTGTTCTCGTCCACAAGGTCGTCGGTCTGCAGATACGCCTGCAAGTCGATGCACAGCAAAATGTCTCTTTTCATGCTCAATACCTTTTTCATAGTTTTATATCGGTATTAAAAATAATCCCCTCTGGTACGATGACAATCGAAGAGGAATCCCTGCCATCTTTTATAGTACCGTCATTCCCCGTCTTGTGATTTCGAACTCACTCGTCGGGTAGTCTGTTGTATCTTTAAGACGATGCAAAATTCGTGGTTTTTTCGTTGATATCCAAAGAATTACGTGGATTCTGATTTGCAGGAGCATTTGCGGTCCTGTGTGTGGGGAAAGGTTTTCAAATGTTAAAAAGTAAATTGATAAAGGCAAAAATGGATTGAAAAAACGCAAGTAATAAATTCACGTGATGATGGCATTTTTCTTTTTGCAGAAATTCAATTTACTTTTTCGAAGCAAAATACTGAACTGTATTTTCGTATACTAAAAAAGTGTATCGGTTATTGCAGACCGATACACTTTTTGATTATTTACATACAAAAAGCCATAAAAGAAATCCACTTTTTTTAGGCAAAATTCTCCATTAAATCCTCGTCGTTGCTCTCTTCAAACAATTTATTGATGTTGGAGAAGAAGTTCTTTACTATCTCAGAATTCTTGTCATACTGCAGGCTACGATTATTTACGGCATTATATTTCACCACCTTGTATTTTCCATTATAATGATTAATGAAATATTCCACAGCCTTTTTCACATTATTCGGCAAAGCCCATTGGCAGAAGATATACTCATAGAGTCCCATTTGTTTATGCTTGAAGTCGGATGGCAGCAAATCATCGAAGTGACCAATCACATACTTTATCTTTTTTACCGTCTTGGGATTATTGCCCCAAAGAGCCTTTTCAGCAATAGTGATGTCATTGGGTTCTGTAAAGCACTCAATAATGCAGAAATGGTCCATGTCGGCATGATTGTGCTTGTGGTATTCGCCCTGGGCAAAACCTTCATCCGACGCATAGGTGACATAACTTTTGTATGCGAAGGTTATTTCTTTGAGTATGTTAACTGAATTCTCGAACAACATAATCTCGTTTTCCAGTCGCTTGTACACTTTCTTTTTGTATACATCCAACAGATACTTGCATTTCATTGGGTCCTCGCGAATCTCATTCTCCTCTTTCAGAATATCAATACATAAGTTCATGCACTCTTCCTGCGCCTCGAAGAATTTCTTGAGTTCTTTGAACAACCCATGCACGGCGGGCGGAAAAGACGACATGTCGAACAAATCCTTATTGTAGACGCTTTTACCTAATACCGACTCTTCGAAAACCGATTTCTGCTCTATTCCATATGTGGCGCATTGGGCAGCTGTAGGATGTTTTGTTGGACAGAATTTCTTGAACACCTTCTTCAACGGCGACATGTGGCTGCGGGTGTGTCTAAGAATTTCGCACACAGAGTTGTAGTAATCGTTGTGGTCGGTGGCAAAATCCTGATTGAAGTTTGTCTCGAATTTGTGCAACCGCTCAAGTTCTTTCTCCATCTTTTCACGTGCATTGGAAATGAAAACGGCAAATCTTTCTATTTCTTCAATGTCGATGTGTCGCATACTAAGAGCGTACATCAGACGGTCTGCTCCTTCTTTTTCAAAATTGGCTACAATATCTTTCACCTCATGTAGCCTTTCAAGTTTTGGGTCAATGTCGGTTTTGTAGTAAGCCTTAAGGCATTTTTGCTTAATATTCTCGTCCATTATATGATATTTAAATTAAAGATTATTTAGAAAAACACGTGTAGGGTGTTCGGAAGACAAAATTACTACATTTTTTTCATTCACCTGTCAGTAATACATAAAAAGTTTGAAAAAGAATTTTGGGGTAAATAATGTTAATTGCTATGGTAAAGTTCCTCCTCTGCGCCTTGAAAGGGTAACTTTTCCACAGCCCGTCCTTGCCATATCCATTTGGTGTTGTTGACAATTAGGCTTATATAGGCCGTGCACACATGGCCTTAAGTCGTATTTACAGGTGGTCAGAGGTTATGAATATGGTTGTTTTGATAATACAAGTTGACTCAGTCACAATCCCCATTCAAAAAAATCAACATTAAACATTCGTTTCGTGGGAAAACTCTTGCATCGTTTCAAAACTATTTGTATCTTTGCATCAGATTAATAAAAATAGAGGTTTAAGAATAAGTTAATATTATTTTGCTCAGCGGAGCAAATTATCCTATGTTTAACTAAAATCTTTTCAGGATTATGTTAATCAAAGTGAAAGCAGTCGAGCGCAACGTGTCGTTCGACAAGTCAAAAGAAAAGTGGGCTTGTGTAATGCAGCCCGAACTATACGGCAAGCTCACCCAGAGCAAGGTTATCAACGAGGCCTCCATGCGCTCAGGTATAGCCCGAGGTGCCGACAGCAAGCCAGGCGGTTCTACCGCAGGAGGCAGCGGCTCGCAGGAGGGCGGTGGCGATGACGGCAGCGAGGGCTGATTGCAACAAAAAAACAGGAGAGGTTGAGCTATAAAGGCTCAGCCTCTTTGAGTATTTATCGGTTTTGCAGATGCCGCTATGTCAGAAAAACTTACAAAAGACGCCATTGACCTCAGCACTCTGAGCATTCCGCTTCCTTCACCCATTCCGTAATGTTTCTCTCCTCCTTCACGCTGAATCCTATTCCCACTTTCACGATGGTCTTGCCCTTCAGTGCAAAGGCCTCGGCGTAGCGGTTTTTGTTGATTTGTGCAAGAGCCTCCTCGGCTGTCTTGTCAAACTTCAGTTCCAATATAAATATGTGTGACTTCGTTTCAATTGTAATGTCGGTTCGTCCTTTAGCCGTGCGCTGCTCCACAAAGATGTGGTAGTTGGTGAGAAGGGCGAACACAAGGTAGAGCATTTGCTGGTAGTGGCCTTCGTAGAGAGTGTTGTCGCAGTAGGGCACAGTTTCAAGAAAAGTCCTTAGCAGCTGCAAAGCTCCGTCGATGTCGCCGTTGTTGATAAAGGCCGACATGTGGGCTATAACCACGCGTCCCTCGTCGGCGTCAGCGTCCATGTAGTTTGCCAGCAGACTGTCGTATAGCCCCATGCGTATTTCCCGGTTTGGGAAGTCGAGCGTGTAGAGTTCAAGCAGCGGGTCGTAGTCCTTGATTGTCACGTAGCCGCTTTGGTAGAGTAGGGGTATGATGCTCTTCATGTTCTCCGTAGGCGCGTCGAACGATGACTCCTTGGCTTGCATACCTGCTATTTTCGACGGCACGGTTCTGAACTTCCGCATCATTTCTATAAGGAAAGTGGGAGTGCCAGAGCCAAACCAATACGCTTTCAGCTTGCCATCGGCGAGGCAGTTAAGCAGACTGTAGGGATTGAACACGTCGGGCGACGGCCATGCGAAATGGTAGCCGTCGTAGTTGTCCTTGAGTTTTTGTATGGTAGCCTCTCTCGAAATCGACAGTCGTTTGGCAAGAGCGTCAATATCCTCCGACATTTGTGTCAGTAGTTCCTCTTTCGTAATGCCGCAAATTCCGGCATATTCCTCTTGCATACTGATGTTTGTGATGTTGTTGAGTTCGCTGAAGATGCTCAGTTGCGAGAATTTGGTTATTCCTGTGAGGAAAACGAAGTGCAGCATCGATTCATTCTTTTTCAGCGGACTGAAGAAGTTGCGCATGATGTTGCGCAGATTTCCTATCTTTTCGTCCTGGTGGGCAACATCGAGCAGCGGCGCGTCGTATTCGTCGATAAGCACCACCATTTGCTTCCCGGTAATCTCAAAAACCCTTTGTATGAGATTGTCCAGTCGGATGTTGATGTCGATGGTTTCGTCGTTGTTGAATCCGTATTTTCTTTCGTTCTCTCTAAGCACAGAATTTAGGTAGCGGTACAGTTGCTCCTCGTCCTGGTGTTTTCCGCCCGAAAGGTCGAAGTGCAGCACGGGATATTCTTTCCATTCCTTCTCTAATTTCTCGATAGCCAATCCCTCGAACAGCTCCTTCCTTCCCTCGAAATAGCTTTCGAGAGTCGACACGAGCAGCGATTTGCCGAAGCGTCGCGGACGGCCCAAAAACACATACGTATAGTTGTTGTGTGTCATTCGGTAGACATATTCCGTCTTGTCCACATACAGGCGGTCGTCCTTGCGTATTCTTTCGAATGTCTGTATTCCTATCGGGTATAGTTTAAGTGCCATATTCTGCCTTTCTTTTTATTTTGGTGTAAAGTTACAAAAAGTTTTTTGATTAATTATATGTTCATTTTTATTTTTATATATGGGCGGCAATCTGTGGGAGTGGATGGTGCTCTAAACTCAAACAAAAGCGGGCTGCATAATCTGTCAGAGTAGGTATGTAAGGGATGCCATAATTAACTCCTTAACTCCTGACTCCTTAACTTCTTTAGCTAATATTTAATACTATTAACAAAATCCCCCCCCTCAAAAAAAATAATTGTGTAACTTTGCATAGTATTTTGAAGCCTGCTTTTTTTATTAAGAGTGGGTTTTTTAAGTATATAACGAAGTATATGATTACTATCTAAAAAACTATGCAAGAAACAGAAATGAAAAAATCTGAGCAACGGCTCACCAGGGAAGTCTATGAGGATGGAAGGCCCTCGCTGTTCTACGTCCTAAGGATTAGGAAGGACGAGCACTTCAGTCGCGACCGTGTGTGCTACTCGCTCTTGGCGTTTGTGCTTGAGGGCGAAGTGGAAATGTCGATGGGCGTCTACGTGAAAGAGTTTGCATGCGAGGGACAGATGCTTGTCGTACACAATGGCGACAACGGCTATGCAAAAGGTTTGAAGGACGCTGTGATACTGTTATGCAGCTTCGACAGCTCGATGGCTCTGTGCAACGGGCTTTCGCTTGGCAACGCTACGGAAGACTGCAAGGAGCCTACGCCTGAGGAACGCCTGAGCCAGGGCTTGCCGCGACTGGAGATAAAAAGTATGCTGATGACGGAGCTTAAGCTCATTCAGCATGAGGTAGAGAGCAATCTGTTGGGCTACCGATTCATGGAGTTCAAACGCTACATTATAGTCTACATGCTGCGCACCTTATATAATAAGGAGGAGCTGTTCTACATGTTCCGTTGTGTGCGTAGCGACGACTTCGACTTCCGCGATAAGGTGTTACACTTCTACACGTGCGACATCAACGCTCAGGAGCTGTGCGCCCAGATGGAGATGTCCACCGCCACGTTCAACCGCCGTTTCAAGCGTGCCTTCGGAAAGCCCTGCGGCGAATGGCTCAACTCCAAGCGCCAGATGCAGGTGCTGATGGACCTCAAGACTACCGACCTCTCCGTAAAAGAGATAGCCGGGAAATACAATCTGACGCCAAATTATCTTACCGACTTCTGTAAGAAATTTCTTGGCGATGTGCCCGTAAACCTTAGATAAAAGGCAAAAATAGTGGTTTTGAACAAAAATCGTGCATGGGTGACAAGTTATCGTTGCACAAAAAATGTGATGTGAATGAAAATTTTTGTACCTTTGCATTCGAAATAATAAACATCCTTATTAAGGGTTTTAGGAGAGCACTACAGACGTGTCGTGCTCAGCTTTTATTTTTTATAAGTCAGGTGCGAGATTATTTTAATGATAAGTAATAGTAGAAAGTTTTTTTAGAAAAATAATTTGCACATTTACTTGGACGAGAAAGGGGTTACATGCTAGCGTGGTGGGGCTTAGTGTCCTACCTTCTATTTGCATGAAAGTTGCTGATTGTGGCTACGTACAAATTAACGTCAATCAATAATAAACCAGATTATTTTAAGAACAATATTTCTGATATTGTGCCTTGCAGGGAGCGTCTCAAATAGGGCTTGTGCCCAGGACGTGGCCCTTAAGACCAACTGACGAAGTAAATGATTAATAACTATGCAAGAAACAGAAATGAAAAATGCTGAGCAACGGCTCACCAGGGGAGTCTCTGAGAATGGAAGGCTTCCGCTGTTCTACGTCCTAAGGCTTAGGAAGGGCGAGCGCTTCAGTCGCGACCGTGTGTGCAGCTCGCTCTTGGTATTTGTGCTTGAAGGCGAAGTGGAAATATCGACGGGCATCTACGTGAAAGAGTTTGCATGCGAGGGACAGATGTTTGTCGTACACAAGGGCGACAACTGCTATACAAAAGGTTTGAAGGACGCTGTGATGCTGTTCTGCAGCTTCGACAGATCGATGGCTCTGTGCAACGGGCTTCCGCTTGGCAACGCTACGGAAAAGGAGCCTACGCCTGAGGAACGCCAGAGCCAGGGCTTGCCGCTACTGAAGATAAACAATATGCTGATGACGGAGCTTAAGCTCATTCAGCATGAGGTAGAGAGCAATCTGTTGGACTACCGCTTCATGGAGTTCAAACGCTACATTATTGTCTCCATGCTGCGCACCTTGTATAATAGGGAGGAGCTGTTCTACATGTTCCGTTGTGTGCGTAACGACGACTTCGACTTCCGCGATAAGGTGTTACAATTCTACACGTGCGACATCAACGCTCAGGAGCTGTGCGCCAAGATGGAGATGTCCTCCGCCACGTTCAACCGCCGTTTCAAGCGTGCCTTCGGAATGTCCTGCGGCGAATGGCTCAACTCCAAGCTCCAGGTGCAGGTGCTGATGGACCTCAAGACTACCGACCTCTCCGTAAAAGAAATAGCCGAGAAATACAATCTGACGCTAAATTATCTTACCGACTTCTGTAAAAGATTTCTTGGCGATGTGCCAGAAAACCTTAGATAAAAGGCAAGAATAGTGATTTTGAGCAAAAATCGTGCATGGATGACAAGTTATCGTTGCACAAATATTGTAATGTTTATAAAAATGTTTGTACCTTTGCAATTGAAATAATAAACATCCTTATTGGGGGTTTGGGAGGAGTACGGCAGACGTGTCGTACTCTGCTTTTACTTTTTATAAGTCAGGTGCGAGATTATTTTAATGATAAGTAATAGTAGAAAGTTTATTTTAGAAAAAAATAATTTGCACATTTACTTGGAAGATTATGGGTTACATGCTGTTGTATTAAGTTGGGTCAAAAATACAGACTCAACAACAATCAACAACAATCAACTCTTCAACAACTTACGAATCCGCCATGGCGGAGTTCAATATATATACATACAACAATCAAGTCAACAACTAAATACATTTTAGCTGGGTGGGATTTAGAACCCTATCTTCTATTTGCATGAAAGTTGCTGATTGTGGCTTCGTACAAATTAATATCAATAAATATGAAAATCAGATGATTTTAAGAACAATATTTGTAATATTATGCCTTGCAGGGATCGTCTCAAATAGGGCTTGTGCTCAGGACGTTGCCCTGAAGACCAACGCGCTATATTGGATGACAACCACCACCAATGCCGCAGCCGAAATGGCCCTTTCGAACAGGACCACATTGGAGCTGTCGGTGGCCTACAATCCCTGGACGTTCAAGGACAACAAGAAGCTGCGGTTCCTGCTTGTGCAGCCCGAGGCAAGGTATTGGATGTGCGAGAAGTTTGAGGGCCATTTCGTGGGTTTCCATGCCCATGCGGCTCAGTTCTACAGCACTCTCGCCCACCGCCGACGCGACGGCTATCTGGCAGGAGCAGGCTTCAGCTATGGCTACGACTGGATTCTGAAGCCCAACCTCAACCTTGAGGCGGAGCTTGGCGTGGGCTATGCCCATTTGTGGTATAAGGAGAGCGACTGCATTCCGTGCATTAAGAAATTCGAGCGCAAGCACAAGAACTATGTGGGGCCTACAAGGGCAGCCGTGTCGCTTGTGTATTTCTTTTGAAAAAATGGACATAAAAGATGAAACAAAGCAAAATATATAGACCGCTCTGCGCTATTACGCTTGGAGCCAGTCTGCTCGTGGGGTGTGCCGTCGGCAACAAGGAGCGGAGCATCAGCCTTACGCCCTCGCCACATGTGCTCACACTCGATGCCGACCGCAAGGCGGTGGTCGACGTCAGCTTTCATGTGCCTGCCAACTACATATCGAAGCGAAGCCGAATGGTGGTGGTGGCGCAGCTGATGGTGGGCGACTCGCTGCTCGGCGAATGTCAGCCGCTCGCCCTCTACTCGCCCATCTACAGCAAGAAGATGGAGCGCCGACGGGTGCTTGAGGGCTACCGCGACCCCTATGAGGGCCACATCGTGAGGACCGCCGACACGTCGGAGCCTACGGAGCTGAAATATGCCGCCCTTGTGAGTCTGCCTGCCGGCGTGGACAGCGCGCGACTGGTGGCTATGGTTTCCACCGACGGCTGCGGCGAGTGTACAGGACGGGAGACGGTGGACATGGCAAGGATAGTGATGCCAGCTCCGCCAAAGCGGCAAATCAATGTGTTCTGGATAGAGCCAGAGTTTAAGGTTAGGCCCAAGGTGATGGTGGGCAAGGGTGTGGCAAATCTTCAGTTTGTCATCAACAAATACGACATCAACCTGGATATGGGCAACAACCGCCGTGAGCTCGACGACATGGTGGCTAAGCTTCAGCCCGTGCTGGACGACTCGCTCGCCACGCTTACGTCGCTCAACATCTTTGGTATGGCCTCTGCCGACGGTCCGCTATCGTTCAACACGCCCCTCTCGCGCAACCGTGCCAACTCTGCCAAGGAGTGGCTCGTAGGGCAGCTGGGACTCGGCGCCGATGTTCAGCGGCTCATCAAGGTGGGCTCGCGCCCCGAGGGCTGGCAGCCCGTGTGGGAGGCTATGGTGGCCGACGGTCATCCTGACGCAGGCAAGCTGAGGGCCATTCTCGACCGCTACGCCGACCAGAACGACGATGTGGCAGAACGCTACATACGCCGCCTGGCTTGCTGGAAGGACATCCGCGAACGCTACTTGCAGAAGGACCGCAAGGTGGAATATGTCTACACCTACACCCTGCGCAGTTTCACCACCGACGCCGAGCTTAAGGAAATGTATGGCAAGCGTCCCGACGCCTTCAACGAGGAGGAGCTGCTGCGCGTGGCAACGTTGGCTGCCACCGACGAGGAGCGCAAGCAGGTGTACAGGTTGATAGTGAAGCGGTTTCCGCAGTCGGCCATAGCCGTCAATAATCTTGCCGTGCTCTATCTGCGCGAGGGCAAGGAGGAGGAGGCCGTCGAGGTGCTCAAGAGCTATAAGGCCGACGATAGGTTTGAGAAGATATTGAATGAGTAACCCAACATTTAGCAAGAGTGGAATTTTGAAAGAAATAAAAGTGATAAGAGAATTTATAGCCCAATGCCCTGCCGCTAAGTGTTCAGCCCTAAGGCTGTTGGCTAAGGGCGGTTGGCTTCTTCTGCTGCTCTCAGCCCCTCTGCTTGCCTCGTGCATCAGAGACCAGCTCGACGACTGTCCGCCGCTGCGTGTGGAGATAGGCGTGAAGGACAAGAACTACTTCAACGTGGACAAGGTGGACATGGAGGAGCAACGGTCCGACAGCTTGGCTTTCCGCCAGTATGTGCCCACGTTGTTCTATATGCTGCGCGACGCGGCTACGGGTGATGTGGTGGAGGAGCAGGGAGTGTTTCCCGTGGAGGGCGACGGCAAGACCGTGCCTGTGGACTTCTGTCCCTGTCTGCCCCACGGCAAATACATTCTCACGGTGTGGGGCGGACTCGACGACCTCTCGGCCCTGAGTGCCGACCGCCAGACGCTCGATCTTCATGCCAACCGCTTGGAGGGTACCGACGTCTACCTCGTGAGCGACACTCTCGTCTACGATGCCTACCGCTACGACTACCGGGTGGAGCTGGAGCGCACCAAGGGCAAGCTGATTGTGCAGGCTGAGGACATGCCTGGGAGCTACAACCTTGTATACATCGATGTGGACGGACTCGACGGCAAGGTGAATTCCAACTTCAAGTATTCGGGCGAGACCGACGTGTACGACAAGGTTTCTATCCCGTTGAAGCCTAAGGTGAGTACGTCTACGTTGCTCGCCCCGTCGGTGAAGGAGAATGGCTCTGTGCTCGATGTAGACTTCACCCATAGCAATCCCTCTTCCGACGACAAGCAGCTCTCGCCCGACGACGTGCGCATCACTATGCGTCGCAACATGATAACTGTGCTGCGGTATGTGTGGGACGAGCAGAGGAAGCACTTCGTGGTGTATATGCTCGTGAACGACAACTGGGAGCAGGTGCATGGCATGGAGATAGACTGACATAGGCTGATATTGATATTGGAATAATTGATATTAGAATACAACTAAATAGTTTTTTTAAATTTACAACAAAATGAAAAAGAGTTATCTTTTCAGCGCTTTTGCAGCCGGAATGGTGATGCTGAGCGCATGTAGTAGCGACAACGACCTCACAGGAGGCAACGCTGGCAATGAGTCGAATGATGCAGTACAGCAGATTGTATTGCAGGTGGCTAACACAGGAGAGGGAATGCAGACACGTGCGGGACGTCCGCTGCTCAGCTCTGAGGCAAAGCAGGATATTAAGTATGTAAAGGTTATTATCTGTGATAAGTCTAATCAAATTGTAAAAGAGAAGACTTATAGTAACTGGAACGGTGCAGATACGTCTAAGGATCCAGATTCTAAGGACTATAGTACAGGCGGTGCTCATGGACGTGAGGTAACTCTTGAATATAAAGGCACCGAGAAATTGAATAATGGAGAGTATACGGTTTATGCCTTTGGTTATTCTGATGGGTCAGATTATAAGAATCTGACAACTGAGATGGATAAGTTGACAACGACTGAAACATTCACCCCTAATATTACTCTTTCGCTTAAGAATGAAAACGTAAAGGGTGAGGAAATCTTCGCTGGTTGCTCACAGGTAATAACAATTGATGATGCACATAAGGGTTTCAATAAGACTGTTGTATTGAACCGTCAGGTTGCTGGTACATTTGGTTACTTCGACAATATTCCTTATGTTGCTGGTGCTAAAAAACTACAGTTGGTTGCTTCACAAAGAAATAACGACCTGGTTTTGGGTAGCTTCAATAGCTTCGACCTCACTGGTAATGGAGGTAATAATGGTAATCATGTAAACTATGTAGTAAATGGTACAACTGCAGCTACAGATAAAGTTGTTTATACTATTTATTTGCAAGATTGGTTTACCAATGTTGATGATAAAGACGACGACGGCTTGATTGATGCTGATACAAACTGGAAGGGTGATGCTAAGAAGTACGCTAAAGGTTCTGTATTTGGCGGTACATTCTTGATTCCGTTTGCTAAGGTAGATTCAAAGAACACATTTGTTTTGCAGTTGACTGACGATGCTGGCAAAGTTCTGAAAGAATGGACTGTTAAGTTGCCTTCTGGTGACGGTCAGCTTAGTGCTTACAGATTCTTCAAATGGAATGGAACTACTTTTGAAAATACACCAAATGTACAAGATACTCAAGACAAGTATAGCGTAGTTCGCAACCACCTCTACGGCATCGGTGAGAGAGCATTGGATAAGCCGACTAATCCTGGCGGTGGTACTGATCCTGATCCTGACAAACCAGAGCCCCTCAACAAGAAGCAGGAGCTCACTCTCCATGTTAACGACAACTGGGAGGTAATCCACAAGATGGAGCTTGAATAATAGCAAGCATATTTATACAAATCCAGCTTATAAGTAACTCACAGATTGCCACTCATATATAAAGATAAATATGAGCTATACTTATATAAATAATTTAGATCACTTACTTAAGGCTTGTC
>OQVL01001437.1_pt1 | contig 14272 bp, 11 predicted proteins | sample 1691501 | NCBI WGS metagenome assembly OQVL01 (sample SAMN03418253, study PRJEB22391) | human gut metagenome | biome: human-gut; feature: organic feature; material: feces | host: Homo sapiens | place: Tanzania | collected 2013-01
GCTGGCGGCGGCGGACTGCGTCGGCATCGACGAAATTTACCGCATCGGCGGAGCGCAGGCGATCGGCGCGTTGGCGTTCGGCACGGAAACGATCCGCCCCGTCGATATGATCGTCGGTCCGGGAAACGCTTTTGTCGCCGCGGCGAAACGCCGCGTTTTCGGGCGCGTCGGCATCGACATGATTGCGGGACCGTCCGAAATCCTTGTCGTCGCCGACAACGCCGCAAATCCCGAATGGGTGGCGGCGGATTTGCTGGGACAGGCTGAACACGACGTTTCCGCCCGTTCGATTTTAATCACGGACGACGACGTATTCGCCGAAAAAGTCGCCGCCGAAATCGAAAAACAGCTGCCGGCGTTATCCCGCGCCGATATCGCGCGCAAAAGCTGGCAGGATAACGGCGCCGTCATTCTGGTCGACGATTTGATTGAACAAATCGGCGCGCTGACGGACAGAATCGCCCCCGAACATCTGGAATTGAACGTCAAAAATCCCGAAGAATTGTGCAAGCGCGTCCATAACGCCGGATCCATCTTTTTAGGCTCGCTGACTCCCGAAGCGATCGGCGATTATGTCGGCGGTCCCAATCATGTTTTGCCGACCGCGGGCAGCGCGCGTTTTTCATCGGGGCTGGGCGTCCAAAACTTTATGAAGCGCACGACGATTTTGTCATGCGGTTCCGAAACGCTGAAACAAATCGGAAACGCCGCCGTTCTGCTGGGAAAAGCCGAAGGACTGACGGCGCACGCCGCGTCCGTTTCCAAACGGCTTGAAAAAAATTGACTTTAACAACGAAAGCTTTTAGCATTTTTTTGCGTTAAGGTTGTATCGTTCGCTCAAGATTCATTATGGAGAGTTGTTATGTTTGGTTTCGTTATCGCCGCCGTCGCCGCCGTCGTCTTCGTCTTGGTTCTGATTTTCGGATCAAAGCCCCTGACCCCCGACGAAATCGAACGGTTGAAACAAGACAAAGCGGCTAAAATCGATTCCGTCCAAACGAACGTCGTTGATGAACCCGATGAAGCCGAACCGGAAAAAGGACGCCGCGTTTTTCGCGATAAAGCGACCGAAATGCTGGTTCATTTGATGGAAGACGGCAGCCTGACCGAAATCGAACAGGCGGTCAAAAACGGCATCAAACTGAACAAAACGCTGGAAGACAACCAGACCGCGCTGATGATCGCCGTCAAAAACAATCAGGAAACCGCCATTTTGCCGTTGCTGATTCAACAGGGCATCGATATCAACGCCATGGACGACAACGGGCAAACCGCATTGATGATGGCGGTGACATTCAACCGCAACCCCGAAGTCGTCAAAAAGCTGCTGGAATTGGGCGCGGATAAAACACTCAAGGACAAAGCGGGAAAAGTCGCCGCCGATTACATCGTGATGAACGGGCTGTTGCTGAACACGGACGTTCCTCCGTTATTGAAAGTTTGATTTTCTTTTCCTTTTTCATCAAAGCGGCGTTTCTTTTGATCGCCGCTTTTTTGTACCGATTTGCAAGTCGTCGATTTTTATTCTTTTCTGGCGTTATTCCGTCAACAAACCGACGGTAGTCAACATCTGAAAGGAAAAATAAAATGACTGTGTACGGGTATTTGCGCGTATCCACCGACAAACAGGACTGCGCCAATCAAAAAATCGGCGTTGAACGGCTAGCGGAGCAAAGGCGTTTGCCGATTGACAGCTGGATTGTCGATGACGGCGTTTCGGGAACAAAAGAACCGCACAAACGAAAACTGGGCAAGCTGTTAAAGAAAATAAAAACCGGCGACGTCATTATTTGCTCCGAACTGTCGCGACTGGGGCGAAAGCTGTTCATGATCATCGCCATTCTCGAACATTGTATGAAAATCGGCGCAAAAGTGCTGACCGTCAAAGACGGTTACGAACTGGGCGACGACGTGCAAAGCAAAGTGATGGCGTTCGCGTTCGGACTGGTCGCCGAAGTGGAACGCGACATGATCAGCAAACGCACCAAAGAAGCCCTCGCCCGCCGAAAATCGTCGGGAAAGCGACTGGGCAGACCGCGCGGCAGCACGAACAAACGCCATATCTGGGACGGCAAAGAACGTCTGATTTTATCTTTGTCGCGACAGGGAATCGGCGCGGCGGGCATTTCACGCGCGACCGGCATCAGCGTCGGAACAATCTATTCATTTTTAAAACAAAAGAAACTGAACTGACGGGATTCGTCGACGGAACGCGGCTATTTTTCCAATTTAAAATCCGTCGTTCCGTCATTATTTTTAATTATCTTCAAAACACCGGCGCGTCCCATCGTGTCGCGACCGTTGACCTGACAAACATTCAAATCTTCGCCCGTCACTTCGACTTTCCAGCCCAACTTTTCAGCCACCCACAGCGAAACGTCATGAGCGCAGGGACGGTTCTTTTCACGCAGACGCGCCGTAAAAGCGTCGTCCGTTCCGTTAAACATCGTGAACATGAACGGGATTTCCAGATTTTCCGGCGACAAATGACCGTGTCCCCAAACACCGTTTTCCCCCAAAGCCTCGCCATGGTCGGACAGATAAAACAGATAGGTTTTATGCTTTGACGAACGGGCGAAGTTCAGAATCTTCATCACCAGCATGTCTTCGTAACGCATGGCGTCGTCGTATTCGTTGACGCGTTCATCGATTTGCCCGTCTTTAAACACTTCGTATTTTTCAGGTTCGTACATATAATTATCATTATAGGGCGAATGAATGTTGCGTTTATGCACGACGACGAAATTCCGACCGGCATTCAGGTCGATGCGGCTGAACACCTTGTCTAAAAATCCGCTTTCGCCTTTCAGTTTTAGACCGTCGACGGCGGCGGAATAAATAAAAGCTTGGTCGTAATTGCCGACGGAAGTCTTTTTAAACAGCGACGGATTTTGCGCTTCGATATAAGTCACTTTAAAACCGTTGCTTTGCGCCATTTTCATCAAATAACTGTCGCGTTTGATCAATTTGCGATAGTTTTTCGGATTGACCTGAATGTTGTAAAGCATCGGCAACGCAATCAACGTGTTGACGCCCGCCGCCCACGCTTTTTTGTAAATGAACTGCGGGTCCCGCGCGGCGTAGGCGTCCAGTTGCGGCGTCGTCGGACGGTCGTATCCGAACAGCGACAAATGATTGACGTTCACCGATTCGCCGACGACGAAAATAACGTTGACGGGACTTTCCTTATCCGTTTCGATGTTCGTCAGCACATAATCGGGATAAACTTTTTCATGCGAACGACCGATGATTTTTTTCGGCAGGACGTTGCCGAAATAGGCGGAAAAGGAATTAATCGTGTTATAGGACGCGAAGCACGTCTGTTTGAACAGCATTTGAAAAATACCGTCGGGGGTCGAAGCGCGGTAAAAAAACGCGGCGACGTACAACATCGGAAAGACCCAGCCGAATCCGAACGTCACCCTGTTCAGAATATCGCGCGCGATCAACCGCCACAACAGCCAGTACGGCACGCCGACCAACGCGAAAACATACAGATATTTGTACCAGACGTCTTTTATTTCCGTGATGATGTCGCCCGTTTCCAAAAAAATGAAATCTATCGCATACGGCGTCAGATACACGCCGAAATACGCCATTGAATTGAACTGCACCAGTTGGAAAACGCCGAAAACGATCAAAAACCATTTGATAAACGTTTTGTTTTTGACCAACGACAACGCAAGCGACAGCAAGAACAGCGCCCCCAGCTTGTCCGTATTGCCGCACACAGCCAGCTTTGTATTGATAAAGCCGAAAACGATTTCCGGCAACATCAAAAACAGCAAAATGACAAGCGAACAAAGCAACGCCCGCATCACGTCAAAAGCGTATTTTTTCATTTATTATCCGCCAGTAAAAGAAATATCTTCGACCGTTTCGACGTTTTGATTGAAAATAAAATCCTGTCGCCGTCATTGAACGGCATTTCGGAACCGTCCCTGTTCTTTTTATATTTCCGCAACACCAGCTTTTTTCCGAAGCCGATCGGCGCGGACAGCTTGTCGCGAACATTCCAGTCGGGTTTCCAACTGCCCGTGTAATGATGAACGGCATACGCGTCCGCGTTGTCCGTGCAGAAATAATAATACGGGTAGATATATGCGTTTTCCGCGATTTTCAAACGATCCTTTGTCACAAAGGGATCTTCAATCCCGTACTTTTCCCTGAACACTTTGGCAAAGTACATCGGATTGGTCGTCAGGTTGAACGATCCGTCGGGTTTGACAAAGTCGATATCATCGTATTCCGCCAGCAAATCCTTGATAATCGGACTGTTCGGAACCGTTCCGATCAGCGCGGGGGAAATGTTGCGGCACGATCCGCATTTTTGCGATCCGATGAAAAAATCGAAATTCATGAAATCGTCCAAAGGCTTTCTGATTTCCTCGTCCGTGTCGAAATACACGCCGCCTTCGACCGCCAAAGCGTACAGGCGCACATAGTCGGACACAAACGCCCATTTTTTCGCCGCGACGGCTTGTTTCAAATATCGATTGTCAAAGCGTTCCAAATCCGCGTCGCCCCATTCGCGGATTTCATAATCGGGCAGGATTTTTTTCCAGCTTTCGATACACTTTGTTTCAACCTCGCCTTTCGGGGCGGGACCGAACCAACAGTAATGGATTTTCTTGGGTATCATTTGCTTTCCCCCACCGTTTCGACAATCAGTTTTCGCCACAGTTCTATGACCTTTTCGGGCGCGTAATCAATCATGTCCGCCGCCGCGTTTTTTCCGAACTCGATTCGCAGATTTTGATCGCTCATCAGTCTGCGGAGCTTTTGCGTAAAGTCGTCAAGGTCTTTTGCCAAAAAGCCGTTATGCCCGTCGATAATCAATTCGTTGACCGACGGCGCGTCGGCAAACCCCAGCGACGGCAGCCCGCAAGCCATTCCGTCCGCCAAAGCCAGCGAAAAACCTTCGTGCGCGGACGGGAACGCGTGAATGTCGGCATCGCGGTAAACCTCTTGGATTCGGGGGTGGTAGCCTTTGATGAACACGTTGTTTTCCGCCCCGTATTTTGCCGCCAAAGCCATCAGTTCGCGTTCATAGGCGGGATATTTCCGCATTCCCCAAAATTCCAGATGCCAGTCCGGAAAATCCTTAAACAGCCGCCCGAACGCCTCGACCAGCAAATGATGACGCTTGCCTTTTTTTTCAACGCGGGCGACGTAAATAATCTTTTTCTTTTCGACCGAGAGATCGGCGCGCTCGGAAACCGGAATTTGCACGACCTCGTTCGGAATCGTCACGACACGCTTCGGATTGCAGAATCGCGCGATCGTCGGTTCGTAGGATTTCATCAAAACGTGAAAAGCCGCCGCCCGGTTCATAACGTCGCGGTAAATTTCGTACATAAAGGGCTTTTTCTTCATCAAATGCCCCAACATCACCGGCGGATAGCCGTGCATCATCATAATCACGGGAATGTTGTGATTTTGTTTGTACAGTACATTCACCAGATCAACCATAAAATAGCAAATAATGACGTCCGGTTTTTCCTGCGCGATGACCTTTTTAAACCGCTTAGTCGGGCGGAACAGTTTGCCGCGCAAAAACCGGTAAAGATTCAAAAACGGATTTTTCGTTTTCGCGTTCAAATTGATAAATCCGACGCCCGCGTCCAGCGTCACGCCGACGCCCTGTTTTTTATATGTGTCGCACACCACCGTCACGTCGAACCCGATACGGTGCAAAGAATTGACGAACTGCCCCAGAAACTTTGTGTTCAGAACGTTTCTGTCCTTGACGATCATGACTTTCATAAAACAAACCCCGAAAGCGCGGTAAAAAAAACAGCTGTTATTTCCTACGTTTTAGAGTAAGTTGTTTCAAAGGTCAATTTAAAACAAAAGGACGAAAAAATGCGGATACTGGTTACGGGCGGAGCAGGCTTCATCGGATCCCACACCGTGGATAAACTGGTCGCAGAGAAATGCGACGTCGTCGTGATTGACCGCAAAGATCCGAAATATAGAAACGACGACGCCGTTTATTACCGTTTCGACCTGAACGCCCCGCAAACCGCGGAAGTGTTCGAAAAGAACAACTTTGACGCCGTGATTCATCTGGCGGCGCAGGCGTCCGTCGCCGTGTCCGTCGCCGATCCCGTCCGCGACGCGCAGGACAATGTGATGGCGTCCGTGCGCGTGATCGATCTGTGCAAAAAACACGGCGTCAAAAAAATCGTCGTGTCGTCCAGCGCCGCTTTATACGCCGCGCCGCAATACCTGCCCGTCGACGAAAAGCACCCCGTCAGCTTTCTGTCGCCCTACGCCATAAGCAAACATACGATGGAAGAATACGTCAAACTGTCGGGAACGGATCATATCATTTTCCGTTACGCGAACGTCTACGGTCCGCGCCAAGACCCGCACGGCGAAGCGGGCGTCGTGTCCATTTTCATTGAAAAGATGATCAGGAATCTGCCGCTGGAAATCCATGGCGACGGCGAACAGACGCGCGATTTTGTGTATGTCGGGGACGTGGCGGAAATGAACTGCCGCGCCGTTTTGTCGGACGGCAAGAACGAAACGCTGAACGTGTCCACCAACACCCGCACCAGCATCAATAAACTGTTTTCACTGATCGGGAAATACACGGACTACACGCTTTCGCCGAACCGCGCGCCCGCCCGCGCCGGCGACATCAAACACAGCGTTTTAAACAACGCCAAAGCCGCCGCCGTTTTGGGGTTCACGCCGCAAACGACATTGGAAAACGGCTTAAAGGAAACAGTCGCTTTTTTCAAAAAAGCTTACTGATTCCTTTTTTCTGAAAATCACCGCGAGCCGCCGCATGTCAACGGCGGTTGCTTTTTTTATTACGGCTTTCGAACAATGAAAAAAGGGTCGGCAAAACCGACCCTTTTTCATGCGAAACAAACGGTTTAACGCGTTTTGCTCTGCAACATTTTCTGAACGACAGCCTGATTCGACTGCGCGGGCTTTTGCTGATACTGGCGTTTGTTTTCCTCGATTGCGGAACGGCGTTCGTCGTAGTTTTTCTTGAACTCTTCCGTTTTGCGAACGTCGTGCTGATGATGTTTCTGCGAAAACTTTGCGGAAATGATATCATAAGCGTACGTCTGGAAATACCCGCTGTTCGCCATGCTTTCATACAGCGACACAATGCGTTTCGCGTCGCGCTGTTTTGTTTCCGTACGTCCCGGACGCTTAAATTCCGAAATCTGCGGATCTTTGACTTTGGAATTTTCATTCCCCGCCTGACGGTATCCGTTCAAAATGCCGGCGATGTCTTTGAAAACGGGAATTTCCTTGATTTCATTGACTTTGACGTGCATTTTCGGACGCCAGTTCTTCCACGGGATACGGCTGGCGCCGCCCTTTTCAAAAACCTTCAGATCCTTGCCGCCGACGACCGATTCGGAACGTTGGCGCGTACCGGGAATGTTGCCCATATAGTTCGTGCGGAACATGTCCGAAAACGGGAACAGCAACATCGCGGAACGGGATTGTCCCAAATAATCGGCGACCGCCTGTTCGTACTTTGGCGGACAGGAACGCGTGTCATGCGCGGGATCGGCGACGATGTGACCGCCGACGCGTTCCCAACACCCTTTTTCCTGCAAAGCCCAGTTCAAAGCGCAACGCTGGGTTTCATACTGACGAAATTCCAGATTACGCTGACCATCGCTTTCATAATACCCCAGATAATCCTTCAAATGCACGTCGCGCGCCGTCCATTGGCTTGCCAAAGACGGAGTGTCGTGCGTGGACGGAGCCGCCGTCGAATACTGCGGATATTCCTCGGGGTGGCGGAAAGCGTTGTTGTCGCTTCCGTTCTGATATCCCCATTGACGTTCAAACGGCATCACGCGATAGGACAGTATCCCGTGATCCATCAGTTTGTCCTGAAATCCCGGAGGCAACTGCCCCAAATCTTCGCCGATCAGCATGCATTTGTTGCGATGCGATTCCAAAGCGGCGACCGCCATCAAATCGTCAACCGGATAGTACACGAACGCCCCTTCCTTGGCGGATTTTCCTTCGGGAATCATGTACAGACGCGCCAGCTGCAAAACATGGTCCAGACGGGTGCAGCCCGCTGTTTTCATGTTATTGCGCAACATTTCGACAAACGGTTCGTAAGCGGTGTCTTTCAACGCCTTGGGCTTGAATCCCATAACGTCCCAGTTTTGACCGTTCGGGGACAAAACGTCGGCGGGAGCGCCGGCGGACGCCTTCATATACAAATCCTTGCACCCCCAGCCTTCGAAACCGAACGGAGCGGAACCGACGGCGATATCGGTGTACAAGCCGACTTTCATACCGCTTTCCTTGCAGATTTTCTGCACGTTTTCCATCTGGTTCAGCGTTTCGAACTGCAAATAGGTGTAGAATCCGACGCGATCCTTATTGGCTTCGGCGAACGCCTTGACTTCGGGCGTTTTGGAATCCTGATATTCCTTGGGCCAATCCCGCCAATCGGTCAACTTCGGTTCCTGTTTGGCGAAATGTTCGCACAGCGTCTGAAACACCGCGAAATCCTGCAAGCGTTCTCCGCCGTCGCGTTTAAACGCTTCGAACTTTTCCTTGCGTTCGGGTGCTCCGTTCTTCACGAACTGATCGTAGCACTTTTCCAAAACGGGCGTTTTCAATTCGAACGCCGCCGTATAGTCAACGTCCTGTTTATCCTGCGCTTTGCGGCGTTTGGCGGTGTATTCGGGCGAATCGTACAAAGCGGTCGCTTCTTTGCTTTGTTCAAATTCGGGAACGGCGGTCACGTCCAGATAAACATGGTTGAAATAGGTGCGGCTGGCGGGCGAATACGGGGAAGCCTCCTCCGCCGCTTCGGGGAACATGGCGTGCAACGGGTTGACGCCCAGAATCCCCGCTCCGCTTTTACCGACGGTATCCGCGATTTCCGCCAAATCGGAAAAGTCGCCGATGCCCTGATTTTCATCGGAACGCTGTTCGTACAGCTGGACGGGAACGCCCCAAGCTTTGCCGCCGTCCTTGATGTCGATCGGGTCGTAGCATTTCGTCGGCGCGTAAATCATGCGGGTCGACGCCTTGGGCTGTCCCGGAATATCCATTTCCAGCGTGTGGTAGCCGATATCGAAATCGGCGGGCATTTTAAAGCCGCGTTTTTCATATTTGACGCCGTCGATTTCGCGCACCATCGGCTTGCCTTCGTCGTCGTATTTCAAATAAGTGTCGGCTATTTTGACCGAACCCGCCTGCGTGTTGCCGTTTTCCTCTTTCACGGACCAGTTCAGCTGTTCGTTTTCCTTGCCGGCGGGAACGACGAATTCGACCTCTTTTTCACGATCTTTGCGCATGACGCAGACGGGTCCCGTCGGAGAAGCGTACTGCGCGTCCAAAGCTTTGTTCAGCGTCCGATTGATATCGGCGGCGTACTCCTGATCGGACATTTCGCCCTGCGGCTTCAAAACGTCCAAAGCGATCAGCAGGGATTGTTTGTTTTCAATCGTCGCGTAGCTGTCAATTCCCGCCATGACAGCCAAACGATGCAATTCATACTCATTCAAAATAGCCATTTGCGACCTCTTTCCCGAATTAGAAACGGATAAAACGATAACTTAGTAAGGATAATATGATATTTTTTCCGTTTTTGCCACTTTTTTTTAGAAAAAAATATATTTTTTCGGAAAATTTCTCAACAAGCTTTCACCCCCGGCGAAGCGGGAAAATTCATGATTAAAAATCAATGTGTTATCAACAAATTTCGGTCTTCAATCAGTCGTTTTTCCGCCTTAAATCACCTCTCGTTTTGATTTAAACGGGGGATTCTTTGCCATTTTTTTAGACAGGAAACACGTCCAAAATCCGGACAAGCCGAATCCGCCGCCCGAAAACGGCGTGAAGCGATAAAAATTTTCCGTATTTTCTGGACAGAAACGAAAAAGAGGCTATTTTTACGCTCAACCGCTTTTTTTGAAATCCGCGAACAAGCGCATCAATGCCGCGTCGCCTTTTTCTTTCGCGATGCCCGCGGCGGTTTTCCCGCCATAAACGACCGCGTCCGGATTCGCGCCGCCGTCCAACAAAAAACGCGCAACGTCGAAAAAACCGCGCAAAGCCGCGTCTGCCAGAGCCTCGTCCGAAACGGTCGGTGAAAACGCCGCCAGACACCGCAAATTTTCCAACCGTCCGTGCGCCGCCGCGCCGATGAAAGCGGCGTCGATATTGCCGCCCAGACGCGCCAAAAATCGAACGGTTCGAGCATCGGCGAACGACGCCGCCCCGACAACCGCCCAATCGTCGCGAACACCGTGACGCGTTAATATTTCGACCAGATTCAACCGTCCCGATTCCGCCGCGTTGCACAGCGCGCCCTGCAAGTCTTCAAGCGGTTGCCCGTCTTGCAGCAGCCGTTTCAACAATTCAGCGTCATCGTTTCGAACCGCTTCAAAAAGACAGGACACGAATCAACCTTTCTTTCCGCCGATTTTCATTGACAATTCAAGGAAAAAAGGCTGAAACTGAAAAAGGAAAAGAATATTCGAACACGGGATTGATAGAAATGTCAACTGCCAAAGTTTCGTCAAGCGCGCCAGTACGGCAAACGACTTCGACGATGCGGCTGAACGGCGTCAAAGCTGCCGCGCCGGCTATGGAATCGGCGTCAATCGAATCGGTTGGCGATTCCGCGCGATCGAAGTCGGCAACGGATCAATATTTAACGGGCGGGAACGATTCCGCGCCGGTGTTGTTTTCTGCCGACAGTTCCGAAAATCAGCCCGCTCCGTCCTATTGGTCGGCGGAACAAGAATCGCAAACGGTTTTGACCGCGCAGTTGGACAATGATTTTTCGTCAACGGTCGATGCGCGGGAAGTTGAAAAAAGCATCGAAACATACGAACACGCGATTGAACAAATCGAACAATCGGCGGAAGCTCCCGTCCGCGGCACAAGAACATTCGGATAAACGTCGACCGTCTTGCGCCGTTTTTTCACGCTCCCGTCGTTTTTTTAAAAAAAACTAAAAATAAGTGTTGACGAACCGCCGATAGATGTATATGTTCCTTTCCTGTCAAGGGCGTGTAGCTCAGCTGGTAGAGCACTTGACTTTTAATCAAGTGGCCCCGGGTTCGAATCCCGGCACGCTCACCAAAATAAAATCCCCGTGAGATTCACGGGGATTTTTTTGTGCCGAAGCCCCCTATTTCTTTGCAAAAAAAACACCCCCGTAAAAAACGGGGGCGTTTGCATCGCGACGGATTGCGTAAGCTCAACCGACGTTCGTTTCGAACGGATTGACGTTCTTGTTTTTATTTTCCATCGTTTTACGAATGTCCAAATACAGCAGAACGGGCATCGCGACATAAATCGACGAATACGTTCCGACAACAATGCCCCACAGCATGATCAACGCGAACCCCTGCAAAACGGAACCGCCCATGAACAACATCACGACCAGCATGATAATCGTCGACATACCCGTCAACAACGTGCGCGGCAACATTTCGTTCGTGGTTTTATTGATCATTTCGTCAATCGGCATTTTACGGTATTTGTGCAAATTTTCACGCATGCGATCATAAGACACAATCGTATCGTTGACGGAAAATCCCGCCAGCGTCATCAGTCCCGCGATGATCGTCATGTCGAAATCCAACTGAAACACCGAAAACAGACCGACGGCGATGATGATGTCGTGTATCAGCGACAACATCGTCCCCAGCGCGAATTCCCATTCGAACCGCGTCCAAACGTACACGGTAATCATCACGCCCGCCAAAATAACCGCCCAAACGCAGTTGCGGATCAATTCCGCCCCGACGCGGGGACCGACCATTTCCACGCGGCGAATGACATAATCGTCGCCCAGTTCTTCGCGGATTTCCTTGGTGACTTTCATCTGTTCCTGTTCATTGTCGCCACGCCCCAATGCGGTGATCAGAACTTCCGTTCCGTTTTCGCCGACGGGCTGCAAATCAACGCCCAGTTCGGATAGTTTGGCGCGCATGTTTTTCATGTCGATTTTCTGTTCGGATTGAACTTCCATCAACACGCCGCCCTTAAAGTCGATACCGAAATTCATGCCTTTTGTGGCGATGGATCCGATTGAAATCAGGCACATCAACAAAGACAGCGCAAAGGCGTATTTGCGCGCGCCGATGAAATTAACGTGCGTCGGCTTAATGAAATAGTGAATAAGTCTAGGCATTTCAAACACTCCTTACACGTTGATTTTCGCGGGTTTTGTAAATTTCACCCACGCCAGAATCAGAACTTTGGTCACATAAACGGCGGTAAAGACGGACGTCACCAACCCCAAACAGGTTGTCACGCCGAATCCGCGCACGGGACCGTTGCCCAGCCAAATCAAAATCAGCCCCGCGAACAAGCTGGTCAGATTCGAATCGAAAATCGCCGAAGACGCGTTTTCAAATCCGGCTTCCACCGTGTTCAAAACGGATTTGCCGTAAGACTGTTCTTCGCGCATGCGTTCGTAAATCAACACGTTCGCGTCGACCGCCATGCCCAGCGTCAACGCGATACCCGCGATTCCCGGCAGGGTCAGCGTCGCGCCCAGCGCGCTCATCGCGCCGCACAGCAACAGCAGATTCAGCACCAAAGCGATATCGGCGAACAATCCGAACGTGCCATACGTCGCCACGACGAAAGCCAGCACCAACGCCAGCCCGATCACGCATGATTTTTTGCCGGCGTCGATCGAATCCGTCCCCAATCCGGGACCGACGATGCGTTCTTCGACCACTTCCAGCGGCGCGGGCAAAGCGCCGGAACGCAACATCAGCGCCAAATCGGACGCGGATTGAACCGTAAAGCTGCCCGTAATGATACCGGAACCGCCCGTAATCGCGCTTTTGACTTCGGGCGCGGTAATCACTTTGCCGTCCAGAACGATCGCCAGACGGCGACCGACGTTTTCACGCGTCGCCGCGCCGAAACGTTTGGCGCCGAACGAATTGAAACGAAAAGCGACAACGGGTTCCCCTTCGGCGAAATCGGCGCGCGCATCGGTCAGATGCTCCCCGCTGACGATCGGCTTGCGTTCAATAACGTAATACGCCGCACTGGCGTTTTCGTCCCCCGGAACGACCTTTGATTCCGGCGAAATCTTCCCGCGGCGGGCGTCAGCCAAAGACGTGTTTTCGTCAACAAAATGAAAAGACATTTTCGCCGTTTTACCCAACAGTTTTTTAACTTCGTTCGGGTCTTCCACCCCCGGCAGCTGGACTTGAATGCGATCGCTGCCCTGACGCATGATCGACGGTTCGCGCGTTCCCAGCTGGTCGATACGGCGGCGCACGATTTCGATCGACTGGTCAACCGCGGCGGCTTTGATGCGGGTCAGCGCAACGTCCGTATAGCGCACCGTCAAAACATCGCCGTTTTCCGTCACGTCCAAATTACCCTTGTCGATTTTTCGCAACAGTTCCTTGGCTTTGGACAACTGTTCCCCTTTGATGATTTTAACGGTCAAAGCGTTGTCCGCAACGGACAGCCCCGTATAACGGACGCCCTTTTCGCGCAAAGCCGTGCGAGCCGCTTCCTGAACGGAATTCAGCTGATCCGTGACGACCTGTTTCAAGTCGACCTGCAACAACAGCTGCGAACCGCCCTGCAAATCCAGCCCCAGCGTCATCGGCTGCCACCATTCGGGCAGTTTTTCCTGTTGCGCCCTGGGCAAAAAGTTGGGAATGCAGAAAAACACCCCCAACGCGACGATCGCGCCGATCAGGGATATTTTCCATTTGGGATAATTAAACATCTGACTGTCCTTTTATTTTTTCGTTAAAACGTCTTTCAGACCTTCACTGCCTTTTTTGGCGTTGTCATTAACGGATTCTTCTTCCGCGAAAGTCCGATCCGCCTGCGAACGGCGTCCCAAAACGCGATCGCGCACGACGACGACGCGCACGCCGTCGGCGATTTCAACCAGCAAATCGTCGGTGTTGGAACGAATCACCTTGCCGACCAAACCGCCCGACGTCACGATCGTATCACCGCGCGCGACGTTCATCTGCATCATCTGGTGTTCTTTCATTTTCTTTTGCTGCGGACGAATCAAAAAGAAATAAAACACAACGAAAATCACCAGAAACTGAAACAAAACGCGCAAAGGATCGCCCGCGGCGACCTGTTGCGCCGCGCCGGCGGCTTCCTGAGCGAAAGCTGGATTTATCAACATGGAACAAGCACTCCGTTTATTAAAAAAGGTTTAAGCTGACAAAGTATAGAGCTATCCCGCCGATTTGCAATATATTTTATCAGAAAGCCTTTTTGCCGATTCCGGCGCGCGAAAACGCCCCGT
>OQVL01001439.1_pt1 | contig 14262 bp, 12 predicted proteins | sample 1691501 | NCBI WGS metagenome assembly OQVL01 (sample SAMN03418253, study PRJEB22391) | human gut metagenome | biome: human-gut; feature: organic feature; material: feces | host: Homo sapiens | place: Tanzania | collected 2013-01
TGGCTCGAGCGCATAAAAGCGAAACTCCACGCGCAGGAAACCGAATAACCTTTTAAGCCATGATTGACCTCATGGCTTGTTGTCGTGCCCGAAAAATCATATTTCCATCACCAAACACCGATGACGGCAGAAAAGCCGTCATTTTTCTTTGTCTGCCATACCATTACCCTGATTTTACAGGGTACTCTGTTTACAGGTAGTATGCTGAAAGATAAGATGCTTTTTGAGCAGATGCAAAACAGGCCGATATACTAAGATCCTTACCTACTAAAACTTCTTTATTCAAACTTCACTACTCAATCTTCCTGACAGAAAAGGAGAGAAAAGAGCAGGAAATACACGATCTGAACGAATTTCTGAACCAATAGAAAGAAATAACGTTGTAAAGTTACAAAGTCTTGACGTTATAACTGCACAGGTATATAATAAGAGTAACGTTAAACAGTTATAACTTTACAAAGTTGAAAGAGGTGGAGAACATGTCTGCGATATTTGCACTGGCCAACCAGAAAGGCGGCGTTGCGAAAACCACAACGACAGGCACGCTGGCGGCCGGTCTGAAAAAGCAGGGCTTCAGCGTGCTGACGATCGACTGCGACCCGCAGGGCAACCTGTCCATGTCGATAGCGGCCGACAACCAGAGCGGCGCGACCATGTACGAGGTCATGAAGGGCACGGTCTCGGCGCGGGAGGCCATCCAGCACACGCCCAGCTGCGATATCATTCCGGCGAACACCATCCTTGCGGGCATTGAGCAGGAGCTGCATAACGTCGGCAAAGAGATGACGCTCCGAGAGAAGCTGCGTGATGAGCAGACCGGTGTAGCGGAAGAATACGATTACATTCTCATCGACTGTCCGCCGTCGCTCGGCCTGCTGACCGTGAACGCACTGACGGCTGCCGACTATCTGCTCATCCCGACCATGGCGGAGACCTTTGCGGCGTCCGGCATCACCCAGCTGTATGATACTTACAAGTCGGTGAAGAAATACACCAATCCGGCGCTCAGGATCGACGGCGTGCTGCTCACGCGCACCGAGCGCACCCGCGTCACCAAGACCATTCAGGAGCTGACCGAAAAGATCGCGGACTACATGGGCGCGGATGTTTACCGCACGACCATCCGCAGCAACGTGATCATCAAGGAAGCGCAGGCTGTGCAGGAGAACGTGTTCGACTACATCGAGAGCAAGGCACAGACCAAGGGCGAGCGCGTTTCCGAGGCCAGCCGGAATTTTGTGAATGACTGTCTGAATTTCGTCAAGGAGTTTGTGGAGAAGGAGAGGGAACAGTAATGGCAAGACTGAGTGCAGAGGAAATGTTCAAGAATATGATCGGCCGCAAGGACGAGGAGCTGCAGCCGGCACAGGAAATCGCTGCCGCGCCGACTGCGGAAAAGAAGAAAGCCTCCACCGTGCAGGTGACCGTGCGTCTGCGCCCGGAGCAGCATAAGCAGCTCAAGGCGGCAGCCTTCCACCGCGACTGCGATATGTCCGAGCTGGTACGGCAGGCACTCGATCAGTTTTTTGCGTAACGTTGTAAAGTTGTAACGTTAGAACTTTATATACAAGAAATTCCGACAAAATAAGGCGTATTTTGTCGGAATTTTGTATTTTATAAAATATTTATCTAAATAAAAGTTATAACTTTACAACGTTATAAAGTTATATACTATTGATTTACAGCGTCACATCCACCTTCCATCTCATACGTTAGAACGATTTATATTCGGATTAGACGGATAGAATATAGGGTATGGTTCCGAGGAGATTTATGTTATTTGCTTAGACTCAAACTGTAGACGAGATAGCGGTCAGTTGACACTCTCGGTATTTGAAGCGGTAAGCGATTTGGCATCTGACAGCGGGGCGTTTACCATCAACCCGACCGCTCTCACTGTGACGTCGAACCAGCACTGCACCAGAGCGCAGATTATGACGTTTCTGTATCGGCTGTAAGGCAGCAAATAAGTAATGAAAAAAGGAGAAACTGCGGTTGCAGTTTCTCCTTTTTGCTATGCTGATCAAAGCGTAAAGTTATAAAGTTACAACGTTACAAAGTTACAGCTTTTCGCTCTGCTCACCCGCCAGATACCGTTTGAGCAGAAACGCGCAAAAGTACGGGAACGTATAAATATCGTCACTGAACCCGACATTCCCGGCGGTAAATTTGATGCCATAGTGAATATCCTCATACTTATCACTGGTGATGAGTGTGCGCAGAGACTTCGCCGTGCCTCTCTGGGCCTTGACCTCGACCGGAATGAGCGCGGATGCCGTGCGGACGAAGAAATCCTGCTCGAGCGTGGAATCCTCGCGCTTGTAGTAATACAGCTGGTACCCGGCCTTGACGAGCGCTTCACCGACCACATTCTCATACAGTGCGCCCTTGTACACGCCGAGGTTTTTGTTGGCGCGCAAGTCCTCCTGCGCTTCCTCATCCAGCATGGCAACGAGCAGACCGCTGTCCGCAAAATACAGCTTGTACTTTGTCTCGTCGTAATTGCCCTTGAGCGGCAGTTCCGGGAAATTCAGGCAGTAGCAGATGTTGACCATGCCTGCGTCGTTCAGCCACTCAATGCAGCCGCGGTAATCGCGGAAACGCGCACCGGACGCGACCTTAGAAATCTGGAATTTCTTGTTGTCCTTGGCAAGCTGCACCGGGATGTGCTGAAACACATTCAAAATGCGGGTCTGGTCCATGCCGTCCGCGTATTTGCGGATATCCTCCTTGTAGTCCGCGATCAGCTGGCGTTGGGTTTCGAGTGAGCCTTCAAACGTGCCCTTTTCGATGAACTCGCGGACAACGGCGGGCATGCCGCCGAGAATGCAGTAGTTGAGGAACAGCTCGCCGCAGACCGACATTTCCAGTTCATTGAACGGCGTCAGCGTGCGCATGTGCGTCAGCATATCGTCAATAAAGGCATCGTCGTAGCCGCCGGCCCACAAAAACTCCTCAAAATCCAGTGAGAACATTTCGTAATCGGTCTTGTAGCCGACACTGTTGCTCTCAATTTTGCGGTAGTTAATGCCGAGCATGGAACCGCTGCAAATGACGTCGAATCGGCCGTCGATCTTGAAGAATTTGAGCGCGGTCGCAATGTCGGGAAACTCCTGCAGTTCATCGAAGAAAATCAGGGTTTCACCCTCAATAAACCGCTTAGAAGGGTCGATGCGCGAGATATTTTTGATGATATCCGCCGCTTTGTAGCCGTCCGCGGTGATCATTTTGTACTTTGGCTCCTCCACGAAGTTGATCGTGATAACGCTCGTGTAGTTCTCTGCGGCAAAGCGCTGAATGGATTCGGTCTTGCCGACCTGCCGCGGCCCTTTGACGATAAGCGGCTTTTTATCCGGATTTGCTTTCCATTCCGACAGAAAAGCGTCGATTTTGCGTTTTAGATAGAGCATTTGGTTCACCTCTTATGAGGGTATTATACCCCGATAGAGGGAGAAATGCAATCATCTGCACAAAATCAAAGCGAGAAATTTTAGTTGATTCACATTTTATGAGCGAGTTATTACGGTCAAATCACATTTTTAAGGTTTTGCTGCCGTGCGGCAGAGGATGTGCAGTATCGGTTGAGTTGGTGGCAGCTGGTCTCAAAACCTTTCAGTTTTGGAACCAGAACGTAAGTTTTCGGCATTTCATTTTGAATCTCCAAAGCCGCCAATCATGCGGTAAAAACGCCCTCCCACAAAGGCGGTAGTACCGCCCATGTGAGAGGGCAAAATAAAACAGCGATCTGATTATCATTTTGAACCATAATCGAACAAAATCGCTCAAAAACAGCAGCAATTGTTTCATATTCTGCAATTCCGTAAAGTCAATTACCGCGACCTGGTAAGATCGGGCGGTAATTTCAAAGCAAAAAGCGATCATTTGCGCGTGCAAACGATACTGTCAATACGCCTTCGTATTCTCACCGGAACATCTGAAGTCAGACAATATTTCAAAGCAAAAATGGTTCAAGCTGCCGAAAGGGTTTGCTGTCTGTGAATAGCAGGCGGCAAGTCCTTCAATTTTGCCTTGATCCTGCGATTGCTGTACTAGTCCGGACCTTCTTTTAGATAGCACGCAACACACCAGTGCCCTACCAAAATCGGCAGGGCACTGGCTGCTTTATCGAGTATAGCAATATTTTTATGGACTATTTGCGGTTTTTCTCCTTGCGAATGCCGATCATACCGACGATCACAAAAAACGCGATCAATGCTTCGAGAAGCATCATCAGGAAATTTTCACCCATTGTTACTTCCCTCTTTTCTGTCCCAGACGACGGAATACGGTTTTCTCCAGCAGCAGTACAGCAAGCGCCCAGATCAACTGAATGCCAAAGGCTTTCGCTACAAATACATATCCTAAATCCATTTACTCTACCTCCGAAAGACCGTGCTTTTCACGTTCATAGATTGCGAACTGTTCGGACTCGAACCAGTCATCACTGCGGAAATAACCCTTGCGACCCGGCAGGATCAGATTGCCGATGATCTGCATGATCAGTGTGATTGCAAGAATGATCCAGATCATATTGACGTTTTCCATACCAAGTACGGCTGGCAGAGAAGTAAAGGTCCAGACATTGGTAACGATCCAGGTCAATGCCATCGTTGCAACCGCCAGACCGGTGTTGCGCTTCCAAAACAGACCGATGATCAGGAAGAAGATGATCGGCAGCATCTGTGCAAACAGCCACTGGAACAGTATGATGACCGTAGGCAGGAACTGTGCCAGAATAGCGATGATCGCCGCACTGACGACCAGACCAATGCGGATATAACGGTTCTTTTCGGTGCCGGTCATATTTGGACGATACAGCGCAACGAAATCAACTGTGATCGTTGTAGCGCTGCTCATTACAAAGCTTGCAAAGGTGGAAAGAATACCGACAGTAAAGGCGATCAGGAACACAATAACCAGCCAGTGCGGCAGCTCGCCTACCAGCATAGCCATGGTCTGGGTCTTGGCATCCAGATGTTCATATGCCGGCATGGTATTTGCCACCAGTGCAACAACGGCCGAAGTTGCGGCTACGATACAATTGACCGGTCCGACCCACCATACGGTGTGGCGGATTGCCTTTTCGCTCTTTGCGGAGCAGGCAGTCTGCATGAGATACTGTCCCGACATATGGCAGAAGAAATTCGACATGACAAGCGGCAGCGCGATCGTAAAGAAATGCTGCATTCCACCGGTGATCGACAACATTTCCATCTTGCCGTTCGCCGCATAGTAATCGCGGATCGAGTTATAGCTTCCGTCGGGCAGCATTTTGCCGACCATGATAAATACCAGAATAACACCGATATACAGCACAACGATAAAGACCTGATTGAGCAGTGCGCCTTGCTTCATGCCACCGATCAGGATGTACATCAATGCAAGGATCGTAGCCACGATAACTGCCGAACGCAGTTCCATGCCGGTTACCGCGTTGATCGCAATGCCGAGCGCCTGAATCTCACAGCAGGCTACCGCAAAACCGACTACGATATTGAAGGCGCTGACGATAACGGCAAGCACCTTTCCGTACAGTTTTGTCAGCATTTCGCCTGTTGTAGTAACACGCATGCGACGCGCCCAGATCATAATGCTTGCCGCACCGAGACACAGGGCAAAGCCGTTGCCCATGGAATGCCAGAGAACGGAAAGTCCGGTTGTGTAAACGCCCTCATAGGTGCCAGTGATGTTGCCGCTGCCCAGCAGCGTCATACAAAGCGTTGAACCGACCGCAAACGCACCTAAGCTTCGTCCACCGGTCGCCATATCCAATGTTTGATTCTGCTTCTTATTACTGCGATTGGTATACCAGCCGGCAATCAGCATGGCTGCTACGTTGAATACCACAACGCAGATAATAATGTCCCATTTCATCTTTTCATCATTGCCTCCTTCGTTTTGCATATTGTTTCAATGAAATATGTATATAAAAGGCAGACCGAAAATAACTTTCGGTCTGCCTGTGCTTTCAGCAGCCAGATATTACATACTCAGCAGCGCCTTAATGAACACGCTCAGACCGCCGAGAATGAACACATAAATGATGATCCGCCGGATCTGGGTTTCGTCGATATGGCGGATCCACATGCCGATGAGCGCCGCTGGAATGGACAGCGCGGCGATCTGCCAGCTCAGCGGCGTGAACACGCCGTTCACACCGTACACGATCATGCGGAAAATGTTCTCCATGAGGAACACAAAGCAGATACTGCCGCGGAATTCTCCTCTGCCCTTTGCGGTGCGCTCCAGATAGACCAGAAACAGCAGATTGATCCCGAACAGACCGCCCATCATACCGGACGCAAAGCAGATGACCGCCTGCGCGGCTGCGTTCGGCCGGGAAGTACTGTTCTCCTTGCGGGTGAGCATTTCCACGCCCAGACCCATGATGAACACACCGAGGACCGCTTTGAGTATCCAAGGTGCGCTCACCTTGAGCAGAAGCGTGCCCGGGATCGTGCCCAGCATGACCCAGAATGCAATCGGCGCCACCGTGCGCAGCGTCAGCGAATGCCGGTTCTTCCACACGATGACCGCGTTGAGCAGCAGCGACACCGGCAGCAGCGCCGGCGTGATGTCCTTGTTGTCCAGCCGCATCGCCAGCAGAGGATTGGGCAGCAGCGGATCTCCGAAGCCGACCAGCCCTTTGACGATATAGGCGATCATAATAACGACAAAGCTGTAAACTGCGATGGAAAGCGTCATGCTGTTTCCCTCCTTGCGCTGCGCGTCTTACCAGAGCGGCAGAGTTTGTACAATAAAGCCAGAAGAGGCCTGTGCGATGAACAAAAATGCCATAAATACCATTGTTAGAAGGTATAAACCGATGAGTTTTGCCATATCACTTTGCCTCCTTTTGTGTGCTGCTTTCCGTGCGTCTGTTGTGCTGCTTCCGCATTCCGGTCAGACATACTCCACTTTTGACATGGAACCGGAGTGCCGTCACAAGCACGGCAGACCCACAGAAATTACGTTGCTTTACTTGATACGCGCAATCTTCTTCGCCAGTTCCTTCTTCATTTCCATGTTGGACTGACGAGCGATCATAATGCGCTGTGCCTGCGGCGAGCCTGCGCCGTGCATGGATTCGGGCAGATAGCCGACAGCGGCGGTGCCCATGGTCATGTTTTCGATCAGGCGCAGCAGGCGCATACGGTCCTCGGTCGGAACGGAAGCCACGCCCTTGAGGTACTTCTCGATGTAATCATGCGTTGCCGGGTTGCGGTAATCCGCCTCGGACGGCTGCGTTACCATGATGCCGCCGGCCAGATCCTGTGCCAGACGAGCGATCTCATACGGGAAGCGGGTGACGTTCTGCTTGCAGACGTTCGCCAGCAGCAGATCAATGAGGTAGTTGCCGCTCTTGGTCTTGGTGCCCTGAGAGGAGCACGCGATACCACAGCAGTACAGGGTTTCGTTCAGGTGGGTCATCTCGATCAGCTTATCCTTAACATGAGAAGCCTTTGCGGAACCAGCCATCTCGCCTGCCAGTGCGGTAGCGCCGATGAGCACATCGCCTACACCAACCTTGCAGCCGCCGTAGGACTGACGATGATAGCCTGCGAAACGCTCTACGATCATGCCGGCAAACTTTACTTCACCGTTCAGGAAGATGCGATCGTTCGGTACGAATACGCGGTCGAAAATAACCAGAACTTCGTGGCCGCCGTATACCTTGTTGCCAACGTCGATGTCGTTGTACTCCTCGGTCTTACGGGTGTCGCAGGACTGACGGCCGTAAATCAGGGTGATGCCCTTGGAATCGGTCGGAACAGCGAAGGAAATTGCGTAATCCTCGTCGCCCTCACGCATGGAGATGGTCGGCATAACCAGAACTTCATGGGAGTTTACGAAACCGGTCTGATGTGCCTTAGCGCCGGTTACATATACGCCGTCCGGAGTACGCTCTACAACGTGCAGGAACAGATCCGGATCTGCCTGCTTGGACGGAGCCAGACCACGGTCGCCCTTTACGTCGGTCATTGCGCCGTCAACTGCCAGATCTTCGTCCTGTACGCGGGTCAGGAACTTAACAAAGTTCTCATGATACTTGGTGCCGCATGCCTCGTCGATTTCGTAGGTGGAAGAATAAACAGCGTTCATTGCGTCCATGCCTACACAGCGCTGGAAACATGCTGCCGTCTTCTGGCCCAGCATACGCTGCATCTTAACCTTCTTGATCAGGTCGTCGGTGGACTGATGCATGTGGGTGAAGCGGTTTACCTTCTTGCCGGTGATATTGGAGGTAGCGATCATCAGATCTGCGTACTGCGGATCCTCTGCTGCCTCGTAGGTTGCTGCGAAGGAGTTCAGGGACGGGCGGATTACCGGATCATCTACCGGATTCTCTACCTTCTTGCCGAACATCCACAGATTGAGGTTCAGCTTGCGCAGGGACTCAATATACTGTTCTTTGGTCATCATAGTGATCAAAATCCTTTCTCTAGTCGTCTCTCTCTTAAATATATATTCAAGCGAAAATCAACGTGTTTTATGTAGCAAAAGCGCAGCGAGTACCGCGGACGATACCCGCTGCGTTTCACAAGCTAACGGTTATAGTGTTGGGTTCCAACGGAACGGGAAGCTTAGAAGCACTCCTTGTATACGCGCTCGGACAGCTCAACGCTCCACGGACGGTAAGAGTTGGTGATCAGGCGCTGCTGGTTAGCCTCGACAGACTGAGCAAATGCCTTGATGTCCTCTTCCTTGAAGCCGTACTCATGCAGCGGCTTCAGATGCAGAACCTTCTCCAGAGTTACGTTCAGGGTGCGCAGAGCGTCGTCCTTGGAGCAGCCCAGGCAGCGAGCAACGATTTCCTTGAACTTGCCCAGCTCGCCAGCCGGCTCATACTCTTCGTACATCTCCAGAATCTTGCCGAACAGTGCGTAGTTGGACTCACCGTGCGGTACATGATAGGTGCCGCCGAGCGGGAAGGACATACCATGAACGGTAGCGCAGCCAGCCTTCAGGAATGCGATGCCTGCGAACAGGGAAGCGTGTACGAACTCACCCAGGTAATCCATGCGAGCGTCCGGACCTTCCAGAGCGATGCGGCGGAAGCCTTCCAGAATCATCTCCATAGCCTTTACGGAGAACATCTCAGAAGTGGTGGTCTTACGATGCGGGGACAGGAAAGACTCGGTTGCATGAATCAGAGCGTCGATAGCAGAAGCTGCGAACGGCTTGTACGGCAGGGTCTTCAGCAGATCCGGTACCAGGCAAACCTTGTTCGGGATGATATCGTCGGATACCAGACCCAGCTTGGTGTCGCCGCCAGTCAGCTTGCCGTCCTTCTCGTCCTTTACGATAGCAACGGAAATGTTGGTAACTTCGGAACCGGTGCCGCAGGTGGTCGGGATAGCGATAACTTCCTTCTCATGTACAACCGGCTCGCGCTTGAAGTACAGCTCATGTACGGAATTCGGACGCTTGCAGCCCAGCAGCTTGCACAGGTCCATGATAGCGCCGCCGCCTACTGCGATAACGCGATCGTAAGAATCGTACGGAATAGCCTCGTACATGGTCTCGATCATAGCCTCGGACGGCTCGCCGCCGCCGAACTTCTCCTGGAATACGAAGTTACACTTCAGACCCAGTTCCTCCATGAACGGCTTGTAGATGAACTCGTTGGTCAGAACGCAGTCTCTCTCACCCAGCTTGAATTCCTCAGCGAATCCCTTGAAATCATCGAACTTGTAAATGGTCGGCGCGATTACGATTTCTCTCTTGTCGGCCTGCAGAGCCTTGCTAAAAGCATCCATATTTAACATCTCCTATAAAAATTTCTGTAGAACAAAAGGTCAGACGAACCTTTTATCCAAAACTTGAGCGGATTGTTTGATACCCTCGCTTCTAATTGTATCAAAAGATGAACGAAACTTCAACAGAAAGTGATAAAGTTACAAGAAAAAATATCTTGCCGCCTCGACACAATCGGCGAAGGGAAACCCGCACCTTCCTATGTATCTACATTTTATACTAATGTTACAACTTTGTAAATCATTTTTTCAAAAAAAGTTGTGTAAAACGTGGAGACAATTACCAGAAAAACCTGATTTTCTGGTAAAAGCATCTGAATTCATGCACACATGATGGTGATATACGGGAAGATTGCGCAAAATGCGGCGGAAAAACGGTACAATTTTGTCGGAGAGACGAATTTTCTGCACCGGACTGGGATTTATTCCTTATGCGCAGTGCAGGATGGCAGCGGAGCAAAAGAAATTCGAAACAGTTGGTTGTCTTATACAAATTCTATGGTATAATTAAGAATCATACTTGTTCAATGCAATTGGAAATGCAAATAGGTGACGAAATATGAAATTTTTAACAGCACAGGGACACTTCGGTGTGCTTGACGGAAGACAGATCCGGTTTGAGGATGGTCTCAATGTATTGTATCTCCCCAATGAGGGCGGCAAGACGACGCTGTGCAATTTTCTGCGCGTGATGCTGTACGGCATCAACACCAGCAAGCGCGACACCCGCAATCAACTGTCGGACAAGACGCGGTTCCGTCCGGTGGACGGAAATCCGATGAGCGGTCTGTTACAGTTGGAGTGGAAAGGCAGAGAGATCATTATCAGCAGACAAACCGGCAAGGGTACGGCGCCGATGCAGGAATTTTCGGCGGTATATGCCGACACCGGCGAACCGTGTGAGGAGCTGACGGCAAAGGACTGCGGCAAGATATTAACCGGTGTCAGTGAGGAGGGCTTTCAGTCCTCCGCCATGCTGGACGGACAGGATCAGGCACTTTCCGCGGAGGAGCTGGAACAGCGCATGCTGGAGCTTTCGACGTCCGGCGACAATGCGGCGGCGTACTCCAGTGCGATTTCTCAGCTGGATCAGTGGAAGAATGCACTGCGCGGAACGGGAAAACGCGGCAGATATGCGGCGGTCGAGCAGGAGCTGGACGACATCAACCACGCCGTATCGCGGCTGGATGATCTGACAGCGCAGATTGCAGCATATGAGGCGCAGATACCGGCGGCGGAAAAAAATGTCGCAGATGCCGAGCAAAAGCAGCAGGAAGCGACAGAGGCGTTTACGCTGTTGTTTGTGGCAAAGAGAGAAGCCGCCGAGCGGGAAGAACGGCAGGCGCGGGAAAAGCTCGCGGAATTGAGAGAACATCTGGTTGCGGATTCTTTGCTGAACGAGGCGGAAACGCTGGCGCCGGTTTATGCGGAGGCCAAGCGGGCATTTGATGCCGCCAGTGCAGAGCTGGAAGAAGTCACAGAGAATTATCAAAAGTGGCAGGAAGATATTGACCACACAGAGGAAGATTACAGCCAAAGCTCCAGCAGCATTTCGGACATTCACATTCGCGGATGGTCGATGGCGGTTGCCATTGCGCTCGGCGTGCTGGCAGTTGTCAGCCTGCTGGGCTTGGTGCCGTTCGGCCCGCTGACGGCGTATATGCCATATGTGTTCTCTGTGCTGGCGGTTGTCTTTCTCATTGTAACGTTTGTGGGAAGCACACAGACGCTGGACACGCCGCCGATGGATTTTGATGAAGAACGCGTCAAGCTGCACAAGCGCAGACAGCAGGCCATTGCCCGTGTCGAGCAGACGACGGAAAAGCTCGCACATATACAGGATAAATTCCAAAAGGTTTTGCGGGAGATGAGTCCGGAGCTTTGCGCAGATGACAGTGAGGAACTGGTTGTCTTTATCGCGCAGGCGAGAGAGCGCAGCAAACAGTACATCGCACGGCAGCAGGAGCATGAAGATCTCAAGCATCAGTACTTGGATATTCTGGAAAAGACGGGTCCGGACGGAGAAGTTCGTGTCCGCATGAACAAAGCGAAAGAGAAGGCAGAGCAGGCACGGCAGCACAACGGTGCGCTGCACGAAGCCATCGCGCTGTGCAAGGGCAAAAAAGAAGAAATCGGTGAGCGCAGTTCGCTGTGTGCACAGCGCAGCCGCCTGCAGGAGGAACGCGAAAACATTCTCTGGCAGCTGGATGCCATCCGTCTGGCAAAGGAATCGCTGGTGCAGGCGCATGCCGAGCTGACCGGCCGCGTATCTCCGCAGATCAACAAGCTCGCGGAACAGTATCTGCGCACGCTGACCGCAGAGCGCTATACGGCGATGCAGCTGTATACGGATTTGGAAGCGACCTGCCGCAGAGAAAACAGCGCGGTGGAAATGGATCGCCTGCGGCTGTCCACGGGCACCCGCGACCAGCTGTATTTGGCACTGCGCCTTGCCGTGTGCAAGGTGCTGCTGGACAAGACGGATGAGAGCGTTCCGCTGATTTTGGATGATCCGTTCGTCAATTATGATGACCAGCGCGTGGCGTGCGGCATGAAGCTGCTGCGCGAAATCGCGCACGAAAGACAGGTTATTCTGCTGACATGCAGACGGCCGTGACGTAAAAAATAAGCCCCGTACCAATGCAGGGACTCCATAAAACAGTATTTTGACCTGATAACAAAAACCCAGAACTGTTGGCTGAATCAGCTACGCAGTTCTGGGTTTTCTGTTGTTTGTGAGCGCAAGAATCGTCCTGTGGCCACAAATTTTCAATCCTTGCCCCCCTTGGGACAGCTTCTTGTCAGGGCGTGCCTGCCCCAAACCCTGCTGGGAGTGAGTGCGGCAAACTGGAACTTGTCGGGGTAACCCTCCTCCATCTTGCTGACGCAAGACCGTTCGGTCGCTCAAAAGCCCCACTGGGGCTTTCATTGTTCCGTTTCCGCTCCGCAAACTGGAATTTTGTCTGCTTATTATATCTATAATGTGCTATCTTGTTTATGCAAGATCACTATTATCAATATGCCCGTCATACTTGCAATAATCTCTGTAACGGGAAATGTCCACCACATTGCATTTAAACCCATAAAATGAAATGCCCACGCTAACGGAACAAGAAGAACAATTTGACGAAGCACAATGATAAAAAGACTTGATTTTATATGCGCAATTCCCTGCAAGTAGGAAGTTATAACAATCGTGAGTCCCGCAAAAACAAAACTGATAGAAATTACTGGAAACGCATATTTTCCAATCGCCAAAATTGTAGATTCCATTGAAAATATCTGTACAAGTTTTTCGGGAAACAGTAAAAATATCCCCGTTGCAACTGCCATAATAGCAGCAGAAAAGGTCATAGAACATTTCAAAATATTCCTGTTTCTATGGCGGTCACCTGCGCCATAATGATAACTGAATAACGGCAATAATACCTGTTGAAATCCAAGTAAAGGAATAAAAAAGAAGGACTGTATTTTATAGTATATCCCTAATACAGTTACAGCGTCCTCTGTAAAAATCTTCAAAATCATATTCAATCCCACAATATAAATCGTATATAAGGATTGCGTTACAATCGAACCAATTCCATTTGCATAAATCTGTTTGCAGAACTCCGGCTTAAACGTTCCCCTTAAAGAATATTTTTTCATTACGGCAAGTAACGTAATCACCATTGCCACCCATTGTCCGATCACTGTAGCGATAGCAGCGCCCCTGATACCCAATGCCGGAATATGCCCGATTCCAAAAATCAAGATTATATCTAATACAATATTGACAAGAGAACCTGTAACTTGAGCAATCATTGGAACCACCATGTTTCCTCTTGCCTGAAGGATTTTAGTACAGATAGATTCTATAAATAATCCAAAAGAACCACTAAAAATGATTCTGCTGTATATGATTCCTTGTGCTTTTACCACTGCATTTCCTGTTGAAAGGGAGAAATAAGCGTTTGCCAATATATTTCCAACAAAGGCAAAAATCAAAAAGTGAAACATATTTAAAAACAGTCCGCTTTTTATGATATCATGTTGTGCCTCTGTTTCTCCTCTTCCATCCAATCTTGAGATCAAAATATTGACGCCTGCCCCTGTCCCTGTTGCCAGTGCTGTAATAAGAAGCTGAACAGGATAGACAATGGACAGTGCCGTAAGTCCTTCTGTCGAATATCTGGCAACAAAAAAGCTGTCTGCAATATTATATATAGATTGAATGAGAAGTGCCAGCATAACGGGTGGTGACATTTTAAGAAGCAATTTGGAAACTGATATATTTTCCATATCCATAACAAAAAAACCTCCTGAAATTTCTTCAGAAGGTATTTTACACCATGTAGTAACTCCACGGTCAATAGGTCTGTTCAGAAACCAAAAGTATTTTTATCTCACAGTAGTAATGGTAAATATATTTAAACAGCTGAAACCCCACTTCTTCTGCAAAAACAGCACCTGCTCTATAATGATTTTCTTTTAACCAGTTAATCATTATGGAAAAGTCAGCTGT
>OQVL01001440.1_pt1 | contig 14259 bp, 20 predicted proteins | sample 1691501 | NCBI WGS metagenome assembly OQVL01 (sample SAMN03418253, study PRJEB22391) | human gut metagenome | biome: human-gut; feature: organic feature; material: feces | host: Homo sapiens | place: Tanzania | collected 2013-01
GGAAGTTTTCTCCCGCCGCCACGTGTGTTGGTGCCGACGACCTCTACCTCAGCATCATATGTTTTTCCATTTATTTTTATCAGGAATCTTTTCATCGATTTGTCCTCCATCAGAAATTAGTAAGGTGGGTCTCCAGGGAGAATCCTCACGCAGGGAAAGGATGCGTACCTGTTCCGGCGCGCAGCCCATCATAGCGGCAATGGCGGCGATGACTGCTGCGATCTCATCCTCATCCTCCTGCGGGGCGGCAGGAACTGCGGCCACAGGGGCCGGGGCAGGCGCGGGAGCGGCCTTTTTGCCAAAGAGCGTTTTTCCCAGCAGCAGCCCGACCAGCAGAGCAATGGCAATATACAGATACATCATATTATTCACGCTCCTTTTGATTAGAGCGGAACATTGCCGTGTTTCTTTCTGGGAGCTTCCACGACCTTGCCATCGAGCATCTCCATGGCAGCGATGATCATCTGACGGGAGGTAGAGGGGATAATGACATCATCCACCATGCCGCGCTCGGCAGCCTTGTAGGGGTTATTGAACTCGCGCTTGTACTCATCGATCAGCTCAGCGCGCTCCTCGGGAGTGGCCTTACGGAAGATGATGTTGGCGGCACCCTCGGCGCCCATAACGGCGATCTCAGCGGTGGGCCAGGCGTATACGATATCGGAACCCAGGTCCTTGCAGCACATGGCCAGGTAAGCGCCGCCGTAGGCCTTACGCAGGATCATGGTAACCTTCGGAACGGTGGCTTCGCAGTAGGCATAGATGACCTTGGCGCCGTGGCGGATGATACCACCGTGCTCCTGGGTGGAACCGGGCAGGAAGCCGGGAACATCTACCAGGGTGAGCAGCGGAATGCCGAAGGCATCGCAGGTACGGATAAAGCGTGCAGCCTTATCGGAGCAGTTGATATCCATGCAGCCGGCCATGGCCTTGGGCTGGTTGGCGATAATACCAACGGAGCGGCCATTGAAGCGGGCAAAGCAGGTAATCATATTGGGGGCATACATGCCCATGTAGTCCATGTACTCGCCGCCATCGGTGATGGCCTTGATGACATCGTACATATCATACGCCTTGTTGGGATTATCAGGGATGATGGTATCCAGCTGATCGGCAATGCGGTTGGGATCGTCACCATTGAAGATGGTGGGAGCGGCATCGCGGAAGTTGGAGGGCAGGTAGCTCAGCAGACGACGGATCTGGTTGATGCAATCGGTATCATCGGAGGCCATGAAGTGCGCAACGCCGCTGACGCGGTTGTGGGTCATAGCGCCGCCCAGCTTTTCAGCATCGATCTGCTCGCCGGTAACGGATTTGATAACATCGGGGCCGGTAATGAACATCTTGCCGGTCTTATTCACCTGGAAGATGAAATCGGTAAGGGCAGGGGAATAAACGGCGCCACCGGCGCAGGGGCCCATGATGGCGGTGATCTGCGGAACAACGCCGGAGGCAGCGGTATTGCGGAAGAAGATCTTGCCGTAGCCTTCCAGACCGTCCAGACCTTCCTGAATGCGGGCACCGCCGGAATCATTCATGCCGACTACGGGAGCGCCGACCTTGCGGGCATTCTCAAGGATCTTGCAGATCTTATTGGCCTGAACTTCGCCCATGGAGCCGCCGACAACGGTGAAATCCTGGGCATAAGCGTAGACGATGCGGCCGTCTACCTTGCCGTAGCCGCCAACAACACCATCACCGGGGAAGTGCTGCTTTTCCTGGCCAAAGTAGTAGCAGCGATGGACAACGAAGGCATCGATCTCAACAAAGGTGTTGGGATCGAACAGGGTCTCGAGACGCTCACGAGCGGTCATTTTGCCCTGCTCATGCTGCTTTTCGATACGCGCCTGGCCGCCACCGAGAGCGATTGAACCTTTGCGTTCAATCAGGTCTTCAAGTTTGGTAATAACAGAGCCCTTGCCATCATAAAGGGAGAAGCCAAAAATGACTTACCACTGTTACGGCCCATAAGCCACACAACGTTTGCTGGAGCCCAACTACTTAACAACACATATTTTTGCATATCAGTTAATTGAATCTTAAAAAAATCTTCAATAAACCTTGTAGGGTTTGCTCTACCCCATTGAATAATTTTAGTATATTTTTCGAAAATCTCAAGCCTTTTGGGTAAAATCTCGAATGAGAAATCTTTAAAGATGACGTTTATCATTAATAACCACCCCAATCATCTTGAGAACCGTTTTCTTTTTCGTATGCCTCTTTTTCTTTTTCCAGCTTCATTTCAGCAATTTCACGTTTAGCCAATCTCAAATTTTCTTTAAGAGTGGTATTTTCACGTTGCATTTCAACAAGCTTTTTAAGCTGGTCTTGACAGGTTTTATAAACCTCAGCTTCACTCATGTTTAGCTGACTAAAGATTGCCGCAAAACTTGCTTCAGCAGCTTGATTAATACTTTTACTTGTTTCAATGTCATACATATTAAGAATAGCATCTTCGTATTTCATTTCATTCATTTTAGCCATAATTCCAGTAAAGGTGTTTTCGCCCTTAGCTTTACTAATAGCAAAGCGTTCACCAAAACCATTGTTTTTACTAAAATCTGTAATAGTATCAAGCTCTTTCTTTTTCAAGTCGGCAATTTCTTTAAGTTCTTTAACGGGAGCATCCGCCATTGTCTTTTGTTTATATTTTTCGCTTAATTCACGAATATTCTTAAAACCAAGAACAATTTGGATAGCACCCTGAACCTTCATGCCGTCAAGTTCCATACCTTGTTCAAGCATTCCGAGCAAATCTTTATAAAGAATTTTACGAGTTTCTTCATCCTCATAATAAAACGGGTCATAACCAACCATCTTTAACACCAATCTCTTGGCGTTAAGGTCTTCTTTTGACCATATGCTTTCAGTATCATTTGACACACTACCGTCAGCACTTTTTATAATTTTCTCAGCTTTTTCACTTGAACCACCAGAACCAGAATTTACGCTTCCAATATTAGGAGACTCTAAAAAGGTTTTTCCTTTCAAAGTTGCGCTTCTACTGACAACATTCATATATTCTTCAACAATATGGTTTTTCTTATCATTCTTTTCCATGGCATCTTTAGCCTTGAAATAAGTAATATCATCAAAATATATGTTAAGATAGCTACAAAGCCATTTCATAGCTTCTTCACCATCTTTATTTGCTTTCTCATAATAAAGATATTCATAAAGTTTTTTACAGCAATCCTTACAAATATGAGAATACATTTTACCGTCAGGAGCAATTCTACCCATATCAGTTTCTGCGTAAACCAAAAAATATTCATCTTGAACTTTTGGCTTACCGCAACAAGTGCATACATATTTATCATACAAAGGAACATATCTGTGAAGATATTTTACCCAATTTTGATAATACTTTTGTAAGTAATTAGGAATTTTAGGTTCACTCTTCTTCTTTTTCTCTTCCTTTGCAAGTTGATTTTGCAATTTTGCTTTTGTTGAAGCTTTTTCATCTGACGCTTCATTTGCAATTTTTCTATCACATTCATCAATACCAGACTAATAAGCTTCTTCGGCATCAAGATATTTCTAATAATCGAAATCTCTCACTTTGCCGTTTTCATCTTTATAAAAATTAATAGGGTCGAAAAAGGCATTGTAATCAATGGAATCCTTAATCTTCGGAGTATCAATGTCACCAATAACATCTTCAAGGGCTTTTTTCTGTTCTTCTTTCAAAGAACGTTTCCAAGCTTCTCCGAATTCTTCTTTTTTCTCCTGTAATTCCATTTTACGTTGAATTGCGTTAAGCTTTCGTTTTTCTTTTGCAATATCGGCCTTTACCCTTTGATTACTTTGGATAGCCATTTTACACCTCTTAAACCTTTAAAACCTTTGCTAACTTAATAGATGTTATTTCTACTGGGTCTGGTCATCATCAATAATTTGGAGCCAGAAATCTCCAGCCTTTTGACCTGTTGGTTGCTCTCTTGAAACAATAACATCAGGTAAACTATTGATAGCCTCTTCAATTTTTCTATTATTAGCATTAATGGTAGTACGGAAGAGGCTTGCCAATCCTACCACAACATCTGTTAGCGTAATGTTTGGCCTTCTACTTGCCATAGATTATACCTCCTCACTTCTTACCATAAACAAGTGCTTTCCAAGTATCTTTACCGACAATTCCATCGGCAGATAAGCCTTGAGCCTTTTGATACTTTTTAATAGCGGTATCTGTATCTGAACCAAAAATTCCATCGGCTTTACCGCAATTGTATCCTAAATAATTAAGGATAGTTTGAAGCACTTTTACAGAATCATCCACATGACCTTTTTTAAGTTTGGGCAAATAACAAGAACAACCAGTAATCTTCAATTTGTTAGAAGTATTTACTTTATTGTTAGTGCTTGTATTTGTATTAGTGGATGTAGTAATCTTATAAGTTTTAGCCGCAGTCTTATAATCAGGCAAGGCAAATCCTCTAATGTATCTGCCATTAACTTTCATTGTTCTCTTTTTAACAGAATTAGAATAATTCCCCTCAAGAACAGTAAAAGAAGTTTTACCTGTTACAGAAACAACCATTCCAACATGGTCAGCGACTCCTTTATTATCTCCAACGCCAGAGTCTTGCCAGTCATAATAAACTAAATCACCAATAGACGGAACATAGGAATCATTCTCTTCCCATCTTTTAGCTTTCTTATAAAGAGCAATAGCTCTATTACAACTACACTCTGGTAAAAGAGCTTTCTCTAATTTTAATTGTTTGGCTAAAGCTCCTATCGTTGCTTGACACCAAGCGTCACTCTTTTTCAAGGAGTAACCAGAAGGCAAAGGAGACAAAGAGTTGTACAAGTTCACAATCTTGGTGTGACCGCCATTTGTCTTATTATAGCCTTCCCATTTAAGGAATTCGTTCACAACATATTCCCTTAATTGTTTCTCTGTCAACCTTATCACCTCTTTACCTTTATTAAAATCAATTTAAATCTTCGTAGTCATCATCCAATTCGTCAAGATAATCTTCACCGAGATTTTCTTTTCTAAGCTGAGAGAATCGTTCTTCACGTTCAGCAGTCTTTTGAGCTTCACGTTCCTGAACCTTATAATAATGTTTTTTATAACGTTCTTCTCTTTCCCTAAGCCAATCAGCATTATCTTTCTTAAATTGCTCATTAATAGCAATCCACTCTTTTTCTTTATCGGCTTTAATTTCTTCAATTGGACGAACAACTAAATCTTCTTCTGCCACACCATTATCACGTTGTTTTTGCAAATCTTCATCAATAAGAATCTTTGCGTTAATCTCGTCTCTTGCGGCATCACGTTTTTTATTCCAGTTATTATGTCTACGAAGGAACCGAGCTCTTGAACTACTAATTTCTCCATGTTTCTCAACATCTGCCTGTTTACACAATTCTTCAATCTTTTCTTCAGGCAAATCTTTATATTCTGCAATTTCTGGAATATTTAAATCTTTTCTAAACTTTCTTGCAAGAGAAGTGTAGCGGTTCTCAGGTTGCTCAAAGTATTCTCTCGGTCTAACCTTTAAGCAAATTAATGCTTGTTTAGAGAATTTAAAATGAGGGTAGCCCAACTTAGCTTGGCTCCACCCCTCAAGTGCTCTAATTTTTTCAAAAGTAGAATAAAACCCGGTAATCTTATATGGGTCTTTAGTTTCGCCCCAAAACTTACCAAAGGCAAATTGCAAAGTATCTTCTGTGGCGATAGCGTCCATTACTTTATATTCAAAACTTTCGAGCACATTAGCAACCATCTCTTTATCATAGCCCGTTTCCTCGACAATACTTTTAACAAGTTGATTACGAGTCATACGTCACCTACAATAATATAAAATGATAAAATAATACCCGGAGCCGACTTTCATCGAACTCCGGGGCAGACGGTGTTACACCTACTATATAAAAGTCCCACCGAGTTGCGCTTCATAACAATTAAGCGTAGTGGGTTCTATTTATTTTAATGGGGCCAGTATCCAACCAGCCCCTTATTTGTCTTTATCTTAAGCCTTTGCGGTAGAAGAAAAGCGGGCAAAAGGCACACCATCACGGGCCTTAATCTCCAGCTTTTCGCCCGTAGCGGGATTGCGACCAGTACGAGCATCACGATGCTTACCACCCACGGTAACAACGTCACCAATCTTAACACTCTCGTTGTCAGCAATAATAGACAGCAGTACCTCGCTCTGAGCCTTCAGAACAGCCTCAATGTCCTTCTTAGTCATATCGGCGCAAGCCTCAGTATCCTTAATCTTCTGAATGTATTCAGCCTTCTTAATCATATTAAAAATCTCCTTTAAAACCTTTAAATCTTTTAATTTATTTTTTATAAATAATGTTTTTGCCTGTTAAACACAGGACTTTATTAGGAATTCCTTAACTTCAATCTCATGTATATCATACTTTTGATTATTTGTCAAGGGGTTTTGTAAAATTTCTTTTTATTTTTTTGTTTTTATGAAATTTCACAAGTATAAGAATCAATTAGATTCCTTCAACGAAAGAAACATCCTCTTCGTTTTTCTTTGCGGCACGGCGAGACTTGCTATTAGACCAGAGACCAAGCTCAAGCATAATCTTAGTGACCTTCTTGCAACGCCAACCACCAGAAGCATCCTCAAATGCAACAGCAGCGGGGACATAAGTACCCCAACGCTGGGTATTCTCACCAGTAAGAATTCCCTTGTCAACCAACTGCTTATACTGCTTAGAATTAATCTTCTGAAGATTCATACCCTCATAGTGACCAAGAAACAGCATAATCTCAGGCTCTTCGGTGACATAAATTGTCTTATCACGACCAACGTGTTCACGATTAGCCACGGTATAGTTAGCGTCCTGACGATTAAAGCCAATCTTACGCTCTTTCAGGAGGCCAACACGCTTCAGGTTATTTCTCTCATTCTTAGAAATCTTAATCATTAAAAAATCATCCTATTCATAAATATATTTTGGAAAGAGTGATTTCCTATTCTCCTTCCATTATATAAAAATCCCAAATTTTAAAAAAGGCCGTTTTATCCCATATTTTCATTGGCTTTATCGAGGTTGGGGTTTTCTGGGAATTTATTCTCTTTTCGCTTTTTATATAGGTCTTTTACAAGTTGATTCTTTTTTGCTTGACATGAAGCACAACGAGAAGTTAAATATTTTTGTACGCTTGTTCTAATTAATGGCTTCCCACAATCTATACAAAAAGCCTCTGCTTTAACTTCATTTGTTAAAAGCTCTGCACATTCCTTACAATACTTAGGAGGTCTACCACCCTTACCATTAGGCTTCTTATCATTAGCAATCTCTCGACCGCAGTTTTGACAGATAAAATAACCATTTCTTTGTTTTTTCAGCCAATAACCGCAATTATATAGGTCATCGCCACCCAATAAAATTCTATTTTTATCTGTTACTGGAATCTGAAATACTGGCAAATCCATAAACACCGCTTTGATTCCACTTGCCCTGTTTACTTCTATGAATCCAAGGTCACTCATTAGCTCTTTCTCATACATGAAACTAAATGATTGCCCTAAATCTCCATCTCTCCTAAATTTTTGCGTGAACTTCTTAAGATAATGCACATTGTAATTCTCAAGATAGCTCTCTTGAATCTTAGACCAAACAAACAACGTAAACAAATACTTTACTCTTAAAAACTTTACAGGACGTTCAGAAATCTTCATAGTATGTCTTTCTTGAAGCTTTTCTCTTTCTGCTGGCGTGAGAACTACACTTTCTTCAAGGCCCAAAAACCAATCAAGAACTTCTTTAGAAAACTCAATTTGTTTTACTTTTCTCAGTTTAGAGGACTTTTCTGGATGTTCCTTATCAATCTTCCAATCCTTCCATACCGAATCCACTAAAGAATTAACTTCACCTTTTCTGGTGATTTTGTTAAAACCCTTTACCCCATCTTCACACTTCTTAAGTATTGTTTCCTTTACCCACTTCTTTGTCCATTCGGGTTGCTCTCCACTATAATACTTTGTCTTATAATATTTGATTAAAAGAGAAGCATCTCGCTTCCATCTTTCAGAGAGCCCTTGCTCAAGAACTCTCTGAATATAACCCTCTTCATCGTAAATATCAATCATTTGTTGGTTAACTCCTCAATAAATTCTTTTTCTTCTAACTCTTTGGATTCTTCAACTTGATTCAAGTCAACCTTCTCGATGGAATAGTTTTCATATAAAAACTCCATTGACCCAAGAGGATTTTTCTTTGGGAAATAACAAACATTTGTCTTTGACTTTATATTTTCATAAATCTGTCTACCATACAATTCCCACAAAATATTTTTATTTAAAGATGTCTTATCCACATAAAACAACTGAACTAAATAGTTACTCATTGTTTCATCATTTGAACACAGTTCTTCAAGAGCCATTTTCAACGCTAAATATTCGTTTTCTCTGTTAAAAGCACATTCAGAACTCTTTGTGGGATTCTTAATATTGCTATTCTTAGCAAGAGTCCCCTTCATACTATTCCACTTTTTAATCGTATTAGTAACAAGCTCGTAAACCTGTTCATACAACTTCTTATCATTTGGAATAAAGTTTTCGCTTTGAAGGGTTCTATAATCGAATTTCTCAGAGCTACGAATCTTTTTCTTAATATTAAAATCAACAGATTCAATATACCAACAAATCTTGTTCATAACACATTTAGAGGTAACAACAGGAATAAAACGATTATAATAATCTTTAAAATCCTTTTGTTCTTGCGTCATCTCACTCTCAGGCATTGCAAGCAATTCATCAAGAGTGATTCTAAAATGTTGATGACAATCTTCGTTCTTCTGAGCAATATAATCACGATACTCTTTATCTGTCTGTCTATATTTATATCTAAAGAAATAAGGTTTTTTATCAGCAAGGATAGAGTTTAAAAACTCCTTCTTTTCTTTAATTTCTTCAGAATCTTCTTCCTTAACGTGTTGGAACTGTCTACAAACTGTAGCTAATTCTTTAACATTTTCGCCAATTTTAGTTTTATCACTTTTATACCTTTAGTTTCCTAAAGGAATAGACTATATCTTCACCCGACAATCGGGGCATGGCACTTCGCAATAAGGAGTTTCACACTCATAGGCTTCCTCACTTTCCTAACAGATAATCAATAAACTGCTGTGCGGTACGGCCGGAGATTCCACCATGAGAAAGTTCCCATTTGTTGGCTTCTGCACAAAGTTCTTTGTCGCTTAACTTGATTTCCGGATACTTCTTTGCAAGATTTGTTACAATCTGGAAGTATTCCTGCTGTGTTGGTTTGGAGTAGTTGATACTTACACCAAAACGTGCTGCCAGTGATAACTTCTCCTGTACCGTATCAGAACGATGCAGTTCTTCGTCCTTGTCGGAACGGTCTGACCATGTCTCACGGATGAGATGACGGCGGTTAGATGTTGCGTAGATAAGTACGTTATCTGGTTTTGTCTCCATTCCACCTTCAATAACTGCTTTCAGGTATTTGTATTCAATCTCAAATTCTTCGAAAGATAAGTCATCCATGTAAATGATAAAACGGTAGTTTCTGTTCTTGATATGGCTGATAATCGCAGAAAGATATTTAAACTGATGTTTATAAATCTCAATCATACGAAGTCCGTCACCATAATACTGGTTAAGAATTGCCTTGATGCTTGTGGACTTACCTGTACCGGCATCACCATAAAGAAGACAGTTGTTCGCTACTTTACCCTGTACAAATGCTTCTGTGTTATCTACAAGTTTCTTTTTCTGAATCTCATATCCTGTAAGATCATCAAGCACAACCTTGTCCAGATTATTGATCGGAACAAAGTCCGGCTTTCCATTATTCTCTACGATACGGAACGCTTTGTTAAGTCCAAACATTCCTACACCGTAATCTCTGTAAAATTCGGTCACCGCTGTAAAAAATCCTTCCACATCTCTGGCCATTTGAAGTAATTCCATTTTTAATGGATGATCTTTCTTTAACATCTCTGTCCATCGTGGAACATAAAATCCAATCGATGAAATCGGAAATTCCATCAATACACTCTTTAGAATTTCATAAATATCCTCTTTTTTCATCCTCGCTTGAAATTTCCACACTGACACGAACCGGGATCATTTCACCCGCTTGCGCTTTGTGCACGAGCGAAGAATTTACTATAGGCAATGCTTTCTTTCCCTCAGCCAAGTGCAGTTCTCGACCATAAAGACACCACGTTATAGCATTTAACAGAGTTGTTTTACCAGTTCCGTTTTTGGCGATCAGGATTGAAAGTTTATTGGCTCCATCTGTCTTAAAATGAATTTGCCCCGTACCATATTGACGATAATTTTCAAATGAGATTCTATCGATCGCAACGCTCATTTGCCGACTTCCTCCTTATGGTCCTCTATGTATGCCTTAATAAGTTTTTCGTACTCAACTGTAAACCTAAAAATCCCCTGATCTTCGATTTTCAAAACGTCGTACATGAGTTTCTTTTCATCTTCTGTGGCATGACTCTTAGAGATCTCCTGCATAATTTTGTCACTGATTGGCATCTAAATTCACTCCTCTTTGAGAAAAGGCTTCTTTCACTTCTTTATAATTATCTGCATTCACAGCTATCAACTGAGCTCTCTGTGACTCTTTCTTCAAAAGACCATCTGCTGAATCCGAGGTTGCGATAAAATCATATATTTCAGATATTTGTTTTCCTTCTGCTTGCCGAATAACACGCCCCACTCTCTGAACAAACTCACGTGGATTTGTGCTGCTCGACATCAAGATTGCAATCCGGGCATTTGGTATGTCGATTCCTTCATCCAGACACTTTATACCAACAAGAAACTGTAGCTGACGATGATTAAATTGGGATATAATCTCCTGCCGTTCTGTATCGCCACCGCTATTTACAATTTTAGATGCAGATTCCTGTTCTGTGATTTTTGCACGTTTTATATGTTTGTCGCTTAAGATATCAAAGGATTTTTTGATCTGCTTGTCAGACACAAACAAAATTGTGTCTACAATTTTTTCGGGGTTCAGCTTCTCAAGAAGGACATTCAGCGCTTCATATTTTTCCTCAGCATTTTTACTGACCGCTGCACGTCTGTCATATAGCTTCTGTAAATCATTCGGATCATAGTCATCTTGTGCTTTCATAATTGCAATTTGCTGACTATATTTGTTATATAACTTATTTTCAGACGGTGTCAGTTCAACAAAAATCGGACAGTATAAAAAATGATTAAGGAAAGGTCGTCCTGTCAACGGATTTATCGTTGCAAGAGCGTCAGAAATTGTAAACTCAAAGGATTTGTTTCCAAAGTAGCTGCTATGAGAGAAGTTTAGCCTGTAAACGATATCAGCGGTATTTCGATTGTATGAAAGCTATTGTAAAAAATAACACAACATGACATAATCGGATTGACTAAAGTAACATAGATATTTATAATATAGACAAAACGAAAATGACATGAACGGAGGACAGGGTAATGGAGAAAACGGTAACACTTGAAGAGGCATTAAAAAGAATTGAGGAGTTGGAAAAAGAGAATGCAGAACTTCGGGAGGAATTGGAGTATTACAGAAATCGTAAATTAAGCGGTCGTCAGAAACATAACGCCAAGTGGATGGCAATTTATAATGATTTTGTCATTGGATATGAGAGCGGTATGACGATGGTAGAAATTGCGAAGCGAAACAATGTCAGTGAGCGGACGATTTATAGGTATAAAGCATATTATGACAAAATGAAGAAAAAAGAGGAATAGACCATTTTACTGACGTCAGTAAAATGGTTCAATGTGGGAGGAGAAAGTCTAATATGGAAAAGAAAATGATTAACTGAAATAATAGAACAATAATAACAAATCGGACATATTGCTGATGTCAGCAATATGTTCATATGAGAATTGCGGACGATTTTTTTGACCGCAAATATAAGTTCAAAAAGTCGTTATAATCCTCATGTATTTACAGAGCAAGGACTATATATGCTGATGACTGTCTTGAAAGGACCATTGGCTGTTCAAGCAGACCAATGATCCACGCAACTGTGGGGATCTGACCTTGTTTGCAGAGGGGTTCCTGCGGATCATCCGCACCTCCTCCGAGAGCCTGAACGCATCTCTGCTGAAGCGACTGGAGAAGATGACCTTTTTCCGGAATCAGCTGCTTAAGCGCTTTCCGAATGACCGACATTTCCGTGTGCTGCACATTCTGATGCTGAACACCCTGTTCGGCTATCGGGGGCTGACCCTGCCGGAGCTGGCGGCTGCCTGTGGCATGGATGAGCCGCTGACGGCGGTGCTGCTGCAAACCCTTGCTACCCAGACTCCCTTGGTGGTGCTGTACCGGGAAGGGGAGCATACCATGTATGAAGTAAATCTGGAGCGGTTGGCAGAGATTCCGTAACCGTTCTGCATGTGACAGTCGTCCCATAGGGCGGCTGTTTTTTTGCATAGCCTCTTGACAAGATGCATTCTGTATGGTATGATACATGTAGTAAGCATATGCTAACTGCATGTACAGGAGGTGAAACAATGAGCGTAGTAGTGGTAGGCGGCAATGAATGCATGGTGACACGGTATAAGCAGATTTGCAGTTCCTATAACTGTAAATCCAAGGTGTTCACCCATATGACAGTGAATTTTGAGCAGAAGATCGGATCTCCGGATCTGGTGGTGGTTTTCACCAACACCTGTTCCCATAAGATGGTGGTCAGTGTGGATAACAAGGCCAGTAAGCAGGATTTCCGGGTGGCAAAAATACATAGCGCCAGTGCAAGCGCACTGAAAACCGTACTGGAGCAGTACTGCAAAGTGTGAGGCAACACCGCTCATCTATTGTACGATGTTGTCTTACGAGATGGGCACTATTTTTATAAAGAAACAGCCTGTAGAAGCTGCTACAGGCTGTTTTGCTTAGTCCAGGGGCATGTCCATGTATTGAATATCCAGGTCTACATCTCCTGCAATGCCAGGGATTCGTCCCCGGCAGCTCATCTGCCAGATGGCATAGTCTCCGGCATAGTCGGTCTGATCTGTGTAATGGGCAAGCCATACCGGGTGCTTTTTCTGCGGATACCAGAAATTGTTCAGATAGTTTTTGCTGCCGTACAGCATGGCGGAGTAGCCCTGTTCCTGCATTTCCTCTGCAAATACCTCAAATAGCTGGTTCAGGTCGTGAATGCTCATGCTGTACTTCTGAAAATTGCTGAAGCTTTCCCAGTCGAATACCACCGGAAAATCCAGCTTTGCGCCATCCAGGTTCCGGGCGATCCACTGGGCTTCCTTGCGGACAGCCTGTTCACTGTTGGCAGTGGTGTAAAAGTATACTCCCACGTCCAGACCCGCAGCCTTTGCTGCCTGCATGTTGGTACGATAGTATTCGTCCATTTCAATGCCGCTACGGCTGTGTCCCATCCGCATAATCACAAACTCGCAGCCGGCATCCCGGACAGCTTCAAAATCGATCGTTCCCTGCCATTTGGATACATCGATCCCAAGCCGTTTATTTGCACCTCCGTATGCATCGGCAAAGTCTGAAAAGGCGAGCCGAGGCTTATCGTCCGTATAGGTGGGCAGCTTGTCCGCCACCGTCACAGTCAGATCCCAACTGGTTTGATTCCCGGCGGAATCCGTAACAGTTGCAGTAATGGGATACTTGCCCGGCTGGGAGGTGTCCACCGTTCCCGTATAGGTCAGCCGGGGCTTTTTGTCGTAGTTATCCGCAAAACCCACGCATTTGTTCAGATATTGAAGCCGTAAAAAAAGAAGCCTCAGCCGGAAGAACTGTTGTAGGTAAACTCCACTGTCTGCTCCAACGTGCCGGTTCTGGAGGTGTCCAGCCAGTCGCTGCCGTTTTTCAGCCGGATATCCGGTGCCGTGATATAGTCCTTCAGCCGGACGGTTTCGTATACCTCTACTGCACCGGCAGTTTCCGGAGAAATCTTCCGTTTTGGGGGTTCCGTGGCAGCCACTGTTTCCGTGGTTTCCGCCGGATCCGTCCCAGTGGTTTCTGTTGTTGTGGCAGATGTGGTGACAGTGGTGGTGCGATTCGCAGCGGTGGTGCCGGGTTCCGTTGCTGCGGTGGTGGATGCTTCTGTGGCAGGGACAGCGTCAACGGGCTTTGCCTCCTGGGCACTGCAACCTGCCAGCAGCATGGAGAGGGCTGAAGCCAGCAGCCAGAAATGTTTTTTCATAGTATGCTCCTTTTCATTCGGATACGACGAGTATAGCATGGATCCGACAAAAAGTAAAGGCAAAGCGACAGATAGGCTTTTTTATATATTGGAAGGAGGAGCGATGTTATTCCGTT
>OQVL01001441.1_pt1 | contig 14241 bp, 11 predicted proteins | sample 1691501 | NCBI WGS metagenome assembly OQVL01 (sample SAMN03418253, study PRJEB22391) | human gut metagenome | biome: human-gut; feature: organic feature; material: feces | host: Homo sapiens | place: Tanzania | collected 2013-01
TCTGGCTTTTCACCGGTGGTGGCACCACCTGAATACAGTTTTCACTATCAACACCTTTGCAATAGGGTCGCTATTTCGAAGAATGCAAGAATGATCGTATTTATCTTCAATTACATCCTTGATTATTTTCTTCAGAAGCTTGAAGTCAATGACCATTCCTGCAGAATTAAGATCATTGACACCAACAAGAACTTCAACTTTGTATGAATGACCGTGAAGATTATCTCTGCATTCAGACGAATAGGTGTCTACATTGTATAGACGATGTGCAGCTTCAAATGAAACTTTTGTCTTGACTGCATGCATATTTTAGTCCTCCAGAGCAGGGTCTGCAATTCCGTTTGCTTCAAATGCTTTAGCTCTGTCAATGCAAGTACCACAGTGTCCGCAAGGCTTATCTCCTCCTGCATAACAACTCCACGTGTATTTGTAGGGAACACCAATAGAAAGACCAAGTTTGACTACTCCAGCTTTGTTCAAATTAACAAGCGGAGCAACTACTCTCACCTTTCCATAAGTACCAATGACAATGGCTGTATTCATTGCAGAAGTAAATTCTTCACTGCAATCAGCATAAGCCCTACCGGCTGCATCGTCGGCATGAGCACCAAGGTAAATATCTACATCATCGTCAGGATAGATAGACTGAGCCAGCGCAGCCACTGCAGACAGCATAAGGCCGTTTCTAAAGGGTACATAGGTAGAAACTTTGCCCTCACCGTTCTTTTCAATTTGTTCTGCGTAGCTCATCATAGGAATTTCTTCTGTGCTGTTCTTCATAAGAGAACAATTGCTGTACTGAAGCACATTTGACAAGTCAATAACATAATGTTTGACATTGTAAAATTCTGCAACCTTATCAGCGCATTCAAGTTCCTTATTGTGCTTCTGTCCATAAAAGACAGAAACAGTACTTACATTCTCGGAACCAACATCCTTTACAGCGATACCTACGCAAGTAGTGGAGTCCACACCCCCTGACGAGAGCACAAGTGCTTTCTTACATAAATTTCTTTTGTTTTCCATATTCATCAAGCCTTTCTAAATAACGATAGTCTCTTCTAGAGTTAGCTAATTTTCTTTCATGCACCCATCTACAATATTCTGTTTCATTCCATTGATATTTTCTAACATCTTCTGTCCTTACATAACATTTTCCTTTGTACAGCCTTTTCTTTGCTATACATTCTTGGATATATCCAGCCTTTCCTTCTATTTGTCTTGCGCAGGCTGCAATACTTTTATAAACTTCTCCGGAATCTAAACATTTTATTTCAGATCTGTAAGCAACTTTGTTGTTATCATATTTCCTTCTTGCAAGAAATAGATACTTTTCTATATCCTCTGGAATTTCAGAAGTTTTGCAGAAACATAATCTATTTTTGCAACAAGATTTCATTTCTATTGATTCAATTATATTTCCTATGTCACAGCCAATAACAATACCAGCTGCTTCAAAGCCTACTTCTCCATCACCCTTGTAGACATGTTTTATCTTTACATCAGCTACCTTGGTAACATTCTCTCCATCTACCAGCAACTTGCGCACAATGGCCTTCAAGGCCCAGTCATCAATAATCAGCTTGCCATAATAGCTGAATACTGGGCGCACAATGGATTTTTCTCCCAAAGTTCGCCGTCTATCCCCATCTCCCCGCCTCTTCTTCAAGAAAGAGTTTATAGGATCTACCAGATAACCAGAAAAATGTGGTTTCAATTCGATGGTTGGTACAGGAATAATATGCTTGCCTTCCCGCAATCTATGGAAGCGAGCCTTTTCCATCTCAGACTGAGTAGCAATTTCCTCAATATGCACAAAATGGGAAATCTCTGGCAGTTTCAGCGCTTTGGCTATTTTGCGTGCCATATTCTCAGATGTACCCAGAATAAGAATCCGCACTGGCTTAGTTTCTTCAATTGCTTTGCGTACTTCCTCTGCATGACCTGGCAGCACAAAGATAGCTCGCTTCACAGCCAGTACCTTATTCTGCTCCCGCTTGGCAGATTTACCGGCAATTATTTTGCCGTCCTTTATCAGCAGGCCATCATCAATAATGGCATCTGCCTGGTTGTTATGGGCAACCAAAAGAGCACGATGACTTTTTCCGGTGCCGCTTGGCCCCACTAAAGCTATAACCTCCATAGTACCCTCCATTTTCTATATCCAGAAATCCAATCTTGTCTATTTGCAGCAACTTTCCAATATAACACCTTTATAGTTCAGGCTTTCTGTACAATTCCTCAGCGTAGCAATCCTCTACTACAAATTCTCCTATCTGCTGGGGCCATCTACCTGGTATGCCATGAAAATCAGAACCGCCAGTTACCAGCAAATGATATTTTTCTGCCAACTCCAGATACCGTCTGGTATCCTCCTCATCATGTTTGGGATAAATAGCTTCAATGCCCTCAATACCGTTTTTCAACAGATCCTCCACCAAAGCATCATTATGTATCAGCTTGGGATGGGCCAGTACCGGCGTACCACCGCTATTCTTTATCAAATCAATTATTTCTTCTGCTTCCAAACGATAATGAGACACATAAGCAGGCTTGCCCTTTTCCAGCAACTGCTCAAAGGTCTCCTTGACACTGGCACAATATCCCTTCCGCACCATAACCTGAGCAATATGAGAACGGCTAATGGAGGTACTGCCATCGGCAATCTCCAATACATCTGTCTCAGATATATCATAACCCAAATTCTGCAGCTTTTCCACCATAGTAGAAAATCTTGTCCACCTGGCTTCTACCACATCGTTTAACCGCTCCACCAATTCCCTATTATAAATATCAATATTATAACCAAGAATATGAATCTCGCTGGTATCATGATGGGCACTAAATTCTATACCAGGAATAATTTTGATACCTGCATTAGGATAAAGTCCTGCTTCATAAAGCTGACAAAGTCCATCTACAGTATCATGATCAGTAATTGCTATGAAATTAAGACCTGCCTTTTTCGCTGACTGAACCAGCTCCTCTGGGGTTAATAATCCATCAGAACAGCTGGTGTGCATATGCAAATCGCTTGACATTAATCATACCTCGCTAACAAGGAAAAATATATTTTACACTCACTATTAATTCGCCAAAAAATAACAAAATCCTGCTTTACTCACAAATATATTATTCAGTAATAAAAATACGCTCTATATTTACCGTTTTTTTCGTAGCTGTATCAATATCCATTATTACGGCAGAATATACAGCTGGCCCCTCTGCCACATTGAAGCGGGCTGGCATACAGGTAGTAAACTTCTTAATAATAATCTCTGGCTCTACCCCCAGCACGGAATGCCAAGGACCTACCATACCCAAATCTGTAATATAGCCAGTCCCCTTAGGCAATATTCTGGCATCAGAGGTCTGAATATGAGTATGAGTGCCAACTACCGCCTGTACCCTGCCATCCAGATAAAAGCCCATAGCCATTTTCTCTGAGGTAGTCTCTGCATGGAAATCCAAAACAAAAATATCTGCCTCATTACCGATTTCCGACAAAATATCTTCAATTTTTTGGAAAGGACAATCCATATCCGGCATAAAAGCTCGGCCAGAAAGGTTGATTACAGCCACATTGGCGCAGCGAAAAGGATATATACACCAGCCCTTCCCTGGCGCTCCCTGTGGGTAGTTGGCAGGTCGTACCAGATAAGGCTCCTGGTCAATAAAGCCATATACCTCTCGATTATCCCATATATGGTTGCCAGAGGTAATAACATCGGCTCCTCCTCGCAGCAGCTCATCCATAGATTTACGGCTGATTCCCTTGCCACCAGCAGAATTTTCACCATTGACAATAACCATGTCTACATTATATTTTTGACGCAGTTCTTTTGTATATCTATCAAAGGCTTTGCGGCCGGTACGTCCTACCACATCGCCTACAAGCATAATCTTCATGCGAATCTCCTTGTCAATATACCATAACCCGGCCTTCCTCACGGATGCCTACCATATTTTCCCCAATGTGATTTTCCCGCAGGAAACGAATACGATAATCTATCATTTCAGACTGAGCCTCTACTGCATCTTCATCCAGATTTCTCACTCCATCTGTCAGAAGCAAATCGGCAAAATTTTCTCTTACCAAGGTAACCAACATATCTATTTCAGTCTTGGTAAGGCTGTCCAAATCTCTAAATATATGCAAGGCTCTTGTTTCATAAAAGAAAGCCATTCTGGCTCCCTGTATTCCTTCAAGCTCATGATAAAGTCTCAGGCTGTCTGTCAACAGCTGATTTACCTTGGTCATCCTCTCCTCAGAGGGCTTCTGACTCAGGGTAAAATCCAGCCATATTCCCTCCTCTTTGCTGTCCAATGTAACCTTCCCCATTTCTGGGAAGCAAATCAGCAGGGAGGCTACCAGCTGGATGCTGTCCATAGATGCTTCACTAGTGGTTTTACGATTTTTCTTCATTTTCATAATTGGTACCTCCTCTCACAGATATTATGAGAGAATTTTTGCCCAGTGTCTTAAAAAAAACAGGCTGCCGCCCCAGGACGACAGCCCAATTTATTTGTCAAAATTATTTTGCGTAATCAACTACGCGGGTTTCACGAATAATAGTGGCCTTAATCTGACCTGGATACTCCAGCTCAGACTCAATCTTCTTGACAATATCGTGTGCCAGAATAACAGCACCGGCATCATCAACCTTGTCAGGCTTAACCATAACTCGAATCTCACGACCTGCCTGAATGGCAAAGCAACGCTCTACACCGCTAAAGCCCTCTGCAATCTCCTCCAAACGGGTAAGACGCTTCAAATAGGACTCCAGGCTTTCACGACGGGCACCAGGACGAGCAGCGGATACAGCATCAGCTGCTGCCACCAATACTGCTTCCACAGTATTTGGCTCTGCATCTCCATGATGGGCCATAATAGCATTGATAACATCCTTGGACTCACGATACTTCTTGGCAATATCTGCACCGATGGTTACATGAGTACCCTCAACCTCGTTGTCAATGGATTTACCAATATCATGAATCAGGCCGGCACGCTTGGCCAGCATAACATCTACCCCCAGCTCAGCAGCCATCATGCCTGCCAAATGGGATACCTCTACAGAGTGATTCAATACATTCTGACCATAGCTGGTACGATATCTCAAACGGCCCAGCAGCTTAATCAGCTCTGGATGAAGGCCATGAACACCGGTATCAAAAGTAGCCTGCTCACCAGCCTCCTTGATGCGCTGATCCACTTCGCGACGAGCCTTCTTCACCATTTCCTCAATGCTGGTAGGATGAATACGGCCATCAGCAATCAGCTTCTCCAAGGCAATTCTGGCCACCTCACGGCGCACAGGATCAAAGCCGGAGAGAATAACAGCCTCTGGAGTATCATCAATAATCAGGTCAATACCTGTCATGGTTTCCAGAGCCCGAATATTACGTCCCTCACGACCAATGATTCTGCCCTTCATTTCATCGTTAGGCAAAGCAACTACAGATACAGTAGTTTCTGCTACATGGTCAGCAGCACAACGCTGAATAGCCATAGAAATAATATTTCTGGCCTTTTTGTCAGCCTCATCCTTAACCTGCTGCTCATATTCCTTGATTTTCATTGCCTTCTCATGCTGCAGCTCTTCATCAATTTCAGCTAACAGCATAGTCTTGGCTTCTTCAGTGGTCAAAGTGGAAATACGCTCCAGCTCAGACTTCTGCTTCTCGTGAAGCTCATCAATAGCAGCCTGGCTCTTTTCCAGCTTTGCTTCCTGGGAGGCAAGGTTTTCTTCCTTTTTCTCCAAAGAATCCAGTTTTCGGTCCAGATTCTCCTCCTTGGACACCAGACGGCGCTCCTGACGCTGCAATTCATTACGGCGGTCACGGGTTTCACGATCTAATTCCTGACGAAGACGATGTACATCTTCCTTTGCTTCTAATAGCTTTTCCTTTTTTGCAGCCTCGCCCTTGGACTCAGCAGCCTTCACAATACGACGAGCTTCCTCCTCAGCAGAACCAATCTGCTTTTCGGCAGTCTGCTTGCGCATCATATAGCCTCCGGCACCACCTACTGCCAAAGCGGCAATTGCTGCAAGTATAATCTCAATGATAATAACACACCTCCTTCTTTTATTATTCTGCCATTTCATGGCGTTTATTATCATTCATCAGCTGTATTCTCACACAACCATACTATTATATTTTACGAATTATCAGCCCTAAAGTCAAGTATGAATCATAGACAATAAGACAGCTGTCTCAAGATAAATTCATGTCCTTGAAACAGCTGCTTATTCTTACCTATTAAAAATCCTTTTCAGTACGCTCTTTTTCTCATTGGCTGCTATATCGTGGGCGGAAATCTTGTCAGAACCATCAAAGGACATTTCCGCATTGCTGCCTCTAGGCAGCCATTCCTCGGAGAAAATCGGCTTATCCATCAGGAGAATCCCTACCTTCTCCCTTATTGACTTCAAGCCATCTGAATCATCCTGCACCATGGCCTTGGCCAATAGGGCGGATATTTTTCTAATATCATTTTCCTTCAAGGAACGGGTTGTTGGATTGAGAGTGGAAAGCCGCAGTGTATGATATTTATGACTGCCGTTATCCGTCAGCAGCTCGGAGACCTTCACCAAAAATCCCGCTGCTGCCAGCCGCCGCTGCATATCCCCTAGGGATATACTTTTGGGAAAGGCCACCACAACCAGATGGGAATCAGTGCCACCGCACAGTACCTGACAGCCTGCCTGCTGCAGGGATTCCCACATAATCTGGGCATTTTGGATAACCTGCCGGCCATAGGCCGCAAATTCCTTGGTTTCTGCCTCTCTAAAAGCCACAGCCAAAGCGGCTAAACGGTTTCTATGGAGGGCGCTATGACCATTCGCCACCACGGATTCATCCAGCTGCTCCTGCAGCTCCTTCTTGCAGAGGATCACCGCCCCTTCCGGTCCATGAATGGCATCATCTGTGGCAAAGGTAACAATATCTGCATCTGGGAAGGGGGATGGCTGCAATCCTGCCGCTACCTGCCCTACCTTTTGCCCCAAATCAACCCACAACAGGGCATCATTCCTATGGGCAATTCCCGCCAGTCGGCCATAATCGACATTTCTGGAGTAACTGGTAGGAGAGAAAATCAACAGCTTGGCCTGATTATCGGCAAGGATATCCTCCATGGACTGCCAATCCAAATCATTGGCATCCCCAGTCAGATAGAAGGGGACAAATTTGTAGTCCAATCCATCGCAATGCTCTGCCTTGCGCCCATTGAAGCTTACAACACAGTCACCATCATTGAGCAGCCCCTTGCAGACAATTCTGGTGGCTGCCACAATACCACCGATGCGTACAATGGCATGTTCTGCCCCAAAAAGCTTCTCGGCCCGTTCAGCAGCGATTTGCTCAAAGCCTCTAAATTGAGATATAGCATGATAATCCCAATCACTGTTGGTCAACACACTGCCTTCCAAATAGGCAGCCAAGGGAGATTCAGCATTCATAGTAGGCATCAGGGACAGCTCATATCGCTGCTGACAGATTTCATCCTGCAACTTGCCATATACCTCTCCATCCAGCTGTTTCAAGGCAGCCAATATTTCGTCTTTGTTCATAGTTCAACTCCCTTATTTTAGAATGGCCAAACAGCCGGAATAACCAGCATACATACGGCCAAGGAAAAGGCAACCAACGGAGTGCCAATCTTCACATAGTCCATAAAACGGAATTTTCCAGGCCCCAGCACCAGCGTATTTGGCGGAGTAGCCACAGGAGTGGTAAAGGCACAGGAAGCTGCAATACCAATGGTCATAAGAATCGGCAGAGGTGATACCCCAATGCTTTGGGCAATGGAAAGGCCAATGGGAGCCAGCAGGGCTGCGGAAGCTGTATTGGACATAAACTGAGTCAAACCGCAGGACAGCAGGAACATGGCCACAACGATTACCATAGGGTCAGGATTGCCGCCAATCATATCTACTACGGTATTGGCAATCATGCCGCCAGCACCGGTTTTGTCCATGGCACTAGCCAAGGGCAGCATACCGGCAAAGAGGAAAATGGTAGTCCAGTCAACACCCTTATATGCCTGTTTCTCAGAGAGACAGCCAGTCAAAACACAGGCCAAGGCACCAATAACGGAGGACACGTGCATAGGCACATTGATCTGCTTCTCGAAAACCATGGCCAGAACCACGCCGCACAGAATACCGGCACAAACCATCATTTTCTTGCTATTGCCAGGAGCCTCCGAGGTACTGTCACTGGCTACGGTATCTACATTATCATGTGGACAAAGTCTTCTGCCCATGGTCATCATGTACAGCATGCCCATTAGGGAAAGAGGGATGCCTATCCAGGCAAATTCAAAGAAGCCAAAGGGAGTCATACCGCTGTTTTCCAGAGTAGCACTCATCAGTATATTAGGCGGCGTCCCAATCAAGGTAATTGTACCGCCTACATTGGCTGCTACCGCCAGGGACATAAGCTGGGAGGAGGCAGATAGCTTGGCAGCTGCACAAATCTGTACAACCACAGGCAAAAGACAAGCTACAGTAGCGGTATTGGAGGATATGGCGGACAAGACCACCGTAACCAATACCAGGGCAAACATCAAACGCTTTTCTCCAGTACCTGCTGCTTTAACAACAGTTACACCGATTTTTTGAGCCAGTCCCGTCTGGAACATGGCAGCACCAATAACAAACATACCTGCAAACAGAACTACTGTGGAATTGGACAGACCCGAAAATACCTGCTGAGGTGTCAGCACCCCTAATAATCCCAATGCAATAGCCGAACCCATAGCAGTAGCGGCCAAAGGAATAATTTCTGTGGCAAATAAAATGGAAGAAATACATAATACAATAAGTGTCAGTGTGGATGGCTCCATTTGTCATCACTCCTACATCTAAATATAAACCATTACGCTCATATATACCCCCTAGCCATATTGAGCAGCCGGCCTTTTCATTATGGGCAGGGTCTAATTATAGACTATATGATAATATATTATACAGAATTTTTCCAATACCGTTTAAGTATAAAATATTAGTTTTTATTTCTTTACCATACGGTTAATAGCACTAAAGAGAGCCATCACGGAAGCGGTAATAATATCTGTATCCATACCAGCACCCCAGGTAATCTTGCCATCTGTGCCAGTTACACCAATATAGGCCATAGCACGAGAAGTGGAACCAATTTCCAAAGCGTGCTCGCTATAGGTCAAATCTGTATATCTTACATCAGTGTTTTCCTGCATAGCATTGCTGATAGCATCCAGACGACCATTACCCTTGGCCTTAAATACAGTTGGCTTGCCGTTGATTTCCAGCTCCACATAGCCGGAACGGGTGCCATCTACTTCCTTCTTCAAACTGAAATCAATGAGGTTATACGGAGTAGAAACATTTACATAATTATCATGGAAAATCTGATAGATTTCATCTCCCAGCAGTTCCTTATGTTTGTGGTCGGATACATCCTTAACACAGTAGCCGAAATCCTCCCGCATCTTCTTTGGCATGGAGATACCATATTTCTGCTCCATAATGTAGGCTACACCGCCCTTGCCAGACTGGCTGTTGATGCGGATAACATCTGCTTCATATTCACGACCTACATCATGAGGATCTATTGGCAGATATGGTACAGTCCAATGATCTGGATCCTGCTCCTCACGCCACTTCATGCCCTTGGCAATAGCATCCTGATGGGAACCAGAGAAGGCTGCAAATACCAGGGCACCAGCATATGGCTGACGCTCATGGACATGCATTCTAGTAACCTTTTCATAAAGCTCCACCAACTCATGGATATTGGAGAAATCAAGCTTTGGATCTACGCCTAATACATACATATTCATGGCAATGGTTACAATATCAGCATTACCAGTACGCTCACCGTTACCAAAGAGAGTACCCTCGATACGGTCAGCACCAGCCAACAGGCCCATCTCGGAATCAGCTACGCCACAGCCTCTATCATTATGAGGATGTAGGGAAAGCTCCACCGCATCACGATATTTCAGGTTCTGGGAAATATAAGCTACCTGCATGGCATAAATATGAGGCATGGACATTTCCACAGTAACAGGAATATTGATAATAGCCTTGCGGTCTGGAGTTGGCTTCCATACATCCAGCACGGCATTACATACCTCTAAAGCGTACTCTGGCTCAGTACCGGTAAAGCTCTCTGGAGAATATTCAAAGCGATAGTTAGCTCCAGCCTCCTCAGTGAGCTTCTGCAAAAGCTTGGCACCATCAATGGCAATCTGCTTGATTTCTTCCTTGTTCTTGCGGAAAACCTGCTGACGCTGGGCAAAGGATGTGGAATTGTACACATGAACAATGGCGTTCTTAACACCCTTGAGAGCCTCAAAGGTCTTTTTGATAATATGCTCTCTAGCCTGAGTCAATACCTGAACAGTTACATCATCTGGAATCAGATTTTCATCTACCAGACGGCGCAGGAAGGTATATTCAGTTTCAGAGGCTGCTGGGAAGCCAACCTCAATCTCCTTGAAACCAATCTTAACCAGCATCTTGAAGAACTCAATCTTCTCATCAAGGCTCATAGGAATAATCAAAGCTTGATTACCATCTCGCAGGTCAACAGAGCACCAGGTTGGGGCCTTATCTGGGAACTGCTTCTGAGCCCAGCTCATATCAATAGTTGGGGGCATAAAATAACCAGGCTGATACTTTTTTACATTTTCCATCATCAATCTCTCCCTTGCTTGATTACGCAAAAACTATCTACGGAGACGATGGCAACAAAAAAGCTCCGTCTCCTTTTACAGAGACGAAGCTTAAAACTCCGTGGTACCACTCATATTCACACATTGCTGTGTGCACTCATTTACGGATACTGACATATCCTCCTGTTGTAACGGTCAGTTCCCGGCACCGCCTACACCAAAGGTTCAGGGTGCTGCTCCAGGGCCAGTTCACATTGCATTGCCTGCTGTCTCACACCAACCGACAGCTCTCTGAAGGGTACTGCAATACTACTACTCCCCATCCTTGCATTTGCTTATTAACTTGTGTAGTTAAGAGTATATCAAATCATTTGCTTGATTTCAAGTAAAAATTATTTTTTGTTGAATACCAGCTGACCATTTTCCACTGTCATAGCCACAGTATCACCTTCGCTAACATCACCCTTGATAATGGATTTACTCAGCTCAGTTTCTACAGTATGGCTTAACAGACGACGGAGTGGACGGGCACCAAAGGCTGGATCAAAGCCCTGCTCTGCCAAGAGATTCAAAGCCTTGTCGTCCCAAGTAAGATGCATCTTTATCTGCTTTTCCAGACGGTCATTAAGCTGCTGCAGCAGGAGAGCGGCAATATTCTTTACCTGCTCCTTGGCCAAGCCCTTGAATACCACAATATCATCTACACGGTTCAAGAACTCAGGACGGAAATATTCCTTCAGAATTTCCTTAACAGCCTTCTCTGCTTCTTCTGGAGCCTTGTTCAAAATCTCATGGGAACCCAGATTAGAGGTCATGATAATAACTGTATTCTTGAAGTTTACCACTCTGCCCTTGCCATCGGTAAGACGACCATCATCCAGAATCTGCAGCAGGACATTAAACACATCTCTATGAGCTTTTTCGATTTCATCCAGCAAAATAACGCTATATGGATGACGGCGAACAGCCTCTGTCAGCTGGCCACCCTCGTCATAGCCCACATATCCCGGAGGCGCACCAATCAAACGGGATACAGAGTGTTTCTCCATGTACTCACTCATATCAATACGAATCATGCTGCGTTCATCGTCAAAGAGAGCCTCTGCCAGAGTCTTGGCCAGCTCAGTTTTACCAACACCAGTAGGGCCAAGGAAGATAAAGGAACCAATTGGCCGTTCTGGAGCCTTGATACCTGCTCTAGCTCGCAAAATAGCCTCGCTGACTACCTTAACAGCCTCATCCTGACCAATTACCCGCTCATGGAGCACATCCTCCAAATGAAGCAGTTTCTCCCTTTCACCAGTAAGCATCTTGGTAACAGGGATACCAGTCCAACGGCTTACTACCTTGGCAATATCCTCCTCACCAACTTCTTCCTTCAAAAGCTGGCTGTCAGAGCCCTTGGCAGCAATGGATTCCTCCTCAGCCTGCAGCTTCTTCTGCAGCTCTGGAAGACGACCATATTTCAGTTCAGACAGCTTGTTCAGATCGTAATCTCTTTCTGCACTTTCCATCTGACTGCGAACATTGTCCATTTCCTTCTTGATGCCACGAACTCGCAAAATTGCCTGCTTCTCAGAATCCCACTGAGCCTGCAATTCCTTCTGCTGAGCCTGCAAGTCTTCCTTTTCCTTGCGAATGCTAGCCAGTTTTTCCTGACCGGCTGCATCAGTTTCCTTCTGGAGAGCCTGCTCCTCAATTTCCAGCTGAAGAATCTTACGGCGCACCTCATCTAATGGTGCAGGCATGGATTCAATCTCAGTTCTCAGCTTGGCAGCAGCCTCATCCACCAAATCAATAGCCTTATCTGGCAGGAAACGGTCAGAAATGTATCTGTCAGACAGCACTGCTGCAGATACCAGAGCCGCATCACGAATCCGTACACCATGATGTACTTCATAACGCTCCTTCAAGCCACGAAGAATGGAAATAGTATCCTCTACAGATGGTTCACCAACCATAACCGGCTGGAAACGACGCTCCAAGGCAGTATCCTTTTCAATGTACTTGCGGTACTCATTCAAAGTAGTAGCACCAATGCAGCGCAGCTCACCACGAGCCATCATTGGCTTCAACAGATTGCCGGCATCCATAGCACCGTCGGTAGCACCAGCACCTACCACAGTGTGTACCTCATCAATAAACAGCAAAATCTGTCCATCAGATTTTACTACCTCGTTGAGAACGGATTTCAATCTTTCCTCAAACTCACCCCGATACTTGGCACCAGCCACCAAAGCACCCATATCCAAGGAGAACAAGGTCTTGTTCTTCAAGGACTCAGGCACATCGCCAGCCACAATTCTCCGAGCCAATCCCTCTACAATAGCGGTTTTACCAACACCTGGCTCACCAATCAACACAGGGTTGTTCTTGGTACGGCGGGACAAAATCTCAATGGTTCTTCTAATTTCATCATCACGGCCAATAACTGGATCCAGCTTGCCCTGACTAGCCACCTGGGTCAAATCACGGCCGTATTTTTCCAGAGCCTTGTAACCATCCTCTGGGTTGGCAGAGTTTACATTTTGCTTTCTGTTTTTCTTAATGGAGTTGGCTATACCATTCTTGGTCAAGCCAAAAGCGCGGCAAATATCTCTAGCCTCGTCACTGCCATCCTCCACAATAGCCAACAGCAAATGCTCGGTGCTGATATAATCATCCTTCATGCTGTTAGCCAGCTGCTCAGATTTACCAATAACTCTGCTCAGCTCCACGCTCATGGACAATCTATCCTGTCCCTTGACACTAGGAATCTTCCGCAGCTCCTGCTCCACTCTTTCCTTCAGCATACCCAGGTCAACATTAGCTTCCTGGAAGATTGTTTCCAGCAGCCCCTCTGGTTCCTGAGCCAAGGCCAGCAGCACATGAAGGCTGGTGATTTCCTGATGGTAATGCAGAGCGGCATTCTGCTGAGCAGCCTGCAATGTATTCAAAACTCTCTGAGTATATTTTTCCTGTTCCATAATCTCTCCACCTTTCACAATGAGATGATCTCATTTAACATGGTTTTGTTCTTTTGATTTTTATTATAAACAAAAAAGACAAAAAGTCAAGATTTATTTTTGACTTTTTGTCTTTTGAATTTTTCACGGTAATTCTACAGTAAAGGTAGTACCCTTGCCAAGCTGACTTTCCACATAAATAAAGCCCTTGTGACCATCTATTATATCCTTGGCAATAGCCAAGCCCAGGCCACTGCCTCCCATAGCTCTGGAACGAGCCTTATCTACCCGGTAGAAGCGTTCAAATATCTTGGCCTTATCCTCTTCATTAAGGCCAATACCATTATCTGCCACGCTGAAACGGATTTTTTTGTTTTTCAAAATCTGGGCGGAAACCTTGATACAGCCATTTTCCTGCGTATACTTTACAGCATTATCCACCAAAATAAGAATCAACTGCTTGATTTTTTGCTCATCACCATGACAGACAATCCCCTCTGGTACATTATCCTGAATTTCAATATGCTTTTTCTCTGCCACAGGCTGCATATTCCGCACCACCTGCTGCAAGGAGCCACTAAGGTCAAAATCCTGCAGATTCAGCTTTTCTGCATTGTTATCATTACGAGC
>OQVL01001442.1_pt1 | contig 14239 bp, 14 predicted proteins | sample 1691501 | NCBI WGS metagenome assembly OQVL01 (sample SAMN03418253, study PRJEB22391) | human gut metagenome | biome: human-gut; feature: organic feature; material: feces | host: Homo sapiens | place: Tanzania | collected 2013-01
AACCGGCGGAAACGGCATTATGAACACGCTGATTTGGGGCTTTATTGCGTTATCCGCACTGATTGACCCCAGTTTCTACCAACGCTGTTTTGCGGCAGAGTCCCCGGCGGTTGTAAAAAAAGGCGTTTTAATTTCCACCTTTATTTGGTTTTGTTTTGATTTATGCACCACGGCGGGCTCCCTGTACGCGCGGGCCTTACTGCCGGATGCCCAACCCGGGGAAGCCTACTTTTTTTACGCCATACAACTGTTGCCCATCGGGCTGAAAGGCTTGTTTGTGGCCGGCATTTTAGCCATTATTTTATCCACCTTAAATTCCTTTTTGTTTATTGCGTCCAATACGTTAAGTTTTGATTTATTAAGAAGCCGCTTCAAAAATGTGGTATTATCCAACCGTATTTCCCTGTTTGCCGTGGGGGCGCTGGCGGTGGTGGGGGCGGCTGTTTTTAAGGGCAGTTTTAAGGAAATTTGGCTTACGCTGGGCTCGTACTTTTCGGCCTGTTTACTAGTGCCTATTTTAATGGGCTACCTTTTCCCGGGGCGCATGACGGATAACGCCTTTGTGACGGCCTCCCTTACCAGTGCGGCCGGAATGACCCTCTGGCGGTTTTTGCCGGTATTCTTGCGCCACGCCCAGAATGATTTTGGCCGGGGCTTATCCGGCGCGGCCCAAACATTAGACCCCTTTTACATCGGGCTTCTTACCGGCCTGGCCGTTATTTTTATATACTGTTTAGGAAATTATGCAAAACCTGTCAAACGTATTACTTATCGGTAATGGCACTTTGCCCGGGGCCGCATTGTTAGAGCGCCTGGCCCGGCAAGCCACTTTTATTTTAGCCGCGGACGGCGGGGCCGACAAAGCCCGCGCGGCGGGCATACAGCCGGACCTGGTAATTGGGGATTTGGATTCCCTGGCCTCCGCGCCGGAGCAAGTGTTGCGTGTCCCCCGCCAAGATAATACCGATTTGGAAAAAGCCCTGGATTGGCTGCAAGAAAACCGCGCCGGGCGCGTGTGCATTGTGGGCAGTGTGGGCGGACGGTGGGATTTTTCTATTGGGAATTTTTTATCCGTTTATTCTTATTTGCCTGCGTTGGATATTTATTTTGCCGGGGACGGCTGGAAAATTTATCCGCTTGTGCAGGGCACACAAAAGGCCGTGCGGCCGGGGGCGCGGGTGAGTTTAATTCCGTTTACCGCCTGCACCCGGGTAAATTTGAGCGGCACACAATACCCCTTAACCAATGCACAACTGGCCCTGGGGCACACCGGGCGCACGTTAAGCAACTGCGCGCAACAGGCGCAAATAACCGTGCAGTTTGAAAGCGGCTTTATGCTTTTGTATATAGAAGATTAACAGGCGTATCACTCAAAAAGCCTCCCGTTGGGGAGGCTTTTTTGCGTGGTGCGGATAAAACCAAAACTTAAAAGTGTTTCTTGCGGAATTTTTGGGCCGGTTTCCAACCGCCGCCCGACGCCTGAACCACATACGCGCGGGCTTTTTCCGTTTGGCCCAACGCCCAATAAACAAGCCCCAAATGATACGCAATTTCCGGGTTTTCGTTCACAAAAGCGGGGTCAATCCCCTGTAAAATATCCAACGCGCGCGCATATTCCCCGCGCCGGTAATACACCCACCCCAGCGTATCCTGGAAAGAGCCGTCCTGCGGTTGCAAGGCTAACGCTTTTTCCGCCATTTTTTGGGCTTTTTCCAACCGGGTATTGCGTTGGGCCAAACTGTACGCCCATAAATTATACGCCGGGGCGTTATCTTCTTCCTGCGCCAGAAGAGCTTGCAGTTGGGTTTCCATTTCTTTATATTTTTTTAAGCTCTCCAGCGTAAACGCATACGCCAGGCGGGCATCCGCATATTCCGGGCGGGCCGCCAGTATTTTTTTAAGCACCCGCGCCGCCGCACGGTGTTGGCCGGCATCTTGCAAAGCCAACGCATAAAAATAGCCGATTTCCACACTGCCGTCAAACTGTTTATAGGCTTGTTTTAAGGTGTCCAACGCGGCTTGGGAATGGCCCATTTTTTGTTGGTAAAAACTGGCCTGCAACCACTTGCCGGAATTTTTATTATAATCCGCCGCGGCCTGCAAATACTTGAGCGCCTGCGGCCAATCCTGCCGTTGTTCGGCCAGCATAGCCAAAAAATAGTTGGCGTTTACATCCCCGGGGTCTATTTGGGCGGCTTTTTGGTAATATTTTTGGGCGTTTTCCAAATCTTTCCCCACCAGATAAACGGAGCCCATGCGCGTATACATATCCGCACTTTGATAGCCCAATTTTTCCAGTTGTTCGTACTCCCGCAACATAAAAAAGAAGTTGGAAGTCCGCTCAAACAGTTCCGCGCGCCCCAAGTAGGCATCTTCGTAAGCGGGGTCTAAATCGGTAGCTTTGTTGTAAAAGGTTAAGGCTTGTTGCGGGTCTTTCATCCGCCAGTAGTGTTTGCCGAGTTCCACATACACCGCAGGCGCAAGCGCGGGCACTTTTTCCGCCAGGTTTTGCATTTCTTCCACGGCTTGCGGGGTACCCTCGTACGCCAACAGCAGTAAATACTGGTATGCAATACGCGCATCTTCGGGCGACAATTCAAGCGCTTTTTGGTAGGCTTCTTTGGCGGCGGACACTTGTTGCTGTTTTAACAGATAAGCGGCCCGCACCGTCCAATCGTCTTCGTCCGCTTCGGGCGTGATAAAATCGGCATATTTTTCCACCTCCGGCAGGCGGTTTTGCATAATGGCGGTGGCTACAATATTGCGTTTGAGATAGGCCGAATCCGGCGCCAAAGAGAGGGCTTTTTCAAACAAAACAAGGGCCTCGGGGGAGTTATCCCGCTGGGCATACAACCCCTCTACAAAGGTTTTATACAGGGCGGCCTCGCGCGCGCTTTGCGGCCCTAACTTAAACGCCCCCGCAGGCAGGGCGAGCAATAACAAAAATACCCAGCAATGTTTCATAGCATTTTCCCCATTAAAAGCGCATCTGCGGAGCCGTAAAATTGCTTCCGCCGCCCCAATACGGTAAACCCGGCGCGCCGGTACCAGGCTTGTGCCGGGAAATTTTGCGCGTGAACTTCCAGCGTAATACGCTTTACGCCATGTGCGGCCAATGCGGCCAGAAGTTGCGCCATTAATGCCGTGGCAACCCCGCGGCGGGTAAACGCCGGGTCTACGGCGGCGTTTAGAATTTCGGCCTCATCCGCGGCGTAGCGGGCGCAAATAAAACCGACGGTTTTTTGTCCGTCACGCGCCGCCCATATTACGGCGCACGGTTGTTTTAATTCTCCCGCAAAGCCGTCTTCCCCCCACCCGGCGGCAAACGGTTGCCGGGCCTCTATGCGGGCCAACTCCTCCGCTTGGGCGAAAACAGCCGGTAAAAATTCCATATTATTTACCTAATAGTTCAAAGCGGGCCGGTTTCAAGTATAGCGGCTCCAACGCATCTTTTTGGTATGCGTCATTTTGCGCCACCGCCACCAAAGTTTCCGGCCGCACAATACAATCCTTAAAATCCGCCAAGGTGTAGCGCCCCTCCAGTAAAGTTTCCAACGGCGTATGCTCTTTATCGGCCCCGGCCACAAAAAGCGGCTCCTTGCGGGCGGCCAAACGCGCCAATAATTCTTCGCGCGAGAGCCACTGGGGGGCCTCGCTTTGCGCATTAAAAATTTGCAGGAAGTATTCTTCCCTAAATGCGTGCCACACCACCGCCAAAGAGCCCGCCGGGTTTTGGGCTTTCCACGTTAAAAAGCGTTTACTGGCGGCCACTTGCAGGCGCACGGCTTCAAACACCGTTATTCCGTATACCTTGGCCCCGCTCAAATATTTAAGCATAGAAGCAAACGTAAGCGAAATGCGTATGCCGGTAAAACGGCCCGGGCCGCGGATAATGGCCACTTTGGCGGTGTGGGTTAAATCCGCCCCCGCCTTGGTTAAAAGCTGTTTTAATACAGGGAATAACAGCCGCTCCTGCTTGACCCCTTTGCGGCGGGACGCATACTTTTTGCCGCCCCGCTCCACCACGGCCACCAACGGGGAAGACGACGTATCCAACCCAATAATTACATCTTTGATACCCGGCATAATTCCTCCAGTAAATGTTCGCTGACGCGGCCGAACGCGGAGAGTTTAATTTCCCGCTCATCCCCGCCGCGCAGTATAAAATCCATTTCCAGCCTGTCGGCCGGCAGCATTTGGGCAATGGGGTCCGGCCATTCGGCCAAAATAATGGCGCGTTCGTCTTCCAGCATTTCTTCAAAACCCAAATTAAAAACTTCGCCCTCGCTCAAGCGGAACAAATCTATATGAAACAATTTAACGTGTTTGTTTTTGTATTCTTTCATCAGGCTGAAACTGGCGCTGACCGGGGAACTTTTAAGCCCCAACGCCGCCGCCACGCCTTTTACAAACACCGTTTTGCCCGCGCCAATCGGCCCGCGCAAAAAAATAATTTCCCCCCCTTTTAATACTTGGGCAAACCGCCCGGCCAGGGCCGTGGTTTGCGCGCGGGAGCAGGTTAGTAGAGTTGCTGTTTTCATTAACGCACCGTTTTGATACACACCACGCGGCCGTTTATTTCCACGCGGTCTTTGTTGCCGGGGTCCGGCGTTTCTTTTCCGTCCACGGCAAACACATATTTATAATCTCCGCCCGTAAGCGCTACGGACGTTTCAAAATACCCTTTGCGGTATTTGGTTAAAGTGATGGGGTCTTTGCCCCAACGGTTAAAATCCGCCAACAGCTCCACTTTTTGCGCTTGGGGAGCCGTAATAAAAAACCGGCGGTATTTTACTTCCGTATTAAAATTATTTTTGGGCGGGCGGGTTTGCGCCAGCACGTCCTCTTTTTTAACGGGAGCCACCTGCGCGGCGCTTTCCAATGTGTTGCGGGTATAGGTATAAAAATCTTCCGCTTCCACAAAAAACCAGAATAGCGCCAGCGCCATTAAAATCAAAAAAACGGCAAATAAAACACCGGGTTTTTTGATTTCAATTTTCTTCATCCAAAAAGCTCCTTAAATAAAACTCCGCGCCCAAACTTTCCGCCAACGCCTTTACGGCCGGGGCATCGGCGCCGGTTTTATCCACACAACTGGCCACCACTTTATCAAACCCGGCCTGGCTGCAACGCAAAATAAACTCTTTCACGCCGGAAAAGCCGTCCTCATACCCGGGGGCCGGGCGCACAATTTTGCGCCAGGTGGCTTCGTCCTGCGCGTTTAGGCTTACATAAATTTTATCAATAACTCCTTTTAACAGCGGCACAATATTTTGATTATTTATCATATTGCCCAAACCATTCGTATTCAGGCGGATTTTGAACGGCGCAAACAGCGCCTGCGCCTGCCACCCTTTTAAGGTTTTGGCAATCAGCAAAAGTTCATTCAGGCGCATGGTAGGCTCCCCATAGCCGCAAAAAACCACTTCCTGCACGGGGGCGGCTTTCATTTCCTGCTCCAGCACCTCCAGCACTTGGCGGGCGGTGGGCTCTTGCCCGTTCAAATTAAGGTTGTAGCCGTTAAATTGCATATTCCACTTGGTTTTAATGCAAAAAGCGCACAAATTGGGGCAACGGTTGGTAAGGTTGATGTATAAAGCATCTTTGAACCGATAGACGGTTTTGGGGGCTTCAAATTGTTTCACTGGGGGTACCTCTCTACCAATGGCGGAAGGGGAGGGATTCGAACCCTCGGTAAGGAAGACCCTACATCAGTTTTCAAGACTGACGCCTTAAACCACTCGGCCACCCTTCCCAAACCATTTATTATATTTTATTAATTTTTGGGCTTTTGCGCGCGTTTTACCGGATAAAAGTTAAATTTATACAATATATATATGCCTACAAATTTAATTCTATTGGGAACCGGCAACGCACTGGTGACCCGCTATTACAATACTTGCTTTGCTTTGCAAAACAACAACCAATACTTTTTGACGGACGCCGGCGGCGGCAACGGTATTCTGGCCCAGTTGGAAAAAGCCCATATTGCTATGGAAAACATCCGCGCCCTGTTCCTTACCCACGGGCACACGGACCATATTTTAGGCGTTATTTGGGTGATTCGCTTGGCGGCATCCCTGTTTGTGCGGGGCAAGCACCCCGGGCTGACGATTTACTGCCATGACGAATGTGCAGAAAAACTGCGCGCGTTCTGCCGTATGACACTCACCGCCAAACTGCAAGCCGTACTGGATAACGGCGTGCGCTTTGCCGTGCTTAAAAACGGGGATTCTTTCCAGGCGGCGGGCTTTAACTGCACCGCTTTTGATATTTATTCCACCAAAACCAAACAATTCGGCTACCGCGCCACCCTGCCGGACGGCCAAACGCTTGTTTGTTTGGGGGACGAACCCTATAACCCGCTCTGCCGGCAATACGCGCAAAACGCGGATTGGCTGATGAGCGAGGCGTTTTGCCTGTATGGGGAGCGCGAGCAATTTAAGCCTTATGAAAAGCACCACAGCACCGCGTTGGATGCGGCCCGCACGGCCCAGCAATTAAACGCCAAACACTTAATTTTGTACCACACGCAAGACAATCACCCGGCGCAACGCAAAGCCTTATACACGGCCGAGGCGCGGCAGGCGTTTTCCGGCCCGGTGTATGTGCCGGAAGACTTGGAAACTATCACGCTGTAAAGCAAAAACTCCCCTAGATTTGGCTTGGGGAGTGTGTAAATAAAGGAAGTTTATTTTTCCAAGGGAACAATTTTGTAAGAATCATTGTTCCGTTGTTGCCTCATCTGGGTGGTTTTAGCAAGCCGTTTATACCGGTTAGAATTTGGATATTTATCATGTATAGCTTCAGGAATGCGGTTTTCTATTAGAACTTGCAAGAGTTGAGCACCCGCCTGTTCATAGTTTGTTGTTTCTGTGGTTGGTTTCTCCCATTTTACCGTAGGATTTATTTGATGAACCAACTCAAAGGCCGCTTTTTGTGCCGCAATAAAACTACCGGAACCAATCATCCCAAGGTTATGCTTTTGTCCGGCCGCGTCTTCAATATCCGTCAAAACCGTAATAAAAAGCGTTTGCTTATTGGGGTTGGCAATACGGCGTGCCCAAAAATCTGCCAACGGAAGTATGTGATGCCCCTTGTCCGGCCGCGCAGACGCAATATTTACAGGCATATTGCCCGCTAACATATTTTCAACAGCACCGCCCGAATGTGCCTTGAATTTGGATAGCACTACCACTACCTCTTTATTCATAAGATTTTGTTTGTACTGCTTAAGGCTCTTTAATGCCAAACGGCAAACGGCGGACGGGTACCACGGTTGAGATTGGCATTGTTTATCCGGCATATTCTCCCGCCAATCTTCGTCATAACACAAGCACGGCCAAAAACGAAAATTATGCCAATGTGCAACCGGAGAATTTTTATCCGTATTTGCACGGTAGTGCAAATTAGAGTTTTCCCCCAACACTTGAGCCAAACTTCGGGGAATATCCGGCAAAAGGGCATTAGAAGACTCTTTATCATACACGAGGATACTTTCATCCCCATTGATTAAAAAAGAATCGGCAGCATATTCATGGATATAAGGCTTGCCCGCCAACGCGGGAGCCAGCTTGCGATACAGCTTTTTAAGCCCTTTTGGTGAAATATCTTTAGTAAGATAAACGGAAGTCTTCGGTAAAATTAAATTCTCTTGCGTATTTCCTGCCCAAAGAGGCGGCATCATTAAAAGCATACCAACCAATACCGGCAATACGGTTTTAGTCATAGAAGCCCTTGTCATATCTACGGCTTTTCTTACACATTCTTTAGCCACAATACTGGTGGAAAAATAGTTCTCTGCTCCTGTGCTCAATTTATCATTGTATTTCATAGCACCCTTCCTGATTTGAATTTTAATTTCTTAACAGTCCGGCGTAAAAACTTCTTTTACTCCCATAAAAATTGGTCAGGCTTTCCCAATTATTTACTGCCGAATTTATCCAAAATAACGTGCAAGGCGGTTTTATTGGTCAGTTCCGTTTGCGGGCCGACGACGGCATCTTCCAAACGGCAGTTGGTCAGCTTGGCCCCGTACGCCACGGACACATAGGGCCCCAACGTGCAACCGCTTACCTGCGCAGAGGGGTCAATCCAACACGGCGGGATAATCCGGTTATTCAGTTCCGCCTGTTCCGGCACGGCGGCATGGCGCGTAAGGAGCATTTGGTTGGTTTTCAGCAAAATTTCCACCGTGCCGCAATCTAACCAATCGTTCATCGGCACCGGGGCAATAGAAACGCCTTTTTGGAGCAGTACGGAAAGGGCATCCGTCAGTTGGATTTCGTTTTTTACCGTTTTGCCGGAAGCAATTACTTCCGCCAACGCCTCAAAAAGCTGTTTGGAATCCAAAAAAGAATACGCCCCAATCAGCGCCCAATGGGACGGCGGATTATCCGGCTTTTCCACAAACCCGGTAATGCGGCCTTTTTCTATTTTAGCCACCCCAAAACGGCGCGGGTCGTCCACCTTTTTAAGCCCCACCGCGTTTTGCCCGCCAAACACCATGGGGCGCAAATCACCGTCCACAATCGTATCGCCCAATAAAATAAAACACGGGCCGGACACCACGTCTTTAGCCAAATACACCGCGTGGCCCAAACCGCGCGGCTCCGGCTGTTCCACAAACACGGCATCCAACTGCGGGTAGCGCTGGCGGACAAACTCCACAATGGCTTCTTTGCGGTGCCCTACAATCAAAACTACGCGCCGGATTCCCAGCTCTTTCACTTGGTCCAAAATATGGCCCAAAATGGGTTTCCCCGCCACGCAAAGCATGGTTTTGGGGATATTGCGGGTAAAAGGCATTAAGCGCACTCCTTTACCTGCGGCGGGAATAATGGCGGTAAATGATTGCATTTATCTCTCCTTACCGGGCAGAACGGCCGGTTTGTTTTAATAAATTTTGGTAGTTTTCCAACTGGGGTTTATAGCGGGCCCACGCGTCCTGCGGGGTGACGTCGGAACGGTACGTCCAGTTGGTGTCGTCCACAATGCCGGGCACGTTTACGCGCTCCAAAGTGCCGGTAATATCCTGCCAGGAAAACAGCGTCAAGGCGGAGCCGGACCCCAACACCCGCGCCAAAATGGCTTTTTGGGTGTCTAACGTAAACGGCACGTTGCCGTCCGTTTTTTGGGCGGAAATCATTTCCCACATATTGGCGCGTTCCTGCGGGGGCATGGCCTCCCACCAACCGCGCAAGGTTTGCGTGTCGTGCGTGGACGTGGTGGCTAAAGAAACCGCCGGATAACTGCGCGGTTCGCGGTAATAGCCGTTGTCTTCGCGCTCCCAACACAATACTTTATAACCGGGGATACGCAAGTCCACCAACATCCGCCGTACATAATTGGGAATAACGCCCAAGTCTTCCCCCACCGGCAGGCGGCCGCCGCACACGTCCAACACCATGCGTAAAAAGTGATACCCGCGGTCTATTTGGTTTTGCTCGCCCTGCACATCAAAAGCGCCTTGCTCGTCCCCGGGGGCAAAAACGTAAGTGCGGTAAAACCCCACCAAATGGTCCAGGCGGAACATATCATACAGTTCCACCGCGCGGCGGATTTTGCGTTTCCACAGGTCTAACCCGTGCGCGTGCTGATACGGCCAGTCATACGCCGGCAGGCCCCAGCGTTGCCCGCCTTTGGAAAATTGGTCTGCCGGAGCGCCGATTTCGTACTCCACCCGGTAATTTTGGCGTTCGGCCCACACTTCGGCGCTGTCTAAATTGGTGCCGAAAGGAATATCCCCAAACAGGTAAACGCCCTTTTCCTGCGCGAACGCTTTGGCGCGGCGGAGCTGTTGGTCCAGCACCCATTGAACATACGCAAAAAAGCGCACATATTCGCGGTATTGGCTTTCAAAAGCGTTTACGGCCGACGGAACGGCATTTTTCAGCTCCTCGGGCCATGCCGTCCAACTCTGCCATTTATAAAATTCTTTCAGCGCGCGGAACAAACTGTACGGGCGGAGCCAACTGTTATTGGCGGCATAGTACGCACTAAACGCGCGCGCACGCGGGGTATCGGCCGCTTGTTCCTGCTCCAAAAAATGTTGGTATCCCAACCACAACGCTTTTAATTTGGCTTGTTTTACCGGGCGGATAGGCGCTTTGGAAGAATTTTTCCATTGGGCTAAATCCGCCTGTAAAGTTTTAAGATATTCCTGCGCGGCGGGGCTGGCGGAAATATCTTCCACGCGCTCTATGCAAACGTACACCGGGTCCAACGCAAAGGCCGTCATGGCGGAATAAGGGCAGGTTTCGTTCGGGGCGGTTTCCTGCAAGGGGAGAATTTGCACAAACTTGGCCCCCAAAGAGCCTAAAAAGTCCGTCCATTCTTCCAGGCTGGCAAAATCGCCCACGCCCCAATCCGCATTCGTTTTCATGGCCGAAAGCGGCAACAACACCCCGTTAGAGCGGGCAGAAAGCAGTTCGTCTTGTATCGTTTGCATGGCAGGCCCCGGAGTTATTTTTTGGCAATTGCTTCAATTTCCACCGCGCTGCCTTTGGGCAAAGCCACTACCTGAAACGTACTGCGGGCGGGCGGGTTTTCCTTAAAAAAGGAGGCGTAAACTTCGTTCATTTCGGCAAATTGGGTTAAATCCGTTAAAAAAACGGTGGTTTTTACTACTTGGCTTAAATTGGAGCCGGCTTCTTTAAGGATATTTTCTAAATTTTTCAAAATCAGTTCCGTTTGCACGCGCACGGAGCCGTTGTAAATTTCGCCCGTGACGGGGTCAATAGGCAACACGCCGGAAGTAAAAATAAAGCCGGAGTCTTCTATCGCTTGCGAATACGGCCCGATGGCTTTGGGGGAATTAGAAGAATTAATTACTTTTTTCATAAAAATAAAACCTCTCTTATAAATAAATGCGGGCAAAAAAACCGCTATTAAGTATATGGTATAAAACCCCCGGCGCGCCGTCAACCCTGGGGCGCAAAAGCGGTTTTTACCCCTACAAAAAAAATATTGCACACAAAAAATAAAACTGCTATAATTATTTATGTGATGGTTATGCCGGAAGTAAATAAAAAAATATTTCTTGCGCATAATAAAAATTTTTAGTACAATATTTATGTTGGGTTTAACCCGATGCAGATTAGACCCAAGAAGTTATTTGACTGTTTTTTTGCGCTCGTAGCTCAGTGGTAGAGCATCCGCCTTTTAAGCGGGGGGCCGTGAGTTCAAGTCTCACCGGGCGCACCATTTTTTTAACCTTCGCCAGAAGGTTTGTAGTAAATGCCCTCTTCGTCTATCGGTTAGGACGTCGGATTTTCAATCCGAAAAGGGGAGTTCGATTCTCCCAGAGGGCGTTTTTTATTTCCTAGCCGTAGTCTTTTTACTATCCAGGGGGGGCCAAAGCCGCCCCTTTTTTGTTTTCTGTGGCAGGAGTGGGCACCTAGCAGGTTTTTAATCCGGGGCCAAAGCCGCCCCTTTTTTGTTCCCCCCGCGGGCATTTTATATAATAAGCGTATGAGATACATTCTATTTTTACTTTTCAGTTGTTTTTGCTTGGGCGCGTGTAGCTCCGTTATGCCGTACAAAGACCAAAATTTGGATTATTTGTATAGTATTCAAAAAGATTTTGCCGCCTATAAAGGCGCCGTGGTGGCCTTCAATGGGGAAGTAGCCGGCGTGCGGGAAACCTCCCAAAATATGCGCATTATTTTGCGCATAGACACCCCCCTTTATTATTATGCCACCGGGAAAGGCAACAATTTATCGTACGAAATGATTTATGTGCGCTTTACAAAAGACGTTCCCCGCCCCACCGCCATTATACAAGGGCACAAATTAAAAGTATTGGGCCGCGTGGACGGATACGAAAAACGCCAAGACACTTACACCGGCAAAACGCTGGGGGTGGTGCGTTTAGACGCGATTGCCTTGGCGGACCGCACCACCGGGAAAGATTTTATCCGGCAGGATGCGCCCTCTAACGCGCTGTACCAATCTTGGAAAGCGGGGAAACTATTTTTTGAAGAATCGGCCGAGTCCGTTTTGCGCGCGTTTCCGCCTGCTCCCACGCCGGAGCCAAAACCCAAAGCCGTAAAACCTGTTAAAAAAGCGCCTAAAAAGGAAACCCCCAAACCGGCCGTCATTCCCCCCTCCGCCGGAATTGTGTTTGACGAAGAAGAACCGCCCTTTATTTTACCGCCGGACCCCCAAGCGCCGGAGGAGCCCCAAGCGCCCAATGCGGCAGAACAAACTGCGCCCGAAAGCCAACCGGGCAACGCGGCCTTAATGAACAATTCCGCCGAGGAAAAAGAAACCGAAGAAAAAACAACCACAAGCAAAACCGCTATTGAACAAACGGCGGAACAAACCGCGCCGAGCAAAGCTAATGAGGAACAAACCGGGGAAAATTCCGCGCCCAAAGCCGACAAAGAGAAAGCGGAACAAACCGACCTAAACAAAGCTGACGAGAAACAAACGGAAGAACCGACCGCGCCGGGCAAAGCCACCGGGGAACAGGCGGCAGAACAAGCCGACCTAAACAAAACTGACGAGAAACAACCAGAAGAAAAAGCCGCAAACGCCGCCGCGCAAAAATCTGCCACGCCCCAGGCCGCCGCGCAAAATGCTACGGCCGAGGGCCACCATCCGCAGGGCGCCGCCACCCAAGCGCAGACCACCGAAGAAACCCCTTTGCAAGCGCCCGCCGCGCCCCAAACAGGGGCGCAATCCACACAAGAAACAGAGCCGCACTCCACGCCCGAAAAGGCCACCCCGGCGCCAGAAAATACGCGCCCCCAATAAACGCAAACCGAACAAGCGGGCGCGCCCACAAGTGGTGCGCCGCGTACAAATCAAATTCCACCCTATAAATTTTCACGCACGCGCCCGCAAGTGGCGCGCCGCGTACAAATCAAATTCCACTCTACAAATTTTTACACCAAACCCCGCGCGGGGGGCACACACACCAAGTACCTCCTTAATCCTGCCGCGGGGCACCCCATTAGAGCATAAAAAACCCCGCCCGAAGGCGGGGTGTAAAACTTACTCGGTTTCCTACCAATTAGTTGTTGGCAGGTTGCGGGCAGGAAGCAGCACCGTTATTGCAGCAAGTAGCCGCCGGCGTATCAATACCGCAGAAGTCCGCGCACAATTCCTGACCAGCGGGGTTAGCGCCGTTGCACTGGACGTTATCACCTTGATAGTAGCGGGACAAGCTATACCGATACTGTAAGTTGCCGCTAGCGCTACCGTTGGCAACGCGGGTAGCCGTAGCAATACCATCCTGAAAGCCGGTGGCAGCAGACAAGGACACCACAAAGCCGTTGCCGTTGGTACCTTTCGTGTAATAGGTAGAACCGTTGGAATCTTTCGGAGAGACGTCCAAGCCTTTGTAGTTCGTCGTAAATCTGTTGGTTTGCAAGAATTTGCGGCGCTGAGCTTGGGCAATGCTACCCAGCAAGGTGTCGGCTTCCGTCATGCGGGAGCGTTCCACCGCTTTGAAGTACTGCGGCATGGCCATAGCGGCCAAAATACCAATGATTAAAACCACTACGAGCAGTTCAATCAAGGTAAAACCTTTCTTATTGTTCATAAAACCTCCTACAGTTTTATATATAATTTTGCAGCCATAGCGGCTACTTTATTAGTTTAGCAGTCAAAAAAAGCCTTGTCAAGACCCTTGTGGACCTATTTGTTTGTGCTTCGTCTAACTACCCTAGTAAACACTATATACTGCAAAAACGGTTTACAACGCCGGAACGTCCCCGGCGGTTTCTTCCTGCGCGGCGGCGTTATCCGCGCCGTTAGGGGCGCTTTCCTGCGGCGTATTTTCCCCTTGTGCGGCGGTGTTATCCGCGCCGCTAGGGGCGCTTTCCTGCGGCGTATTTTCCCCCGGTGCAGGCTCCTGCGGCACAAAAGATTCCGCCTGCAAATACTGCTCCAGCCGTTTGCAAAAACGCTCGCCCTGCGGGGTTTGTGCCTCGCACCGGGTAGGCCCGTAAGGCAACATCCGGCGCAAAACATATTCAAACCGCCCGCCCACGCGCCGCGCCGCCACAAAAGCGGTTTCCTGCGGCCCGGGTGCCGGCTCCAAGCGCACAATATAGCCTTCCGGCTCCGGCTTGCCGTGCGGCCCCATAAACGTAAAATACATTTCCGCCGGGGTGCCCTCCACCGGGCGATATAAAACGCCCAGCGCGCGCGGCACGCTTAACAGCGGGGCCAACGCCCCCCACTCCGCCGTAAAACGCCCGTTCATCCGGGCAAAGGCTTCCTGCGCCAA
>OQVL01001444.1_pt1 | contig 14228 bp, 9 predicted proteins | sample 1691501 | NCBI WGS metagenome assembly OQVL01 (sample SAMN03418253, study PRJEB22391) | human gut metagenome | biome: human-gut; feature: organic feature; material: feces | host: Homo sapiens | place: Tanzania | collected 2013-01
GATATGGAGAATAGAAGAAACATCAAGTGGACTGGGAGCCAGAACAAGACGGGCCCAAGACTGCTTCGATCAATTTACGAAAAAAAGCTTGATGGCATCGATGTCCATCGGCTCAGAATCATCAACCTGTTAAAAAGCGTGCCGCTACAGAGTGCAATCATTAAACTGCGAATCAAATTCCCCCAAAAGCCTTAGCAGGCAATTCACCTGCTCGCGAATTTCATAACAGTTAATATCCTCGCTTATACCGATAGAGGAAGAATGGGCGCATTTTCCGCGTAACGCCCCAAATGAATCGAGAACCTGCTCCAATGACGCATCCAAATCGATTCCGCCAACGAAAAATGGGTTAAACATTTTTGAAATGTCTTTGGATTTGATGCCGTTGTTTCCATATAGCACCTTTCTGTGCAGGCCAACAGCACCCTTGGCAACATCTTCTAAAGACTTAGCATCTTTTATCTCATTTGTCCTTGCCCCATAAAAACACAAGAAAGAACTTGTTAATGAATCGTAGTGCCCGTTAGCAATGAGCTCACCGACACGTGTGCAAAGCTCATCTGCAAGCCCTTCTAGATATGACTCAGCTTCGGCATGGACAAGTAAAATGCAAGCACGCGCATCGTCTTGCTGTTCCTCGCTATAGTCACCGATTTCATTTGGCTTCTCGGGCAGATATCGATCTCTAAGAGAAATGCTCCTTGAATGCAGACGATCAAATCTAACGGTCAACGATTACTTTCCCATCCTTATCGAGAGCCAGCTTCTTAACCGGTATCTCCAAAAGCCCAGACAACGCATCGCTCCAGATCGCAATCCTTGCAATCAGTGACCTCTTGGTTTTAGTGGAAACAGAGCATGCGTCTATAAAACCCGGAGAGGAAAGCACTCGCCCAAGCTCGGTCGCCACCTCCTTCTTGTTAGAGGCAATTGCCTCCCGTATTTTTACGTCCTGCGCAGCAAAACAGAGTGCGTCGAAAACGGCCCGGTTAAAACGCGGCTTCTTTCCATCTTGCAAAAGAGTAAAGGGAGCCATCTTTTCGCCGTAGTTCGCTCCAATCAAGCCGTAAACATCCCTATACAGAGATATAGCTTTAACCGCTTCACCAGCATACGACTGGTAAGTGAGCTCGGAGTCTAAGTCATTTAGCCATGCCGTAGTTTGATCGAGAAACTCCTTGAGGTTGCCCATGTATAAATCAGGCCTATGTACTATTCCGCAATACCGCGTAAGTAATTCAATGTCGCGCATTCGGAAATCAGGGCCATCAGCAGATTCACTAAAAAGTCGAGCAAATTCAAAGTCATGGTCTGTAAAAGACGAAACAAACCTAGTAAATGGACCAGGCATTAATGCAAATCGCAGCTCTTGCGTATTCAGAGAGACGCTTCCGCTGTTCAATCGATGGAATATCGTGTATAGAACCGAATCGTTATTCCATCCAGATCGGCCCCGGCAGTTCGACGCTATTACTGGCCGCCGATACCGGGGCACACGTCACTGCCATCGACCTTTTCCCACAGTTCCTGACACGGCTGTCCGAGCGCGCCAAAGCTGCCGGAGTGTACGAGCGTATCACCACCGCAGCCGCATCTATGGACGCACTTGACTACGCCGAAGCGTCTTTTGACCTGCTGTGGTGCGAAGGTGCCATCTACAACATCGGCTTTGAAAACGGGCTGCGCTCTTGGCGCCCAATGCTCAAAGACGGAGGCTATATCGCCGTCACCGACGCCACCTGGCTCACCGACAGACGTCCGGCCGAAGTCGAGACATTCTGGCACGATGCCTACCCCGGCATCACCGATATAGCCGGCAATATAGCCGCAATACAACGCTGCGGATACACGCCCGTAGCGGCTTTCGTATTGCCGGACAAATGCTGGACTACAAACTTCTACGAGCCCCAACGGCAAGCGCAAGACATCTTCCTGTCGCGCCACGGAGACGACAAGACGGCGCAAGCACTTGTCGCCAACCAGAGACACGAAGCCGAGATATTCAGCCGTTTCCATCAGTACTACGGCTATGCCTTTTACATAGCACGTAAGAGTTAATCGCCCGTCTGCATCCCCGTGCCGCCGTACTCATCCCACGGCGACACGGGATACACAACGCGCCTGTCCGGCTTATGGCACAGGCGCGTTTTTTTAAGTGCGCTCAGTCCGCACATCTTTAGTGCAGCTCCGGCCCACTTCAGCCTTGCGGTGAACGGCATAGTCTTGAGCATCAGCCTGTCAAGTACCATATAGGCCGAACCGATTTTGCTCGAAAATGCAACAACGACATTGCGTAGCGACATAAAGCCCATAGCCATATTGGCTATTGACGCCCCGACATTGAGGTACGGCGCTACGCTCGACACCAACGACCCTATCTTTGCTCTCAGCGCTCCCATCTCGTTTGCCAGCTGCTTCTGCTTTCCGGCGTCCGTCTGTGCCAGCGCCTTGTTCATCTCGCCGACATTGTCGGTGATAATCTGTGCCAGCATCGCCGCACGCTCCTGCTCGTTGCCGTTCTTGATGGCCGCTTCCTGCGCTTCCGTGAACGTGATACCCACGCGCCGCAGTGCCGAGGTCATGCCCATCATTGCCTTGCCCATAAGGTTGGCCACATTGACGGCGTCCCCGGCTTCAGCGCTAAAACCGCGCTGCTGCGCCACAAGGTTATTCATCGCCGGAATAAGCACCTCAAGCGATGATTTTTGATATAGAAACGTGGCCAACTGTTGCGCTCCTGCACGCTGCACCCCCGCCGAAATAATACCGAGGTCGGCCTGTGCGCTCGTCAGCCGCTTTATCGATGTAATTTCTTCGTCCGTGGACTTCATGCGCTGTCGCATAATGACCTCCAAACGTGTAGCGTTCAGCTCGGCATTGGAATACGCCGATGCCATCGATTGAACTATGCCATTCAATCTCTCTATTGAGACTATAGACGCGCTTAGGGTTGTGGCCATCTGTTCCCATTTGGACTTTGCCCCCTCGAGTGACTGCTGCACGTTCTTAGTCACATTCTGCATCTCTTGCATGCCATAGATAGCCGACTTAATACCGCTACCATTAAATACCGTGCTTAGGCTTATCGTTATATTTTTTGCCATAATAATATTGGTCTATATGTCGTATTTGTTGGTCAAATGTTCTTATTTGCACCTGTATGCTTTGCTTTTCTTCATTATATTTTATATATTCGCGCAAACTAATAGATACACGCCATGTTACTCTTAGCTGAAACAATGTCCGTTGGCGGCTTTTTCTCCGCCCTTTGGAAGTTCTTCATAGGCCTGTTCGGCTTTACGTTGGAACATCCGTTTATATCTTTACTATTCATACTAATTGTAGTTGGACTTAGCAAAGTAAAGTTCTATGGTGACCACAGTGGGGACTTTGTCGGCGATTAAGCCATTATTCCCGCTATTCCCTTTTCATTAATTCTTCCACTCTCTCGCGTGTCGACGGCGTGTACTCGCGCTTGGGCGCGGTGCGCTCCGGGGCGTCTATCTCCTCCAGCGGTATAAGCATCTTCGGCGTTACGCGCTTGGAAGTGTGCGGCTGTATCAGTATCGCGCACGCCGTGCGCAATCTATTCCAGCGCGCCAAATCCTGCGCGTGTTGCCGCTTCGCATCCTCCTCCATACAAAGCTCGAACGCCCCCGGGCTTAGTCGCCTGAACGTGTCGAGCGGCATCCCGAGGGCGGTCAAAGCGTATGCTTGCAAACGCAAAATGTCTATTTTTTCACCGTCGTCTTTTTTTTTGACCCTTTGGCATTCTCGGCGTTGACGGCCTCGCCCCAGCGCTGTATGTCCTCGGGCGTCACGCGCAGGGCAAATGTGCGGAAGTCCATATCAAAGGCACGTCCGTCGGCCTCGGCCGTGGCGCGTACTTGGTAGTACAGCATACGGCACGCATCCGACAGCCCCGTAATCTCGTAGGCTTCCTTGCCCGTGGCCTCGCGGAAGTCCACGAGTGCCGCCATCGTCTGGCGCACGGGGTACTCGACCCCGTCTATCTTAATGGTCGTCTCCATTGTCTTTGACATTAATCGCCCGAGAGTGTCGTGGTGGTCAGGCCTTAGATGGCTTGTAGGGGGGGGTATATCTAGCGCCCGTGTCGGCACGACCCATTAATCTGATAATTGATACATTATCCCCTATACTGCGCGGGCGCAATGTATTGCAGCCATACCGTGTCAACGATTTTGATACATTTCGTTGAGGCGCAGCTAATCAAACCTATTACAGCGAAAAGAGCTTAGCCAAGCCAAGAAATGCGACGATATTCTCATAAGAACGCCGCAAATTATGCGGCGTTCTTATGAGAATATTTGGTGATTAGGCGTTATTTAGCTAATTTTGTCGCAGAATATGCGACGTTTAGCCTAATTCATTGTCGCACATGAAATAAAAGCATTTATGTATATACACGAAAGAGACAATTGGACAAACTTCCGTTGGGATGCGTCCGAAGTATCAAAGATTCAGGAAATAGTCTGTCGTAAACAGGGTCTGCTTTACGGCAGACTAAGTTCGCTCGGCTTTGGCAGCAAACTCAGGGCAATGGCAGACAACCTGACACATGATGTGGTATATTCTTCCGAGATAGAAGGCATACATCTGAACGAAGATCAAGTGCGCTCCTCAATCGCCCAAAAGCTGGGAATAGAAAATGTGAAATACACAGCGCCATCACACTATATTGACTCAGTAGTGGGCGTAATGCTCGAAGCGATCCAAAACTATGACCAACCTCTCAGTAAAAAGAAACTATGCGCTTGGCAATCGGCTTTCTTTCAAACCGGTCTCAGTGAAGGCCGACAAATTGAGATTGGACAGTATCGCACGAATGAGGAGCATATTGTCAGCGGTATGTTCGGCAGAGAGAAGATACATTATATAGCGCCTTCTCCTAATCGTGTAGAAAGCGAGATGCAAAAGTTTATAGAATGGTTTGATGGCGGAGATACTGTCGGTAGCGTCATCCGTTCTGCCATAGCACACTTCTGGTTTGTATGCATTCATCCTTTCGAAGATGGCAATGGCCGACTGGCTCGAATTCTCTCCGACATGCTTTTGGCTCGTGGAGAGAATAGCGAATTGCGTTTCTACAATATCTCATCTCAGATCAATAAGGATAAAAAACACTATTACGACATACTGGAACGTATGCAACGTGGCGATGGCGACATCACGGAATGGCTGGTATGGTATATAAATAAATTGATTGATGCTTTGGACAATGCAGAAGCCATAGTCACCACCATCTTGAGCAAGAGCTTCTTCTGGCAGAAGGCAGGACTCATACCAATGACAGAACGACAGACACAGATGCTCAATCTCTTCTTAGACGGCTATGAAGCAAAGATAACATCAAAGACCTGGGCTTCGTTAGCTAAGTGCTCCAAAGACACCGCCATACGTGACATACAAGACCTTGTAGCCAAAAACATCTTGATAGAGGATATTCCCGGAGCCAAGCGTCCGAGCTATTCTATTGTCTATGATGCGGAGGATCTAACGCAATATTTTTCCAATGTGCATATTATCCAAGAGAATGGCACATCATATCTCAAAGCCGTATTCAAAGGTCATCGAAAGATAAGTGAAAGGATACTGACGCTCGATGCCGAACGTTATCAAAAAGGCGATCTGCCACTATCAAATATGCTCAACAAGTATTGCTCGTATTTGATGGCAAACGATTAAAAGCTGCGCTCATAATATTGGCCCAACCCATGCTTCAACAACTGCGCCGGAACTATGGGGAACCACATTATCGCTATCACACAACATCTTAGAAGGGGTAGCCGATGGCCAGGTGCAGGGCGTTGGCGTCCTTGAAGCGGTGGAGATTGAAGTATCCGCTATACCCGGTGTCGTATGGTGCATGAAGGCCTATGCCCCAGTCGAGACGCACGACAAGCATCGAAATATCCAGACGTATGCCCACGCCGGTGCCGAGCGCCAAATCGCGCAGGAAGTCTCGCGCCTTCAGCACTCCTCCGGGACGCTGTGCATCGGGCTTCAGCAACCAAATATTTCCGCTGTCGAGGAATAATGCGCCATGCAACGACCCGTACAGCGGAAAACGATACTCGATGTTTGCCTCGAATTTGAAAGTACCGGTTTGGTCAAAGTACTGACCTGTAGCATCTGCCGGAGCATGGTATGATCCGGGGCCGACGGTACGTATTGTAAAGGCACGCACGCTATTGGCGCCTCCGCAATAGAACTGCTCGGCATAAGGTACTTGTGACGAATTGCCGTAGGCATGGGCGGCACCGACAGCTCCGCGCATAACCAGCCAATGGTCGCCGTGACCGAGACGTCGCGAGTACACAAGCTGGGTCTGCCCCTTGATAAACTGGGAGAACGGAGTCCCGAATAGTTCCTTCTCACCCTTGACTCCGCAAAGGCTGTATACACTCCAGAATATATTGCCGCCTTCTTGGACGTTGAAGGTCCAAGTCAGTCGATTATCGCTGTCGTAATAGCGGTCATAATTAAGGCCGAAAATCATCTGCGGAACATACTGCGAACGGAAAGATTGGGCTACAGCCGGATTTTCGTCCATAATCTTGTCAAAATCCTCGGTGGTGTGTATGAGCTTTGTGTACGACAGCTTCAAGGGAGTGAACGTCAGGTTGGTATGGCGCGAAGCCAGCCATTCGTAAGACATCGAGGCATTGAGCTGCCCCATCTTGAAGTAGTGCGGACGATTGAGCAGGTCGCCGTTGAGGGTGAAGCGTGTCCAGTTAATCTGGCGACGACGACGGCGCACAAAAGACGGCGCAAGCAGACGCGGAAACGACAGCGAAGTGGTCAGCCCTATTTCGTAGCTATTAAAAAGGCTTGAGCGTTCCTTACCCGTCTGCCATTCGTAAGTACCGGTCAGCGAGGCATTGAGTTGTTCACCGCCGCCAAACATATTGCGATGCGTCAGTCCCAACACCAGCCCGGGACCTATGTATGAGTTACTCTTGGAGGAGGCGTTGACTTCGACTGAGGCCTCGAGTGGCATATCCAACGTGCAGGCGATATTAACATCCAGCGTTGGAGGCGTTCCGGGCGCAGCAAGCGTATCCGGCACCGGCTCGATATTGATGGACTTGAAGATACCTAAACGCGCCAGATACGACTGAGTGCGATCCATATTGCGTACCGAAAAAATACGACCGGGCTTAATGGTGACGTTGTCTTGTATCACCGAAGGCCTGAGCTTGGATGGCTTCACCTGCACCAATGTCATATTTTTCAGGGGTATCGTATCGGCATATTGCGCCCCGCGATTGGGGTATACGGTGACAGTGACACGACCGGTGCGGTAGGACTGCATCAGCTGACGAGGGATATTGGCCGCCGGAACTATGCGCAAATTGACCTTGCCGCGTACGCTTACCGTATCGGCCAAATACTCAATAAATTCGGGTCGAAAATAGTAGAAGCCCTTGTTGCGCAGCCCGTCGGCAATGATATTGCGCACCATGGACAGCGAGTCGGCCGAGTAGATGCTACCGGGCTTCAAGTACGGAATCTTGCGTGCTATCGAGTCCACCTTGTGTGTCAGCTCGGAAGTATCCGGCGGTGTCTCAATATCATTGAAAGTAAACGCCGGGCCGGTGGTGATGTCGTAAGCCACGGAAACCTTGCGCGGATTTTTCTTTGGCAGCATGGTATATGTCGCCTTACCGCGGAAATATCCGTTGTTTTGCAATATCTGCTCGACCATCTGAGTACGCACCTCCGGACGGACGTCCGAGATAAGTACGGGATCTTCGACAAGTTTTTCGTAAATCCAGTGTTTGAAGCCTTTCTCGGCACGCGGCCAGTTGTTGTACACCCACAGCCCCAGCGGAAACGGATAGTGCCACCCCACCAACTTCCAGTAATTATTCGGGGGGACATCCACAGCTTCCTTGACGGCGCTGCGTACTCCGGCGCTGAAGTGAGCACCGCTGTCGGGCACAATTTCCACCCTCGAGACGCCGCAATACAGCAATTCGCCCTCGTCGATGCGCCGCGTGGTCGAGCACGACCACGCCATCAGCATTATGCCGGCCAATATATATAGTACAATATTATTTCTGAAGTGGAACATTGTCTGCAGGTATGGAATCCTTGGTTTCGGGCGTCGCGGCCGCCGGTATCAGGTCGCCTTGGGTTTTCGCTTCTTTATCTTTGTCTTTGTCTGTCTCTTTATCCTTATCCTTGCGGCGGCCGAAGCGGAACATGTCGGACAGGCGGCGTATCTTGCGACGATACACAAATCCGACGCCGGTCTGCGTAATCTCACCTTCGAGGATGCTCTCGTAGCCGGTGTGCCTGAATATGCGGACGTAGGTGGTGTGTGCGTTGTTGAGGTAGTACTCTATGGAAATATCCGAGATGATGTTGCGCGACAAGTTTTCGTCCGCATCCGCATCAGTGGAGTAGTTGCCGCCGACGGCTATGCGGAAACGCTCGTCAAACAACGACTTGGAGATGTTGTACGAGTATTGAGTAGTCTGCGAAGTACCGGCACGCGTGGTGCGGTCATACGAGTCGATACCGAAGCTCAGATCAACGCCTTTTATGGCCTTGGATGCCCACGAATTGAGTTGCGAAGACAGGAAGGAGTAGAGCGGATTGGCGTTGAGTGCTGCATTGGCCTTGGTCCCCGGGCCGGTATAGACGTTGTACAGCAGCAGGTTCATAGCCTCATTAGCACGCTGCTCGGCGGACATGGAGGCTAATTCGTTGGCCACGGTGATATCATCGTCCGTAGCCAAATCAAAGGCCACATCCATGCGGTCAAGCGTTCCGGTGACATCGAGCGAAACGTCAAAATTGATTAGGCGCGAATTCTGACCCTCCTGGGTGACATTGGCTCGCAGTCGGTCGACGCCCTTGATATTGAGACGAGGATTGAGCATATCGCCTGTGAAGGCCACGTAGCTTTCCTCTTCGAAAGCGAACTTCTTTTCGGACATCAGCGGCGGCGTATATCGTATATATCCGTCCAAGATATTTAGGCGTCCTACCATGCGGCCGCTGTTCATGGGATCCATCGAAAACGACAACGACCCTTGTGTATTGAGTTGCAAACGGTTTTTGCCATCGGTACTCAGGTCTACGCCAATGGTGGTGCCGTTATTGATATTGAGTGCGAAGTCGACAAACAGAGCTGTACCTTCGCGCGGCGCCACCGAGTCGGCACGAGCCATAGCCGCCGAGTCGTTGAAGTTGACAAAATGCACCATATCTTCCACCGATTGGTTCTGTATGGTGTTGACGGCATCGGGCATAATATAAGTAAAGTTGCTGGGTGCAAGCACGCTCAGCGAGCCCGAGGTCTTGAGCACGGACATATCACCGCGTGCTTTAGCGTCAATATCCACATAAGCCTTGCCGTATACATCGGCACCCTTGGCGGCACGTGTACTTTTGACTATCTGCATATTGCGAGCCTTCATCGTCAAGTCCATAGACATCCGAGACATGTCGTTTATGTCAACTTTACCGTTGATAGTCAGCGGATTTTCGTTACAGCCGCTAATGGCGAAACCATTCAGTCGTACAATGCTTTTTTCTATGGGTATAGGGGTGTCGCTTATGGCAAAGGTCGTGCCCAGCATATTGACATTGATGGCGGCTTTGTCAAATTGCAGATTGCCATCCAGCTGAGGATGGTCGCTGTCACCGCTGACATCCATGCGCCCGTTGAGAGTACCTGATAATTTGGCCACTCCCGGCAGGAAGGCATTACACGTGGACAACGGGAAATGTATCATTGTCAGATCCATGTTGAAGGGCGAAGTGCGCGTTGAGTCGTTGAGGGCGCCGGCCAAAGTCACCGTCTTGGTGCCGTTGACCCATAGATCGACATTGGTGCGCAACAATCCCGAGCGTTGTGTCACCAAGTCGAAATCGGCACGTATGTCTCCCACTTTTTCGCGCCCGTAGGTCAGCCCGGCGAGGGATAGTTGTCCTTCGCCGTTGAGTGCGTTGTTTAGGCGGTTGACACGTATGTCTGCCGAAATATTCCCCTTGACGGGCGGCGCAAATGGATTGAGTGCTATCCAGTCTTGCAGACGTATGTCACTGACCTTGACCACGAGGTCTTCATCGGCTCCGTGCATAGCATTGTCATGCTCATGAGCATGCTCGCTGTACAGAGCCAGCGAACTTGTGGCACTACGCATATGCAAATCGGCGTCTATATGCTTTGTGGCATAGTAATAGCGTATAAAATTGCCCTCATTAGCAGTCCATTGCTGGTAGCCGATAGTAGGATTGAGAGGCGTGATGTGCAACGTGGCTGTCGAATCGGCATTGAGCTCGATTTCTCCTCCCACAAGGAAACCGGTCTGTCCCTTGATATTGCGTTGGTTGACATTGATGCCCAAACGTCCGGGGCGGAAAAAACCTGTGAGGTCCACGGCGGCCCATGCATCGAGCGTACCGGGAAGGTTGCGTATCTTTGCCCCATAATGGAGATGGTCGCCATGCTGGTGTATCTCGAGGTCTACCGAATCGAGACGCGTGTCTCCGGTGAAAAAGCCGAGGACGTCACCATCCAATGCCATGACGGTGTCGTTATAAGCTCGCAGACGCATATTGTCAAAGCCCATGTGGTTGTCGGCCAATACCTGAGTGAGCATATTGTTGTTGCCGGCCTGGACATCGAGTTCGAAGCGCGGCAATGCACGCTGCACCTCGGGAATGTCTATGCGACGCCGCTCGAATTGGACGGCAAGGGTCGTCATCAGCGAGTCGCTGTGAGCCAGAACCTCGCGCAACCCGGTAGGGGCACTGAACAGGGCAAAGAGGTCACGGTTGCTAACATTAAGATTGACCGTGGTGTCGGAAGCGGCAAGGCGCGCACGCACGCGATCCACTGTCATTGTTCCACCTTCGTGAGCATACACAAAGTCGCGCAAATCCACCGAAGCATCCACCAGCAGCGGATTGGCGGCATCGATGTCAGCACTTATGTCTGCATTGATACTCACCGTAGCCGGGGTGTTGCCGACCTTGAGCGACATCAAGTCTATACGTCGGCCATCGATGGCAGCTATCCAATTGTAACGGCTTCCTTGTATATTACCCGAACCTTCGATGGAGAAATCGGCTGTGGAATTGTGCGAGTCGATGCGCAATATGGCCATTCCGTCGGCGACATGCAGCGTCCCTCCTATATCCGTCAAGCGGTCGCCGTTATAGGTGATGTCCGCCAAGTCAAGGTCTATATCGGCCGATGTATGCGGCGACATTATGTCCAGGCCGCGACCCTTGGCATTGATGCCGACCGTGACATCCGAAATGCCCAACGATGGCATAAAAGCGTCTATCGGGAATTGGTATGCGTCCAACTGTATGTCATACGCTTTGCCGCGTCCGTTGAAATTTCCGTCAAGGGCCAATTGGCCGGCGGAGGTGGTTGCTTGCAAGTTGCCGTTGTATGCGCCATTGCCGAAATCGATGCCGGCCTTGACGTCCATGGGCGGAATGCGCACCCCGGCATCGGGTCCCATAACAAGGCGCAGCCATGGGTCGATGTCCCCGAGTTTTCCTGAAAGGTCTATACTGCCGGTCATGCGCTCGGGTGTCAGCACATTGTGCAGTCGTCCGCCGCCGTCAAGTCTCAATGCTCCGGGGACATGTAGTGACAAGTGTGCGATATCGGGATTGTTCATACTTCCGGTGACCTCGGCGGCCAAAGCTACACGCGTGTCCTTGCGCAAAGGCTGCAGATAGTTGTCGAAGTCGGGGAACATACATGCCAAGTCACTGACCGCAACCTTGGAGGGCGCGATGTCTACGCTTATACTTTGCTCGGAGTCGGTGCCGAGTGTGACATTAAAGTCCATAGCCGTTCCACCCGAAGTTTTCAAGTCAAAGTGCTGCAATCGCAGGGCGGCACTATCTATAGCCAACGTGCCGTCTGTATGCAAAACGATGCCGGAGCGTTCGCGACCGCTGATACACAACGGGACACGCACTTCGGAGGCTCGATTGTAAAACCCTTCAATGTCAAGGCTCATCGAATCCACTGCAATATACCCGAAATCCAGACCGGGTTGAGGGCGCAAGCCGCACGTAGTGTACAGTGCCTTGCTTCTGTCAAAATGTATCCCATCGACTTTCACCGTCCACGGCGCAGCGGGCGCTGATATGGTATCGACTTTGGCCGGCAGAGCAGCCAAGCGCTCCACAGTGGCCTGATCGGGCGCTATATATGCCACATCAAGGCCTGTGCCGCCGAAGTCGCCGACTTCAACGGTTTGCCCGGCAATGTCTATTCGTACATCGGAAATCATTCCACGGCTTATCACCGTTTGCAAAGTATCTATCGCCGGAAGCATATTCATGCGATAGGCGAAATTCGACAAGGCCAGATGTTCCACCTCTATGAGCAGGGGCGAGGGCTCGGACGGCGGCTTGGGTGCAGCCGTATCCACAGGATTGATATACATGTCCACCAAAGCTCCGGCCAAGGCTCCACGCTCGAGGCGTATGCGCAAGGTGTCTCCAAGAGATACGGACAGCGGCGCTGCGTCTATGTGCTCGGCGCTAAGGACTATGCAGGTGGCACTGTCTCGCGACCCCATGCGATACATCGCCTGCGAAAGCAATGCTTCGCTCACGTTGACACGTCCGTCAAGCAAGGGCCGAAGTCGTACGTCTGCATCCGCCGCCCCGAGACGAATCATAGTGTCGCCGTTTTGCACCAGCGACATGTCGCGAACCTTGACACGAAGCGGAAATATAAGCCTCACCTCGCCAACCTCAAGATGCGTCCCGGGTCGGCGATTGACAGCGGTGACGGCGGCATACAACGCATCGCGCTGCCACCACACCGAATAGACGCCTACGACTATTCCGGTGACCAGCAGCATCATGGACATCAGTGTCCACAACATCACCTTCACCAACGTGCGTACCATGCTTCGAGCTGGCATCGGCGTCGGCTGTATATCCGTATCGGTCTGCAATGCCGTACTTGGCTTCATATATGCTCAACAATCAGGCGCGGCATTGTGTTCTCAGTCCACGGTCAGACGCACGCGCCATATTTATTGCAAAGGTAAATAAAAACCCAAAGTCGTCAAAATCGACCGTTCCCTTATTCGCCGCATCGGGCAAAATATTGCATCTATAGCCAAATTGCACATTGTCAGCAAAAAAACATTTGGGTGGAAACGGAAAAAATCGTACCTTTGCAACCGATATGCGTAACCGCTGGCGGGACTTGGTAGCCCGCGAATGTTGCGTCAGTGCTAACATTTTAATTTTCAGAAAACTAAAATGGATTTAATCAAGATTGCCGAAGAGGCTTTTGCCAGTGGCAAGCAACATCCCGATTTCGGTCCCGGCGATACCATCACCGTGGCCTACCGCATCAAAGAAGGTAATAAGGAACGTATCCAGCAATACCGCGGTGTGGTTATCAAAATTTCGGGCGAAGGCGCCAAAAAGCGCTTCACCGTACGCAAAATGTCCGACAACATCGGCGTTGAGCGTATCTTCCCCATCGAGTCGCCGTTCATCGACTCCATCGTAGTCAACAAGTATGGCAAAGTTCGCCGCGCCAAACTGTACTACCTGCGTGGTCTCACCGGCAAAAAGGCTCGTATCAAAGAGCGTCGCGTCAAGAAAGCTTAAGACCCTCACTCTTACGACACAACCAAGACTTCAAAGACATTCTGTCCACTCCGGCAGAATGTCTTTGGTGTATATATACAAATGGGGCTGTATCACTGTAGAATATACGATTTTGGGTCTATTGAGTCCACTATTTTGATATCCTCACGCCACACCAATACAGAGCAACACTACCGTTCGAACACGCCGTGAGGCATCTCGGCACTCGCAAAAGTCGCCCACAATATCAGCAACCCTATAAGTACAGCCACACAGACCGCAAATCGCAACCCGAGACTATGGTGCGAGGCTTTGGCTCTACATCTTTTTGGATTGTGTTTTCGTCCCATATTTTCTTTTGTGCTTGTTGCCATAAGTTTTTAACATTCCGAGACACCGGCGCCACGCGTTGTCCGCAACTGCCACCTTCGTGCCTCTATTGTCACAACGCCAACCTCATTGCTTTTGTTCGTATACACCTGATTTACGACACACCTGTCACTCTTTTTCACAAATAAGCAACTAAACAACAAAATAACCATTAAAAAACTTGCATATCGGAAAATCGTTGTGTAAATTTGCCGTGAATAAATCCTCTCTCCCGC
>OQVL01001445.1_pt1 | contig 14222 bp, 10 predicted proteins | sample 1691501 | NCBI WGS metagenome assembly OQVL01 (sample SAMN03418253, study PRJEB22391) | human gut metagenome | biome: human-gut; feature: organic feature; material: feces | host: Homo sapiens | place: Tanzania | collected 2013-01
ATATCGCCATTAATAGGGGATAGTTTTGCACATCAATATAGCGCGAGCGTGCCTGGAAGGGTATATGCCATGCCTACAGAAATCGTATTATGATTTTACATTACTTACTGTCAGTTTTGTAGGATTTATTTCAAAAACAGGATATACTCGGCAAATCAGAATTTACATAAGAGAAAAGAGCACACACACCATGCAGGTCTTGTATGCTCCTAGCTTCTAAGCACTATTAATTTTAACAAATATTTGCCTGAGGTCTACATATTATTACCTATTGGCAAAAAGCCGCAGCGCCTTGGCCACATCCCCCGCCATAGCATCCTTGGCTGCAATAGCCAGTTCATGGAAATATTTTACATTTTTTTCCGCTAACAGTGCCTTAACTCCCTCAACTCCTGCCTTGGCCATATAGGAATAATAATTAACCTTGCGGATTCCTAGATTGATGGCCTTGTGATAGTCCTCATCACTAACTCCAGAACCACCATGCATAACCAAAGGCAAACCTGTTTTTCTGTGAATCTCCTCAATACGCCTAAAATCTATTTTAGGTGCTTCTGTGTAAAATCCATGAGCCGTACCAATAGATGCAGCCAAAGAATTAACACCTGTAGCTTGAACAAACTCAACCGCCTCATATATATCAGTTAATTTGCTCTCTGTATCGCCAGAGGATATACCTGCCTCATCTCCGGCAATTCCTCCCAACTCGGCCTCCACATCTGCCTGATATTTTCTTGCCAGTTTCACCACAGCCTGAGTATTGCGGATATTTTCTGCCAAGGACAGCTTGCTGCCATCATACATCACAGAATTGAATCCCAACCGCAGAGCCTCCTCCACATAGGCCACGGTGCTGCCGTGATCCAAATGAACGCAAACTGGCACCTTTGCATCCCTAGCCGCCTGCAAAAGAATAGGGCCTATAACCTTGAGAGGCACAGTCTTTTCGTGGACCTGAGGAAAACTGAGAATTACCGGCACCTGTTCCTTTTCCGCTGCTTGCATAACTCCGTAGACATTTTCCAAAGTAGGACAATTAAAGCCCCCCACAGCATAATTATTCTTTTCAGCATCTGCCAAAAGCTCTCTCATTGAAACTAACATATTTATTCCTCCTAAGATGAAGGCGTGCCAACCATCGCCAGCACGCCTTTTATCATCATTATTTACCCTGCAAAATTTCTACAGCTTCCTTCAAAGTTGTTTCTTCTCCTACATTACCGGGGAATATTACATAAGGAATCCCAGGAAATTTGCTTTCAGCACCTGTCTGCCAAACTGGTATGCCAGGCTTTATCTGTCCTAGTACATTGGCCCTTTTTACTGCTAAAGCCTTGGTGCCCACATCGCTGGAGGTGATTCCTCCTTTGGCAATAACAAAGGCTGGTACAATCTGCAAACGGCCAACTAGAGACTGAACTCCATAAGAAATCTTCACAGAGCGGACAAGAGCCGCTTCCTTGGTATCTCCCTCTACAGTCAACAGCTTGCGGTTAGTATAGCAGACTGGAGTAATACCCTGGGCAATCAGCTTTTCACTTTCCGCTACCACCCGGTCAATCTCTGCCTCAAAGGCTTCATCTCCATCCATAACCAGATTGGAATTGAACTCTATACCCTGAGTACCTGCCACAGTCAAAAGCTGCTTCAGCTGGGCTGTGGTCTTGTTGGTGTGAGAACCTACCACCACAATACCGCCATTGGTATTGCTTTCTGCATCCTTGACCATTTCCTTGCGGGTTAAAAGAGGTTTGTCACTAATACCGCCGATACATTTCACAATAGCTGCAGCGGTACGGAACATAAAATGCTTGCCTTTGGCCATAGCCCGATAAAGCGCTACACAAAAGATTTTCACATCCACATAATCTATGGCATTTACGACAATTTTGCCAAAATTCTCCACAGCCTCCAGCTGAGCCTCAATCTTGTCATAATTCAAGCTTCGTAAATCTTCCAGAGAGATGCAGACCACATCTACGGCCTTGTATGCTCCAGCAGTCTTTTCTTCAATATACTCCGGAATACTGGATTTGGTGTACCCAAAGGTTTTATCCTTGGCAAATTCCGTCTCTCCAGCTGGCACCAGCTCCTGACCATAACGAACATAATGTACATTATCAATAGTATAGCGACCTCCTTCCTTAAAGAAAGGACACAGAATTTCGCCATCAGTAATAATGCCAGAGCATTTGGCCATTTCATCTCTCAGCAATGAAGTTTCCAACGGATAATGTCCCCGCAGGGTAGAATCACTGCGGCTGATAATCACATAATCCCTGCCTAGAGATTTTGCCACCTGAGCCACTACATGAGCAATTTCCTTATGGGCTTCAGTGGTTTGCTCCTGTGTAAACCCCCGGGAATTGGTCAGCACATAGAATAATTTGCCTGCTTCTTCAAAACCTGCCTGAATGCTTTCCCTAGTCCAATCGGTATATACAGATATATCATGAACAGTCTGCACACCAGTAGGGTCATCATCAAGCACCACAATCTTGGTATTATTGGCGGCAATCTCTTGAGCTAACAGCTTGTCTACCTCAACTTCATCCACAGCCGGATATTTATTCAAAACAGATATATTTAAATGTTCCATTCCTAACACTCGCTTTCTAAAAAATGAGGGGGAAGTCCGCCGCCTAAGCGACGGACTTATGAAAAACAGATGACTATGCCATCTAAGGGAAGCTTATTTTACAATAATGGCAAACCTACAGCGGAATGGATTGCTGCAATAATCATAACAACAACGAATACCGCTAGGCTGGCCAAAGTGCCACCGACAGACCAGCTCTGGAGAGTTTCCTCTACAGTAATGCCAGAGAATCTTGACAATACCCAAAAGCCGGAATCATTAGGCAAAGAGAAACCAATACCACCAGCGCAGATAGCCAAGCCAACCAATACAGGAGATACGCCTGTCCCTGCAATAGCAGGGCCAAGAATGGAGGATGTGGTTACCAAAGCCACGGTGGCAGAGCCTTGAGATGCTCTCAACAATGCACTAAGCAGAAACCCCAATACAATAGGTGAAATACTCATATCGCTCATGGAAGTAACCAGATAATCACCAATACCGCTGGTACTCAATACCTTGCCAAAAGCACCGCCAGCACCAGTAATCAACAAAATCAATCCAGCTGAATCAGCAGCCTCTACCACCATGGTATTAAAGCTTCTAGCGTAGTATTTACGCAGGCTAGCAAAAGCTACTATACAACCCAGAAACAGAGCAATATCCTTTTCACCAATAAAGGCAAATAACTCATAAAGGAAATCTCCCTTAGGGAAAACAGATACTACTACGTTGGACAACAAAATCAGAATAATAGGAAACAATAAGGTTGCTATAGCCAAGCCAAAGCCAGGCAAATTCTTGGTTTCTTCTATAGCTTCCTCCAGCTCCCCTTCATAAACAGGATAGCTGTTGAAACGCATACCATATAGCCAACCACCTACTGTAATACCGCAGATACCAGCCACCAAGGCATATAATAGGAAACCACCAATGCCGGCATTCATATTAGAAGCTACAGCCAAAGGCCCCGGCGTAGGAATTACCAAACAATGACCTACGATAGTACCAACACCTAGAGCACAAACAAAAACCATAATGCTTTTCTTGGTTTCCTTAGCCACGTATTTGACAATAGGCATCATGATTACAAATGCTGCATCCATAAATACTGGAATGGAAATCAGAAAGCCCGCTGCGGTAACTGCCAGAGCGGCATTTTTTTTGCCAGTCATATTCAAAAGTCCCTTGGCAATGGCCTCAGTTGCCCCTGCTTCATGAAGCAAATTACCAAAGATAATGCCTAAACCTATAACTATACCTATGCCTGTCAGGGTACCACCAAAACCTGCACAAATAATCTTTGGTATTTCTTCCATAGGCATCTGTACGCCAAAAGCTGTTACAATACTTGAAAACAACAGGGCGATAAAGGGATTAACCTTCATTTTGATGATGAGAAATAGCAGTATTGCTACGCTGACCACAAAAGCTATCAGCAGGTAAGGACCTGTAACCATATTCCCATCCTCCCTTATTTTTTGTCAGATTTTACAACAACATCTGCCAACTGCTCAAAATACTGAATAATACCGCCGTGGTCATCATTCATATGACCTCCTACCTTCAGTGCCTGCATGATTTCAAAGAGCTGAGCGCTCATTGGAGCAGGTACATCAATAGCATGAGCAGTGGCCAGTACATTCTTTATATCCTTATGGTTAATAGAAATCTTGCCACCAGGAACAAAATTTCTCTCTACAATCATAGGAATCTTGGCATCCATAACTACACTGCCAGCCAAGCCCCCGCGAATGGCCTGATAAACCTTCCAAGGATCAGCTCCTGCCTTGGTGGCCAACACAAAGGCCTCTGAAACTGCGGCAATAGTGAGATTTACAATAACCTGATTGGCCAGCTTGGTAACAGAGCCGCTGCCGCTGCCACCTACCAACAGGGCACTAGAGCCCATGGCCTCAAAATATTCCTGCAAGGCATCAAAGTCCTTCTGATCACCGCCAGCCATAAAAGCCAGGGTACCATCAATGGCCTTTGGCTCACCACCTGATACAGGAGAATCCACAAAGCCACAGCCCAAAGCCTTGAGCTTTTCATAACATTCCTTAGATTCTACAGGAGTTACAGAGCTAGTATCACATACAATAGTTCCTGGTTTAATCTGAGAGGCAACACCATCAACCTTGAAGAGAGTATCAATGCTGATAGCACCATTAGGCAAGCTCATAAAAATAGCTGCGCAGCTTTTGCCCATCTCTGCTGGATTGCTTGACTCTGCTCCCAAAGCAACCAACTCATCCACAGCCTTTTGATTCAGGTCAAAGACCGCTAACTCACAACCGGCTTTGAGCAAATTAATTGCCATTGGCTTGCCCATAATACCTAAACCGATAAATCCTGCCTTTTTCATAATAAATCCTTCTTTCTTTTATAGATACTCATACATAAAATTTACTTGCATCCCCTTGTTGATTTGTATTATACTACATACCAGTATACCGGTCAACTGGTATGTAGGCATTTTTTTAAAAAAAAGAATTTTTTTCTACCTCTAGCTGATAAAAGGCATCAGAACCAGCCCCACCTCCTCCCAAACATCACCAAAAGAAACTGTAAAGACATTTTCTTTCAATGATATAGATGTTATAATAAAAAAAATAGTGCGTACCGGTATGCCGATACGCACTTCAGAAGAAAGTACAGGTGATAATTATGAGATATGTAAAGCCCTTACAATTACAGGCCTATGAGGCACTAAAGGAAAAAATTGCCAATGGTGAGCTGCTGCATAATACCATCTATTCCGAAACCAAAATCTCTCAAGAGCTAGGTATATCAAGAACACCTCTCCGTGATGCTGTACAGCGACTTTCACAAGAAGGATATATTGATGTGATTCCCAGCAAGGGCTTCCGCATCCATGAAATGACAGAAAGAGATTTGATTGAAACCTGCCAGATACGCAGTGCTTTAGAAGGATTTTGTGTAACTGAACTGGCCAAAAATTGCCAAAAACCTGCTTCCATCCGTCTGTTTTTTGAATTGGAAACCCTAATTCAAAGGCAAGAGGAAATCTGCAGCCAAAGTCACTCTGCTGCGGAATTTGCCATCTACGATGATTTATTCCATGAAAAAATTGTTATGTCTCTGGAAAACCAGATGATTGCAGACACCTTTGAAAGCTATCATTACCGCATGAGCAGTCAGACCATTATTTCCTTGGAGGTAAAAGGCCGTATGGAGGAAACCATTGCCGAACATAAGGATATTCTTAATTTCATGAAAATGGGGGCCATTGGCCGAAGCTACAAGGCATCCCTAGCACATTTGGAAAAAGCCAAGAGCTTAATCAAATTGGTAAGCAGTATCTAATCCAAGCCAATGCTTCTAACGGATTTCCAGCGGTCGTGGAGCCAGAACCAGTCCTCTGGATGGTTCCGTATCTGCTGCTCCAGAATATTCAACAGCTGCTGCATGGTACGGCGGATATCCTCCTGCTTGTCCTTGGTTCTTTCCACATAAATTGGTGGAAAAATAGTAATATGGTGTCCCCCATCTGGCCGATGCTGAATCTGTCCCGGAAAAATAGGGGCATTTTGTATCCTTGCCAAAGTGGCTGGCCCTGTAACACAATTGGTCTTCCGGCCAAAGAAATCCAGAATAATGCCGTATTGCAAGCTAGGATCCTGGTCCATAATCAAACCAATCATCCAGCCCTCCTTAATCATCTTCAGCATATCTCGTCCATCAGATTTGTAGGTAATATGCATACCGGACATTTCTCTATATTCCAAAATAAACCGGTTGGCCTGGCTATTCTTCTGCTTCATGGCCACCCCTACTAAAGGTACACCATATTGAGCCAAGGCCGCTCCCATAATCTCCCAGCTATCGCTGTGATTGGTGGCAATAATGCCCCCCTTGCCAGCCCGTACCGCATCCAGCAGATACTCCAGTCCCTCAATGGACACATGCTTATACATTTTGCCATTCTTTATCAGCTCTGGATAACGCAGAACCTCCATAATCATAGGGCCAAACTGCACCCATGAGGCTTTGGCAATCCGCTCCGCTTCCTGCTCATCCACCTGCAAACAGCGGATAATATTTTCTTTAGCCATTTTTTTCCGCTTTTGGGGCACCACCAACCAGGTCAGCTTGCCTAAGAAATTTCCCAGCTTTAAACAGGCTTTCATAGGAAATCTACAGGCCAGCCAGCTAAGCATCTTTAAAATATAGTACATGCCACGCACTCCTTTATATCATCATTCAATGATATTATTTTACACTATTTCACCCAAAGATTAAAGGTGAATAACCTGAGAAAATTTCTTAGTTAGTTCTTCCTCATGAGTGATAACCACCAAGGTTTGCTCCCTTGCTTTCATCCGGTGCCAAAGGGATTCCATCAGCTTTGAAGCTCTTTGCTTATCCAATCCACAGGTAGGCTCATCCAATATAATCAAGGGCGCTGTGCCTGCTATGGCAAGGGCTGTAAGCAAACGACTCCGCTGTCCCCCAGATAAATCACAGGCATCCTGTCCCAAGGGAGTATCAAGTCCCTGAGCCATGGATTTAACAACGGTGTCCAGCTGGGCATCCTGCAAGGCCTGCCACATATCTGCTTCCTCAAGATCCGGACATAAAATACGGAAGTTTTCCCGAATGGATTTAGCAAAAAGTACACTGCCCTGAGGCATGGCACTGATATTTTTTCGAATATTTTCCACATCCATAGCCAGATAGGATTTGCCCTGCCAATAAATACCGCCCTTATCAGGCGGCCAAACGCCTAATAAAAGCTGTGTCAGCGTGGTTTTGCCTGAGCCACTGGCACCAACAATGGCTGTATGCTGCCCCTGCTGTATAGAAAAGGAAATACGAGATAGGAGATTCTGCCCCTGCCCATAGGAAAAGCACAAATCCTCAACCCAAAGCAAAGCCTGTTTTTGCTCTGGCGAACATGGTTGCTTATGAGCTGTCAATTGCTCCCGTTGCCCCCCATTTGCCTGTTGTTCCTGGGAAGGCCAAAGGGAACAAGCTGCCCTATTACTGCGCTGTATCTGACGCATAGCTTCTGGCAACATGCGAAATTCCAGCAAAAGAGTCTGTAATACCAAAAAATATACTGCAAAATCAATACCTGAAAGATCGCCTAATGCCACAGCGGGAATCATACTGGCCATAAGCAATATCACTACAAAAGCATCCAATATATTGAGCAAGGTATCCCCTTTATCATTAACGAGGCGAGCCTTTTTATCCCCCTGCAGCTTCTCTTCTGCCGCTTGTCTGAGAATACCACGGGCCGAAGCTGTGCCTGCCAAACACAATTCATCCAGCCCAGCTCCCATGTCCATTAAAGCGCTGCGATAAGCACCATCCAGCTGTCTGCTATCAGGATGACTTTTTTGCCAAATAAGGAAGGGAATTCCTAGGCGTAAAATAAATAATAAGGGCAGAAGCCAAAATAAATCCGTGTGCCTAGCTAACAAATAGGTAATACAAACCGTCAAAATACCTGCTGTCACCGGTGGCAGCATCCCCCGCACAAAAAAGTCCCTTAGCTCATCAGCTCCAGTCAACAAATCATGCAGCAATTCTCCCTGTTTGGCCATTCCCTTACGCAAGGGCAGCATTAGCGCAGCTTTTTTATAAAGACTTACACGTATCTTGATTAGGCCATGAAAAGCAAGGCGGTGAGAAATATACCTTTCCCCGTAACGAAATACGGCACGAAAAATACCACAGGCGCGAACCCCGGTGATACCTAATGCCAAGGCGGAAAGAGGAGGCAATAAAGCCGCAGAGGCAATCAGCCAAGCAGAGGAGCCCAACAAGCAAATACCTGCCGCTGCCGCCCCAAGGCTTACCAAGCTTGCCAGCAGTAATTCCCAAGGAGATACCAGAGAAAGTAAATGGAGCAATCTCATAAAACTACCTCCTCTTCAGTTTCAATCTGCACCTCTAAATTTTGTTCCACTGGCTCTAGCAAAATAATATTATCCGCTAGAGCCAGTAAATCCTCATCATGGCTAACCAAAAGCAGGGTTCTCCTTTGAGCCAGCTCCCACAGTACCTTTATGATTTCAGCTCTGGTAGCGGAATCAAGGGCTGCCGTAGGCTCATCCAACAAGATCAAATCCCGTTGCTGATAAATGGCTCTAGCCAAGCCCAAACGTTTTCGCTGCCCCTGAGACAAATTCTGTCCCCCTTCTCCCAAAAGAGTCATCATGCCCTGAGGCAGCTGCTCTGCCCAAGCAAGCAATTGAACTTTCTCCAAGGCTTGACGTATTTTGGCCTGCTCCTCTGGACTATAGGAATCAGGTGTAAATACCAAGGTAATATTTTCCGCCAACGTACCATTGAATAGATGAGGCTCCTGAGGCACGTAGCTTAAAGGAACCCTAGACTTTCTTAAGATACCTTTCGTAGGGGAAAGTAATCCTCCACAAAGTCGCAAAAGAGTTGTTTTGCCGCTGCCGCTGCTTCCCCGGATTACGGTAATTTGCTGTTCAGGTACCACAAAGCTCTTATCCTGCAATATCGGCAGAGATCCTGCTCCGTAACCAAAGCTTATATGCTGGCCTATTATTACTCCCATCTCCTGAGTCAAATCATTTGATAGATTTGCTTCTGCCTTAACCTGCCTGAAATGTAAAAATTCTGCCAGGGACGTTTCCGCCGTATAAGCAGTCATACCTCCATGAAAAGCTGTTCCTGCCTGTCGCAATGGCTGATAGAATTCTGGTAGCACCAGCAGGACAAAAAAGGCCGTAAAAAATGTCAGCTGCCCATATAACAACCGCAAACCTATACTCACAGCCACAATGGCTATGGAGAGAGTGGTAATCAACTCCAAGGCAAAAGCTGAAACAAAGGTAATTTGCAGCACCCGTAAGGCAGCTTGAGCAAAATTCTCACTAAGGCTGGCCACCGTCTCTGTCAATCTCCTCTCCTGGCGGAAAAGCTTAACAGTAGGCAAGGTGTGCAAAAGCTCTGCCAAGCCAGTAGAAAGCTCCGTTAGCTTCTGCCATTCTTTTTTGCTGGCAGCACGACTTACACGACCTATAAGATAAAGAAGAAAGGGGGCTATAGGCAGGGTAATCAGCATCAGCAATCCAGTCATCGGATCGGTTACAGCCGAAATAATCAGCAAAATAGGCAGGTGAATAGCCAACCCAAAAATTACCGGCAGAACTTTGGTAAACCATAAATCCAATGCATCTACCTGCTCCAAAGCCAGAGGCAGGAGATTATTCATCTGCATGGATTCGCCCCCTGCCTGACTCTTTATATTTATGGAAGACAAAATTTTTTCATGAAGCTTTTCCCTTACTAAGCTGCGAGCCCTATAGGAAAGCTCCTGTTGCTGATAATTCAGCAGAAAGCCTAACAAATACAAAAAAATAAGCACAAGAAACAGCACCAGCAAAGCCGGTGCTGCCATCAATAAAACTGGTACCGTTTCACTTGGTGCCATTTCCTGCAAAAATACATCATCCACTACTATAGCTGCCCAAAAGGCAGCCGCTGCAATCAGCAGAACCCGCCCCGTTTCACACAGGGCATAGCCAGCAAGAATAGCTTTGTTGTGAACCATTGTCTGGAAGAAGAAGCATTTTTTCATATCTCGTTGTATCAATAATGTTCTTCAGCGTCCTTAGGAGTAACACGCTTACGGAAAATATAATAACTCCATGCCTGATAAATCAGAACAATAGGTACAAATATGCCAGCTGCCACCGTCATAATAGACAGAGTATATGGGCTGGAGGAAGCATTGGTAATGGTCAGACTATAGGCAGGATTGAGGCTGGAAACCATCAATCTTGGGAAAAGTCCCGCAAAGAAAGCTACTGTAGTAGCTGCTATAGCCAAGGTACTCAGGCAAAAGCTAGCCTTGCCACTGCCCTTTTTCATGCTGCCAAGGGCTACAAGGAAAAATACAGCTGCACCGCAAAGTGCCACAGCCGCCACAGGCTTGGTAAACAAATCTGTATACTGCATAGTCAATCCCATGCAAGCCACAAAGAAGATAGTGGCTAAACCGCCAACCTTCATAGCCATGCTCTGACAACGTCCAATCAGCTTTTCTCTAGCTAGACGCAAGGTCAGGAAGGAAGCACCATGATAGAGGAAAACGAACAGGAAAGCCAGTCCCCCTATAATAGAATATGGGCTTAACAGGTCAAAGAAGCCCCCTGTATAAATCATTTTTTCATTGATGGGTATGCCCGCAATCAAATCCGTAACCGCTACACCCCAAAGAAAGGCAGGAACCACACTGCCGAAGCAAATAGCCCCATCCCAAAATTTCTGCCAGCCAACAGATTCATGACGACCTCGCAGATCAAAGGCTACACCTCTCAAAATCAGTGCCACCAGCATCAGAAACAGAGCCAAATAAAAGGCTGAGAACATGGTAGCATAAACATGAGGAAAAGCGGCAAACATGGCACCACCGGCAGTAATCATCCATACCTCATTACCATCCCACACCGGGGTAATCGTACGAAGAATCTCCCCCCGTTCCTTGGTGTCATCAGATAGGAAAGGCATAAGCCCTCCCACACCATAATCAAAGCCTTCCAGAATAAAGAAGCCTGTAAAGAGTACAACTATGAGAATAAACCAAATAACAGTGAGGTCCATCATGCTTTCCTCCCTTCGTCAAAGGCAATGTGGGTTTTCTTTATAAAGCCCACAGCAATCCAAAGGGCTGCTATAGCCAAAACCAGATAGATAAGGGTAAAGCCTACCATGGTCAACCACACATCAGAACTGGTCAGATTTGGCGAAACAGCCTCGCTAGTTTTTTGGAGACCAAAGACAATCCAAGGTTGACGTCCACCTTCTGCAATATACCAGCCAACGCTGTTAGCGATAAATGGCAATGGCAGCAGCCACGGAAGTTCGAGCAGTTTCTGAATGCAGACGGCAAGGAAGCTCAAATCCATGATCTGCTTCTGGACCACAAAGGCAGACTCTGGATATGCAGCAACAACGGCATCATCATGGTGAATACCGCAGAAAAGAAAATCACTGCCCAGAAGTTCCTGCGCTTCAGCGAAGAAAACGGAAAGCTGCCCGTAAGCGAAATCAATTGCGGTATCGAGGCACATGACGGAAAACTGTGGTTTGCAGCAACAGGAGGCATTCTGAAATGCAGCTACAACGAGAAGACGCGGGAACTGGAGTACGAGCTGTTTGATACCAGCAAGGGACTCACCGACAACAATACCCGCTCGCTGGAGGAAGACAACTACGGCAATATCTGGATTGGTACGGAGGAAGGAATCTCTCGTCTCAACGCCAAGACCAACAATATCCGTTCGTTCCAGATAGGACGCACCATCTTCAGCAACAACTTTACGGAGAACTGCGCCACCAAGCTGAAGGATGGCAGACTGGTATTCGGTGTAGCCGATGGCATGATCTTCATCCAGCCATCCCGCACCATCAGCATGCCACCAGCCCACATGAAGGCTGTCATCACCGACCTCGCCATCAACGGTATCTCGATATACGAAGCAGAAAATGAGCAATTCCTGACCAAGGCACTGAACTATACACGTGAAATCAGCCTGCCACACGACAAGAATTCGCTCAACATCCACTTCTCCAACTTCGATTATCCGCACATCCAGAATGCGATGTACCAATACTATATGGAGGGAATCAACAAGAGCTGGCGCCCGATGACCAGCATCAACCATGCCGAGTTCAGCGACCTGAACCCTGGCAGCTACACCCTGCATATCCGTACCCGTATAGGCAGCAACCAGTGGAGCGAGGAAACCCTGCTGCACATCACCATCTGCCAGCCTTGGTACAATACGGTATGGGCGTGGTGCATCTATCTGCTCATCATCTGCGGAGCCGGAGTGCTCTACTACCGTTCATGGCTGAGGAACTTCGAACTGAACCAGCAGATAGCTGTGGAGAAACAGATGATTGATTTCCGAATCAACTTCTTCACCCATATCTCGCATGAGTTCCGCACCCCGCTCGCCATCATCCAGAATGCTGTGGAGAAGATGCTGACCAAGGGAGAAGGCTGTGCTTCCAAGAACACCATCTACACCCTCTCCAGGGGTACCAAGCGACTGCAGCGTCTCATCAACCAGTTGATGGAGTTCCGCAAGATCAATACGGGCAATATGAAGCTGAATGTGGAAAAGGGCGAAATCATCGGTTTCGTGCGCAATATCTACAATGATTTCTATACCGTAGCCAAGCAGAAGGACGTCAGTATGAGCTTCACTCCGTGGACCAGCAACCACGAGATGCTCTTCGACCAGGAAAAGGTGGAAACCATCGTCTATAACCTGCTGAGCAACGCCGTAAAATATACCCCAGACAAGGGTATCATCAGCGTGAAACTCTATCTGGAGAACAACATCGTATTCTTCTCGGTAGAAGACAATGGTCCGGGCATCAAGCCGGAAAGAGAGGCTGATCTCTTCAAGCCATTCATGCACGGATATGCTTCCAAGGGCGGTATGGGCATCGGTCTCTATACGGCGCATCAGATGGCAGAAATCCACAAGGGTTCGCTCACCTATCAGCGTTCCCAGAATCTCGGAGGCAGCCGCTTCTGCCTTGCCCTGCCAAATGATGCCGACAAGTATCAGCCGGAAGATATCATTGAGAAGAAGGCGCTGGATGACCACAGCATCGACAAGGATGAGATAGAGATGATAGTGAAGGAGATGACTCCGAAAGCCATCAACAACGTTACCGTGATGGTGATAGAAGATGATCCGGACATGCTGGAGCAGATCAAGTCGGAGCTATCTGTCTATTTCCATGTAGAATCATTCATGAACGGAAAGACGGGTTACGAGAACATCCGGAAGATCAAGCCAGCCCTGCTCATCAGCGACATCCAGTTGCCGGAGATGAGCGGCTACGAGATTGTAAGCAATATGAAGGCTGATCCGGAGACGCAGAACATCCCAGTCATCATGCTGACAGCCTTTGACGATACCAGCCATATACTGAAGGCATACAAGAACTTCGTAGATGACTATATGGTGAAGCCTTGCAACTTCAAGCTCCTCATTGCCAGAGCCCTGCAGTTTGTGGCTATGGACCTGAAGACGAAGCAGCAGGCTGAAGAGAAGGCGAAGCTTCAGGAAGAGACCCTGCAGGAGAATGCTCCGCAAGAGAACCCAGAGCAGACGTCAGGCGGAGAAGCTATCCAGATCAAGCCTGTGAAGGAGTTCAAGAAGAATGAGCCTACCCTCCTGATGTCAACCCTCGACAAGAAGTTCAAGGATAAGCTGGAGGCGATCGTGGCACAGCATATCAGCGACAACAACTTCAATGTAGATCGCCTTGCCGAGCTGCTCTGCCTGGGCCGTACCACGGTATATAACCGCACCAAGAGCATTATGGGTGTTTCGCCAAACATCTATATCCAGAACGAGCGTCTGCGCATCGCCGCCAAACTCCTGCTGGAAGGCGAATACACGGTATCCGAAATCAGCGAAAAGGTAGGTTTCTCCGATTCCACCTATTTCTATAAGTGCTTCAAGAATAAGTATGGAATCGCACCGAGCAAGTATGGCAAGTAAAGCCTGCCGGCACTGATGGTTTGCCGATAGAACTGTATGAAAAATAATAATTTAAAATAACACAATGAATATCAAGTCAATAGGTAATAAAATTAAGGGTAATC
>OQVL01001446.1_pt1 | contig 14218 bp, 10 predicted proteins | sample 1691501 | NCBI WGS metagenome assembly OQVL01 (sample SAMN03418253, study PRJEB22391) | human gut metagenome | biome: human-gut; feature: organic feature; material: feces | host: Homo sapiens | place: Tanzania | collected 2013-01
AAGGCAGCAAACTGTGTGTGAAACTGAAATGGTTGGTGCCGTCGGCGTAACTGCCGGTGCCTTGGTTGGTGCCGTTGGTGTAACTGCCGGTGCCTTGGTTGGTGCCGTTGGTGTAACTGCCGGCGCCTTGGTCGGTGCTGTGGTCGGTGTGACCGCCGGTACCTTGGTTGGTGCCGCGGTAGCCGTAGCCGGCGCTGTAGCGGTGGCTGTGGCAGTCGGGGTCGGACTCGGTGTTGCCGTGGCAGGTGTTGTGGTCTCAAATGCCAGTTCTATACTGGTCTTTGGCTCTACGCTCTTTCCATCCACCGTAACTTTTGTCGCATCCGATGTCAGTGTCAGCTGCACCTTGCCGCTTGTATAGACCTTCGCTGCTGCCGCTCCACCCTGAACAACTATTTCCTTGGTTTTTCCAGCCTTATTCATGATCAGGATTGTTATGCTGCCATTTTTCACAGATGGAGTTACTGCCATCTGATAATATCCGTATTTTCTTGCATTTTCCATGTGAACGGATGCCTTACTGTCACTGGCGTCCATTTTTACATACACTTCATCAGAAGCCAGATACGCCAGGACATGTTCTGTGACAGCCTGACTGACTGGTGTATTTTTTACATCATAACTTCCCTGTGGCAAAACGAACCTTTTTATTCCTGAAAAGTCTGCCATGGAACTTCCGGCTGCCGGAATCTGCTCATAAGCTCCGGAAATCTCTGTGTAAGCCCGGTCCTGACTGTCTTTTATCGTTATATTCTGCCGGTTGACAGCCACTGTCATTTTGTCCTGATATGAAGTGCTGCTGCCCCCTGCGGCCTGTTTCAACACAGAATAGGATACAAAAGAAGCCTTTGTGTAATCCTCTGAACCCACGGTATAATGAACACAGGAAAGATCCTTGCTCACTGACATGTAACGGACATCCGCCGGATTACTGCTGTCATAAACCGTAACCAGATAATTTCCTCCACTGGTAATCGTCACATCCAGAGGCACCAGTGCATGGGCTTTGCTTCCCTTGTACACACATATTACGACTGCCTCTCCGGCTGCATCTACTTTTCTGCCACCTGACCAGGAAAATCTGGCAATTTTCTTCACCATATCCAGATACTTGCCCTGATTTGCTGTCAGTGCATCACTGACCGGCTGGGCATACTGCGTCACCTGATACTTCTCTATCAGCTCCGTCAACGCCTGACCCGGAGTCTGTATCTCATAAACAGTCTTTGCCTTTGAATCGTAAGAAGATACTTTCAGGTTGTCTCCTTCATAAAAGTCCAGTACAGACGCTGCCATACCAAATGCGTTTCCTTGATAAGCCGGCTCTGTAGCCGCATAAAAAGCTGCGAGCGGTGCGTTTTTCAAGACACTTTGATAGCGGGCCTGCGGTATTTTATAAGCATTTGAATATCCGTAGTTTTTTGCCGTATCCTCAAAACTATATGTGTTTTTCCCACGCTGAAAATGTCTGGTGAGACAGCTGGCTGTATATCCCTGCCAGGTGCCATTTTCCACGCTGTCACTCCAGCCTGTTTTTCCACTGTTATAATATATATTTAATGTCGAAGAACATCCTGCGAATGTATCTTCATTCCACTGCTCCGGCATACTGCCTGTAAAATATACCTTTTTCAAGGCCGTACAATTTCCAAAGGTCTCCGCTTCTGTACCGGTAAAGCCTTCCGGAATATTTACCGCCTCCAAAGAACTACATCCATAAAAAGCTCTTTTTTTCAAGGTTTTAATTCCCAGCGGAAGAATCACACCATTCAATTTTTTGCAATTTGCAAAAGCTCTGGCTTCAATACTGGTAAGTTTGGCTCCCAGGCGGATATCCGTGATTCCGCTGGCACCTTCCATGGCACTGGCACCTATAACCTGCGCCCCGGTCATATCCACTTCTCCAGTCAGAGAGGTATCCCCTGCAAAGGCACCTTCTTCAATGGATGTAGCATTTTCTGCCGGGAAATTTTTCAGTGCCGTACAGTCTGCAAATGCATATTTCCCAACTCGTTTTAACCCAGAACCAAATATCACCTTTTCCAGCTGGTCTGCGTTGTAAAAAGCATAATTTCCCACGGCCGTAATGGTCGCCTTGGAAGCGTCGATCGTCTTAATGCTCTGTCTGAAACTTCTGCCCTGTCCGCCATTCCATTTAGGAAGTGCAGAAAGGAAAAAATCCGAGATTGAACCACTTCCACTAAAGGACAGTTCTTTTATGTCATCCCGGTAATGCCACTTGAGACTTCCAAATGTGCCATCCGCCGTATCTGTATCAGTCAGACTGAAATTCTGCAATGTAAAACCATACCCTTTTGAATACTGGTTGGTTTCGTCACTTTTCTGTGAGATGGTAGACCATCCCTCGCCCCAACCTGTGGAAGATGCTGTTTTATACAATGTGATGTCTTTGTTGGCATCCGTTCCTGTTTTTCCATTGTGCCGGATTGCTCCATTGTAAACAGTATATACATAAACCTGGGGATTGCCTCCTATAATACCTGTGTGAGAGGTCACAACAGAAACCTTTGGCGCATTTCCTTCAAAAAAGAGTTTGCTCAGAGCACTGTTATAATAAACCGCGTAGTCATCCATTTTGGTTACACTGGATGGAATCTGAAGTTCCGCCAAATTTGAACAATGCGTAATGGCATTGGCCCCTATGGTCTTCACACTACCCGGCACATAAAATTTTGTATCGCTTTTCCCTGCTGCATAGCGGATCAGCAGTGACATATCTTTATTGTACAGCACATTGTCCTCTGACCGCATAGATGCATTTCCGTGAGCCACGGTAAGGGTTGACAATTTCCCACATTCATGGAAAAGAGATCCCTGCACCTGTGCCACGCTTTTCCCAAGAGAAACACTTTCCAGGGAAGTACAGCCTGCAAACGCCAGACTGCCAATGGTTGTCACCTGATCCGGCACCACAATGCTCTTTAAGGCACGGCAGTAATTAAACGCTCTGTCACCAATGTTTTCCAACGCCTCCGGCAGTGTGATTTTTTCTAATTTCTGACAGTACATAAACGCTTCTCTGCTGACCTGGGTTACCGTTGACGGCAGTGTTACACTGGTCAGTTCTCCCATTCCTTCAAACGCATGCTCAGATACCCGGGTAACTCCCTTTGCTACCGCAATCGTCTGAATCTGATCATTATATGGCTGCCACGGCGTATTAACACCATCGGACATATGCATATATCCAGGCATAACGCCTTTTCCCGTTATCGTCAGTTTATAAGCCTTTTTATCCCCCTGAGACCATCCCTGCTGCGGCGTCTGTTCCGTCAGTTTCCATGTGATGGCTCCATCCGTTCCCTGCAGGGGTGCTGTTTCCGTGGTCTGGCCCGCTGCCTGCACCGCTGTTCCCCTCTGCATCGGCACTCCCTGTATCGTCAACGCCAATGCCAGCATACCTGCTACTATCTTTTTTCCTGCCTGCATGTTGCATCCTCCTCTTATAACATATATCGCCCCCTATTATAACAAATGCACCCAGCGGACGCAAGACCCCTCCCACATTCTGCCACTCCTTGCCATCTACCGCCAGTCGTGTTATACTTTTATAATATGATTGAATCAAACACACTATTATAAAAGGGATATTAAAGGAGAACACTATGTCAAATGTAGAAACTTATTATTTAATTGATTTTGAAAATGTAAACAACGCAGGTCTCATCTGCTCCAGACATCTGGATTACCACGACCACATACATATATTTTCCACGAAAAATGCTCCTAAGATCAGCATTGAGATTTTGTCAAACTTTCATTCTGTAGACTATTCTTTCCACTGTCTGCCTGCCGGCAAGCAGTCTCTGGATATGCATCTTACTGCCTACTTAGGCTACCTGCTTGGCACCAATGGTGATAAAAAATGCAAATATGTGATCATCAGCAAAGACAACGATTACGATAATGTGATCACTTTTCTCAAGGAAATCCACCGCTCTGCCGACATTGCGAGACACCCAAAGATGGATTATACGGCATCTGCCAAGAAAAAGAATGCAGAGAAACAGGAAAAACCAGGACTGATAAGCCGCAGAAAGCCAAGAGAAAAAACAGTAGCGGCCGTAGAAGTTCCTGCTCCTTCGGAGAAGCCGGCCATCCCTCCTGTGATGCGGTTAAATACAACGGTTCAGCGCACTTTGAGCCGGGCTTGTTCTGTTCCTGTTGTAATTTCAACGCCTGCTGCGATTTTGTACCAATGCCGGTTTTCAACATCTTCTTTACTTCACGCTGCATCCTTTTCGGATTTCTTTTTATATCCTTTACAACAGTTTCAACAGCCGGACTGAATTTCAAACTAAAATAGTATTTTTGAATATATTCCTGCACTTCGTAATCCTTTGGTTCTGCACCAAATGTTACCTTCGCCACAGATAGTTTACCATCTTCAATACGTTCAAATACACCTACCCAAAATGGTTCTTCAAAATATACCGTCAGTTTTCCACTTGCTTTGTCCATAAGAATCCCTCCTAAAATGAATTGAACAAAGAATGGACAACCCGGAGGGGCAGGTTACTTACCCTATTTGCATAGGACGGCTGGGCTACCTACCAGCTCTAGTACATTTTTAATGTACATTGCGTTTTTATCTTTGTATTTATAATCAAGCCATATGGCACGATTAACTTATTCGGTCAATACCGATTTGTAAAACACATTCATTTCACATAGAACAGTATACCACAACTTCTGTACCTATGCGATAACATTTACTGCTTCTTACGATAAGTACTCATCTTCTCCACAGTTACCTCCGGATAGAAGTAAGTAAGAATCGTTGCCTTCGGAACTCCTTCCGCAAGTGCCTTCTTCACTTCCTCTTTCTGCTCCGGCGTATATGACCAGTGCAGCATTCGATTCGTAATCGTATCTTCCCACTTAGGCTTTTCCCTCTCAGGATTTCTTACAGGCTTACCACCAGCGTTTCCTCTAGAACCACTGGCAGCTGCTGTACTATCTGCTTTCTGCGATTCATCAACATACTCAAGCTCATTTGCCTGCTCTCTGTCAATCTTTGCTTTCTGCTCTGCTTCATCCTGCATGGAGAATCTTCTGCTTAATTCCGCATCACCAAGCATCATAAACTGCTCATAGGTAAGAGAGTCTATATACACATTCTCGCCCTTATCCCTCAGCTTTTCATAATACTTAACTGCCTTGTCTGAAAGAATCTCAAATGGCGGACCGATAAGATTATCTGCTCCCCTTATCTGATGAACATAAGGCTCTCCCTTGCCATCTGCTGTCTGGTTAAACATCGGATGATTGAACGGTATGAACTTATTGTCCATGATAGGATCAAAACCACGGATAAAGATAATACATTTCTTATTATCCAGCTTTCTGACTTCATCGGGTGTAAACAATTCTCTGCCTAATACATCATAGTTTCTTGAAGAGCTTCCCTGTCTGCCCTTTGTCTCTCCACTTGACTTCTTATCAATCGTACCTTTTCCAAGCAGCTCTGACACATACTTATGCGTACTCTGCTCGTTTCCACCGAGATAGATGAACGTATCGCAGTTGCCGGGAATTGTCTCCCAGGTATCTTTAAAAAGTGCTTTTAACTGGGCAAAGTTCTGAATAATGATAATACTTGAAATCTCACGGCTTCGCATTGTCGATAACAGCGAACAGAAGTCATCTGGCAATGCGACATTCGCAAATTCATCTAACATAAATGTCACATGGATTGGCAGCCTTCCACCACAATTAAAGTCTGCCTGATAGTACAATTCCTGAAATATCTGCGTGTATAACATACCGATAATAAAGTTATAGGATTTGTCACTATCCGGGATTACACAAAAGAGTGCTGTCTTTGTCTCCCCATCTCCGTTTACACCAATACCGATATCGGACAGATTAAGCTCATCTTTGGAGAGTAATCGTAAAACCTGCTTATTTTCAAGAAATGCAAGTCTTGAGTTGGCGCTGATGATAATGGAACGGACGGTATCTCCTGCACCTCTCATACATTTGTTGTACTGCTTTACTGCCGGATGATTGGCTCCGAGTGGGGAACTTTCCTCTAAAAACTTCATACGCACATCCAGCTTTGATGCCTTCCCCTGCTCTGTAACCTCTGCCTCTCCAAGAAGTTTAAGTACTGTCTCAAAGTTTCTCTTTGCCGGCTGTACCTCCAGCCACACATAATAAAAGATAGCCTGTAAGAACAATCCTTCCGCTTTTTCCCAGAACGGATCACTTGGTGTCGCTCCCTTTGGTGTCGTATTGCTGATAAGGTTTGTAATCAGCTTGACCACATCTGTTTCCTCTCTGATATAGGAAAATGGATTGTAACAGTCTGATTTATCCATCTCTAACAGATTAATGACTTTCAGGTTATATCCGTTATTTTTTAACATCTGCCCGCAGCTTCTAAGGATTTCTCCCTTTGGATCGGTACAGATAAAGGAACAGTTATGCGGCATCTGCATAAGATTCGGCTTTACTTCATAAAATGTTTTTCCTGCTCCGGAACCACCACAGATAAGTATATTTCCATTGAGCTTGAGTCTCCTAAAATCCAGCGACATCTTCACATTCTGGCTGAGTATCCGGTTGAAATTTTCATCCTTATCTGCAAGTATCTTGTTGACCTGCTTCGGATTTTCAAATCTTGCCGTACCAAATTCTTTGCCAGGCATATAGTTTCTCTGACTGGTGTAATACATGACAATAGCCATCGCATAGATACCTAATGCAATGGCTACTGCTTTTACTGTATTGGAATTGTAATAGTTGGCAAAGGGAACAGCACATACTTCATTGAATCTGTCCATAAATTCATTAAAGGCAATCCCTTCCGTCCACGCACCATTTATCAGATAACCAAGATACCCTGCTAACACTGCACCCACAAGGATGAATATCAGTGACGGCTTTTTCTTTGTTGTCTGCATAGGCTGCTACCTCGCTTTCTTTGTGGTAACAGTTTTCTTCTGTGTGGTCTTTTTCTGCTGCTTCTGCACTTTCTCGTAACGCTCCCTGACAGATGATTCCACCTTGTCGTAGTGAGTATAAAGCTCGGTTCCTTTCTGGGTTGTCACCACACGATTCTGCTCATCGTAGAGCTTATAATCCTTGGTTGAATCAAGGAAGGTAAGCATTGTCTTTCCACCATGAATCTCCATGATGTTTTCCTTACGGAGCCATACATATCTTGCCTCTTCTCCCCATGTGCCGGGAACTCTGGTCTTAACAGCATGGTCATTTTCTTCGATAATCAGCTTCTTGCTGATTGTCACATCTGACAGGTTCGCATTTTTTGATGCTGCAACTGCCCTCATTCTCTCAGCAAGGTCCTGATAGCCTCTGACACGGTTGATAAATGCATCCTTGTCCATCATGACTGTATGGGTGCCATCCTCATTTTTCTTTCCAAGCACACCGATTGTCTCTAGCTGTTTGATAACACTTTCAGCCTGCTCACCATTGATACTGAAATTCTCCTTGACCTGATCCACACTGATAGCTTTCTTTTCCATTGCAAACATTCCGACCTTTTCGATCAGTCCGTCAATAGCGGTATTAACCCTATCCCCTTCTATCGTGTGGCTTTTCTCGTTTCCCTGCTGTTTCTTCAAAAAATCCATCAGCTTGCCAAGAGATTTTTCATCTCCATTCTTCAGATAATCGTCAAATGTGGCAATCTTACCAAACTTGAGCTTCTGTATCATCATATTCACACGGGGAACTGCCTCTGTATGAAAGATTACCTCACTCAGTCCATCTTTCCTGTTACAGTCTGGAAGTACCGAATACAGGATTCCATACTTCTTTGCCATCTTTTCAACCTTTTTCATATCTTCGGTATTAAACTGTAACACCTGTAAATCGCCACCTTTTAAGATCAGCTTTCTCATGGATGTCTTGCCAAGTGACTTTTCATAATCAAGCATCCCTTTTAAGAAATCTATTGCCTTCTGCATGGCAGCAATGCCGCCGCTTCCTACCTTCATGGCAATCTCAATGCCATCATAAGCTACACGGATGATCTGCACCGCTTCCTGAATCTCTTCTGCCATTATCGCACCTCCACTTTCTCTCTGACTGTTGTTTTAAGCGTTTCTGTCTCTGTAGTACGGATTTCCTCGGCTGATACATCAATACCATAAGCAGTCAAAATATCTGCCAGATGATTGATTGCTTTTTCCTCCTCGATACGGTACATTTCAAGTGCCACAAGCAGGTTTTCCACCTGTTCCACCCATGCAGGCTTCATATCATATTTAGCCCTGTATGTGACCATAATCTCGTCCGACTCAGCCTTATCCGCCGAATGTGCCAAAGCTTCTATAAGAGAAATCGTATCTTCCTTGCTGCCGCTTCTGAATGCGAACTGGACAACAAAGTTTTTCTCTTCCTCTGTAAACTGATGCTCCACACCATTCATCTCTGTTACTGCTTCATTTACTACTGCTAAATTCATAAGTTCCTCCTAATCTGCCATGCTGTTTTCAAGCACAGCAATCTCAATGATCTCCTTCATCTTTTCCGCTGAAATGTTGTTGTTTATAAGCTCTACAAGCTGTGACTCAGTAAGTCCCTTTTCTATTGCACTCTTAATCTGCACAAGCTGCGCCGGAACAAGGTCTCCCGATGCAACCAGCTTTACAATGTCTGCTCTTGACTTTTTCTTAAATGACAGTCTTGCAAAAAGGCTCGCCACTCCGCTGTAGCTGCTCTTTCTCACACTTCTCTCAATCGGAAGTCTCTGCACCACATTTCCAGTACCATCAACTACCGGAATCTGATAATAGACCGGAATCCCGTTTGCCACAGCCTGCATATTCTGCGGAACTACAACCGTATCTACCATCTTTTTATCTGCCTGTGATACGGACTGGCTTTCCTGCGGCTCTGCCTTACTTTCTGCCTCTTTCTTATTCTCTGTGGCAACACTTATGATCTTATCTTCCAATGACTCTATTCTGTCTCCCATACGCTTCATCTCCTTATCCTTTTTCTCAATATCATCCCTGAGCCTTGCAATCGTACTGCTTGCCTTATTCAGTTCATTCTGCTGACTGTTGATAAGAGCATCCTTATCCTGATTCTCCTTGACTAGACGCTCCCTGACTTCCTCGTCATCTTTGGACGTTTCTATTTCAGAAAGCTTCTTATTCAGGGCATCATACCTTTCATTCTGATGATTGATCTTTGTAACCACTTCATCCATCTGAGAAATGAGTGCTTTCACATACTCAGACTCTTCCGGAATCTGTTCCTTGACTTTATTCAGCTGTTCCAGAACTTCCTCATATAATCGGCGCATGGTGATAGGTTTTTCCCCTTTGTCCATGACCTCCTTAATTGTCTGAACAGGTACACCCTTTTCATAAAATTCGAGAGACACCTGCATCTGATGAACCGAATACTTGGTATTCTTGATAATATCAATCACATCTTTTGGAACATCCTTATGCAGACACTCCGATAAAATCTTCATCTGTTCAATGTCGTAGGACTTATTGAGATAAAGGCTGATTTCCTCCTCTGTCAGTCCATATTCATAATCACTTTTTACAAGAGCAATCGTATCTTCACTGAAATGCTTATTTCGGAGAAGCTGCAATTTTTTCTCGATTGCTATCGCACTAAGCGGTTCTCTGTTTTCTTCCATATATGCCTCCTAACTACTAAAAAAACAGCCTAACGTTCTGGCTGCTCTTTCCTGTCTCGTATTGTCTCTTTGTTGTACTGTGCATCTTTTCCATCTGATACGCTGTCTGGAATAAGACTCTTCCATATAGATTTACCAATATTCAACTCTTTGAATACTGCCCTTTCTTTTGCACATGCTTTGGAATACTCCTCTTTATAATGTTTACGCAGTGCTTCCACCTCTTCAAGGCTATATCCCTGTGATAAAAGCTTCTGTTTCAAAGTTTCCCATTGCAGATGCTCATCCGTAAAAAATTCATCTCCCTGGAGGAAAGACTTCTCAGCAGGTTCTAACTCTTTCATATCATCTGCTATATCAAAAAGTTCTCGACTTCTCTCCCTAGCTTTATAAATGCGGCTTTTCTCTGCTGAAACTTCTTTTCTTTTATCTGTCAATGAGCTGATTACACTGACAAGCTCCTCTGCTGAACGAATATCATGATTTACAAGGAATAAATACTCCTCCTGCAGTTTATGCATCTTACGGATATCTTCCTTATACTTCCATACCTGACTGTATGGCTTCTTTTTCAGCTTTCCTATCCGGTATAGCTTTGCATAGTATCTCTTTTGAAGCCCCGACATCTTTGCCCTTCGGTATCTTCTCACCTTACACTTACAAAGAACCGGTTGTACTTCTTTCTGCTGTTCCCGGTAAAATGAAATATCCTCTTTTTCTATCCTTTCCCGGATTGCCTCATCAGAATACATGTCACCTAATGTCTTACATCTGCGAAATCTCGTCATTCCTTGTGGCTTTACCGCCAGATACATTCCCTGCTTGACCTCATATCCTTTGTCAGATAACAGTTCCAGAAACTGCTCATAATTTCCAGCCTGCAGGATGCAGGAATCCAGGTCTCTCTTGATCATATCTGCCCACACAAAACTGCCTTCACGATATTCGCTCCAGTCCTTATAGCTTTCATGCTCTTTTTCCTTACTGCCATCATCAACATCAATGATTGAAAGACCATATTCCTGACACAGCTTATTCGTGATTGGCTGGATATACTTTGCCCAGTCTCCTTTTTCATAGCGGTACTTTTTCCCATCCACAAAACTCACACTGTTAAATACAATGTGTGAATGAACATGTGCTGTATTATCATGCACCACATATACTGCCTCATATGATTTTCCAAGATACTCTTCCACGAATCTGCGGGTTATCTCAAATGCCGTATCAGGATTCACTTCATCTTCCTTAAATGAGAGAATGATATGATATCCCTGCCTTTTATCAACTTTTCCAAACTTCCGTTTTGTAGCTTTCATCTGTTCAAAAGCAGAATCGACCTGACAGTTGATTGCGCCAACGAGCCTTCCATCCTGTGTTTTCTCCGGATTCATCACATAATCAAGAGATCTCTTCAGATGTTTTCCGTGAAAATGCCCACCACAATCCTTCATATTAAGGATTTTACTGATTGCCAATCTTTACCACCGCCTCATCTACCTTCTGATTCAGTTTTCGCATATAAGCTATCAGCTGTGTCTTATCTTCCTTGGAATACAGCCCGGCATTATTGTTAAATACTATCTGATTGATATTTATTCCAATTCTGTTGACTTCATTAATGAGTTCCTTCAGAATCTTCCTTACTTCCGGATAATCATTTGGTTTCTGACTGATAAGAAGACGGATATACTCAGCCTCATTCATTCTATTATCACATGCCTTTTTTGCAAGCATCTTGGCTTCCTCTGGCATTAGTCTTAGTGTTTTCCTAATACAATGAACTTTATCTGCCATAGACTCACCTTCCTCTCTTACCCGTACTATAATCATTAATTCCTTCTGCAACTGTCACCGCAGCTTTTTCCAAATCATCCCTGCTACTTAGATGGCTAATGAATGATTCCACCAAAGCAGCTGCCATTTCATCAATCTCCTTTGCATAACAGGTCTTTTCAAACAACCTGTCCAGCCTCTTTTCATCTGCTTTCAAACTGTCATACTTATCCTGAAACTCACTGTAATCTTTAAAATCCTTTGGATCATTCCTGTGTGCATCAGCATCAAGTATCAGTTCATAGTTCCATTCACAAACAGTATCTATAACATCATCTATCGAGTATGGTTCAATTTCACCATTCTCCTCAGCTACATCCTGTCTGTACATCTTTCCATCAGAATCTATGCCAATAGCATAATCATGACCTTCCATATAGTTAAGCAATATTACAGCATCTTCTATCGAAGGGTTAAGTAAGATATCAAATGTGTCTGCCCAGGCAATCAGTTCTTCTGGTTTTGAAAATAGCGTAACTTCTGCATCCATTGCTTCCTTGCACCTCCTTATCCGTGTTTAGTAAATATTCACCAAAGCTCCAGTCTCCGGTTAGTCCCCGGCGACTGCTAGATACGCATTAGAGACATCTCTGTCCTAATGCCATCTAGTTAGGGAGAAAATCTCCCTAAAACCCTCTGTTTATGGAAGTGGGGGCGCTTTCTGCCCCCACTTTGCTACTTTGGGGGCGCTTTCTGCCCCCACTTTGTTATTTTGGGGGCGCTTTCTGCCCCCACTTTTATCCTGACTTCAATCCGGATTTTATCGTGTCTGAATTGTGGGGGCGCTTTTTGCCCCCACTTTGACATTTTGGGGGCGCTTTTTGCCCCCACTTTGCTGTTTTGGGGGCGCTTTCTGCCCCCACACATCAAAATCCAATTTCTCATGCCCTGACTGGTTCACCAACTCTCTGATTCATCTGGTTCAGATTAAGCTTTGCCGCTACAAGCCACTCGTTGTAATCCTTATATCCGGCAGGTGGCGGACAGTCTTCTACCTCATATCCAAGCTCATAATACTTTCTCATAAGTTCAGCTGCTGCTTTTCTCCCCGGCTCATCTCCATCAAGGCAGAACCGGATGGAAGTTATCTGCGGATGTTCCCGAAGAAATGTTTCAAGTGGTGCATCTGCAAGCATCCCAAGTGCCAGCTTATTTGATTCATAATCAGTGAAGATATCGACATAACTCATAAGGTCGATTGCTGCCTCAAATACTACAAGCTCTGTACTGTTTTCATTTACCATATTAAATCCATAGTTCTTATCATTGCCTGTAACATCACACTTGAATGGCTTGCCCTGTTTATCAAACACTCCTCGCATACTTGCAAATCTTGTCACTCCATTTTTATCATTTCCTTTGAAAACAACATTGTGATAATGCCTGCTCTCATAAATCAGTCCTTCTTTTAAAAACAAATCTATGACTGCTCTACTGATTCCTCTCTCCTGATTCAGATAGGAAATAAGATAGGAATTATCTCCTGCCGGTTCCGGTAGGACAAATGGCTTTCTCTCCTCTGCCTGCTTCTGCGATACCTGATGAACAAGTGGCTGCTTTACAGGATTCTCGATTCTTCTGTATCCTGCAAAGTCCAGAAGCCAAAACACAGCCTCTTTTACACTCATTCCACAAAATACCCGTAAGAAATCTATCTGTGAACCGCCATTGTTGCCTTTGTCAAACTGCCTTGACAAAAAGGACAAAGTTATCAAAAATCTTACAATCAAAAACACTACAGAAAAATCAACTGGTGTTGTGCTTAATGACAGTAGTGATTGTAACATTGTTAATTTGATTTGTGATGAAAAAGATGACAGTAAGCAAATAGCTTTCTACAGAAAAAATCTATTTGATTTTAGTGTTTGTAAGGTAAATACAAACGATTCAGCAACTATCAATAGTTTTGATAGAGATAATTGTAAAATAGATTTTACAACAGATGAATCTAAAGTAAGCTCTGGAATTTATTTAACGCATGTAGATTTAAATGTGTTCACTAAAGGCTATGGTGTAGATTATACAAAGTTAGGTGGTAAACCGGTTGCATTGTCATTTGATATTCAATCGGATATTAACTGCAGAATTGGAGTGCAGTTTACAAAATATAGTTACAACTACTTTGATATAACATCAGAAAAACAAAGAATTGTTGTTACAGACACAGTTGATATTAATAAGCTAAGTAAAGCACTTTGCTTTTATACTAACAAAACAAAAGCTAATATCACAATCAGCAACATACAGATTGAGGTTAATACTACTGCTACAGATTATGAAGATTGTGATTGTCAGAATGTTACTTTAACTGATGCTGATGTAAACTCATTACATACATATTACCCAAGTACAACTGTTATTAGTGACAGTGATTTTGTCTTAACTTATATTGCAGACCCAAAAAATTATATAGACAGTAAAGTTAGTTAAAATCACTAGTACAATAATATTTCATAAAATGTAATACCATTGGAACAGAAAAATCAAGAATAAAAAGTTCCCATTATATCAAAAACATCCTGTATGGGAACACAAGTAAAAATATAAAGAAGGGATTTTATGAGTGGAGAAGTAGTTGTTGCTTTGATAACACTTTTAGGTTCGGCTATCGGTACAATCGGTGGTATTTTTGCAACAAACAAAATGACTGCTTACAGAATAGAACAGCTAGAGAAAAAGGTTGTCTTTTGTATACGCAAGTTTTTCAGGAAGAACATCGTTATCAGAAAT
>OQVL01001449.1_pt1 | contig 14213 bp, 13 predicted proteins | sample 1691501 | NCBI WGS metagenome assembly OQVL01 (sample SAMN03418253, study PRJEB22391) | human gut metagenome | biome: human-gut; feature: organic feature; material: feces | host: Homo sapiens | place: Tanzania | collected 2013-01
AGCACAATCAGCACAAGAAAAATCAGGAAGTGATTAAGCTTTAAATTCCTGCAGATACATTTTTCTGGATTTAAAATCCAACTTTTGATTTGTCACATCACAATACTGTTCTACATATGCCCAATTAAAATTACAGTAAAACCTCTGTTACGGTATTTTCCTCGTAGTTTGCAAGAATTTCCTCGCAAAGCCTTTGCGTCGAATCGGGTTTGCCTATATGCGCAACGCACTTTTCGAGCAGTTCAAGTCTCCACGGGTTATTCATAAGCTCATACAAGGCTTCGTCGAGCGGAAAGACATTGTTTGCCATAACCGCCGCACCGCTGTTAACCAAAAAGGACATATTCCTGTCCTCCTGACCCGGTATCGGATTCATGATTACGGCAGGAAGCCCCTTTGCCAGAAGCTCCGACGTCGTAAGTCCTCCGGGCTTGGTTATGATCAGGTCGCCGGCGTCCATCAGCACGTCCACGTTATTTACAAAGCCGTAAGCATACACCGGCTTTTTCCAATTTCTTTCCCTTATTTCCTTTAAGCTTTTCGCATTGTTTCCGCACACGCACAAAAGCTGAAAATCCGAATTTAATTCGTCTATTTTTTCAATATATTTAGTCATGTTTCCGAAGCCCATCGAACCCATTATCATGAGAATTGTAAACCTATCCTCGATTCCGAGCTGCTCTCTCGCTTCCTGTTTTGATATTTTTTTTGAAAAAGCCTCTTTAATCGGTATGCCGTACGGAAGTATTTTTTTCGTCGGAATCCCTTTTTTATTCATCTGATTATTCAAAAGCCTGTCGGGCGTTATATAATAATCCAGATCGGTGCTTTCCCAGAATGGGTGCACTGTAAAATCCGTTACTATTCCGTAGGTCGGGCAGCTTATGTGGCCGCTCTCCTTTAAATACGTCATCAGCATAGCGGCATAGCTGTGTGTTCCTATCACAACATCGGCTTTGAAATTATTTGAAAAATCCATATTTATTCCTCCGTAAATAAAAAAGTGCGCAGCCGAAGCTACGCACCCAAAATACATATCAACCGATTTCAACGTCTGAGCGGATGTTGAAACCGGTTCGTTTTTTATTTGATATCCGTAACGGTATAGCCGAGGTCTTCGACAGTCGCTTTGAGCGTGGCGTTGTCGATTTCCTTTTTGAGCTTGACAATTGCTCTTTTACCGTTGAGGTCAACCTTGACATCGCTTACTCCGTTCAGAGCGGCGAGTGCTTTCTCAACCTTTGCGGCGCAGTGCATACAGCTCATACCGTCAATAAAAACTTCCTTGGTGATCTTTTCTTTGCCGAATAACATAAAATTATGCCTCCTTATTTTTTTGACCCTCTCAGGCGGAGGGCGTTGATTATTACCGTGAAGCTCGAAAGCGTCATTGCCAGACTTGCTATCATCGGATTGATGGTTATATTGAAATGTTTAAGAGCACCGATTGCGATCGGAATCATCAGGCAGTTGTAGAAAAATGCCCAGAAGAGGTTCTGCTTGATGTTTCTGACTGTCGCTTTGCTCGTGTTGATAAGCTCGGGAATTTTCATCAGATCATCGTTCATCAAAATGACGTCTGCCGAGTTCATTGCAATGTCAGAGCCGCTGTTGACGCTGACGCCGATATCGCTCAGTGCAAGGGCAGGGGAGTCGTTGATTCCGTCGCCGATCATCATAACCATGTCACCCTCGGCTTTCAGTTTCTTGATTACATTACCCTTTTCGGCAGGGAGAACACCTGAAATGACGTGCTCAATGCCTGCCTGTGCGGCAATCTTCTTAGCCGTCTGCTCATTATCGCCCGTAAGCATAATCGGTTCGACGTGAGCACGGTGAAGCTCTCCGATAAGTTTATCGACATTATCTCTGATAACGTCATTGATTCCGATTATTGCAAGAATCCGCTTTTCATCGGCAACATAAACCAGCGTGTTTCCCTCGTCGGCGAGAGCGTTTGCGTCGTCGAGACGGTCGTTATCTATACAGTATTTGGCAAGCAGCTTTGCGTTGCCGAAATAATATGATTTGCCGCTGATAACGGTGCGGATTCCCATTCCGTCGATGTTTTCAAACTGCTCGGGCTCACTGAGAGCAAGGGCGTTGTCCTTGGCATATTCGGTGAAAGCCTTTGATATTGGGTGGCTTGACTTTGCCTCAGCCGAGCAAACAAGCGTCATCATATCTTTTTCGGGAATATGTCCGCAGTCAACGATGCGTGATATTTTGAGGTTGCCGTATGTGAGCGTACCTGTTTTATCGAACACAACCTTGTTTATCTTTGAGGCGGTTTCAAGCACATCGCCTTTCTTGATAAGTATGCCGTTCTTTGCGCAACGACCCTCGGAAACGACGATTGCAAGCGGCGTCGCAAGACCCAAGCTGCAGGGACAGGCAACAACAAGAACCGTTACGAACGTATTCAGTGCGGCGTTGAAGCCCTGACCTGCGGCGAGATAGCCCACAAAGCTGAGAATGGCGATGCCGATAATAGTCGGAACAAAATAAGAGCTTATCCTGTCGGCAATTCGTGCAAGCGGAATTTTTGCCGATGAAGCCTCGGTGACAATGTGCACAATCTCGGAAATTGTCGATTCCTTGCCGATTCGCTCGGCGGAATACTCGATATATCCATCATAGTTGATACTTCCGGCGATTACCTTTGCGCCGATTTCTTTTGCGGCAGGCTTACTCTCTCCGGTTATAAATGATTCGTCAAGGTGAGTTTTACCGAACGTTATTGTGCCGTCAACGGCGATTCTTTCGCCCGGCTTACATATTACGATATCACCTTTTCTAATTTCATCAATCGTAACCTTTTTCTCACCGTCCTCAGTCTTGATAACGGCATTCTTCGGCGTGATCTGGACAAGGCTTTGAATCGCTTCCTTGGTTTTATCCTTGCTGACCGAGTCAATATAGCGGCCGAGTTTGATGAAGTAAATAACTATTGCCGCTGACTCAAAATAGAGCCGGTGAATATAGTGATGATGTCCCGTGAATATCATCACAACGGAGAATATGCTGTAAAAAAGGCTTGTCAGAACACCGAGTGCGACAAGCGTGTCCATATTCGGTGTGCGATGGAACAGGTTCTTGAATCCGCTCTTGATGATATCAAAACCGTAAATAAGGAACGGTATCGTCAGTATAAGCAGTGACGATGCGAACGCTCTGTCATGGGTGTGCATTGCGAGAAACGGGATTTCGGGAAGTCCGATCATTGATCCCATCGAGATATACATCAGAATAACTGCCAGAGCCGTCATTATGACAAACCATAATTTAGACATTTTCGGCGAGCTGTTCTTTTCAAATTCATCATAAAGTCCGAGGCTTTCAAAGCCCGCCTCTTTGACAAATTTTTCGATTTTCTTCCTATTGAGAACGCTCTCATCATATTCGATGAGAGCGTTAGCCATAACGAGGTTAACGCTTGCAGAAATAACCCCGGTTTGTTTATTAAGGTATTTTTCAAGTCCGTTTGAGCATGCGCTGCAGCTCATTCCGCCGATTTTCAAATTGATCTTTTTCATTGACCTAACCTTCGATCTCCTTTAAAGCAGCTATTTCGGATTTATTTACCGTAATTTTTTTATCTTTGATTAATTTAACGTCACGTCTGCTGAACACTGCGGGAGCAGCCTCGGGACTGCGGTCAAGGCGAACCTTGAGCATACCCTTGAGCAAATCCGTTTCAACGACGGTGCCTCTGCCCGAGCTTGTGTCAACTATTGCGCCGACCTTTGGCGTAACCCTGAGCAGATGTTCATAGGATTCCTGCTCGTATTTAAGACAGCACATAAGTCTGCCGCAGGTGCCGCTGATCTTGGTAGGATTGAGGGAAAGTCCCTGTTCCTTAGCCATTTTTATTGAAACGGGCTGGAAGTCACCGAGAAAGCTGTTACAGCAGAAAGGTCTGCCGCACATTCCGAGTCCGCCCTTCATCTTTGATTCGTCTCTGACGCCGATCTGGCGGAGCTCAATTCGGATTCTGAACACGCTTGCAAGATCCTTGACAAGCTCACGGAAATCGACTCTTCCGTCCGATGTGAAATAGAAAATGACCTTGCTTGAATCGAATGTATATTCAACGTCGATTAGTTTCATATCAAGACCGTGTGCGGCGATCTTTTTAAGGCAGATATCGAACGCTTCTTTCTCTTTTTTCTTGTTCTTTTCAACGATCTTGAGATCGTCCTCGGTGGCAACACGGACAATCGGTTTGAGCGGCTTTATGATTTCATCGTCGCTGACTTCCTTATTTGCCTGCGCAACCTCACCGCATTCAAGACCGCGAACGGTCTCAACGATTACACGGTCGTCTTTATTTAGTTTAAATCCGATCGGGTCGAAATAATATATTTTTCCGACCTCTTTGAATCGGATTCCTACAACCTCTGACATACTGTGCCTCCTTATGTAGTGTATTTTAAATTATCTTTCATACGCCGAGCTTCGCATAACTGCGGAAAATCCGGTGATCAATAAATTCTTGTTTGCGTTTCGCCCAATACTCTCTCTGAAATTATCAATTTCACGAGTCATCTTCATCAGAGCCTTTAGGGTCAGCTTTGACGCCATCTCACGGCTGATGTCAAAATGGTCGGAAAGAGTGATGTTACTGCCCGCCTTAATGACGACTGCGTCACGAAGAATAAGCTGGAAGGCAGGGAGGGTAGGCTCAAAAAGGTTCTTGTCCTTTTCAAATTCCGCCGTGATTTTCATAAAGTCATATTCGGTCGGCTTGAGAATAGCCAAGGCTAACTCGGCGGCGGTTTCATCGGCTTTTTGACGCAGTTCATCTGAGATATCATAGATATCCGCACCGAGGTCAAAAAGCGTAACTCTCGACATAATTGTCTCAAGCATTGCCGACGAGGATTCACATTCAAAAATAAAACGTGCATACGGCGGCGGCTCTTCAATGAGCTTGAGAAGTGCATTCTGTGCCTGCACATTCATTTTATCCGCAGATTTGAGGATATATACCTTGCTGTGAGCCTCATTCGGAATTATATATGCGTCGTCCTTAATCTCACGGATGAGGTTTATTTTAAAGGTTTTCTCATTTTGTGCCGCAGGATCGGCTATCACAATATCGGGGTGATTGCCGCTTTGCGCTTTAAGACAGTGCGCGCACCGTCCGCAGGGCTTTTGCTCGCTCTCGCAGACAAAGGCGCTTGCAAGAAAGATTGAGAATCTTGCCCTCTGTTCTCCGCTTCCGCCCTGAAGCATTATTGCGTGGGGGAGGCGGTTGTTTTTTATCAGTGCGTCGATGTTGTCGGCAAGCTCACTGCGCACACCGAGATCATATACCGTAAGCATCACATTTTATAGAACTGGTCAACATCAAGTACGAATACGGTTGCTCCGCCGACTGTGATTTTGACCGGAATGGCATTGACAAGACCCGAGGAGTAGGTCGGAACGACCGGAGTAAGCTCCTCACGCTTACGGCAGTTTGTTCTGAGAATATCGAGAAGCTCGTCCACCTTGTCGTCCTCAACGCCCATAAGGAGGGTGAGGTTGCCGGCACGGAGAAAGCCGCCCGTTGTGGAGAGCTTTGTAGCGTAGAATCCCGCCTTTGTAATTTCATCAAGAACAACGTGGGAATCATCGCTGTTGATGACTGCAATCAGAAGTTTCATTTTTTGCCTCCTAATATATCAAGATTTCTTTTTATTACCTTTTCGCCTCGCCAAGCGTAGGCTCTGTCGGAAATATTATCTGTTCTTGCCGTCGTTTCTATTCCGTCAAGAAAAATTTTCGACGGGTCAATTTTCACCTTTTTATTCATCGGACAGACCGTCTGGCATATATCACAGCCCCATGCACAGCCCGTTTCTTTTATCAGCTTTTCCTGCTCGGGCGTAAGCTCGCCCTTCCGCTGAGTTATGTCGGAAAGGCAAAGCTCCTTCCTGAATCCATCCTCGGTCAATGCGCGGGTTGGACAGGATGCGATGCATTTGCCGCAGTTTATGCAGTCCGTATTGCCGATCTCCGCCGCAGGAAGATCAAGAGTTGTGACAATTTCGGAGATGAAAAACCACGATCCGTAGTCCTTATTTATGAGAAGCCGATTCTTACCGATCACTCCGAGACCTGCCGCAACAGCGGCTTTTACCTCCGGAATAGGGGAGTTGTCGGTGAAAAATACAAATTTTTCGTTCGGATAAGTCTGTTTGAGCGTTTCAAGAGTTTCACCGATAACGGAATTAATCGCAATGTGATAGTCCTTAACGACCGCATAGCGTGAAATATTGATGTCCTTGTACTTATCTTCTCCGAGGTAGTAGGGGAAAAGCATAACAATTACACTTTTTGCGCCGTCGGGAAGTCTCAACTTTGCACGGCAGTTAATAAGATTATCTTTAACCGTGTCAAATTTGCAAATGCCGTAAACCGAGGTGAGATCAGAAATGATTTTGTCGATCATTTTATCATATCCTATGCGATGGTTTGTACTGCCGCTATGATTATCGGCATTGTGATTATTGAAATAAAACTGACTGTTGCCACGAGCTGAGAAGCAAGACCTGCGTCCTTGTCGTATTTTGCGGAGAACAGCACGGTGTTGTTGGCAGACGGTGCACACGAGGATATTGCAAGCGCTGTCAAAAGAGTTCCGCCGAGACCGATCAGCTTGTATATGCCGATCATAATCGCCGGAAGAACAATCAGCTTTGACAAAGCGACAAGGAAAATCTTCTTGTGTTTAAATATATTTTTGAGCTGTGAGTGAGCGAGAAATGTGCCGAAAACTATCATTGCCACGGGCGTTTGTGTTCCCGCAATGAAATCAACCGGCTTTGTAATAAGCTCGGGGAGCTGTACCTTGAAAAGAAAAAACGGAAGCCCGATCAGCATTGCAATAACACCGGGATTCAGTATGAGCTTTTTAGCGTCAAAGCCTTTGCCGTTATCCATCATAAACACGCCGTGAGTGAACGAAACAACGTTGAACGCCATAACGACCGCCGAGCAGTAGAAAACGCCTTCACTGCCGAGAATTGCCTCGGTCAAAGGCAAGGTCATATATCCGACATTGCCATAGATTGCACCGTATTTGTAAACGCAGTTTTCGTCCTTATTACCCTTTGAAAACAGGGGTGTGTTGACGGCGATTGCAACAAAGTGCAGAAGAAATCCGCATCCTACGGAAATCAACAGCTTAATCCCGCTGTCCTTTGTAAACTCACGGGTAAAGAACGAATTGATAATAACGCTCGGGGTTATTATATAGAAAAGCAGGTCGGTACAGGCTCTTCCCGTTTTTTCGGTGAACCAGCCTATTTTGTCGCAGATAACCCCGACAAGCACCATAATGTAGAGTATGCCGACCTGACGTGCCGCAATTAAAATGTTGTCAAAAAACATAAACTACCCCGATTATTCCTCCGATTCAACCGTCTGAGCCTTAACCCGTGAAAGAAGATTGTAGATGATATAAACGGCAACGCCGAGGTCGCTGTATGCAACGCCGTGATGAACGTTAAGAAGCTCCGAATTGCCTGTAATTGTAACGATTATTCTCGGCAGAAAGCAAACAAGTGCAAACATTGCCGCAGGAATTCCGTAGGCGTAAATCTTGCAGAATACCGCAGGGGCGTCAATCTTGGAAACCGTCTGGGCAAATGCGAGGAAGAAAAGCATAAGAAATACTATTTCAAACAGCTCAAGCATAAGATCGGACACATTAATAAAGCTGATCGTTCTCTTGAATCTGTAAAGAAGCCTGAAAATGCACCAAAGAACGGGAGTAAGAGCGAGCACCTTGAGCTTTGAACCGTCCGAATTTCCTATGCTGACGGAAAGACCCGAAACAAAGAAATATACCGCTGCAGCTGCACCGGAAACAGCTTGAAGCATAAGAAATGTGCCGCCCTGATTTTTAACGTAGTCCGCGACCGCCGAGCCCGATGACGCTGCCGCATCGTAAAGGTCAAAGTAGCTCATAAGCTGACCCGCAGAATCAATGATAATCGTAACCGCAAGAATCAGTGAAATGACAAGAAAAGCCGACGACTTTTTGACCGATGTAACGGTAATCATCTTTTTCTTGTTGATCATCGGAATAACAACGCTGATGATCATTGCCGCACCGAGCAGGATGTAAATTGCATAAACCGAAAAATCTGTCTTTGCATAAAATCCCGTGTCGGACTCAAGAACCTTAAAGTATTGATAAACTCTCAGCGGTACTGCGACAAGCAGTGCGCAGAGTGAAGCAAAAAGCGGAATTTTATAGATGATATCGCTTTTGGTTTTCATTATTTATTCCCCCTTGATAACTCTTTCCTCATAAGGAACATAACTCTGATCGGGAGCGTATTTTGCGACTCTCTGGTCAATTGTAACGTATTTTCTTTTAGCCATAACACTCTTGTAAGCGGGACGGATAATTCTTCCGCCTGTTGCAAGCTCCTCAAGGCGGTGAGCCGTCCAGCCTGCGATTCTTGCAGTTGTGAAGAGCGGAGTGTAAAGATCCTCGGGAATCCTGAGCATCTCATAGATGAAGCCGGAATAGAGGTCGACATTTGCACAGATCGGCTTTTTATTGCCTTTTTCCTTGAGAAATATCTCGGGGGTAAGGCGTTCTATTGTTTCAATGAGCTTGAATTTTTCGGTACAGCCGACCTTTTCGGCATACTTGCGGGCCTCTTCCTTGAGAATAACCGCACGGGGATCGGAGAGCGTATAAACAGCGTGTCCCATTCCGTAGATAAGCCCCGAGTGATCGCCTGCCTCTTTACGGATAATCTTTGCAAGGTAATCGGCAACCTGACCCTCATCGGACGGATCGGTAACTCCGTTCTGGACGAACCTTATCATCTCGGCAGCCTTAATATTTGCACCGCCGTGCTTCGGCCCCTTGAGTGCGCCCATACCCGCAGCAATCGCTGCGTAAGTATCTGTTCCGCTGGAGGTCAGCACTCTTGTTGCAAATGTCGAGTTGTTACCGCCGCCGTGCTCTGCGTGAACCATAAGGCAGAGATCGAGGAGCTTTGCCTCGTCGTCCGTAAAGGTTTTGTCCGAACGGATCGAGCGAAGAATTGTTTCTGCTGTTGACTGATCCGGCTTTGCGGGGTGGATATACATACTCTTCTTGAGGTAATGTCTCCTCTTAACCTGATATGCATATGCCATAATGATCGGAAGCTGACCGACAAGCTGAACGGACTGACGGACAACATTTTCAAGCGATGTGTCGTCGGGCGACTCATCATAGGAATAAAGAGCAAGAATCGTCCTCGTGATCTTATTCATAATGTTAGGGGAGGGAGCTTTCATCATTGTGTCCTCGATGAAATCCTCGGGAAGATTACGGCTGACTGCAAGGATATCCTTGAAACGTGCCAACTGTTCCGTAGTCGGAAGCGAACCGAAAATGAGCAGCCATGCGACCTCCTCATAGCCGAATCTGTTTTCCTGCTGACAGTGTTTTACAATTTCCTGCATATCAAATCCGCGGAAATAGAGATGACCCTCTTTGGGTACTCTTTCGCCGTCCTCTATGTAGTAACCGTCAACGGAGCTGATCTTTGTGATACCTGCCATAACGCCTGTTCCGTCGGAGTTACGCAGTCCTCTTTTTACATTGAAACGATTAAAATAATCGGGATTTATTTTATAACTTTTGTTGAGCTCTTCAACCAATGACTGAGTTGTCTGATCTGTTAAGGGATTTATAAAAGAGTTCATTATTTCACCACCAATATATTTTCAGATTATTATACTATATTATATATATCAAAGTCAAGAATTGAAAAACAAATAAACTGTAAACAAGGTGAATATTTGTATATTTTTTCATAAAATTCAATGAAGCCTGCGCATATTTATACGCAGGCTTCCGAGCTGTTTTATCAAAGCAGATTAATGCCGTTTGTCTTGCAGTCGTTGACCATTTTTTCGGGCCAGAGGGAGACATGAACCTCACCGATATGAGCCTTTTCAAGGATCAGCATACTGAGTCTTGACTGACCGATGCCGCCGCCGATTGTCAGCGGAAGAGTTCCGTCGGCAATGCCCTTATGGTAGTCGTACTTCATCCTGTCCTCGGCGTCAGCCGCCTTAAGCTGATAAGCGAGGCTCTCGGAGTCAACACGGATACCCATTGAGGAAACCTCGAATGCGTGTCGGAGCGTTTCATTCCAGAAAAGCAGGTCGCCGTTGAGCTTCCAGTCGTCGTAGTCGGGTGCTCTGCCGTCGTGCTTGATGCCGCTTTTGAGCAGGTCGCCTATCTGCATTATGAAAACGACGCCCTTTTCCTTTGTGATGATGTCCTCACGCTCCTTCGGAGTCTTGTCGGGATACATATCCTCAAGCTCCTGAGTTGTGATGAAGAAAACATCCGTTGCAAGCTCATTCTTGAGTTGCGGGAAAGCCTTGTGAGCGATCCTCTGAGTGTTGTCGATTGCGCCGACGATTTTCTTTACGATATCTTTGAGAAATTCAACGTTTCTTTCTTCCTTGGAGATAACACGTTCCCAGTCCCACTGGTCAACGAAAATTGAATGAACATTGTCGCAATCGTCGTCTCGGCGAATAGCGTTCATATTGGTGTAAAGACCCTCGTCAACGCCGTAGCCGTAAGCCTTGAGAGCGGTTCTCTTCCACTTTGCGAGTGACTGGACAATTTCCGCAGTGCCTTCGATTTCTTTAATGTCGAATTCGACCTTTCTCTCAACGCCGTTGAGATCGTCGTTGATACCGCTGCCTTTCTTAACAATGAACGGCGCACTGACACGCTCAAGGTTGAGCGCCGCCGCAAGCTCGTTTGCGAATGTGTCCTTGACAAGTTTAATTGCTTTCTGCGTTTCTCTGAGTGTGAGGGCGGAGGAGTATCCGTCCACGATCTGCAAGCCTCTCATTATATTATCCTCCCTGATTTATCTGATGTTTCCGACTGTTCTCGGATAGAGCTGAACGTCACGGATGTTTGCCATACCGGTCATATACATAACAATTCTGTCAAAGCCGAGACCGAATCCGCCGTGCGGAACCGAACCGAACTTTCTGAGGTCGAGGTAATCCTTGTACTCGTCCTGAGTCATACCTCTTTCTTCCATTGCGGCAAGGAGCTTGTCGAGGTTCTCCTCACGCTGGCTGCCGCCGATGATCTCGCCGACACCCGGGACAAGGAGATCCGTTGCGGCAACCGTCTTTCCGTCGGGATTCTGTTTCATATAGAAAGACTTTATTTCTTTAGGATAGTCTGTTACGAATACAGGCTTGTTGTAAATCTGCTCGGTGATGTATCTCTCATGCTCCGTTGCAAGGTCGCAGCCCCATTCAACAGGATACTGGAATTTAACGTCCGCATCCTTAAGGAGTTCAATAGCTTTAGTGTATGTGATTCTTTCAAAGTCGCCGTCAACAATTTTTTGGAGCTTTTCACGAAGTCCCTTTTCAAAGAACTTTTCAAAGAAAGCAAGCTCATCGGGACATTTTTCGATAACATCCTTGAGAACAAATTTAATCATAGCCTCGGCAACCTCGATAACATCGTCAAGCTCTGCAAATGCGATCTCGGGTTCAACGTGCCAGAACTCCGCAACGTGGCGCTGAGTGTTGCTCTTTTCGGCACGGAAGGAGGGGCCGAATGTGTAGATCTTGCCCATTGCCATTGCGGCAACCTCACCCTCAAGCTGACCGGAAACGGAAAGTCCTGCCTTTCTGCCGAAGAAATCGTCGGCATAGTATTCTTCCTCGCTTTTGTACTTGTCGGAATAACCGATAGTAGTTACCTTAAATACCTCGCCTGCGCCCTCACAGTCGGAAGCGGTGAGCAGGGGAGTGTGAATATAAACATAGTTGTTCTGCTGGAAAAAGCTGTGGATAGCCGCAGCGGCAACAGAACGAACTCTGAGAACTGCGTTGAATGTGTTTGTCCTTACACGAAGATGGGGAATTGTTCTGAGAAATTCAAGCGAACAGCGCTTTTTCTGCAAAGGATAGTCGCTCGGACATTCACCGAGAAGTATGATTTCATCGGCATTGACCTCAACGGCGTTGTTGACGGCACCCTTTACAACCGTACCTACTACCTTGAGAGCCGTTCCGCCGGGCATAAATGCCGAGATGTCGCTGAGCTTTGATTTGTCGATAACAATTTGAAGATGGCTGAGCGATGTGCCGTCGTTAAGCTCAATGAAAGCCATATTTTTAGAATCTCTTGAGGTTCTGACCCAACCGCAGACAGTAACCTCTTTGCCGATATAAGCCGGGTCTGTCAAAATTTCTCTGACATCAGTGTGTTTCATATTGATCATTCTCCTTAACGTAATTGACGAACAAAAAAGGCCATTCGTCCCAAAACATAGGACGAATAGCCTTGTATCCGCGGTACCACCTAAATTACTCTTACGAGTCCCTTTACGGCTCAAATAAGCCATACGCCTTAACGCTGCGCCAACGTCGCACCTACTGATTTCTGTTCGGATTGAAGCTCCGAAGTGTTATTCACGCAAGCTCTTTTACGGCGTTCGCACTCTCTGCCGCTCACTGAGAATGATCTCTTACGCTACTTCTCTTCATCATCGCTTTTCACTATGATCGAATTATACCACCGCTTTTTTATCTTGTCAACAGTTTAGAAAAGTTTTTTCTTCCTGAAAACAACGATGCAGATAAGAACGACAGCGATACTCACGCCGATTACGGCAGGGTAGCCGAAGGGGGAGCTGAGCTCGGGCATATTGACAAAGTTCATACCGTACCATCCGGTTATCAGCGTCAGCGGCAAAAAGAGCATTGTTATGACCGTCAACAGCTTCATTGTGCTGTTCATTTTAAGATCGAGCCTTGCCTGATAAGCCTCTCGAAGTCTGACAAGATTCTCACGGAACAGGTTGATCTCGGCGCACAGTCTGCCTGCACGGTCGCTCACGGTTTTAAAATAATATGTTTTTCGGTTATCAAATATTCCGTTTTCGTTTTCATAAAGCCGTTCGCCGATATTTATAAGCTGTTCATAGTAATTTCTCAGCGACATCAGCTTTTTATTATACATAAGTATCTGTTCATTGACGTTTGTATACCTGCCGTATTCAATGACGTTTTCTTCAAGCTCGTTTATTGCGTTCTCCGTCCTTTCGTTCATCTTGCCGTCATTCTCGGTGAGCCTGTTAAAAAGGCGACCGATAAATCTTTCGGTTGAGATTGCGTCCTTTTCAAAGCCGTTTACAGATTCGTAAAAGGCGTTGCGGAATATGCCGTTATCGTCCCGTATAATTACGGCAAAAACCGTATCGTTCCGCAGAAAAAAGCAGATCTGACTTTCACTGTCGTCTTCCGCGGACGAGCTGATTATTTTAACGGGAAAGACAAAGCTGTCCGAATTGATTGTGACAGAGCTTCTGAAACTGCTGTCCGTCAGGTCGAAGCAAATGTATTCTCTTGTCGATATACCGAGCTTGGGGTAGTTGCTTTTAAATTCGTCCGCGGAGAGCAGACCGATAGTAAACGGCGAATTTTTGACCTCTTCATAGCCGATTTTGTTGATTTTTTCGCCAAAGGAAATAAGCATAATACCACCGATGATAGATTTTAGATTTTAAAAGCAGTTTAATGTTAAAATGTTCTTTAAGCCACATCTAAAATCTAATGTCTGAAATCTAAAAAGACTGAAGCCGAAGCCTCAGTCTTAGTATGTGTAATTATTTGCTTTTCTTCACTTTTTTTGAAACTTTGTTTACCGCAACAGCCGCCGCAGTAACCGCTGCAACCGTACCGAGTGCTGCACCGTAAACCTTGAGCTTCATATCCTGCCTGTCGGTGACATGTCTCATATAAGGATCAAGGCTTTTGCTTTTGAGACCGAAATCCTTGAAATGATACATTTTCGTCTGAACATTTTCAATGTTGTTCTCTTCAAGGGTAATCATTCTTACACCGGGACGGCATCCGTCGGTGTAAACGCGAAAGCTCGCTGTCTTGCACTGCCCGAGCATAATTCCGTCAACATATCCGACGAAGTCATTCATATGGTCATGACCGAAGAATGCGCCGAGAACGTCGCCTGTCTCCTTCCATGCGGCAAACTCGCCGCCGTTGAAATCGGGAACCGCAGGACCCTCTCCGAGATATCCTTCTACCTCGGGCTTGAGAATGTAGTATTTGTCGCCGTATGTCTTGTGACCCTGAACGCTGTCAAGTCTCTCATATGTTTTTGCTTCTCTGAGAAGCTCATATTCCTCGGGAACTGG
>OQVL01001451.1_pt1 | contig 14198 bp, 11 predicted proteins | sample 1691501 | NCBI WGS metagenome assembly OQVL01 (sample SAMN03418253, study PRJEB22391) | human gut metagenome | biome: human-gut; feature: organic feature; material: feces | host: Homo sapiens | place: Tanzania | collected 2013-01
GTCTCCGTATTTGTTTGATGCATCTGACGCGGTTGACGTGCCTGATAACCTGTATTTATCTGAATTGACCCGGGAAAAGATTTACAAATATATTCACCAAGAACTGCCGTATCATATCAATGTTTTGACTGAACGCGTTGATGTTGACCCAGATGGGGTTCTGGATATATATCAAAAGATTGCCGTGCGAAATGATGCACACAAAAAGATTGTAATTGGCCGTGGTGGCGCCCAGTTAAAACAGATTGGAACCGCGGCGCGTCACGATATCCAGAACCAGTGGGGCGTGAACGCACGCCTGCATTTGTTTGTGCGTGTTGAACCAGACTGGGAAGACAAAGCAGAAAACTATGCTGACCAAGGATTAGATTTCAAGAAATAATATGTTACACACATCGGATTTTGATTTTGAGTTGCCGTCTGAATTGATTGCGTCGCATCCGTTGGCGCACCGCGACGCCTCGCGTATGCTGGTGGTCGATGACAAAGAATTATCTAATCGGCATATTCGGGATTTTTTGGATTATATTCGTCCAGGCGACGTGGTGGTGTTTAATAATTCGCGTGTTATTCCGGCGCGATTTGATGCGACCGACGCGGCCGGACACACGTATGAAATCACGTTACATACCGCGGCGGGCGGAAATATGTGGTGGGGCCTGTGCAAGAGGTTTACACGTATTGCAGTGGGCGACACGTTGACAATGACCGACGGCACGCAAATCCGCGTTGTGGATTCAGACGCCGACAGTGGTCTGAAGCTGGAATTTTTATGCGATGATGTTTTTGCTGTTCTGAATAAAATCGGCAAAATGCCATTGCCGCCATATATGCACCGCGACCAGGAAGATTCTGATCGTGAACGCTATCAAACGGTATATGCCGACCCAATCGGGTCAATGGCCGCACCGACCGCAGGATTACATTTTACACCTGAATTGATGGACGAAATCACGCGCCGTGGTGCAACGATTGTCAAGGTCACTTTGCACGTTGGGGCCGGCACATGGATGCCGGTTAAAACCGAAGATTTATCCCAACATAAAATGCACAGCGAGTGGTGCCAAATCACACCGGCCCAGGCAGATATTATAAACAACGCAAATCGTGTCATTGCGGTTGGAACGACGTCAATGCGGACATTGGAAAGCGCGGCAATGCGTAATCGTAAATTACCGGTGTCGCAACGCAGTCGCCGTGTTGTGCCGTTTTGTGATACGACGGATATATTCATTACGCCGGGATATAAATTTGGCGCGGTTGACATATTGCTGACGAATTTTCATTTGCCAAAATCAACACTGTTTATGTTGGTTTCTGCGTTCGCAGGGCTGGACAAAATGAAGTCTGCATACGCGCACGCCGTTGCCGAAAAATACAGATTTTTTTCATACGGTGATTGTTGTTTATTATTCAAAAAGGATGGGGAATAAATGTCATTAAAATTCAATTTAATTGCAACAGATGGCATGGCGCGTCGCGGTTCGGTTGAAACTGCGCACGGGACATTTCAGACGCCAGCATTTATGGCGGTGGGAACGGCGGCCACGGTCAAGGCACTGACAATGGACCAGGTTGCCGCCACAGGCACCCAGGTTATTTTGGGCAACACGTATCACCTGATGATGCGCCCGGGTGGTGATTTAGTCGAAAAAATGGGCGGGCTGCATAAATTCGGTGGTTGGCACGGGCCAATTTTGACCGACAGCGGCGGGTTCCAGGTTATGTCGTTGTCCAATCTGGTTAAAATGACCGAAGAAGGCGTCCAGTTCACATCGCACATTGATGGTGGCATTAAACACTTTTTACGGCCCGAAGATTCTGTTCATATCCAGCACCAGTTGGATTCTAATATTACGATGGCGTTGGACGAATGTTTGCATTTGCCGGCACCACGTGAACGCGTTGAAAAGAACGTTGAAATGGTGACGCGCTGGGCGCGGCGCAGTCGCGACGCATTTATTGACCGCCCAGGATATGGTATTTTCGGCATTGTCCAGGGCGCAGATTTCCCAGATTTGCGTAAAAAATCGGCCAAGCAACTGACAGACATTGGCTTTGACGGTTATGCGGTGGGCGGTCTGGCGGTGGGCGAACCCCAGGATGTCATGTTTAATATGATTGCCACGACTACGCCGTTGTTGCCGTCGGACAAGCCACGTTATCTGATGGGGGTGGGCACGCCACTGGACATTTTGGGTGCGGTTGAACGTGGAATTGATATGTTTGACTGTGTTATGCCAACACGCGCTGGCCGCACGGCCCAGGCATTTACGCGCCACGGCACAATGAATATGAAAAACGCGCGTTTCCGCGATGACGCGGCACCATTGGACGACAAATGTGGGTGCCCGGCGTGCAAATTATCGCGGGCATATATTCATCATCTGGTAAAGTGTAACGAAATTCTGGGGGCAACATTGCTGACCCAACATAACCTGTGGTTTTATCAGGATTTAATGCGCGATATTCGCGAGTCCATAGAACAGGGTCGTTTCGCCCAGTTCAAGGCAGAGTTTATTGAAACATATATAGGAGATAAATAAAATGATAGAAAAAAGTGTTCCATTACCAAACGTCGTCATTAACGATGTCGATAAATTATATCTGGCGGCAGCGTTAAAATCTGTTGGAAATTTGTCATACGTTTTTACGCTGGTGTGTGCATCGGCTGGCAATCGCAAATATGAAATGATTCCGCATACAGAAATTGCGACATTTACCGACGCGTCTGCGGCAAATACATACTATCACGCGGTTCGTGAGATGATGGCATACCAGTCGCGTGCGCGTGGCGTTGCCGAATTGCATAAAATTTTAGAATCATACAAGTTGACATTTAACGAACGTATCAGATAGAATGTTTGTGGTCAAGGCAAGGAAAACTATGTTTCTGTAAAAGAAAACGAACAGGTCTATAATATTGACCCGCGCGAGCAAGAGGCAAACGCCATAGAAGAAATAATCAAAACCAAATTCAGCGAACAAAGGGGGCTGTGACCATGAAAAAGAAAGAAATAGAAGTCATCGATATGCACGGTGCAAAAACCGTTGCGAAAAAGACGTCTTATATCACGTGGACCAAGCGCGTATTTGCGATTGTGTCTGTTTTGTGGCTGACGTTTGCGTTCTGGGCGCCGTTGCACGTTAAAAACACGTATGCAGGCCCGATAAAGAAATCAATTGTTGTGTCAATGTTCTTTGACCTGCAACGCAACATTGTGGAACAGTATGAAAAATTGCTGGACGGGATAAAAAAGTCTATTGATTTAGAAAAGCCTGTATCAATGGCCATTGACCAGGTCAAGGTTGCAGAAAAAGCCGTAGGCAAGGTGACAGACGCCACCGCCGCGGCGAAAAAGACCACAGGCCAGGCATCACGTGCGACCGGCGACGCTAAAAAGGTCAGTGGCCTGATGGGACGGTTTGGTGTTAAAACCGACGGCATTGACCGCGCAATCGCATCGGCCGACCAGGGTATCCAGGGCGCGAACAAAGGCATCGCCCAGGTTGACCAGACGGCGGCATTGGTAAATAAAAAACTGGACCAGGTGGAACAGAATCTGAACAAGGTTTTACAGGTTCAAATTGACCAAATGATTGACCAGGCGGTAAAACAACAACTGGATAAAAATTCAGGTGGACTTGGCACAACGCTGTTGACCAATTACGGCATCAAACACGTGTATCCATGGCGTCCGTCAACATGGCCAGTTGCGACCAAGATTTACAACGATTTATCAAAATCTGATGTCGCAGTGATTCAAATCATCACCCGAACAGTTGATAAATACTTTGGCTATGTCGCATGGGGCCTGGTGATTGCAGCGTGGGCAGTGGGCGCGTTTGTATGGCTGATGTTATTTAAAAAGGTCAAGGCAATGATTTCGCCGTTCATTGTATGCCCACGTTGTGGTCATACGTTTGCGGACAAGCGCACGGCATACGGGTTGTTAAAGGCCCTGCAACCGTGGAAATGGTTATAAATATCAACGAACGCCCCATCTGGGGCGTTTTTTTGTATTTTGCTGATTTTTGTGATATAATTCTGGGGACGTGGGGATATATACATATGGTAACAAGGGAGTTTTTATAATGCCAGAAATTAAATCAGATAATCAGGCCAGCGTTCATGCGGCCTTGGAAAATATATCAAAAATTCGACAAAATGCGCCATTGAGTGTGCAGGCAATCCGGAATTTGTATGCCGGTATCAGGGATGGTAACACCGCACCCGACAACATGCAATTGGCGCACCAAATCAATGAATATGTTGCGACGTTACCGCACGATGTCCAGGACGCGGTCAATTTTTACATCGGCGCGGATTCGCGCGTCCATTATGGGTCGGCGGCGGATATTCTGGTTGGTGCAGATGCGTTTCAATGGGCGTTGAATCATGCCGCAAAGTTAAATGACAAAGATGACAAGTTGTTGTTCTATAATCTGGTTTTGGAATCCGAGGGGCGTGGTCTGGTGATGGACGCGGGCGTCCGTGGCCAGGTATGGTTAAATGTCGCGCGTCTAGAAAAAACGCCAACGGCATATTCAAAATTGTTCAACAGTGTCCGCAGGGGTGAATCAACGCTTTCCAACGACCAGGTTAAAGAGATTTTACAAGAATATTATGATGTGAAAAAACAGGAAATCTTGTCCGAATTTGACAAGACCATGCCAGATATGAATAAAATCAAGGCGGCGATGTGGAATCGTTGGGAATTGGCCCAATTGACCAATGATACCGATACGCAAAATATGGCCTATACATTGGGTGACGATTTGGCACAAATGGCCGAAAAAGCAACTAAAATGCAGACGCGCGAAGAATTCGTGCATGACACCATAGAAATTCCATTGCTGGAAAAAGAACAACAGAACGCCGAATTGACGTCACAGAACAAACAACTGAATACCCAGGTTGACCAGTTACAGGCACAAATTGCCCAGATGCAGCGTGAAATTGAAAAACTGAACGAACAGGTCGCAACGGTTACCACCGAACGTGACACCGCCCGTAACGAAAACGGCACGTTAAAAATGCGTTTGGCAAAGTTAAAAATATTATTCAAGGATTTCTCCAAGAATTTCAGCGGTCTGTCCAAAGCGTCAACTATCCAGGACAAGGCGGATGCGGTCCTGGCCCAGTTCGATCGCGATGATCGTTAAATCAAAAAATCCCGTGCGTTCGGCTCGGGATTTTATTTTGCATTTTTGAAAATAATACTTGCAATCATATAAAGTTTATGTCAGAATATGCCACGCAGTGCGAGCGTAGCTCAGTTGGCTAGAGCGCAACCTTGCCAAGGTTGAGGTCGAGGGTTCGAGCCCCTTTGCTCGCACCAGATATTTAAAACCACCCGTTTGGGTGGTTTTTTGTTTTGGTATTTTTGGTATTTGGGCCATTGAAATAATTTTCCCTTGCGTGGGAATAAAATCTTACATATTATATGGGACGTATATCTGCATAGAAATACAACTAATCATGGCACATTTGCTTGCTTCACCAAAACATATACCAAAAGGGGAAACAATGAAAAAAATCGCAATTTTAACATCTGTATTGGCACTGGCCGCATGCGGCGGCGGTGGTGGCGGCGGCGGTGCCCAACTACCCCCCCCCACCAACACTGATTGAACAGGGCAACAGCACAACGACGGTTAAGCGTAATGTCAACGACATTAATTATAAAGTATACAAAAAATTAACATCAAACACTGAATTAATCGCTGCGCACAATCCATTTAGAGATGCATCAACCGAATCCGCGAAATATACCAAATCTTTGGAATTGGTTGATGAAATGGTTGCAACGCTTCATGCGTGGAACCAGGCGGCGAAGCTCGACCCGGCCAATGGTGCAAAAAACTATGCCCAAGCGAACTACGAGAAGGCACACCAGGCATTGCAGGTTTTAGGCGCTACATCGACCGAGCTGGGTGATTACAATCCTGGAAATTACGACAAATTGGCGGACTATTTTACAAATCCCGCAAACATGTTGAACAACGATCGTGATACATTGAATACGCGTATTTATATGTGGCGTAACAGTCAAGGCACCCAGGCAGCATTAGCGGACGATTTTGGAAAGAAATTCATATCATCGTTGAAAGCTGACGACACAGCAACAGGTGATGCCACATTAACGTTTAATGACAGCGGCAAATTAACCGAAGTCCGTATTAGAAAGAACGCTGGTACATTAAGAGATTATACTGTTGACGAAAATGGCAAGATAACAAAACTTACTGCAAGAACTGTAAGGCCTACTGGACTAGTGGGCACGCCGACAACCCTGCCCACACCAGATTCCAGCCGCGTGGCGACATTTGGTAATGTTGTCGGATTACAATATTCTGATTTCGGATATTTAACCCACGGTCCGGCCACAACTGAGGCTGAGGGCACTATTGAAGCCGACGGTTGGACATTTGCCGGTGGGTACCAGATAATGAAACGTGATGTGCAAAGTTCAGGGGAATTCAAGGGGGTTGCAACCGCCGTTATCAAAAATTCCCAGGGCGATATGATGGTGACCGCGACCAGGGACGCCAACGTATATGTTGACCCCAGTTCGTCTGAGACCACGTTAACGGCGAATTTTACACACGCCGCCAACCCGTGGTATGATGTCAAATTGTCAAATGACGATGTGCGGATGTATGATAATGGCGCGAATATTCCTGAACAATTCCGCGTCAAAATATCCGAGACGTCGGACATACCAGCGCACGATAAAAAGTATCTGGTGACGCAGGCCTTTGGCGAAGGGGTTGACCCAACCGAAATGGTTGCCACAGGTGCGGTGACGGGTATGACTAGTGCGACCGATGATGGGAATAAAATAGATGCGCATTTCTCGTTCGGTGGCAAATTTGAACAATAAATAAATTGCACATCGCATAAATGCGTAAATATATTTTCTGGGTGATGTTATTCGCCCAGAAAATATTTTAATTGTCAAATTGATATATAGATACATAATACTGTTTGTATGAAACGAATTGTGTTTGCGATTTTGTTGTCTGTTCTGGTTGTGCCAATGGTGCGCGCGGACAACGACGATAAAAAATCCACAGAAATTACTATGACCACAACCCAGGCAATTCAAATGGCGGGCCAGTTGGTCAACAATGGCGATTATGAACACGCCTATCAAATGCTGACGATGATGCCAGATACAGGAAACGGGGAACTGGAAACCGAACGGTGGTTTTTGCTGGCCCAGATTGCATCGCGTCGTGGCGACATTGATGGCGCAATTCGCATTTATCAAAAAATACTGGACGCGCGACCAGACGCGGCGCGTGTGCGGTTTGAATTGGCACTGTGCTATATGCACCAGGGCCGTTGGTCGCGTGCAGATTATCATCTGCGCCTGGCAATGGCAGGGGACGATTTATCTGACGATGCAAAACGTATGATGAACTATTATCGCTATGTCGTGCGCCAGAATAAAAATTGGAACGTGTATTTTAATTTTGGTGCCGCGCCTGATAATAATGTCAATAATGCCACCGGTGGTGACGAATGTCTGATGACGATATTCGGCCCGTTTTGCCGAAAGTTGAGTGAACCAGAATCGGCGGTCGGGGCGAACTTGCAACTGGGGGGCGATTACGAATTCAAATTGTCAGACCAATGGCGGTGGAAATCAGACGCCGGCATTTACACAAATATTTATGACAAGCACGACTATGACGACCTGTATTTAACCGCCGGCACTGGGCCACGGTATCTGTGGTCGCGCGGGGACGTGTGGTTGGCGGGTGTGGCGGCACGTCGCTGGTATGGTTGGGACAGATATAATTGGTCGGCCGGGGCGAAACTGAACACGAATTACGATTTTACGCGCAAATTATCGGGCGGTTTGTATTTACAGTTCTTGGATAATAAATACGATGACTATGGCGATATTCTGGACGGGCAAACGTATTCAGGAACGGCGCGTCTGACGTATTCGTTTAATGCGCGTCTGTATATGACTGTGCGTGGGGGCGTTGCGCGTAATACGGCAATAAATGACGCCTATGCGTATTGGCAACCCAATGTTGCAATCGGCATTGGCGCAGAATTGCCGTGGGGATTCAGTGTATATGGCGAACCCAGTGTGTATTGGACGCGATACGATGATGGGCTGTACACGGCGCACAATGGGGCGTTGACCAAGATTACGGCGCACGATTTCACGCATCGTTATTCGTTGTCTGTTTCAAATAATAAATTGGACGTGTGGGGATTTGTTCCGACCCTGACGGTCAGTTATACCCAGCGCGATTCCAACCTGTGGCAGCACGAGTTCAAGAAAACCGCCATTGAATTCACAATGATGCAACGGTTCTGAACAGAGTGCAATGAAAGTGAGTAAGTGATACAGTGATTTAGTGATAGAGTGATAAAGTAAAGTTCCCCTTCGCTGGCGAAGGGGTGGACGCCCTGGGCGGACGGGGTAGTGGTATTATCAGTCCCTGCGGGGCAATGGATACCGGCCTGCGCCGGTATGACGACTTAAAAATAATATTCCACAGAAAATGAAATATGTTCGTAGAAAAAACTGTATCACTTTATCACTCTGTCACTTACTCACTTTCATTGCTCTCTATCAAAAAACGCGCCATTGGCGCGTTTTGAAAGGATAAAAAACAAACTGTTAATTAAAACAATTTGAATTTGTAGTTCGTGCCGGCACGGAACGCAACGTCTGCGTCAGATACGCCTGCACCAACATTGACAGACCAGTTATTGGTCAGACCCATCGCGGCACCAAATGCAACCGCAGATTGGCTGTTATAGTTGCCGAATCCAGCACCAACGGACACCTCGCCACGTTGAACGCCCGACACAGCGACCGACGACAATGCGACCGAGCTGGCAACACCTGCGGACAGGTCTTTGTCCAGTTTGTCAATCTTTTTGTCGGTGTATGCATTTGCCGCCGCCAGCGATAATGCTGCGCGTTCATTTGCGTATGCCTTGGCATTGTTCAATGTCAATGCATCTTGGGCATCTGCATATTCTTTGGCACTGTTCAGGGTTTCAACGTCCGCCGCCGCAAAGTCTGTACGAATGGCGTTATCTGCCAAAGTGAACGCATCGCGAACTGCAGCGTCTTTTTCATCTGTGTATGTTTTTGCCGATGCCAATGTTGCTTGGTCCCCAGCGGTCATATCAGAACGAATCTGGGTATCGGCTGCCGCAAATTCACTACGAACTGCGTCGTCCCCAGTGGTCAGTGCTTCATTGATTACGCCACCATCGGCAACCGATGCGGCAATCGCGTCGTTTGCACGGCCGTCAATCGTAGCGGTAATTGGCGCGTTAAAGATTTCACTTGCAGCGGCCTGGCGTTCATTGTCCGCGGTCCAGCCGTTGGTTGTGGTTTCTTTGTTCGCCAATGCGGCGTCCCATTGTTCGCCAGCGGTCGCGATTGTTGCATAGCGGTTGTTCAATTCGCTGACCGTGTTTGTATCGTTTTCAAATACTGTGTTGGCTGCACTGAATAACGGTCCTTCTGTGGCATATTGCGCATCAGTTGACGTTTTTGCGGCATCAACACTTGCTGTGTCGGTTGTGAATGCCGCTTGCATACCATTGAACGCAGTTTCCAATGTTGAACCTGGTTCTGGTGTGACCATTTCGTTGCGGTCATTGGCCAATGATGTTCCATCGGCGTTCAGATGATACGTATTGCCACTTTCGTCTGTGTATTTATAGCGTGTGCCGTCAAATGTTGGGGCGTTGCCATTTTTCACAGTGATGGTTGCGTCATCGCCTGATACGTATGTGTTGTTCAGTGTGATGTCTTGTGTGAAATCATGTGCAGATTCGCCCAATGTCACGTTTTCGCCAGCACCGTTTTTGTATGTGTAGTTATTGCGGTCCATTGTTGCGCCTGCGACGATTTCCTGGGTCGTGGTAATGTCGCCAGACGCAGTTGTTGTCCCGGTATAGTCGGACTGTTGTGGCAGACTGCCTGTGTTTTCTGGGTCGTATGCCTGCCAGTTGCCAGCGGCGTCTTTGTATTTAAAGTCGCCTGCGGCTGGGTCTTCTGTATAGTTCTTGGTGACGGTGGAACCATTGTAATCAACATAGGTGTATTTATAATCTGCTGCATTCAGTGGTGTCCCAACACTAGCCGTGCCATTTGATGTTTCGTATTTGCCAGCAAACGTCACATCAGTTGCCGCGTGTGCGCCAGCAAAGGCCAAAATGCCCGCCAGTGAAAACGCAGTCAAAACCAAAGGTTTTTTCATGTTTCGTCCTTTTATTTAAATTAATTTAAACCGTGACGCGGTATGCGCCACACATTTACTCTTACACAAACGAACGTTTGTGTAAGTGCCAGTGGTCTGTATTCTTATAAAATCGGCAAAAAGCCAGGAATACGGTAGAAATCTGGTATTTTTTACGTTTTGAAAAATTTTTTTTTAATATCAAAAAAACAGTTGATTTAAACGTTCCTTTAAAATGACAGAAAATAGGAGATAAAAATGTCAATAATTGGATACATTCGTGTCAGTTCAAATAAACAAACCCTAGAACATCAACGCTTTGAAATCAGCCAGTTTGCAACCGCAAACAAAATGGAAATCAGCCACTGGGTACAGGAAACAATATCGTCACGCCAGCCGTTGGATAAACGGCAACTGGGCGAACTGTTAAAGAAACTGAAACGCGACGATATTTTAATATCGTGTGAAATATCCCGATTGGGACGGTCGCTGTTGGAAGTAATGCGAATCCTGGAAACGTGTATGAATAACGGGGTCAAGGTTTGGACGATAAAGGAAAATTATCGCCTGGGCGACGATATTCAAAGCAAGGTTATGGCGTTTGCGTTTGGACTGGCTGCGGAAATTGAACGCAATCTGATATCACAGCGCACACGGGCGTCGCTGAACAATATTCGTGCGACGGGCAAGAAACTGGGACGGCCATTGTCGGCCCAATCAAAAAAACTGAAATTGACGCGCAATGCAAATAAAATCCGACAATTGCTGGACGCCGGCGTGTCGCGATATAAAATTTCGCAGATTATGCGCGTCCAGCCGATAACCGTAAATCGTTTCTTGGCCCGTATGGGTTGGGATACAGAAAACACCCCACTGGGGTGTTTCTTAGGGAACGACGGAAACATCAAAGATTGAGTCCGCCCCAGCGGACGTTTTTTTATTTCTGTTCCAGGCCCAGATTTTCTGGGGTCAATTTGCCAGACGCCGCCAGCACCGCAAAGAACGCCGACATACGTCCGAACTTTGCCTGGGCCAGGGACACCTGGGTATTCAGCAATTCTTGTTCCGCGTTCAGCACGTCCAACACTGTGCGACGGCCACGCTTTTGCTCGTCACGCGTGCCGTTCAGTGCCATCTGGTTCGCCTTGACCCCGGCCTGGGCGGCGGCAATCGCAGATTCTTGGGCCGTGTACATATTCCACGCCTGGTGCAGGGATTCCGAAATCATACGACGTGTATTTATGGTATCTTCTTGGATACCGTCAACGGTGGAACGAACCTTGTCCACGTTGGCAAACGCGTTGCCCTTGTCATACAGGGGCATTTTCAGATAGACACCAATACGACTGTCGCGTGCGCGGTCAATGTATGGAATATCGTCAATCTGCATAACCGCACCGCGGACGTCAACCGACGGCAATATAGTCTTGCGTGCGACGACGATTTTTTCACGTGCGGCCTTTTCCTTGGATTCCAGCGCACGCAGTGCAGGGTGGTTGGACATCGCGTATTCATTGGCGGCGTCCACCGATTCTGGGAACAATTTTTCAACGCGCGACAAATCAATTTCTGTGAATTTATCAGGCGTATTTCCGACAATGCGACGGAACGTTTCAACCGCGTTGTCATATTTCGCCTGGGCGTCGGCCAGACCATATTTTGCCATTTCAACACGCGCAGATGCCTGGGCGACATCGGTCTTGGTCAATCGGCCAACGTGCGCGTTATCGGCGCAATAATTATAGTATTCTTGTAGAACACGCTGATTGTTTTGGTTCAGTTTCAAAACCTCGTCCGCACGCAGGACGGCGATATAGGCGTTGATTGTGTTCAAAAATACATCTGATTCCGTCGCATACAGCGCAGATGTTTCTGCGTCACGAACGGCGCGTGCGCCCTTTATCTGGGCAACGGTGGAAAATCCCTGGAATATATTTTGTTGAAATTCAACGCCAACTTGCGTTGGGTTATAATCAAATGTGTAATCGCCGACCTTGGTTCGTGCCGCACCAGCATTCGCCGACAGGCCCAGATACGGTTTCGCCCCAGATGATGCCGCTGATACATCTGCGTCCGCCGCACGAACAGCCGCACGCCCACTGTTGATAACCGGGCTGGATTCATACACAGATTGCAATTCAGAATACATATCGGCATTTGCCGCCAGTGTCACCAGCGTGCCCAGTATCCCGATAAATCCATAACAGTTTTTCATATCTTTTCCCCTTATAATGTTGTTTTAAACTTTTTAATTGCAAAAATCCATATTATTATACCCACCCCCAGCATATATGCACACTGGCGCACAAAGTATTCAACGTCTGACCCTTTTAGAATAATGTTGCGAACCATATACGCGTAATGCGACAACGGGTTTATTGAACTGACATACTGTAATAACGTCGGCATATTTTCGGTTGGGATAATCGCGCCTGATAACATCAGCGACATAAATGCAACAATCACGACGCCCAGTAATGCCTGTTGCTGGGTATTGGTATAGTTGGACAATAAAACCGCAATGCCCGACGCCGGCACGCAAAAAACCAAGAAACCCAAAATAAACATAAAGTTTGACCCAACAAACGGAATACCAAACACCGTGCGACCAATAAACAGGATTGATAGCATAATCAAAAACGACACCAAGATATACGGCAAAACCTTGCCCAAGATGATTTCATATTTTGATATTGGCGCAGACACCAGTGTTTCAATCGTTCCACTTTCTTTTTCCTTGGTAATAGAAATCGTAATCAAAATCAACAATGCCAAAAACACCAGCACCGCAATCAACGACGGCACCATAAACCACGGCGTGCTAAGTTCTGGGTTAAACAGAATACGCATATCAAACTGAATTGGCGACGCAGGCAGGGCGTAATTCATTTCGCGCACCGTTGACATCACAACGCCGGCCAGATAGCCTTCTATGCTTTGTGCCTTTAATATATTCATTGAATCAATCAGAATTTGAATTTCGCCTTCGCCACGCATCAATGCACGCGTCAGACCGCCACTGGGCGCGACAATCGCCACGTCGGCCGCCCCAGACTGAACCACAGATACTGCATCGCGCGTGGAATCGTCGGCGCGAACAAACCACCCAGAACCAATCGCGTGATTATAAACCTTTTCCATAACAACGTCGCCAGGCGTCATATCAACCGCCAGACGCAGATTCTTAGCCTCTAATGTAATTGCGCCACTGTAAATAATCAACTGGACTGCTGGCATAACCATAACCGCGACCAACAACACAGGGTCACGCAACAGCGCGATAAGTTCTTTTTTGAAAAATCCAAGCAGACGTTTCTTTTTCATTCCAGCGTCCTTTTAAAACGTGTCATGCACGCCACCAACAGCACAACTGCGATCGCACTGATTGCGGCAAACTGACGCCACAGGGTGGTAATAGGACTGCCCTTTAAGAATTGGTCGCGCGTGATTTCAATATAAAAACGTGCCGGAAATACGTCAGATACGGCCTGGTATATACCGCCCATATATTCAACTGGAAATACAAAGCCCGATAATACCACCGTCGGCAACAGCCCGATAATCAATGCGAATTGAATTGCAACCTCTTGTTTATGTGTGGATACAGATATTAGCAATCCCATTGATAAATACCCCAGGATAAATATCAACGTCGCCAGCGTCATTGTTAAATAACTGCCGACAAATGGAACGCCAAACACTGTGCGCGCCACAATAAACACCAGGATAAATCCGATAAATGATAAAATCGCATACGGCAAAACCTTGCCGGTGATGATTTCCAGGGTTGTTGCCGGCGTGGACAACAACATTTCCATTGAACCCTTTTCCCATTCGCGACATATCGTTAGCGTGGTCAGCATAATTGCAACCAGTGCAATAATTGCCGCCGACAGGCCCGGCACCGAAAACCACCGCGAATTCAGTTCTGGGTTAAACAGGTATCGTGATTTGAACGACAGTGG
>OQVL01001452.1_pt1 | contig 14197 bp, 11 predicted proteins | sample 1691501 | NCBI WGS metagenome assembly OQVL01 (sample SAMN03418253, study PRJEB22391) | human gut metagenome | biome: human-gut; feature: organic feature; material: feces | host: Homo sapiens | place: Tanzania | collected 2013-01
TCTCTGGACTCACCAAGATCAGTGGTGGAATCTTCGGCGATAAGGCAGGGTTGTTTCTGATAGCAGACAATAATTGACGTATTTTATCTGCCGACTGTTTATACGTGGCGTCGTCAAATATTTCTCTTGGAGTTTTTTCCATATTTGAACAGCTTGTTTTGTTGTTAGTTGTTAGTTGTTAGTTGATTTGGTTGTTATTTGTTTTTGACGGCGGCTTTTTGGGCGGCGTCTGTGTGTATATACCGAGGGGAGAGGAAAGGTAAATGGCGAAAACAGATTTTTTTTGAGAAAAGAGGATTTTTTTTGAGGGAGGGATAAGGGGAATTGGATGGACCGGTGTTTCTGCCCGGAGACGGTAGGTTTTCCGACGCGGGAGCAATGCGGAAGCGGCATTTTCGGGGCTGTTGCACAGGTGGGAAAAAGTGCGTAAATTTGCAGGTCATAGTGCCCGGAAGGTTCGGAGCACGTAAAATGACACAAGAGAACATATTAGGACATATAAGGACACGACAGAACGCGCAATGACGGACAAGGCGGACAAGAAGCCGAATAAGGGCGGCGCGAGGGCACGGCGCATCGACGACGGAGTGGTCGTCGGGGGGCTGATGTCGCTGACGGCACTGGCTATTGTCTGGACTACGCATTGCGTATGGGTCGGGGCGTTGGCGGCTGTGGCTGCTATCAGCGTACCGGTTGCAATGTACTACTGCACAAGTCGGTGGCTGACTTCGCTGTCTGAGCAACCACATCCGGCGGTGGCGCTGATGCAGGGATTCACCATGGTTTTCTGCGGCTGCATACTGCTGGGCTTGACGGTGTATCTGTATTTGGGATATGCCGAACCGCAATGGACCGACTTGACAATGCGACAACTGGCCGTAACTCAGGGCGATAACGGTCTGGGGCGTGCCATGGCTTCGTTGGTGGCGCACGGGCACATCCCATCAGCCATACAGTCGTCCATGTTTGTAATGCTGCTGGCTATGTTCGGCGGATGCTCAGCCACGCTGCTGCTGACGCCTTTGGCGCTGAGAAATAACGCCAAACACCGAAGGCCGCACAAGCGGTAGCCCCCATTATTCCCATAGTTCCTATTATTCTCACAGTTTTTTTTGAAATCAATAAAATACACATATATGGATATATCAGTGGTAGTGCCTCTGTACAACGAGGCCGAATCGCTCCCGGAGCTGGAAGGTTGGATACGCCGCGTCATGGACGAGCACGGCTTCAGCTACGAAATCATTTTTGTGAACGACGGGTCCACGGACGACTCATGGGAAGTCATCACGCATCTGCGCGAGACCAATCCCGAGCATGTGCGCGGCATCTCGTTCCGCCGCAATTACGGCAAGTCGCCGGCGCTGAATACGGGTTTTGCCGCCGCGCAGGGCGACGTGGTCATCACCATGGACGCCGACCTGCAAGACAGCCCGGACGAAATTCCCGAATTATACCGCATGATTACCGAGGAAGGTTATGACCTGGTGTCCGGCTACAAGAAAAAACGCTACGACCCGCTGTCCAAGACCATACCTACCAAGTTGTTTAACGCCACGGCGCGGCGCGTGAGCGGCATCAAAAACCTGCACGACTTCAATTGCGGCCTCAAGGCCTACCGCGCCCCGGTGGTGAAACACATCGAAGTCTACGGCGATATGCACCGCTACATCCCCTATCTGGCCAAGAACGCAGGCTTCACTCGCATAGGCGAAAAGGTGGTGCAGCACCGCGCTCGTAAGTACGGCAAAACCAAATTCGGCCTCGACCGTTTTGTCAACGGCTACCTTGACCTGATGACGCTGTGGTTCACCGGCAAATTCGGCGCCAAGCCCATGCATTTCTTCGGCCTTATAGGCTCGCTGATGTTCTTTCTGGGCTTTGTGGCAGTGATATGCGTGGGCGCCATCAAGCTTTACAACCTCTACCACGGGCTACACTACATCCTGGTGACCGATTCGCCGTACTTCTATATCGCTCTGGTACTGATGATATTGGGCTGCCAGTTGTTCCTCGCCGGATTTGTAGGCGAACTGATAGTACGCAACTCGGCCGACCGCAACCATTACGAAATCAGCGAGACCCTGGGCGTGGACCGCGACGTCGTCCAAAAATGACGAATAATAATCCATAGCTACCATTATTCTCATTTCTCCCATAATTCCCATAAAAAGCAACCATGTCAATAAGCAAATACCCATACTTCTACGACCTTGTACGCGAGCGCTACTCGTGCCGTCACTATGATGCCTCGGCGCCCGTGGATGATTCTATCGTCAAAGCCATCCTCGAAACAGCCCAACTGGCGCCCAGCGCCTGCAACCGCCAGCCCTGGACCTTCGTTGTAGTGCGCGATAAGGCCACACGCCAACGCCTGCTGCACGCCTCGCGCCCATCCTTTGTCGATGCACCCGTCCTCATCGTTGCCTGCGGCCATCACGAACAGGCATGGCACCGCCCCTCGGATGACAAAGACCATACAGACATAGACTTAGCCATAGCCGTCGAGCACATCTGTCTGGCGGCGGCCCCGCCGGACCCTGGCACCTGCCAGAGTATTACAACCGGAAGACCAGCGATATCCTGGGTCTGCCCGCCGAAGTCGAGCCTATAGCCTTGATTCCCCTTGGCTATGCCGCCGCCGAAGCCGATGGCAGTCCGGCTCCCGTACCTGCCAAGACACGCAAGGACCTCAACGACATCATCCGATGGGAAAAGTATTGACACTGAGCGCTTGTGCCGCCGCCATCGCCGCCGCTGCCATTGCCCCCGGATGCAACAGCGACGGATGCACCGAGATGCGCAGTGCCATGCCCATAGCCCAACTACGCAACAGCGCCACCGGCGAGGTTGCAACCCTCGACTCGCTCGATATTCATGGCATAGGTGTGGCCGGCGACAGCCTGCTGGTAAGTGCCGGGACGGCCGTATCCAAACAATACCTGCCACTACGATATTCCGCATCAAGTGTGCGCTGGTGCATTGCTTACCGCTATGCCGGACTGGACAATGACCGTCTCAACGACACCCTTACGCTGACATACACATCATCGCCATGGCTGGCCGATGACGACTGCGGCGCCATGTACCGCTACACCATCACCGGGGCAACGTCCACCACACACCTCATCGACAGCGTCAACGTGGTACAAGCCGAGGTCACCAATCTCGAAGACGTCAACCTCAACATCTACTTCCGCATATCCGAGCAATGACCACGCCACGACTCCAGACACTTGCCACAGCCGTCATAACCCTGCTGATGCTGCTGCCATTATTCCCCGGCAATGCCGACGCCCAGCGCCGCATCACCCCCGTGACCCCGACATCGCCCATGCGCGCGCCCGTAGACTCGGCATTGATACGTCAGCGAGCACTGGAAGCACGTCGAGCTCGCTCCACGCAATACACCGATGATCAGGGCAAAACAGTTATGGTAGACACCGTCACCGGTACCGAATGGGTAGACTCGACTATGCTGCCAAAAAAGCCCAAAATGCTATACCCCAAGATTTACGAAGTTAGCATCGGGCTTAATATCTGGGATCCCGTGATGCGTGCATTTGGTCAAGACTATGGCATCGGAGGCGTTGACATTCGACTGAATATGCACAACCGCTACATTCCCGCTGTCGAAATCGGACTGGGACAGGCACGCCATAATGCCGACGAATACGGATACACCTACCGCTCACCTCTGGCACCTTACGCCAAATTGGGCATAGACTATAACTTCCTGTTCAATTCCAATCCCGCCTACCAACTTTACGGCGGACTGCGCTACGGCTTTGCTTCCTTCAAATACGAAGTTACAGGCGCCACCGACCCCGGTACATACTGGGGCGACAAAACTACCTTCGATATCCCATCGCAAAGCGCCTCGGCCGGATGGCTGGAAATAGTGTTGGGCCTGCGCGTACGCCTATGGGGCAATATCAGCGCCGGCTGGGCATTACGCTATCACACCATACTGCACCAAAGCCACCCTGTCGGCGGCGACCCTTGGTACATCCCCGGTTACGGCACCGCATCCTCACCTCTAAGCGGCTCCATCACCATATCCTACACCATTCCATTGGGACATAAACGCCGAGCCAATACTGACCAAATTCCGGAGGACGAAATCCCTGCAATTCCCACCACTGACAGCGATGCACAGCCGGAAACGTCAGCAGACCGAACACAGCCTGCACCCGACACCAAAGAACCGCAACAATAAACACCATACGCTAAGCCATGCAAACCAAAACGGCATAACCTTACGGTTAATTAAATTAAAAAGTAGCAAACATACCTTAATTAGCCTTGGCTTGCAGCCAATAAATGCATAACTTTGCAAGTGCAAAGCAAAGCTATCCACGCGAGCCCATTCCGCCACATAAAAGGCAGAGCAAAGCACGCCACTGCGACGACCGCCATCGTGAGACGCCGCCACCGTCCGGCCGGACAGCCATCGCATTGCACACAAGTAAGTATGATATAATCTCAAATGGTTTATGTAGCCCTACCTACATGTATGGTAGTGGCAATAAGAAACCGAACTTTAGAAGTCAACAATGCCTAATGGCTGGTCCGGAATCCGCTGTCGAAGCGTATTCGGACTTTTTTTTGCCCCTACCCCTCCGAAATATAGCGCCCACAACAGGCTCAAAGTACCATCATATAGCCCCCGAGGCGCAAGACAAATATCAATGGCCACGACAGCCACATAAGGCCATGCGAAAGCGGTAGAAACGGCTATTGCACGTCCCGGGCAAAATAGCACAACCGATTAATTTGCGGTATTTAGCCATTTCTCGCCGAAATATCGTAACTTTGCACTATATTTAGACTAACAAGACACTGAAAGTGATTACACAAGACCAAATAAAAGAACTGGGACAACGCCGCGATGCGTTGCGACACTACCTGGACATCGACGGCAAGAAAATCCAAGTCGAAGAAGAAGAACTGCACACACACGTTCCCGACTTTTGGGAACACCCCAAGGAAGCGCAGGTACAGATGAAGAAAATCAAGGACTTACAAGGCTGGATTGAACGCTACGATGAAGTTGACAAAGCCGTCAGCGAGGTCGAAACAGGGCTGGACTTCGCCAAAGAAGGACTTGTCGACGAAGCCGAATTGGACGGGCTGTACGCCGACGCAGCCTCCAAGATTGAAGACCTCGAACTACGCAACATGCTACGCCGCGAAGAAGACCGCCTCGGCGTGGTACTCAAAATCAACTCCGGAGCCGGAGGCACAGAGAGTCAAGACTGGGCACAGATGCTGATGCGTATGTACCTGCGCTGGTGCGAGAAGCACGGCTACAAGACCTCGATAGCCAACATCCTCGAGGGCGATGAAGCCGGCATCAAATCCTGCACCATCAACGTCGAAGGCGACTTTGCCTACGGATTTCTCAAGAGCGAAAACGGTGTCCACCGCCTGGTGCGCGTCTCACCATACAATGCCCAAGGCAAACGCATGACATCATTCGCCTCGGTATTCGTTACCCCGCTGGTAGATGATACCATCGAAGTACGCGTCGACCCGGCCGCAGTGTCATGGGATACCTTCCGCAGCGGCGGCGCCGGCGGCCAGAACGTCAATAAAGTAGAATCGGGTGTACGACTGCGCTACCAATTCGTAGACCCCTACACAGGCGAGCACGAAGAAATCCTCATCGAAAACACCGAGACTCGCGACCAGCCTAAAAACAAGGAAAACGCCATGCGCCAACTGCGTTCCATCCTATACGACAAAGAGTTGCAACACCGTATGCAGGAGCAAGCCAAGATTGAAGCCGGCAAGATGAAAATCGAATGGGGCAGCCAGATACGCTCGTACGTATTCGATGACCGCCGCGTCAAGGACCACCGCACCGGACACCAAACATCCGATGTCAACGCCGTTATGGACGGCGACCTCGACGACTTTATCAAAGCCTATCTCATGCAATTTGCCGGCAATGAAGACTAAACATACACACGTTGGCTTCACCCTCGGCAACGCCGACATCATCACTACTGCTGCCCCGGTCCATAGCCAACGACACACAAGACACCACTATTACACAATTACCTCGCCATGACATACACCCGCACCATACTTACAGCCATCACACTGGCACTCGCCACGATACTCATCGCCGCCTACGCCGCTCGTCAACCACGGCTGCCAAAACGCTACGAAGACCAACAGTCGCTGACAATATACCAAGTTATGATAGCATCCTTCAACCGCGATACCACCTCCACCACCCCGGGATACACCGCCATGTGGGGGCCCGACGACAACCGCAAAGACGGCAATATCGCCGGCGTTACCGCCGCCCTCGACCACATAGCCTCCATCGGCGCCAATGCCATTTGGCTCACCCCCATATTCGACAGCTCAAAAGCCAAAGGCGGCGAAAAACTCCGGTCCACCGGATACTTCGCCAACGACTACTTCGCCATAGACCCCCATTTCGGCACACCGGCCGATCTGCGACACCTCATCGACGAAGCCCATGCACGCGGCCTCTACGTCATCCTTGACGGCGTCTTCGGACACCACGGCGGAGTCACCACACCCTCACCCTCGGGATACACCATAGACAGCACACCCAGCGCCAACGTGCGCGACACCATACCCTCGGGCAATGTCGCCTACCCCGCCTCCCTGCCTTACTTTCGCGAAGTGGCCACCTGGTGGATAGACAACTACGACATCGACGGATGGCGCCTCGACCAGGCATACCAAGTCGTACAAAACGGACACAACTATTGGCGCGAAATACGCCAAGCCGTACAAGACCTCGCCGACCATCGCGCTGCACAAGGCAAGCGCTGGGGCACACTCGCATACATGGTAGGCGAAGACTGGGGTGACGCAAACGCCATCAACGCCGGCGTATACAGTGACCACGGACTCATCAGCGCTTTCGACTTCGACGGCAAAGAACGTATTTCCGGCCCCATGCAAGACATCGAAAGCGAAGGACTTGACAACTGGGACGATATAATATACGTGCTCAGCACCCCACGCCAACGCGGATACAAGGACGACACCGTGCTGCCCAACCTGTTTGTCACCAACCACGATGGATACCGCCTGGCCGACCACCTCAACCCCGCCGAGCCACTATACATCGAAAAACAAATGACACGCATGGCGATACTCGCCGCATATAACGGACCCATAACACTATACTACGGCGACGAATTCGGCGACCGCGCAGTCGACAACCACGGATGGCAAAAAGACAACGTCTCGCGCACATCCGGACACATCGTCCCCCTCGACGACCAACAGCGCCAACTTATGCAATACACCTCCAACGTCATGAACCTGCGACGCCAAAATCCCGCCATGTGGCGCGGAATCCCCACATTTCACCACCACAACATCGATGGAGCCGATGTACTCATCGTTGACAAAACAGACATCAAGACAGGCAACCGCGTAGCCATAATCTTCAGCGACAAAAACGCCTCAGTTCCCATAGAAGGCACATACATCGACGTAGACGCCTGGCGCCCCGAAATCAAGGTATTGACACCTTCACACGTCAAGCACCACAAGAAATAAGCAAACATACACAAAAGCACTACAACAAATACACATCACCATGAACGTAGTAGACAGATTTCTGCGGTACGTCAAATACGACACCCAGAGCGATGAACTCACCAACATGACGCCCTCCACACCCGGGCAAATGACCTTCGCCAAATATCTCGCCGATGAACTCCGCCAAATGGGACTCGACGACATCACCCTCGACGACAACGGGTACCTCATGGCGACACTGCCGGCAAACACCGATGCCGAAGGCATTCCCACCATCGGATTTATCGCACACCTCGATACATCACCCGACATGAGCGGGCACAATGTCACCCCACGCATCGTCGAAAACTATGACGGCGGCGACATACTGCTCAATAAGCATACAGGCATTACACTGTCGCCCAACGACTTTCCCGAACTGCTCAACTACAAAGGACAGGCACTCATCGTCACCGATGGCAATACCCTGCTCGGCGCAGACGACAAAGCAGGCATAGCCGAAATCATCTCCGCCGTAGACCACCTCCAACAACACCCCGAAATCAAACACGGCAAAATACGCATAGCCTTCAACCCCGACGAAGAAATCGGCCAAGGCGCACACAAATTCGATGTCCAACTCTTCGGTGCCGACTGGGCATACACCATGGACGGAGGCGAAATAGGCGAACTCGAATACGAAAACTTCAACGCCGCAGTCGCACGCGTCACCTTCACCGGACGCAACGTACACCCGGGATACGCCAAACACAAAATGATAAACTCGATGCGCATAGCCAACCAGTTTGTCATCATGCTCCCACGATGGGAAACCCCCGAACACACCGAAGGATACGAAGGATTCTACCACCTCATAGGCATGGAAGGAACCGTCGAAAAAACAGTGCTCACATACATCATACGAGACCACGACCGCGACCGCTTCGAACGCCGCAAAAAAGAGATGGAACACCTCGCACGCAAAATCAACCACGAATTCCCCAACTGCTGCGCCATCGAAATCAAAGACCAGTACTACAACATGCGCGAAAAAATCGAACCACTGATGCACATCATCGACACAGCCGAACAAGCCATGCGAGACAGTGGCGTCACACCCAAAGTAGTACCCATACGCGGCGGCACAGACGGAGCACAACTCTCATTCAAAGGCCTGCCATGCCCCAACATATTTGCCGGCGGCCTCAACTTCCACGGACGCTACGAATACATACCTATCCCCTCCATGGAAAAAGCCACAGAAGTCATCGTCCAAATAGCCCGTATCGTTGCACAAAACCATCGCTGATACATACGCCCGTCCCGGTGGCACCGCCATCATCATTACCGGCGCCACCGGCAGCGGCAAAACATCACTCGCTATAGAACTGGCGCGACACCTGCACTGCCATATCATCAGCGCAGACTCGCGCCAGATTTATCGCGACATTCCCATTACCACAGCCGCACCAACCCCGGACCAACTCGCCGCAATACCACACCACCTCGTAGGCACACTACCCATAGACGCCACATACAGCGCCGCCCAATTCGTTCAAGACGTACACACGCTGCTGCCCCGACTATGGCAAAACAACCCCTACGTCATCATCTGCGGAGGCAGCATGATGTACCTACACGCACTGCTGCACGGCATCGACGACATGCCCACCATCACCGAAGACACACGCACATACGTACTCGACCTATACCACCGACACGGCCTGCAACACCTGCTCGAACTGCTCGCCACACTCGACCCGCAATACCGAGCCACCGTAGACCCGGCCAATACACGCCGCATAATACACGCCATCGAAGTCAGCCTCCAAGCCGGACGCCCTTACAGCAGCCACCTCACCGGACGCCCCACCGCCCCGGAGCTGCGCGCCGTTACATTCGCCCTCACCATGCCACGACCTCAACTCTTCGACCGCATCAACGCACGTGTCCTCCAAATGGTAGCCGATGGCATGGAACAAGAAGCACAACGCATGTACCCCTTGCGACACCTCAATGCCCTCAACACCGTCGGCTTCAAAGAATGGTTCAGTCACTTCGACGGAACGCTCGACCGCACCACCGCCATAGCTCGCATCGCCAAAAACACCCGCGTATACGCAAAAAAACAACTCACCTGGCTGACCCGTGCCGCCTTCGACGTCACCCCACTCGATGCCCAATCCCCCATCTCCCCCCTCACCCAAATCCTCCATCACCTCCCCGATACCACAATTCCCACCGCCACCTGACACCGGCAATCATAGCCGCACAACCACCCGTCCCCTTTCACTATCCCCACGACCAACGCCATCCGACAATCTCCGTATTATCCTTGCTCTCGTATATATCAAGCACAACAACGGCGTTTCTGTCACCCGTCTGTATGGCTACACGATAGTCGGGACGCCGTCTCGCTTGCACGCTGCCCACAAGATCGGGATTATACAACGCACGCTCCAGTATACTACGGCTTTCAGCCGCATCTATCTCAGGATGATTATCGCGGTTTTTCTCAAACACTGATTTCTTTATCACTATAGGCTTGCCGCCGCTGCCTATTGCCGCTGCCACATTCTCCGGCAAATCAGGCAACTGCACATTGCGTGTAGGCGCCTCAAAATCCCCATCGGTGATTTCATCCATTGCCCCCACACTCTCAACCACAAGACGCCCTTGCCCGTCCACAGGATTACCCTGCACGTCATAGCCCGCCGGCTCCTCGCCTTGCGCCAATCCCTCGCCACGTGTCGGCTCTACGCTATTGTTCCCGGTATTCCCATTATTCCCGGTATTCCCGGTATTCTCATTATTCTCAAGCGTCTGCGCCCACTGTTCCGGCGTCACAGCCTCGCCAACACTCTCTAAGCGCTCGGGCGATGTCGCATGATAATTACCCTCACTGTCACACACCACGATAAAACTATCCGAATTACCTCGGTCGATGGCACTGCCATCGGGTTGCATACGCACCTCGCCGCTGACGATGTACACATCCTCGGCCGGAGCATACCCTATTGCCGCAATACGCGCCGGCACAACCATACCGCTCTCATGATTGATACGCCGAGCCGAAGCCGTCCGAATTTCGGCTTGACCCCGAATTACCCCGGCTTTCCGCTCCACAAGCACAAAAAGAAGGAATTACATCCAACGTCTAAAACGCTGTACTGTAATCCCTTTCAATCTATGTGGTCCTTGTAGGGCTTGAACCTACGACTCCCTGATTATGAGTCAGGTGCTCTAACCAACTGAGCTAAAGGACCTTCGGTATGTAATTACCGCTCCATACAAGCGATATACCCGTTTTGTGAGTGCAAAGTTAGCTATTTTTATTGAAACCGCAAGCGTAAAAGCATATTTGTTTTGAAAAAAATAAGCAAAATTTCAGATAAGAAGCGCAACGGCATAATTTCCCACTCTTCCTCAGGGGGGGGAAGGCCGCACAAATTCAGGCATGAACGAATAAGCGATGAGGACATGAAGAAAACCTCGCACACATGTATCCGGCATGGTTTCCAAGTATTAATCGCCTGTTATCTTGGCAAACATTTAGCCGAGTAGATGTCGACCTGCGGGAATATTTTTGATGTCCTGGCTGCTTTGTTTCCTATTTGCAAATTTTAGCACATCATAAAGCCGTATTAAGGAATATTTCGGACATCGCGCGACGCAAAAGACCTAAAATCACATGTCTAAACCAGACAAAACGTATCCGATTTAAACAATTAAATTAGCCATATCCATGATATCGCATTACCATTATACATTCTGCAGCCAAAAAAAAACATTCGATTGATTTGCTAACCTTTCTAAAAATTTGTAAATTTGTACGTCCAAAAAAGGTGGCAGGCCCACCTCGCAATCATCGATTGTGCACTTTCAACCGCATATTGCAACCAACGACTTACCGACGACACAGACATGACCCTATATACATTTTTTAAGAGTTCCACGGCACTTACCACCCTTGCCTTGGCGATAGTTTTCGGTCCTTTAGCCGCTTGTTCGGGAAGCGGGAGTGACGAGACAGAGGCCAAGGCGCTGCGCGATACCATCGTGTCCTTGCGCCAACGCGGGAAAAACATGCGCAACCAAAGCCGCTTTGGCGAGGCTTTGCGCCTGCATAGCGAAGGCCTCAAACTGGCAAAAGCCATAGGCGACACAGCCGAATGGATACAAGCGCTTAACAATATAGGCACCGACTACCGCCGCATGGGAATATACGATGTGGCTCAAGAATACCACTACAACGCATACCGCCTGTGCGAAGAGTCTTCGGATACAGCTTATGCAATGCGCAAGAATCGCGTGGTATCACTCAACGGCCTCGGCAACATATACCTCAGCATCCGTAATTACGAACGTGCGGATAGCGCCTTCCGCCTTGCTTTGGCCGGCGAACACGCCCTCGGAAGCAATACCGGACAGGCCATAAATTACGCAAATCTGGGTGCAATATACAACGCCCGAGGAGATGACGATAAGGCTATGCAGTACTACCGCAAGTCAATGGAGTTGAACCGCGCCGACAACAACGACCTCGGTATCGCATTGTGTCACACATACTTCGGCAACATATACGAGAAACGCCACCAATACGATAAGGCTCTACGCGAATACTCGGAGGCATACCGTATTATGGAGGCATCGGAAGACAAATGGCATTCGCTGGAACCGCTACTGGCTTTGGCTTCCATATATATAGACAGAGACAACGATTCGCGAGCTGCGACATTACTGGCCAGAGCCATGGCCACAGCAGACAGCATCAAGTCCATAGAGCATCTTGCGTCCATACACAATTTATATTATAGGATGTATAGCCGCGAAGGACAATATCGCGAAGCTCTGAAACATCACGTCTTGTCCACAACGCTACAAGACAGCGTTGTAGACATGGAAAAGAGCAACCGCATACACAACATCGGTATCACCATCGAACGAGGACGCCAACAGCAACGCGTAGATCTTGCCCAACAAGAGTTGCGAGACGAACGCTCGGCCAAATATATCGGTTACGGAATACTGATAGTCATCGTAATACTGCTGATGCTGGCCGTGGGTCTTATGTATTATAGTGCACGAGTACGCGCACACAGCCACCGAGTACTCCGCGAGGCAAGCCGAATGCGCGAAAGTTTCTTTACAAACATCACCCATGAGTTTAGGACGCCTCTCACCGTTATTCTCGGTCTAAGCAAGGGAATAGCCGATGATTCCGAATGCAATCCGGAGATACGGCACAAGGCCCAAACTATACAGCGCAACGGCGACCGACTACTGACGCTTATCACGCAATTGCTTGACATCTCACGCATAAAGTCCGAGATTGGCGATCCCGACTGGCGCCATGGAAACATCGTCGCTCAAGTATCAATGCTCGTCGAATGCAGCCGCGAGTACGCAGCCGGTCGAAACATTGCCATTAAGATGGACACCCCGGCTCAAGGCATCGAAATGGACTTTGTGCCGGACTATGTGAACAAATTATTCTCCAACCTGATGTCCAACGCACTGAAATTCACCCCCAATGGTGGTACTATAACAATCCGCATGAAGAAAGTTGACACAATGCTTGACATAACTTTCGCCGACACCGGAAGCGGAATACCCGAAGACAAACTTCCACACATTTTCAAACCTTTCTACAGCGACGACAGCACATCCGGCACAGGCATCGGCCTGGCTTTGGTACGCCAAATTATCGATGCCGTAGACGGCACCATAGAAGTGTCCAGCAGACATGGGCACGGAACCACATTCCATATTACCGTTCCCATCCACAACACCGCCAAACCGTTCTCCGAAGACGATGCATCAGTACCATCATCGATACCGACAGACATACCGGACATTCCAAGTTCTATTGAAAATGAGCCGGCAGACGACAAACGCAAGCACGTACTGGTCATCGAAGATAACAACGATGTAGCCGAATATATATGCTCGCAACTCACCGACACCTACACGATACATCGCGCCGAAAATGGACAACAAGGATTGACATTGGCTCGCGAAATAATACCCGACATTATCATTACGGACGTTATGATGCCCGGCATCGATGGTCTCGAAGTGTGCCGACAAATACGCAAAGACAGTCTGGTCAACCATATACCTATTATCATGGTGACTGCGCGTATAACCGAGGCTGACAAAATACGCGGACTGGAAGCCGGAGCGGACGCATATCTTGCCAAGCCTTTCAATGCCAACGAATTATGTACTCGCGTGGACAAACTGCTCGAGCAGCGTGCCATGCTCCGAGACAAATTTGCTACCCAAGTTTTACGTATAACGACACCAGGACACAGTAAAACCATGACCGAGAACACCACTTCCGACCAATTTCTCAAACAAGCCACCGAATCCATCCGAAACATGCTTACCAAAGGCAATGACGTCTCCGTTGCATCTTTGGCCTCTCATATGGGTATCAATACACGCCAAATACACCGTAAAATCACTTCCATACTCGGCCAAACACCGGTATCATTCATACGCTACGCCAAAATCCAATATGCGTGTGAGTTGCTCGACAAATCCCCGGGAACACCACTGAAAAATGTGGCCATTGATTGCGGTTTTGCCGACTATTCGCACTTTGCTCGTGTCTTCAAAGAAATTACAGAAACTACTCCTACTGACTATGTCGGGAAAAAGGCCTGACATACGA
>OQVL01001453.1_pt1 | contig 14197 bp, 8 predicted proteins | sample 1691501 | NCBI WGS metagenome assembly OQVL01 (sample SAMN03418253, study PRJEB22391) | human gut metagenome | biome: human-gut; feature: organic feature; material: feces | host: Homo sapiens | place: Tanzania | collected 2013-01
TACAAAAGATAGCAAAAATAAAGGACGCTTATTTGATGGGGTATTGGTTGGATTGCCCGGTAACGCGGGCAACACAGTGGCTGACGCCCATGAGACGAGCATACTTACCCACAACCGACAACCGACAACCGACAACCGACAACCGATAACCGACAACCACCCCCCTACAAATGCTTGCGGAAGAAGTCGAGAGCACGCTTCTGGGCAGGCAGATAGAAACTGTGGGGCACGTCCCATATCTCCGTTTCGAGGTTGTCGCCGGCCTTTTGGCTGTCCCATACCTCGTGCATCTGTCTGAAGGCCTTCTCCACTCCCGGCACCGGGAAGAGCTTGTCCTGCGAACCATTGATGAAGAGCATCGGCTTAGGACACGCCATACTCGCTATGTGAGGATAGTCGAGCCAGCGGCGGAGCCCAGGGAAACAGTTGGCAAAGCCGCCGTTCTCCGTCCTGCTATAGTTGAAAGACATCTGCTCATCGGTGGTGACCATCCAGCAGATAGCCACTCCCACCTTTATCCTGTCGCTCAATGCGGCAAGCATCCACGAGCGGTAGCCGCCCATGGAAAAGCCCACGCAGCCGATTCTCTCTGCATCGACTTCGGGCAATGTGGCAAGGAAATCCGTGCCGCTGAGGTCGTCATAAGTCATGAAAGCGCTGAGATCAATGCCGTACATCATCATGTTTCCGGCTATCATGTCATACTTTTCGCGCTTGGCGCCCTCCATCTGACCGCGTTCGCCCCACATCGGAGCATCGGCAGAGAAGACCACATAGCCATTCCTGGCGAGGTAATCACCGACAAACTGCCCCTCGTAAAGTCCTGAAATCCAATTCTCCGCGTCCTTCACGACGAGGGAATCCTCCTTCGACTTGGGAGCTAAAGGGCGCACCATCTTCTCCTTACCTATATATAGATGTCCGCCATGATCGTGAAGGCAGTTGATGGCGGGGAACGGACCTTTGCCGTCCGGGATGAGGAGAAGGGCGGGAACGGTGTAGTATTTCGACAGTCTCACCTCGATGCGGCGTGCCTTATATCCGTCACGTTGCTCTTCATCGAGCACTTTCACTTCGTAATCAGCGGCAGGAGGCGGCGGCATAAGCATGCAGTCGAGCACCTTCCGGCGTGCAGTACGTCGCCATTCGTCGAAGTCCTTCACTTCGCTCCTGCCCCAAGCGAGGGGATAATCGAGGTCTGCCAGCAACTGATGTGCATAGACTGGCAGGTTTCTCTTGAATTCATATTTTGCTCTCTTCTGCGCCTGGGCAGCGAGAAAGGGCAGCATAAGCATGACGATTGCCATGCAGGATAATCTTTTCAGCATAACGGTTTGGTTTATAGTTAGATGTAGTTATGTAGTTATCCACTTACGCAAGTTCGATAATATTCCTCTGTCACCAGCTTCGTGGAAAAGTAAAAACAAATATCAATAAAGAAAAATATTGAAAATCACAAATAAATATAAATGTTCATTCCAGAATACGGCTGATTGCCAATCTCTCCATAACAGGTATATATTTTGCTGATATTGAACATATTATGCTACATTCGCCCACATTTTAAGGGGGAATAATCGGCTCTTCACACACATTTCATGAGGGAATCACTTTGCAAAAGTACACATTTATTTTGAGATAACGCTAAAAATACATGAAAAAAAAGGGGATTCTGCCCACAGTGACTTGCAGGGATAATGCTGTCAGTGACAGGGATGGAAGATATAGGAATGTAATAGCTATGCTTTTACGATGCAATAGCTATGCTTTCAGGAGGTAATAACTATGCTTTCAGGAGGTAATAACTATGCTTTTAGGAGGCAATAGCTATGCTTTTGCAATGCAGTCGGTATATTATTGGGAGTCAATGGGTTGCAGAATGGGGTTTCACGGGCGAAAAAAGAAAGCAGAATGCGGCAGATATGGGTGGTCTGCTACATTCTGCTTTTGATATGTCCTTTTGTCTTTTCTTGACGGAATTCTGTCTTTTCCTGACGGAAGATGCGATCTCCAATACTCTTTCGGGTCTGGATTACATACGCTCCGGCACTTCGATGCCGAGGAGAGCCATACCGTTCTTGAGGGTCTTTGCCACGTTCTTGGCTATGACGAGGCGTGTGAGCTTCTCGTCCTGGGTGTCAGCACCGAGGATGCTGTAATCATGATAGAACTGGTTGAACTCCTTGGTCAGCTCGTAGCAGTAGTTTGCTATGCCTGAAGGAGAGTAGTCCTTGCCGGCCTGTGCCACTGCAGCGCCATACTCGGAAATCTTCTGGATGAGGGTGATTTCCTTCTCCACGAGCGGCATTCCGGCAGGAAGAGCGGCCGGAACGGTGATGCCCTGCTCCTCAGCCTTGCGGAGAATGGAGCGGATTCGCGCATAGGTGTATTGGATGAACGGACCTGTGTTGCCGTTGAAGTCGATGGATTCCTCCGGATTGAAGAGCATGTTCTTTCTGGCATCCACCTTGAGGATGAAGTATTTGAGCGCTCCGAGACCCACGATGCGTGATATCTCCTGACGCTCTTCCTCGCTCATGTCGTGGAATTTGCCCAGTTCGTCGCTTGTCTTTCTTGCGTCAGCGATCATGCTTGCTATGAGTTCATCTGCGTCCACCACGGTTCCTTCGCGTGATTTCATCTTTCCGTTAGGCAGTTCCACCATGCCATAAGAGAAATGCACGAGGTCTTTTCCCCACTTGAAGCCGAGCTTGTCAAGAAGTATGGAGAGCACCTGGAAGTGGTAGTTCTGCTCATTACCGACTACATAGATCATCTGGTCGATAGGGAAATCCTGGAAACGGAGCTTTGCAGTGCCGATATCCTGCGTCATATAGACGGAAGTGCCGTCGGAACGGAGGAGCAGTTTCTCGTCAAGGCCTTCCTTGGTGAGGTCAGCCCATACGGAATTGTCCGGACGACGGTAGAAGAATCCCTTGGCAAGGCCTTCCTCCACCTTCTCTTTTCCTTCGAGATAGGTGTTTGATTCGTAGTATATCTTGTCGAAACTTACGCCGAGAGCCTTGTAGGTCTCGTCGAAACCAGCATATACCCACTCGTTCATCTTGGCCCAGAGAGCGCGCACTTCAGGGTCGTTGTTCTCCCATTTGACGAGCATATCGTGTGCTTCCTTGATGAGCGGAGCCTCCTGCTTGGCCTTTTCCTTGGCGGCATCCTCAGCCATTCCCTCAGCCATATACTGTTTCTGGAGCTCGTCGCACTCAGCCTTGTAGTGCTTGTCGAAGGCTACATAGTAGTCGCCGATGAGGTGGTCGCCCTTCTTTCCTGATGACTCCGGAGTCTCTCCGTTGCCATATTTGAGCCATGCGAGCATTGACTTGCAGATATGTATGCCGCGGTCGTTGACGATATTCGTCTTGACCACCTTGTTGCCGTTTGCCTCCATGATCTGTGCGAGAGACCATCCGAGGAGGTTGTTTCTGACGTGTCCGAGGTGGAGAGGCTTGTTGGTGTTAGGTGAAGAGTACTCTATCATGACGAGCTTTGAGTCCTCTGTGGCTTTCTTCTCGCCGTAATGAGGGTCTGCCTCGATGTCATTGAGGAGGGCAATCCATGCCTCCTTGGCTATGACGAGGTTGAGGAATCCCTTCACTACGTTGTAGGATGCCACCTCGGTGCAGTTGCTTACGAGGTATTCACCTATTTCTTTTGCTACGTCTTCCGGCTTCTTCCTTGCCATCTTGACGAATGGGAAGACCACGAGGGTGAGGTTTCCCTCAAACTCTGCGCGTGTCTTCTGGAGCTGTGCCATCTTCTCCGGCACTTCCTGACCGTAGAGTTCCTTTACGGCTTTCAGGACTGCTTGCTGTATTTTCTGTTCTATTATCATTGTCTTGTTTTCTTTTTGGATGCCCTGTGATGGGGGCAATGTGGGGGACGGGCTTGCTATTATCAGCCGGTAACGCGGCTGACACAGTGGTGGCTTCCCTTATTTCTTTATCTCCCTTTTGATGCCTTTGTCGCCTACCACGAAGATGCGTTCGTCGTCGATGAGGACTGCTCTGCCACGCTTGTGGTTGTAGTTCTTGAGGTTATCGACATTGACGGCGATGACCCTGCCCTGATAGAAGCGCTTGATGTCCCGGAAGATGGTGTGGCCCACGAAGATGCGATCGACGTTATAGCGATTGAGAATCATGTCGAGGGAGTCGCTCGGCAGCGGTGACCATTTCCTGCTCTTGAGGACAAGTCCGCGATACCAGATAGGACCACGGTTGCCATAGAGGAACTTGGAAAATTCCGAATGCTGCTTTCGCTCCTTGCTCTTCATGAACAGCACTTCGCTGATGGCATAGTTGACGGTTGGGATGGAGAGGTCGCGGTCGTAGAATTCCTTGCTTATACCAGCGTGGACATACATATTCCTGCCAATCACCTGAATGGCATTGAGCGAACCGATCCACCTGCCCAGTTCGGTATCCTTGCCGAATAGATGTCGATATGATATTCCGAGCGAGTCAGCCAGCATCTTGTATTTCGGCATGGCATAGCGCATATCTCCGGCGAGAGCCATCGGTTCATGGTTTCCGAGCATCAAAGTGACGCGTCCTCCATGCGTAGCCGCCTCGGCTTCGAGCTTGTAAAAGAGCCAGAATATCTGCGGCACATCATATCCACGGTCGAAGACATCGCCGATGATGACGAGCTGATTGTCACCGAATGACCAGTGGAGGTCCTTGTCGATGATGCCGTTGGCCTGGAGAAGGTTGACCACGAGATTGAGCCTGCCGTGAGGGTCGGACATGATGAATGTCTTTCTGGCGGGATTCTGTATGGCAGGCTGCCGCTTGATGGGGTGCATCTGCACGTCGAACGGGTATTTGCCCTCATGGTCAGCCACATGGAGAGTGAAGCCTTCAGGGAGCGAAGCGAAGGTGGTGTCCTTGATTTCGCCCTTCACGGTCACGCTGATCACTCTCACCTTGCCGTCCGGCTGATAGATTACATACGGTCCGTCGCATGACAGGCGCTGGTCTTTGTCGTTGCCTTTCCTGGCAGAAACGGTGATGCTGAACATCGTCAGCATCACCATCAGGATATAGAAAAACTTGTTCTTGAACATCATTTGCAGTATTTATTCTCCGTAACCAGGATTGTTAGGGATATGGCTCACGTTGCGCTCGTACTGAGGAATAGGGAGCACGATCTTGTAATTGTCGAGACCAATGGTCATATACTCGTCAGAGCAGGTGTGCTTTGTCTTGCTCAACTGCTTGTTTGTAGCCTTGATGCGCTCTACTGCCTTGCCGTTTCTGAGCAGGTCAAACATACGATGTCCCTCGCCCACGAGTTCCTTTCGGCGCTCGTCGAGCACCTGCTGGAGCTTCACCACATTGTCTTCGGTGACGAATTTCTCAGGGTTGGCACGGTTGACGATGGCATTGAGATAGTGCGCAGCCTCCGCATTATGGTCCTTTCCAGCCTCCGTGAGCTTGGCGGCAGCCTCCGCAGCATTGAGATAAGCCTCGGAGAGACGGATGAGCGGGATATTGGCATCGGTCAGGTTCTCGCCCTGCTGAGGCTGGAACTTGTTGACGAAAGCTCTGCCATAGATGGAAGAAGAGGAGTACTTGTCCTTGGTAGCCACATTGATGATCTTGAGGCGCACGTCCTTTGCATCCTTTAGCATCAGGTTGTAGAACGACGCTGTGACGCATCCGTCAGCGTAACCACCGGGGGCATAGAGGTATCCGAGGCTCTCCTTACCCGGAGAATCGGTGGTGAGATTGACGATTTCAAAGAGCACTTCGCCCGGTTTCTGCTTGCTGGCATCGTTTGCCCATGCGGCAGGATATTCCTCATTGGTCCAGAGTGCGTAGCCATTCTTCTCGGCTCCCTCGATAGCCTGCTTGGCAGCATCAAGAGCTTTCGCGTCATCGCCGTGATAGAGATACACGCGGCTGAGCAGGGTGAGCGCCGCCCATCTGTTTATCTTGCCCTTGTTGAAGTCCTTTCCGAGCAGCTGTACGCACTCTTCGAGGTCTTTCAGTATCTGTTCATAGCATTGCGCCACCGTGCTTCGCTGAGGCATAGCGTCCTTTTCGAGCACGTCAGTGACGATGCAAGGGCCCATGGAAGCGCCTTTGTCCATGGTGTAAGGATAGCCGAAGAGCCTGGTAAGGTCGAAGAGAGCCATGCCACGGATGGCGAGCGTCTGGCCTTTGAGGTCATTGAGTGCATCCTTCTGCTTGTCAGTGACCTGGATACCATCAATGTTCTTGAGTATGACGTTGCAGTTCTGTATTATCTCATACGGTATTCTCCAGTAGGAAGCCGGAGCGTTTGTCTTGGTGAAACCATAGAGATAAGCGTTCGCCGTTCGCTTTGTGGAGCTGACAGCCTGTATGTCATCGGCTGTGACGTCGCCGTAATAGACGAGTCGTCCGGAGTAAGCGTCAGAGCTCTGCATGGTGCTGTAGATTCCGTTGAGGGTGAATTCCACGTCGGAAATCGTCTTTACGTTGGTCTCCACGTCGGTGGAAGGCTCCAGGTCGAGCCAGTCATTGCCACAGGAAGAGAAGCCGGCAGCCATGGCTCCAATCATTATATATTGAAAAATCTTTTTCATAGTACAAGGGTTTTAGAAGTTGATGTTTACGCCGAATGTGACGGTCTTGAGCGGAGGAGTGGTCTGTGTGGCACTGCCGTTGACCACTGACTCCGGGTCATAGTAGTCCCATGCCGCCCATGTCCACAGGTTGTTGGCAGACATATAGAGGCGTGCATTAGTCAATCCCACAGGAGCGAGCCACTGCTTAGGGAGGGAAACGCCGAAGGTGATGGTCTTGAGGCGGATATAGTCTGTGCTGTGGAGACGTCGGCTGTTGGTGATCTTGTGCATGGCGACGCTGGAACTCTTCTCGTAGAACTGCTCATACTTGGTCTGGTCGCCAGGATTCTTCCAGCTGTCAGCATAGTAGGTAGGGATGTTGGCCTCCAGGTCATAGCCGCCATGCTCGGTCTTCTGTGCCCAAGTGTCGTAGGCATAGCCGCCAAACTGGTAGTTGAAGAGGAAACCGAGGTCGAACCACTTGTAGCGTATGCTGTTGTAGAGACCGCCGTTGACCGCCGGCTCAGCGTGCTTATCGAGCATGATAGCCTTGGCTTCAGAAGCCTTTTCGGTGATTTCCTTGCTGTAGGTTCCGTCCTCCAGCAGGTCGTTGGTGTAGAACTGAGGGTTGCCGTTCTCAGGGTTGATGCCAGCAAATTCGATCATGTAGAACGTGCGGTAAGGGTGACCTATCTTACGGATCTGCGTTCCGCTGATAATCTGTGTCTGGTCACCGTCGAGCTTCACCACCTTGTTCTTGTTGTGTGAGAGGTTGAAAGTGGTCTTCCAGTCGAAGTCCTTTGTCTTGATGTTGGATGACCTGATTTCGATTTCAAAGCCCTGGTTTCTGAGCTGTCCCACATTCATGAGGTAAGAACTGAAGCCTGTGGTCATTGATACCGGGCTGTCCATGAGGAGGTTCTTGGTGTTGCGGAGGTAATACTCGAACGTGACGTTCACGCGGTCGAAGAGTGCGAAGTCGAGACCGATGTTGAGATTGTAGTTGGTCTCCCACTTCAGGTTGGCGTTGGCGAGCTGTGAGATGACGATGGCAGGCTGCTCATTGTATGCCGCGCTAAGGCTGCTGAGCGCCATATATCCGAAATAATCAGACGGCAGTGTGCCGTTGACACCGTAGGAAGCGCGCAGCTTGAGGTCGGTAAGCCATGAAGAAGCAGGCTTCATGAAGTCTTCCTCGATCATGCGCCAAGCGCCTGACACTGACCAGAAATTGCCCCAGCGATGGGAACGCTCAAGGCGTGAGCTTCCATCGACGCGGTAGCTGGCACCGAGGAAATACTTGTTGTCGAAGTCATAGTTCAATCGACCGATGTAGGAAACCATCCTTGTACGGCTGCTTGACCCGCCTACAGACTCCTTCTTCTTGCCGTTGGCGATGTCATTCTTGTCAGGAGTAGCGAAATTGGTGGCGTAGCCGGAGAGGTAATCGCGGTAAGTATCATCGATTTCATAGCCCAGCAGACCGTCGAAATGATGCACTTCAGCGAATGTCTTGTTATACATCAGCTGGTTGCCCCATACCATCTTCTTGCGCTCGTAGAACTTCTTGCTCATACCGCCGTTGACATCCTCACCGTTTGATGTGCGAGGGTCGGCCCAGTCCTTTCCCTTTGTGGTGACATAGTCATAGCTGAAGGTGGATTTCAGCTTGAGGTCCTTGATGAATTCATACTGTGCATAGATGGTGTTGAATGTACGGTTGACGTACTCGCGCTGCAAGTCATACTCGTTGGCGAGGGCAGGGTTGCGGTCGCCGATGCGGATGAATGCGCGGTTCCATGTGCCGTCCTCATTATATACAGGGTCGGAAGGGGTCACGGCACTGCGTGAAGAATAGAAAGGCGCGGTGTAGGTGAAGCCTTCGCTATATACATCCTGATTGACGCTGGAGAAGAGGAGGTTGGCTCCGAGGTTGAGCTTGTCGGTAGCCTGGTAATCCACGTTCATGCGACCGCTCAGACGCTCCAGTCCGGAACGGTGGGTGATGCCCTCCTGCTTCAGGTATGCGAGAGAAGAATAATACTTGAATCTGTCCACGCCGCCAGAGACGGAAGCCTCGTACTGCTGGTGGTTTCCCTTCTTGAACAGGATGTCATCCCAGTCCACGAAGCCGCACCAAGGCACAGGAGCGTAGTCGTCGATGTTCTCGTCAGCATATTCCGTAGCCTCTTCAGCGCTCTTTCCCTTGCGTATCTGTCCGGCATAGAGACCGTTGTAGATATAGTCACGGCGTTGCTGTCCGTTCATCACGGGGCGATACTCCATGGCAAAGTCGGAGAATCCCCAGTCGGCCTTGAGCGATACCTTCGCCTTGCCCTGCACACCCTTCTTCGTGGTGATGATGACAACGCCGTTGGCTGCACGCGAACCATAGAGCGAAGCTGCTGCAGCATCCTTGATTACGGTGATGCTCTCGATGTCGCTGGTGTTGATGGTGGACATGATGTCGAGTCCGGAGTCGGACGACATGGAATTGATGGAGCCGCTCATCACCGGCACACCGTCGATGACATAGAGCGGTGTATTGCTCGCATTGATGGAACCCATGCCTCGGATATTGAGGCTGGAGGATGCGCCCGGCTGTCCGGAAGAGGCAGAGAACTGCACGCCTGTGGCATTGCCCTGGAGCATGTCCTGGAAGGAAACTGCAGGCACGTCAGCCATCTTGTCCGCCTTCACGTTGGAGGCAGAGCCGGCATAGGCAGACTTCTTGAACGTGCCGTAGCCTGTCACGATGACTTCGTCCATGACCTGTGAGTCCTCGGAGATGGTGATATTGATGCTTCCGCCCTTCGTCACCTTCACTTCTTTCTTCTGATAGCCTACGTAAGTGACTACCAATGTCACCGGATAACTCTTGACATTGACATTGAATTTGCCGTCGAAATCAGTAACTGATCCCATGGAAGTGCCTTTTATCATGACACTTGCGCCGACGATAGGCTCATTGGTGTTGGCATCCGTAATAGTTCCGGAGATAGATTCTTTCTGCTGCACAGTGCTGACAGACGCAAAGGCTGTCTGTGGCAAAGCCATGCCGAGCATTCCCATCGTCAGCATACCGCCGACCAGGAAGCATCCAAACTGTGCGCTTCCCTTGGAGTGTAGGTGTCGCTTTTTCATAATAGTTGATGTTATTAAGTTAAACATTTTGAGTCTCCCACCTTGTAATCTCTGCTTTTCCCAAGCATCAAAACGTAAGGATAGTATATGTTATTGGTGGGGTACTATAGTTAAACAATTTGCTTTATCATTTGCAAAAGTAGCAAAAAAAAATAAAAAACCAAACATTGAGAAATGTTTTTTTAAAAAATGTAGAATATAGACTGGCTGACTTCCTTGTGACATCCAACTCATGTCAGCCGGTAACGCGGCTGACACAGTGGCGACAGACGGAAAGACCCCCTCACAGGGGGATAAGAGGGGGTCTTTGGGGAGGCTTTGAGGGGGGGCTTGGGAGAATCTATTGAGCTTATCAATGCGCCTCCAGCCAGTTGTCGCCGAAGCCGCAGTCAGCGATAAGGGGAACTTTCAGAGCTGCAGCATTTTGCATCTCTTCGAGCACTAATTGTTTCACGTGGAACTTTTCTTCGGGAACCACGGAGAAGTTGAGTTCGTCATGTACCTGAAGTATCATCTTCGACTTCAATCCCTCTGCCTTGAAGCGCTGGTATATGCGCACCATGGCAATCTTGATGATGTCTGCCGCGGTGCCTTGGATAGGCGCATTGATGGCGTTTCGCTCGGCTATGGCACGGACGGTGCCGTTGCGCGACGTGATGTCCGGCAGGTAGCGGCGACGATGGAACATGGTCTCGGCGTAGCCCTTCTCGGCTGCCGTCTTCTTGCTTTCCTCCATGAAGGACTGGACACCGGGGAAGGTGGCGAAGTAACCGTCTATCAATGCTTTAGCCTCACTGCGGTCAATGCCCATGTTCTGCGCCAGACCAAAGGCTGATATGCCATATATTATGCCGAAATTGGCACGCTTTGCCTTGGTTCTCTCCTCCTTGGTGACCTCGCTTATCGGCTTATGGAATATCTTTGCCGATGTGGCGGCATGGATATCAGCGTCTGATGTGAAGGCTTCTATCATGTTTTCATCGCCTGACATGGAAGCCATCACGCGCAGTTCGATCTGTGAATAGTCGGCAGAGAAGAAGATTTCTCCCTCGTCAGGGATGATGGTCTTGCGGATTTCCTTTCCGTCCTCGCTGTTGACAGGGATATTCTGGAGGTTAGGATCCGAGCTGGAGAGTCGTCCCGTCGTGGTGACACATTGGTTGAATGACGTATGTATGTGACCAGTGTTGGGATTGATGAGTCGCGGAAGCGCATCTACATAAGTGCCAATGAGTTTCTTCAGACCGCGGTGGGCGAGAATCTTCTCCACGATAGGGTGCTTGGAGCTGAGCGACTGCAGCACTTCCTCCGATGTCTGATACTGTCCCGTCTTGGTTTTCTTTGCCTTTTCCACGATTTTCAGTTTGCCGAACAGTATCTCGCCCACCTGTCTCGGCGAAGCGATGTTGAAGCTTTCACCTGCCAGTTGGTAGATTTCCTGTTCCAGTTCGCCCATTCGTCTGGTGAATGTGGTGTGCACTTCGTCCAGTGCCTTGGTGTCGAGACGCACGCCATTACGCTCCATATCCGCAAGGACAGGGACGAGCGGCATCTCTATGTCGTGGAAAAGTGCTTCGGCACCGACTTCCTTCAGTTTTGGTTCGAGCACGTTCTTGAGGCGAAGAGTGATGTCGGCATCCTCGGCGGCATACTGATATACCTCCGCCGGACTGAGGCTTCGCATGGACTTCTGCGCCGGTCCCTTCGGTCCGATGAGCTGCTCGATGCGGATGGTCTGATAGTGGAGCAGTGTCTCCGCCATAGAGTCCATGTTGTTCTCACGACCCGGATTGATGAGGTAGTGGGCGATCATGGTGTCCCAAAGCGGCGCTTTCACTTCGATGCCGTAATTCTTCAGCACCTGGATGTCGTACTTCACATTTTGCCCTACCTTGATGATTTCCGGGCTTTCATATACCTTTTTGAATATATTAACTATTTTTTCAGCTTCTTTACGTTCTGCCGGAACAGCGACATACCAAGCCTCTTTTTCCTCGCAAGCGAAGCTCAATCCCACCAATTCCGCGTCGATAGCGCAGACAGAAGTGGTCTCCGTGTCAAAACTGACGATTTGCTTTGTAACTAAAAGTTTGGATAAACGCTCAGCATCTTCCTCTGTTTCAATCAAATGATACTTCGCACCTGATGTCTGAAACGTGTCGAGAGTGGCATTTTTATACAAATCTTGCCCGTCGGTCGGATTTTCTGCAAACAAATCAAGCTGTAAATTAACGCTTTTTTGCTTTTGAACAGGTTTTTTCAGAATTCTGTCTGCAAGGCTCTTGAACTCCAATTCGGTGAAGATTTCTCTCAGTCGGGCTTCGTCCGGCTCGTTGACTTTCATTTCATCGAGCGAGAAAGAGACGGGAACATCCTGGCGGATGGTGGCAAGAAACTTTGACATCCTGATGTCTTCCACCGCGCCTTCCACTTTTTCCTTCATCTTGCCTTTCAGCTGGTCGGTGGAGGAGAGTAGGGCATCAATGCTTCCGAATTGGTTTATCAGTTTTGCGGCAGTCTTCTCTCCCACGCCAGGACAGCCTGGGAAATTGTCGGCCGAGTCGCCCATCAGTCCGAGAAGGTCGATGACTTGCGCAGTGGAAGTGATGCCATATTTCTCGCATACCTCCTTCGGACCCATGACTTCATAGCCGCCTCCGTGTCGGGGGCGGTACATCCTTACGTGGTCGGTGACGAGCTGTGCGTAGTCCTTGTCGGGGGTCACCATGAATGTGTCGATGCCTTCGAGGTCAGCCTTGTGGGCTATGGTGCCGATGACGTCGTCCGCCTCGAATCCATCCGCCTGGAGGATAGGGATATGATAGGCAGCGAGTATGTCCTTGATGATAGGCACCGCCAGTTTGATGTCCTCGGGAGTCTCCTCTCTCTGCGCCTTGTATGCAGGGAAAGCCTCGTGTCGGAACGTCTTTCCGTGGTCGAAAGCGACGGCGAGATGCGTAGGTTTCTCCTTGGTAAGTACTTCGTTGAGCGTGTTGCAGAAGCCCATTATCGTGCTCGTGTTCATCCCTTTGGAATTGATGCGAGGCGCTTTGATGAAGGCATAGTAACTGCGATATATCAGTGCGTAAGCGTCGATGAGAAAGAGTTTGTCCATGTATATTATTGATTTTGTTTTTGCGTAACTTGGTGCAAATATACAAATTAAATATTAAAATATCTACTTTCTTAATGTGAAACCGAATTTTTTTTCTTAATTTTGCAACGAAAAATGCAAATACACCTTCAGAAATGGATTATCTATCACATATCAGAAAACCAATAGAAACGGAGTTGGGGGACTTCATTTCCCTCTTCAATGAATCGCTTTCGCATACCGACGGGATGCTTGAGACCGTGCTCAACCATATCCGCCAGCGTGCTGGAAAGCGTATGCGTCCGATGCTTATCCTGCTGATGGCAAAATGCTTTGGCGAGGTGAATGCCTCCACCCAGCATTCGGCAGTGGGACTTGAACTGCTCCACACCGCCAGTCTTGTGCACGATGACGTGGTGGATGAGTCGGGAGAACGTCGCGGTCAGCAGTCTGTCAATGCCCTTTACGACAATAAAGTGGCTGTTCTCGTGGGCGATTACATCCTCTCCACCGCCCTTCTCAATGTGGCGCAGACGGGTAACAACCGCATCGTCAGTTACCTTGCACGACTGGGTCAGACTCTGTCAAACGGCGAGATACTCCAGCTTACCAGCAACGGCAGCGAGAATATCTCAGAGGAGACTTATTATGACGTGATAAAGCAGAAGACGGCGGCACTCTTTGAAGCGTGCTGCGCTATGGGAGCGTTGAGTTCCGGAGCGTCGAAAGAGGACGTGGAAGCGGCTGCAAAGTTTGGTCAGACCCTCGGTATCATCTTCCAGATACGCGATGATATCTTCGATTATTACGACTCTCAGGAGATAGGAAAGCCAACCGGAAACGACATGGCGGAGGGCAAGCTCACCCTTCCTGTCATCCACTGCGTGCTGACTTCCGGCAATGCCGAGATGCTTGCCATAGCGCATAAGGTGAAGGCGCACAACGTGACAAAGGAAGAGATAGCCCGACTGGTGGCTTTCACCAAGGAAAACGGAGGCATAGAGTATGCTGAAAGCGTGATGGAACGCATGAGCGAGGAGTGTATGTCTTTCGTCAGGAGTAGGGTAGAGGATGCCTCCATCGCAGATGCTCTCGGGGCTTATGTGGACTATGTGATCGGGAGGAAACTTTAGAAAATGAAGAATTAAAAATGAAGAATGAAGAATGGGAGTCAGTATTGTTCGCTTGAGATAATAATCCAAGAAAACATATACTAACTCCCATTCTTCGTATTACAATTTATACGAGCCCCTGTGTCCGCCGCATTACCTGCGGTTATCTTTAGGAGCGCAACGGCGTCAGCCATTCTTCATTCTTCATTCTTCATTTTTTTAGAAGAACTTCACTTCCTCTCCCTGTATCTCTGAAAGCAGGAGATTGGCGAGGCG
>OQVL01001455.1_pt1 | contig 14192 bp, 15 predicted proteins | sample 1691501 | NCBI WGS metagenome assembly OQVL01 (sample SAMN03418253, study PRJEB22391) | human gut metagenome | biome: human-gut; feature: organic feature; material: feces | host: Homo sapiens | place: Tanzania | collected 2013-01
CCATAGTATATGGTCGATGCTACATCCCCGCCATCGATATCATATACTCCAAAGACTCCGCACTCCTCGTGAACCCCATCCTCATCATAATAGCTGTCTGATATATTATTCATTTTCTGTCCCATATTCGCTCCGCACTATCAGATTATGAAAAAACTACAGTGTAAACTCTTTTCCCGTAAGAAGAAGGTATGCTTCCTTATACTTATCAACAGTCTTTGTAACAACCTCCTCAGGAAGAAGATAATCACTGTCAGGATTAGCCTTCAACCAGTCTCTTACATACTGCTTATCGAAGGACGGCTGTCCCTTGCCCGCCTCATAGCCCTCTAACGGCCAGAAACGTGAGCTGTCAGGTGTGAGCATCTCGTCGCCCAGTACCACGTTGCCGTTCTCGTCCAGACCGAACTCAAACTTGGTGTCGGCGATGATGATGCCGCGGCTCAGTGCGTAGTCAGCGCACTTCTTGTACAGCGCGATGGTGTAGTCGCGCAGCTTCTGTGCGTACTCTGCGCCCTTGCCTGGGAAGCACTTCTCCAGATGATCGATGCTCTGCTCGTAGGAAATGTTTTCGTCGTGATCGCCGATTTCAGCCTTGGTGGACGGGGTGTAGATCGGCTCCGGCAGCTTGTCGGATTCCTGCAGGCCTTCCGGCAGCTTGATGCCGCATACGGTGCCGTCCTTCTGGTAGCTTGCCCAGCCGGAACCGGTGATGTAGCCGCGGACGATGCACTCGATCGGCAGCATGTTCAGCTTCTTGCACAGCATGCTGTTGCCGTCAAACTTCGGCTGCTGGAAGTATTCCGGCATGTCCTTGACGTCTACAGAAATCATGTGGTTCGGGATGATGTCCTTGGTCAGATCAAACCAGAACTTGGACATCTGCGTCAGAACGGTGCCCTTCTTCTCGATGGTGTTCTTGAGGATGACATCAAAGCAGCTGATGCGGTCGGTTGCTACCATAATCAGGCTGTCTCCGTTGTCGTAAATCTCACGAACCTTGCCTTCCTTAATCGGCTTCATTTCCTTTGCACTCATGTTATTTACCTCACAATCTGCGAAAGATTAAGTATTACCATATTAGATAACCAGATTTCGCGCGAAAAATCAATAGTAAAATTGACCATAATTCTGAAAATGTCAAAAAAATGCGAGATTTGGCATACGAAAGCAAGATTCGGGATAGGCGGCAGGCGGAAAATGTGATAAAATAAAGAAAATTTTTTTACGGCAAAGGAGAGAAAAATCATGGGATTTGCAGATCCGGTGGACTACATCGTTGTTTCGTTTGAGGGAGATTATGCTATGCTGCGCAAGGCGGACGAGCCGGACGCACAGCTGACACAGGTGGCGATTGCGCTTTTGCCGGACGGCGCGACGGACGGCAGCCGTGTGCGCCGCGTCATGCTCGAGTACACATTGCTGTGACAAACTTGCGGCAGGATTTATAAAAACGATGGACTTATTGCATATTCCTGCTAAATTTCACATTCGCTCTTTTCATTTTGCATCAAATCGTGTACAGTATAACAGGTGGAAAAAGTGAAAGAAGGAGTTTGCAAAAATGCTGTTGAAAGACAAAAAATTCTACCGCATGTTTTTGGTTCTGTGCCTTCCGATTGTCCTGCAGAATGTCATTTCGCTGAGCGTCAATCTGACGGACAATCTCATGCTTGGAAGCTATGCGGAAAGCGCCCTGTCCGGCGTCACGGCGGTCAACCAGATTCAGTTTATTTATCAAAACCTGCTCATCGGCATCGGTGACGGTCTGGTTATTCTGGCGTCACAGTACTGGGGCAAAAAAGACACGGAGACCATTCGCAAGGTCGCAAGCATTGCCATGCGCACGGCGCTCGTGCTCATGCTTGTGCTGTTTGTCATCGTGTCGCTGTTTCCGGAGCAGGCAGTCGGCCTGTTTACCAATGACGCGGAGATTATCGCCGAGGGCGTCAAGTATCTGAACATTGTGCGGTTTACCTATCCGTTTTTCTGCGTGACGACGATTTTGCTTGCGGTGTTGAGAAGTACGGAAGTGGTCAAGATTGCGTTTTATCTGTCACTGAGCACGCTGTGCATCAATTTCTGCATCAACTGGTGCTTGATTTACGGACGGTTCGGCCTGCCGCGGCTGGGCGTGCAGGGCGCTGCAATCGGCACGTTGGTTGCGCGCATTGTAGAGTGCATCATTATTCTGTGCTACGTTGCCAAGAAGGAACGAAATCTCGGCTTAAAGCTGCGGGATTTCCTGCATGTGGACCGCTCGATTATGCGTGACTATTATCGCGTCAGCCTGCCGATTTTGTTTATCTCGGCGATGTGGGGCGTCAATACGGCGATGCAGACCGCAATTCTGGGACATTTGACTTCCAGCGCCATTGCGGCAAACAGCATGGCCTCCAATCTCTATCTCATCGTCAAGACAGTCGCTGTCGGCGCGGCGTCGACGACCAACGTATTTATCGGCAAGGCGATTGGCGAAGGCGATATGAAGGTGGTCAAGCAGTATGCCAAGACCTTTCAGGTTATGTTCCTGATTATGGGCATTTGCTGCGGTTTGGTTCTGTATGGACTGACCGAGCCGGTGCTGGCGCTGTACAGCTTCTCGGACGAGAGCCGCGAGCTGGCGCGCACGTTCCTGCACATTCTGTGCATTGTCATGGTCGGCATGTGCTATCAGATGCCGGTTAACTCCGGCATCATCAAGGGCGGCGGCGCGACCAAGTACGCGATGATTTTGGACTTGGTGAGCATTTGGTGCATTGTCATTCCGCTGTCGTTCTTTATGGCGTTTTACGTCAAGGCATCGCCGGTCGTTGTGGTGTGGTGCCTGAATTTGGATCAGATTTTCAAAGCGGTGCCCGCGTTTATCATGGTAAACTATGGACACTGGGCGAAGAAACTGACCCGATAAACAAGAGAATCCGGACACTCGCCTGCTGCGCGACAGCAACAGGCGGGTGTTTTAATCTGTATGGAGGAGAAACACGTGCATAACAAGCAAACCATCGGACATATTTTGGCGGCGCTGACCGTATGGCGGCGGTAAATTTCGGAAATTTTCCCGCACATCCTTTGACAAACAGCGCGTCCCATGCTACGATAGACGAAAGTATACTGAGAGAAAGAACGAGTGTCATGGAACAACAACAGCCACACAAACGCCGCAAGCGATACAAAGGTACGCATCCGCGCAAATTCAGCGAAAAATACAAAGAGCTGAATCCGGAAAAGTATCAGGACGACGTCAAAAAAATCATCGGACAGGGCAAGACGCCTGCCGGTATGCACATTTCTATTATGGTGCAGGAAATTCTGGATTTTTTGCAAATTCAGCCGGGACAGGTCGGCTATGATGCCACATTGGGATATGGCGGACACACACGCCGCATGCTGGAGTGCCTGCGCGGACAGGGACACATGTACGCGACGGATGTAGACCCGATTGAATCGGAAAAGACAAAAAAACGTCTGACAGAGCTGGGCTTTGGCGAGGATATTCTGACCATTCGCCGCATGAATTTTTCGGAAATTGACAAGGTCGCAGACGAAAAATTTGATTTTGTTCTGGCAGATCTCGGCGTCTCCTCGATGCAGATTGACAATCCGGAACGCGGCTTTACATTTAAGCAGGACGGCCCACTGGATTTGCGCCTAGACCCGACGTCCGGCACGTCTGCCGCGCAGCGTCTGCGCGAGCTGGACGAGGAGGAGCTGGTGGGGCTGCTGGTCGAAAATTCCGATGAACCGTATGCACAGTGTATTGCCTCGGAAATTATGCGGACGTTTGCCCGCGGCGAGACCATTGACACAACCCGACAGCTGTATGATGCCATTGCCCGCGCACTGTCGTTCCTGCCGAAAAACGAGCAGAAGGACATGGTGAAAAAATCGTGTCAGCGCTGCTTTCAGGCGCTGCGCATTGATGTAAACAGCGAATTTGAAGTGCTGTATGCGTTTTTGGAAAAGCTGCCGACCGTGCTCAAACCGGGCGGACGCGTGGCGATTCTGACCTTCCATTCCGGCGAGGACCGGCTGGTCAAAAAGGCGTTCAAACAGGGCGTGCGCGACGGCGTGTACCGCGAGGCGGCACGCGATGTGGTTCGTCCGTCCGCGCAGGAGTGCTATCAAAATCCGCGCGCACACTCGACAAAAATGCGCTGGGCAATCAAAGCGTAAAACAACTTGACAAAATGCCGGAGCAAAACTATTGTTTTTGCTGATTTTCAGGCAATTTTGGCTCGGTGCTTGACAGATTGTGTAAAACATGATATTCTCAAAAACGATAAACATATAAAAACACTGGGAAATGCCGTGCATTTTCCATTTCCACTACCGACACCCTATCAGGAGAAATGACGTATGATTCGTGAGATTCAGGATGAAATCCTGCGCCTGAAAAAAGAGCAGGACGTATGTATTTTGGCACACAGCTATGTAGCGAGAGAGATTTCGGAAGTTGCTGACTTTGTCGGCGATTCCTACGGTCTGAGCGTACAGGCCATGAGCGCACCGCAGAAGACGGTGATCATGTGCGGCGTTCGGTTTATGGCAGAGACCTGCAAGATTCTCTCTCCGGAGAAGAAGGTTTATCTGGCAAATCCGGTGGCAGGATGTCCGATGGCTGAACAGATGGACAAGGATCTGATCGGCGCTTGGAAGAAGGCAAATCCGGATTATACCGTTGTTGCGTACATCAACACCACCGCAGAGCTCAAGACGATTTGTGATGTATGCTGCACCTCTTCCTCCGCAGTACAGATTGTAAACAATCTGGATACCGACAAGATTCTGTTTATTCCGGACTGCAATTTGGGTCAGTTCGTGGCAGAACAGTGTCCGGACAAGGACATCAAGCTGCTGCAGGGCGGCTGCCCGATTCATGCCGCTGTTCCGAAGAGAGCGGTTGACGAGGCTCGCGCAGCACATCCGGACGCACTGCTTCTGGTTCATCCGGAGTGTGTACCGGCTGTCGCTTCTCAGGCAGACTACGTCGGCTCCACCACGGGCATCATGAACTACGCAAAGAAGTCCGATGCCAAGGAGTTCATCATCGGCACCGAAATCAGCATTGCGGAGCATCTGCAGTATGAGTGCCCGGATAAGAAGTTCTATCCGCTGAGCAAGCAGCTGATTTGCCCGAACATGAAGTCCACCACGCTGGTAGATGTCCTCAACGTACTGCAGGGCACCGCAGGCGAGGAAATCACCATGGACGAGGAGACCCGTCTGGCAGCCAAGCACTGCATTGACGAGATGATTCGTCTGGGCGGCTAATTTTTTTAGAAATACCATCGGCTCTGCTTTCTCAGGGAAGTGGAGCCGTTCTTTTTGAGGAGAGGACCATGCTATGAAGGAAAAGATTCTCGCAGCCATGAGCGGCGGCGTGGACAGCTCGGCGAGTGCTGTGCTGCTGCTGGAGCAGGGCTATGACGTGGCAGGCGTGACGATGGCGCTGTACGATCAGGGCGATATTGGCAAAAAGACGCGTTCGTGCTGCTCCGCCGATGACATCGCGGACGCACGCAGCGTGTGCGCGCGTCTGGGTATTGATCATTATGTCTTTAATATGGGCAATATTTTCCATAAAGAGGTCATTGACCGGTTTATTTCCGGCTATCAGTGCGGCTTGACGCCGAATCCGTGCATTGACTGCAACAAATATGTCAAGTTTGATGCGCTGCTGCGCCGTGCCGGTGATGTCGGCTGCTGGCGCATTGCGACCGGACACTATGCCCGCATCGAGTATGATGATGCCGCACAGCGGATTTTGCTCAAGACTGCGGCGGATGACCACAAGGATCAGACGTATTTTCTGTATTCCATGACGCAGGAGCAGCTCGCGCGCGTAAAATTTCCGCTCGGCGGACTGACCAAGCCAGAGACACGCCGTTTGGCGGAAAAAGCCATGCTGACCAATGCGCGAAAGCCGGACAGTCAGGACATTTGCTTTGTACCGGACGGAGATTATGCCGGCTTTATCGAGCGCACCACGGGACAGGCGCCGAAGCCGGGCGATTTTCTCGACACCGAAGGCCGTGTCATCGGACAGCATCGCGGTCTGGTGCATTATACGGTCGGACAGCGCAAGGGTCTGGGCTTTGCATTTCCGGAGCCGCACTATGTGTGCAGCAAAGATGCACAGCACAATACCGTGACCATCGGCACATCGGAGCGGCTGTTTGCCAAGCGCCTGTTGGCGGGTGACTGCAATTGGATTGCGGTGCAGACGCTGACGGCGCCGATGCGCGTGCAGGCAAAAATTCGCTATGGACAGAAGGCGCAGCCTGCGACGCTGTTTCCGGATGAAAACGGAACCGTCATTGAATTTGACGAGCCGCAGCGCGCGATTTCGCCGGGACAGGCAACCGTCTGGTATGACGGAGATGTCGTTGTCGGCGGCGGTACGATTATCAAGAGCTTATAAAAAGAATCCTCTGTTTCCCATGTACGACAGGAGACAGAGGATTTTTTGCAATCAGAGGTTGTATTCCATGCGGGCACGGTCAACCGTGTATCCCAAGCCGGTCAGGCAGTCGCGCAGCATTTGCGGCGTGACGGATTTGTCGTCAAATTCGACAGAGACCAGATTGCCGCTGCTGTCTGTCTCCACAGACAGCACGCCGTCGCACGAGCGATGAAACGCCTGCCGGAGCCGTTTGGCATCGTAGCTGACACCGAGCGGCGTGACGGAAAAATATGCGTTGTTTTTGGACATGTGCTCACCTCCGGCAATAGTATGCGGAGATGCCGCAACAATGATACGGCTTGACAACCAAAACATTGCACCGTATGATAGAACACAAAGGAGGAATGTCGTATTTTTCAATTGCATCATTCCCATCCGTGCAAGGGAAACAAAAAAATTTTGCTGCTGCTGCTCGTTGTCGCTGCCGTGATTGGCTATGTTCTGGTCGATCATGATGCGGGACTGTATCGGGATATGACCGTGGTAAAAATCACGGATATCAGCACGAAGCACACGGAAACACAGACCGGCGTGCTGTCGGATAAAGAAAATTATTATGTCCAGACAATCACGGCGAACATTTTAAATGGCGAGTATAAGGGGAAAACCGCAACGCTTTCCAATCAATATACCGATTCCAATGTGCGGGACGAGGCTTATGCAGTCGGTGACCAGCTGCTTGTCGATTTGGCGCGCGACGGAACAACAGGCAAAATTCTCGAACAAAAGCGAGATACATTGGTGTATTTGCTTGTGGCTGTGCTGCTGATTGGCTTAATCGCCGTGGCGGATCGCGCGGGATTTTTTTCGTTTTTGTCCGTGTGCATCAATCTTGTGCTGCTGCTCTTTGCGCTGCGCTGCTATCTGACGGGATGGAATATTATGGCGCTGACTGCCTGCATGATTTTCCTGTTTACCGTGCTGTCGCTGCTCATTGGCAACGGCGTCAACCGACGCTCTCTGTTAGCAATTGTTGTTACGCTGCTTTCCATCGCAGTCACAGCGGGGATTTACTTGCTGGTGCGCGCGGTCTCTCCGGCTTTGCAATATCAGATGCTGGAGTATGCCGTCGTGCCGGATGACCTCAGCGCCCTGTTTTTCTGTGAGACAATGGTTGGCGGACTGGGCGCCGTGATGGATGTAGCCATTTCTCTGATTTCTACAGCGGATGAGCTGCTGGAACAAAATCCGCACATCGCGTATGACCAGCTCAGAAAATCCGTGCGCACGGTGTCGGATGACATCATGGGTACGATGGTAAATGTCCTGTTTTTCACGTATATCTGCGGCGGTCTGCCGGGCATGCTGCTCATGCTGCGCAATGCAATGACCATGTCGTTTGTATGGGAATATGTGCTGTCCTTTGAGATGGTGCGCTTTTTGGTCGGTTCTATCGGCTTGGTACTTGCAGTTCCGATTACGCAGCTGGTTTTGCGCGTGTGGGTAAAGAGACAGGAGGCGGCGCATGGTTAAGATTTTGGCTGTTATATTGTTGGTGCTGATGCTGGCGGTCGGCAGAGACCGCGGTTTGCAGGCGTTTTTGACCATTTTGATGAATGTCGGCATTTTGGCAGCCGTGCTGTATGCGATTACGCTGGGCATTTCGCCGCTGCCGGTCAGCGCCATTGCAGGCATGCTGCTGACGGTTTTGATTTTATTTTATCAAAACGGATACAATCTCAAAACGAAAGTCGCTTTTGCTGTGATTCTGGCGGTGGAAATCATCCTGTTTCTCATCGGCATGGTTTTGTGCTGCAAGGGGCATGCGGGCGGATACAGCGAAGTAAAAATCAATCTGGATGACGGTCTGTTTTTGGATGGAAACGTCGGCTTGTCCATGCTGCAAGTGGAAATCGCAGTCATTTTGCTCAGTCTGCTCGGCGCCATCAAGGATGCGGCGGTTGCGGTGACCTCTGCCGTCTATGAAGTGCATGAGAACAATCCGACACTGCTGCCGTCGCAGCTGTTTGGCTCCGGACTCAAAATCGGACGGGAAATTCTGGCGACTACCATGAACACCCTGTTTTTTGCCTGTGTCGGAGAATCGCTGCTGCTGTTTAACATTATTTGCTATTGGGGCTATTCGTTTGGCTATATTCTCAATTCCAAAGCGCTGTTTCAGGTGCTGCTGTACACAGGTATCGCGGCGATTGGCTGTATTGCGGCAATTCCGCTCGCCGCCATCGCCATGGCGATGACACTCAAGCGGCGGGATGGCACGGGAGTCCCGCCGCGCGGACAGCACACGGAGGGCGAAGCATGACGGAAATCCAACGGCAATTGTTTGCCCTGCATGACCAAGCATACAAAGACTTTCACAAAAAGCTGATTCCAACCATAGATTCAAATCGTATCATCGGTGTGCGGACGCCGATTTTGCGCAGCATGGCAAAGCGGTGGGCGGGACAGCCGGAGGCGCAGGCATTTTTGCACGCGCTGCCGCATACCTATTATGAAGAAAACAATTTGCATGCGTTTTTGCTGGAGCAAATCACAGACTATCCGACGCTTTTGGCAGAATTACACGCGTTTTTGCCGTACATTGACAATTGGGCAACCTGCGACGGACTGCGTCCGAAGTGCGTCAAAAAGCATCTGCCGGAATTTTTACAGGAAATCCGCGGCTGGATGCAATCCGAACGGACATATACGGTTCGATTTGGCATCAATATGCTGATGTCCTTTTATTTGGACGATGCATTTCAAGAGGAATATTTGTCTTGGGTAGCTCAGGTGCAGTCGGAGGAATACTATGTGCAGATGATGCAGGCGTGGTATTTTGCGACCGCGCTCGCCAAGCAGTGGGACAGCACAATTGGGTATTTGCAAACCGGTCAATTAAGCACATGGGTTCATAACAAGACCATTCAAAAGGCCATAGAGAGCCGCCGCGTCACCGATCAACACAAACAGTATTTGAGGACTTTGAAGCGATGAGAGAACGAATCATAGCGGGAATTTCCGTTCAAATTGTTCGCAAGCGTATTCGGTCGATGAATCTGACCGTTCGCTCGCCGGAGGGGACGGTTCGGCTGTCGGTTCCGACGCGAACGCCCAATCAGGTGATTGACCGCTTTGTGCAGGAACATGAGAGCTGGATTCATGTCCAACAGGCAAAAATCCGCATGAAATATCCGCAGCACCAGTACCAAAGCGGCGAATGCATGTATCATTTTGGCGTGCCGCTGCACCTGCTCGTGCAGGAGACGGGCAGGCGCGGAAGCGTGCAGCGCACCGGTGATGTACTGCTCTTGTCTGCACCGAAAGACAGTACGCCGGAACAGCGCAAAGCTTGGATTGAAGGCTGGCAGCGAGCACAGTTGCACGAACAAGCGGAATATTTACTGACCAAATGGGCGGAGATTATCGGTGTGGAAGTGCGGGAATGGCATATCAAGCGCATGCGAACCAAGTGGGGAACGTGCAATTACGCGGCGCACCGCGTTTGGCTGAGTTTGGCGCTGGCGGAAAAGCCGCTGCCGTGTGTCGAATATGTCGTGGTGCACGAGCTGTGCCATCTGCTCGAAGCAAGCCACAACGAACGGTTTTGGGCGTATGTGGAACGCTATCTGCCGGATTGGCGCGAGCGAAAGCAAAAACTAAACGAGAGCGTACAATAAAAAAGCTGTTGCGAGGATGAAACCTGCAACAGCTTTTTTGCGTGATACTTACTTGTTTTTGAGCTTTTGTGTAATCTCAGAACAGGTATGGTAGATTTCCTGCACATCGGTTCCAACGTCGAAGGCGCCGTTTTCGTACAGAATTTTGCCGGCAATCATGGTCAGCTGTACATTCTGCTTGCTGCCGCTGTACACCAGATTTTTGCTGATGTTGTTGACAGGCTGCATGTTCGGCTGATTGAGGTCAATGACAATCAAATCCGCCTGCGAACCGGCAGTCAAGGTCTCACAATCGGATAGGCGCATCGCCTTTGCGCCGCCGACGGTTGCCGCGTACAGCACCGCGTTGGCATCGACAGCAGACGCATCGTTTTCGTGAACCTTGGCAAGAGCGGTGGTCAGGAACATCTCGCGGAACATGTCGAGGCAGTTGTTGCTCGCCGGGCCATCGGTTCCGATTGCCAGATTGACACCTGCCTGCAAAATGTCCTGAATCGGTGCAATGCCGCTCGCCAGCTTCAAATTGGAAGCCGGATTGGTGACGACGGACATGCTGCGCTTTTTGAAGATGGCAATGTCCTCCGGTGTGAAGTGGACGCAGTGATAACCACCGCCGCCAAAATCAAACAGATGCAGCGAATCCAAATACTGTGTCGGCGTCATGCCGTGCTTTTCCATGCACGAAGCGACTTCTCCGGCAGTTTCGGAATTGTGCGTATACACCGGTGCCTGATACAGATGCGCCAGCGCTGCCAAATCTTCCAAAATATTGCGGGAGGTCGTGTATTCCGCATGAAATCCCAGCTCGAAGGAGATGAGCGGGTGATAGCCATTGTATTTCTGATACCATTCGCCGACCAGCGCCGCGGACTGGCTGAAATCGTTGACAGCACCCGTCAGCACCGTGCGGAATCCGGTGTCGATGGACGACTGTACAATGGAATCCGGTGTCAGATACATGTCGAAGTTTGCCGTGATGCCGCTGGTCAAATATTCCAGATAAGCGAGCTTGGACAGATGATAAATGTCCTCCTCGGTCAGCTTGGCCTCCATCGGGAACACCTGTTTGTTGAGCCAGTCCTGTAACGGCAAATCATCCGCATACGAACGCAGGAACGTCATCGCAGAGTGGGTGTGTGCGTTTTTAAAGCCGGGCAGAATGAGATTGCCGCAGATGTTGCGCTCAATATCCCAATGCAAATCGGACGACTTTTCCTCACCGACATAGATGATTTTGTCGTCTTGAATCCAGATTTCGCCCCAAATTGGTTCAAATCCGTCTGCCATCGTCAAAATACGGGCGTTGTACAGTCGTGTGTTCATGCGTGTTCCTCCTCTGGTGTGCCGAAGGGAATGCCGGCGTGCTTTTTGTCAAATACAGCGCGCAGGCTCTCGGTATACGGCGGGCGGCAGATGCCGTATTCGGTTACAATGCCGGAAATCAGTGTGTGATCCGTCACATCAAATGCCGGATTGTAGCATTTGACCTCCGGCAGTGCCATCGGCTCTGCGTAAAATTTTTCCTTGATTTCTTCCGGATCGCGCTGTTCAATCGGAATATCCTCACCGGTTGCACAGTTCAAGTCAATCGTCGAGGTCGGACCGAGGACATAGAACGGAATGCCGTAGTGCTTTGCGAGAATTGCCACACCCGATGTGCCGATTTTGTTCGCGGCATCGCCGTTTGCTGCGACGCGGTCACAGCCGACAAAGCAAGCCTGCACCCAGCCGTTTTTCATGACCAGACTCGCCATGTTGTCGCAAATCAGCGTCACATCAATGCCGCCGCGGCTCAGCTCATAAGAAGTCAGCCGCGCACCTTGCAGCAGCGGGCGCGTCTCGTCGGAAAAGACGTGGAACTTGTAGCCGCGTTCCTTGCCCAAAAACAGCGGGCCGAGCGCTGTGCCGTAGCGGGACGTTGCCAGCGGTCCGGCGTTGCAGTGCGTCAGGATGCCGTCTCCGTCTTTGACGAGAGACAGACCGTATTCCGCAATGGAACGGCACATGGAGATGTCCTCTTTATGAATGGCAATGCATTCGTCGCGCAGGACAGATAAGCGGTCGGCGCGATCCGCGCATTGCTCGGCGGCTTGCAGCATGCGATCCAGTGCCCAGCGCAGATTTACTGCGGTCGGGCGGGAGGAGGCAAGATATTCCGCCTGCTCGCGCAGCTTGGACAGAAAATCCGCCGCGGACAGCGCGGCGTCTACCTGCTGTGCCAGCACATAGAGGTCATACGCCGCACAAATGCCGATGCACGGCGCGCCGCGCACCTGTAAGCTTTGAATGGCGTCGTACATTTCCTGTGCGGTGCGCAGCGTGAGATACTGTGTGCGGTTGGGCAGTTGGGTCTGGTCGAGAATGACGACGGCGGTGCCGTCATCGCTCAGATGAACATGGTCGGATAAATATTCGCTCATATGGATTTGCTTCCCTCCTCATCAATGACAGCCGGAATCGGACAGCCGGTGCTCATCGCCAGCCGGACGATTTTCGCGGAATCTTCTACATAAACGGCGTTTGTGTACGCCTGCGCCAGCGAATCCGCCGCCGTCACAACGCCGTGATTGGCGAGCAGCGCGGCAGGCTTGCGGCTGAGAATCGGCAGACAATGGGTGCCGACTGCGGCGCTGCCCTGTGCGGCATAGTCCGCAACCTCGATGCTTCCGCCGAGAAACAGCAGCATTTCCACGAGTACACAGGGGATTTCCTTGCGCAGCACGGCGTAAGCTGTGGCGTTTGGCGAATGCGTGTGCACAATGGCGCGGTATTGCGGCAGATGCCGATAAATCTCCGCGTGCATTTTCCATTCGGAAGACGGCTTGTGTCCGGAAAGCACGTTGCCGTCCAAATCAATGATGACGATGTCTTCCGGTTTCATGATGGTATAATCCATACCGCTCGGCGTGATGGCGATGCAGCCGGATGCCGCATCATAGCAGCTCAAATTGCCGCTGGTTGCAGCCATCATACCCTCGCGATAGGCTTTCTGGGTTAAGACCGCGGAGGGCTGTATCCGTGTATGGGAGGTACAGCTTGAAGGAAAGAAACGGATGGCTGTGAAGGATTTCCTTCTGGGATGCCATATGACAGAGGGAGAACTGCTTGCGAAAGTATAAATGGAGGTTGTTGCTATGGGATATTATTATGGATATTACTTTGACCCGACGTATATACTGGTGCTGATCGGTGCAGTGCTGTGTCTTGCGGCACAGGCAAAGGTCAGTATGACTTATGGAAAATATGAAAAGGTACGGAGCCGTACCGGAATGACCGGGGCACAGGCGGCCCAGAGGATTCTGGAGATGTCGGGCATCTATGATGTGCGCATTGAGCGGGTAAGCGGACGGCTTACGGACCATTATGATCCGACCGGCAAGGTGCTCCGGCTTTCGGATGCCACCTATGCTTCGGGGTCTGTGGCAGCGATAGGAGTGGCAGCGCATGAGTGTGGACATGCTGTCCAGCACCATAAGGGGTATGGGCCGCTTCGTCTGCGTTCGGCTCTTGTTCCGGCAGCGAATATCGGTTCCAAGGCAGGGATTCCGCTGATCATTCTGGGAGCGCTTCTGGGGATGAATCAGATCCTGATCCAGATCGGTATCTGGGTGTTTGCACTGGCAGTTCTCTTTCAGGTGGTGACGCTTCCTGTTGAGTTTGATGCGTCAAAGCGTGCACTTGCCATGCTGGATGGCTATGGACTGATGGACAGGGAAGAGACAGCCGGGTGCCGTAAGGTTCTGAGCGCAGCGGCACTTACCTATGTGGCCAGTGCGGCTGCTGCTATTTTACAGCTACTTCGAATCATACTTATCACAAACGGACGCAGGCGTGACGACTGATTCTGTTTTAGCTGCTGTTTGAAGCAGGACAGCAAGGTAAGGCAATATAAATTGAATAAATAAGTTGAGAAAATTAAATGCAGATATAACTATTTGAAAACGTAATCACGAGAAAATGTAAACTTTTGCTTACATGTAAGCATGATATATCAGCTTTTGATTTATGTGATTCTGAATAGCTGCAAGCAGATTAAAATATATGACATCAAATAATAAGAATAAAAATAATCATATAAGAAAAATTATAAAATCCTCTGTATATAT